>Ga0182739_1001676_pt1 | contig 22253 bp, 21 predicted proteins | sample eDN5th30CBELigBY_FD_128873 | JGI IMG/M metagenome (GOLD analysis project Ga0182739, IMG submission 128873) | Enriched backyard soil microbial communities from Emeryville, California, USA - eDNA 5th pass 30_C BE-Lig BY (version 2) (version 2) | ecosystem: Environmental > Terrestrial > Soil >...
CAGTGAGGGATTGACCTGTAAATAGAATGCGTTCGCCCGGCATTGTCCTTGTTCTGCGGCAACAAGCGGTCCAGACACGGTTATTGCGGATCGTGGGAATATTGCGGATCGTGGGAACACATGAGGGCAACTTACTTTTCAGGGACGCGATTTCAAATTCATGGCAAAGTGTACGTATGTCAACACAAAAGCGGCCCCCACTCCCAGTATCGCCAGAAGAACAAGCTCAAATTGCCGGACAGAGCCATTCTGTTGTGTCAGGCCGACCTGAAAAAAGACCAAAAATCCCAGCACGATGGAAATTGCCAGTACAGCAATCGAGGCAGCCCGAACGGCGCGGAAGTTTCCCATCGATGTTCTCAACTCCGGGAGTTCCTGTGCTCCGCTCTTTCGGGCGGCAGTCGCAGTTGAAATCGCCTGATGACAGTTGGGGCATTGCTCCCCCGCGCTGCGGGAGTTCTTTTCGATGCGTGCACCACAGTGCGGACATGTCTGGAGAAGGTGGTGATTCATAGATCTGATTCCTTTGCTTTGATTGTTCTCGGTCGAGGTGTTCTCGTTTGGAAATTTTTTTGCTCTGCCTGGTTATGCCAGCAGAACGATTTCGAGATCTCCGACTTTCTGCTCGACGTTCAGGCCGACATCGCGTGGATGTCGACGCAGAGTCAGGCCGAGTTCGCCCCCTCCAATTCGCAAGTTTTCAATGCGAATCCACTGCAGATACTCTGGCAAAGCTGGATGATCGAAACGGACTTGTGGTTTCGTTTCTGCGAAAGTCAGTCCCAGGCACCCCTGTAATGCCATAAACACCGCCCCCGAAGCCCAGGCCTGAGGCGAACACGCAACGGGATACAACGTCGGTCCATGTCCCTGTAGTCGCTGAAATCCGCAGAACAGTTCCGGCAACCGGGAGATATCCAGGAAGTTCGCAGCGTCGAAGAGACCCGTCAACAGTTTTAAAGCGGCCTGATTGAACCGATAGCGCGACATCCCGGCTGCAATCAAGGCGGTATCGTGCGGCCAGACGGATCCGTTATGATAGGACATCGGATTATAGCGGACTTCCTTTTCTCCGATCGTGCGTACACCCCAGCCGTTATAGCAACTGGAAGAAGTTAATGTTTCCACTAACCGCTGAGCATATTCTTCTTTAACAATACCATTATAGAGCAACTGCCCCGCGTTCGAACTTAAGACTTCGCAGCGGCGTTTCTCTCCATCCAGTGCCAGGGCATATGTTCCCAGCTCCTCGATCCAGTACGCGTGATGAAACCGTTCTTTGAGCTCTGCCGCCTGCCGGGCGAGTTCCGCGCTGAATGGCAGATCGCCCAGATGTGCTGCCAATTCCGCGCCCAGGCGTTTTGCTTCATAGACATAGCCTTGAACTTCGCAGAGCGCAATCGGACCTTCTGCAAGTTTTCCATCCGCATGAAAGATTGAATCGTTCGAATCTTTCCATCCTTGCTGAACCAGGCCGCGATGGTTTTGCCGCTGATATTCCACGAACCCATCGTGATCGGAATCGCCCCAGTCATCGATCCAGGCCAGGGCCATCCGTAATTGGTTCCAGATCGAATTGATCAGTGAAAGATCACCAGTACGCTGAAAGTAGCGGCCGGCCAGAACAACAAATAAAGGCGTGGCATCAATGGTGCCGTAATAGCGGCGAAATGGGACTTCTCCCAGTGCGGACATTTCTCCTTCCCGCATTTCGTGCAGGATTTTCCCGGGTTCAGCATCCGCGACCGGATCCTTTTCTGTTGCCTGCGTCGCGGCCAGAAAATTCAGAACCCCCCGCGATAATTCTGGTTGCAGCCAGAGTGTCTGTAACGCCGTGATCAGGCCATCCCGTCCAAAGGGAGTTGAAAACCAGGGGACTCCCGCATAGGGATAGCGCCCATAAATGGTGTCTGTCGTCAGCATCTGCAAGTCGGCCATGGATCGACTGATCCATTCGTTGAATGCTTCGTTGGACGTCACCACTGTCGTCCAGGCAGAACGCCGTTCCTGCTGGACGGATTCGGTCCATTGAATGGCGGAAGAGTGGCTGCCAATGCAGAATTGAGCAGTTCCGCATTGGCAGGAAACGGTCAGCAGAATGGTTTCTTCCTCGTGCGGCTTGAGCCGTAAACGAAATGTACAGGCGGATTCGGTACACTCTGCATCGTTGTGATCGAAGAACAATCCGGTGCGTCTCAAAACATCGTCCAGACCACGATAGGCCAGAATGACCGTACGGCCATGAATTTCAACCGGGAGCATCTCGCCGCGGCGTTCGCGATGCGTGCCGCGAACCTCAAACATATCGTGGAAATCCGCATCAAAACGATAAGTCAGCTCGACATCCAGGGGCTCCATTGCATAATTCCCCAGAGTGAGATGCTCGTAAAGTGTGGAATCCTGAATGACCAGGGAACGCGAGGCATGCAGCATCCCCTTGGGGAGTGGAAGTTGCTCTTCAGATTGAATATCGGGAGTCGTCAGTTCCACCACGAGCAGGCTGTTATCACGCTTCATGGTGGAATTCAGCAGCATGGTACGACGACCATTGATGAGCAGTTCCCAGCGCGACAAATGCCGCATCCCTCGATGGTACACCCCCTGTTCTCCATGTCCCGTCCGGCCTATTTCACCCAGCCGATCGAACACTGCGAACGTATCCCCTTCTTTCAGGACCTGGGTGCGTGTATCAGATTGATGAGACGACGCGGCAATGTACCATTGGTCGTCCACTTGAATGACATCATCCACGAGATCTCCTTTCGCAAGGCAGGAGAGGGCTTCTCCGGAAAGCAACTCGTGCCATTGCATCCTGTTCAGAACATTTGTTTTCCGAACGATTCTTCAGCCATCAGGTGTTGAGGATGATGACGTTTTCCAGGGATCAAGGCCCGGGCATCCAGCAGTTTCTGATAGACCGCGACATAATCCCGGGCCATGCGCAGGTCCGTAAACCTGCTTTCAAAATATTGTCGACAACGGTGGCGATCCAATTGATGGATTGACCGGGCCGCCTGGATCGCTTCTTCCATTGTGTCGACAATCCGTCCGCTCACGCCATCCCGCATGACTTCCTCCACGGAACCATTTCGCATCGCGATGACCGGAGTGCCGGTCGCCATGGATTCAATCATCACCAATCCAAAAGGTTCAGGCCAATCAATTGGAAAGAGCAGGGCGCGGGCTCCTCCCAGCAGCTGATTCTTACCCGCTTCGTCGACTTCGCCGATAAATTCGATCAAGGGATGCGCCAGCAAAGGCTCAATGTCCTGCTCGAAATAACACTGATCGGCAGCATCCACCTTTGCGGCAATTTTGAGCGGAATTCCTGTTTCAATCGCAATCTGAATAGCCCGATCCGGACGCTTTTCCCGGGAAATCCGCCCCAGAAACGCAAGGTAATTACCTCCTTCTGGTTGAAATGTGAAGTTGACCGGGGGGATCCCGTGATAGACCGTTGCGATCCAGTTGGCCTGGGGAATTGGAATCCGCTGATTTGTGGAGATTGAGACCACCGGCATATCGTTGAATTCATGATAGAGCTTCGAAACGTCGGGAAGATCCAACCGGCCGTGCAGCGTCGTCACATGCGGCCACTGCATCTGGCGAAACAAGGGGAAGTGAAAAAAATCTGTATGAAAATGAATGATGTCGAAACGATCCGCCAGTCTGACCACATCTTGTAACTGGAGAAGCTGACAGATGGTTGCATCATGTTTTTCGGGGCTGAGCCGGATGGCGTGCGGCAGCGTCGCGTAGAGATCGGCCCGGGTCCGGGAGTCTCCGGAGGCAAATAATGTGACTTCGTGGCCTTCCGTAACAAGCGCTTCCGTGAGATACGAAACAATACGTTCGGTTCCCCCATAGCAATGAGGAGGAACGCTTTCACAAAGCGGGGAAACCTGCGCAATTTTCATAACAAACTCATAGACTCAAAATCGCCATGATTGATACGGGTCACGGAGATAAGATGTCTCTTAAAAACGAGATGGTCATTTCATAAGAACATCGTAATGCCTTTGGACTGATAAGCAGGTTGCGTTCCATTTGACGCGAGGCATCGTCCTCAACAGATCGTTTATCCCGCATTTCTGCAGGATTCCATGTGTGAAAGAAAATTAGACCAGTTTGGTCGATCATGTGCCCGCGTCGAAGAGGTTTTACTTGATGAAAGACTGAATGCCGCGAGGCAAGTTCGCCACAAGATTTACAAAAACGCTCTAGCGTCGGGGCCAGCGCCATTTTAAATATTTTTATATTGAGAAGCAGATCGTTTGCCCAACACTCTGGTCGCTGATCTCTCAATTCATGACGACCAATGCCATGCCTCGGAGCAAGTTTCATCCACTTTCCAGACGATGTTGCACGAACGGGCAGCGACCCTCAGCAAATTTCTCTTTTAAGAGAACTTGGAACACGAAATGCACTTCGATTCTGGAACTGCCCCGATGTGCATGCGGCTTATTTGACGCGAATTTTCCAGGAGTCGATCTGGAAAGGTGCTTTGCCAGGCGAGATCGAGCGGTTTGTGTTCTGACAAGGAAGCCGAAGTCGGCGATGCCCCGAGGCTTCGTCAATGCAGATTGACGAAGCTCGGAATGCAAAAGAGCTGATCACAGCACACTTTGACCTTTCCGGACAGACTCTCAGAGCCGGCCGGTCCCTTTTGTCGCAGCGAGTCGGTGAGTCTTGAAGTCAGTGAATTCTGAATGGTTGATGAAGACGGGGCGCGACCACCAAATTCATTGCCTTGAATCTCTCTGATGTGAAGCATTCGTCGCGGGGTGGGCGACTGCCTGACGACCAGCAGAGGTGTTTTCGACCGGTGATCATTGGAGTGTCAACGGTCTTTCTGAAGAATTAAGGAGATAAACATGTGTCGTGCAATTTGTCTATCATTAATCGTGTCGTGCTGGGGCCTGAGCCTGCGAGCCGACGAGCAGCCTGTCGAACGGCGAGATCGCGTGAATCCACCGGGTGAACGAAATGCGGATCGTGCCAACGAGATTCGCGAGACCGCACAAGGCATTGTCGATCGCAATATTAAACGCATCGATTCTGCCCATCAGATGAGTCAGCAGATTGCAGATTGCCTGTTGATTCACAATCAGGAAGAGATCAACTTAGCTAAATTTGCACTCGATCACGCCCAGGATGAGCGAGTGAAAGAATTTGCACAAACAATGATCAAAGACCATGAAGCATTTGGTCAGAAGCTGCATCGTTTCGCTGGTCATGGAGATCTGATTTTAGGTCGGACGCCGACCGATCAGAATCGGACCACGAGTATTCCGACGACGACAACTCTTCCGCAAACGAATCCTCCAACAACAGCAGAACCCGGTCAGAAGCGGCCAATTGATCAGGAAAATCCCGCTTTGACTGTTGAAGGAAGACGGGGCAACCGTGTCGAAGTCCATGCTTCCAAAGTAGTCAATGACTCTTCGACAGACTGGTTCCGACTGGAACAGACTGCTGCCCGGAAGTGTGAGCAGTTGACAAAAGAAAGCCTTGGCAAAAAGAGCGGTGCAGAGTTTGACAAAGCTTACATGGGATGCCAGGTGGGCATGCATATTGGAGTCCTGGCCCAGCTTCAGGCAGCTGATGAGTATGTCTCTGGTGATTTGCAAAGTCTCCTGAAAGAGACTCAAGAAACTGTCCAGAAGCATCTGACGCAGGCTGAAGATCTCTGTCGTGATCTGGCATCAAACCAGACGGTCTCTCGGACGAAGTAGATGCAATCGGAACCATAATGACGTTCCATCAGAAGCATTGCCTGTCGAATTGATTTGATCGAACTCCCGGGGGACTTTTTGCCTCGCATCGAGCGGGGGAAAGAGCCCCTGAGGAGTTTCTATTTTTTGATTTGGGAACATCAGAAAATGAATCGAGTGCCCAACCAGGGCTTGGATTTCGGTGCGTGATCGCGAAACGCCCTCCATTGTCGGACTTTGCGTGAAGACCTACCCCGGAGTTTAGAAGAGACGAAGCACTAGGTCAGGAATGCCATCGGGAAATGCTGCAAGAGTCTCGCGAGAGAGAACCCTTCGTTCGTGGGTTCACACATCTGGCCGGTGAATTGGTCAACAGGTCGGCTTCCAAGCGGAGGATGATCATCGAGGATGGTGCTGTTGAGACCGTCCAATTCGCCAAAACGGGTAAGATCCCCATTGATGGAATTTAGCAGTTGAACCTGATCGCGCGGAACGATAATAATTGCATATGTTTTATGGAATGTGCGCCGATAGGCGATGAAATGCTCCGCTAATGGTCCTGTCACCAGCAGGGGACGATAATCTCCGAATCGAAACAGGTCGGGATGTGACCTTCTCGCCTGTAATGATCTCCAAGTCACAAAGAGTTTGAAGATGGGGTCGCCCGGTTGGGACAGCAACTCTCTGGAAAGTTGTCTGAGGGCCTCAGGGTGTCCGTTAAGACGTCGGCACAAGCGGCACAAATGTTCTTGCCGCTGGGTAAAATCGATTGGACGACGATTGTCTGGATCGACGAGACTATCGTTCCAGAACTCCTGTCCCTGGTAGAGATCCGGGACTCCAGGACAGGTCAATTTCAGTAAGACTTCGCCAGCGGATTTCAAGAAGCTGGCGGGATGAATCTGCTGAAGAAACGTCTGCAGATCGCTTAAGAATCGATTTTTTCCATTCCAATGTAATGCCCCGTCAATAAATTGGTGTACAGCGGATTCGTAGTCTGAATCGGGGGAAAGCCAACTGGTCCGTAGCTTCTCTTCATGAATCGCTTTTTCCATATATTGATGGACACGCTGCAATAGTTCTTCATGGTGTTGATCCGAAATGGCACCAACGGGCCACATGCCGATCAGGGTTTGATAGAATAGATATTCATCATTGGGACTGGGAGATCGTTCTCCCTGGAGATCTGTCCGAAAATGGCGATTCATGCGTGACCAACGGCCGACCGCCATTCTCCACTGATCCGGAATTTCAGAGAGTGTGCTGATTTTAGCCCGGACGTCCTCACTCCGTTTGGTGTCGTGTGTGGAAGAACTGATCATGGCGGCTGGCAAATGCTCCAGTCGTGAACGATTTTCCTCATGAAACCGTTCCAGGGAAATGGAAGCCGTTGATGGATGTCCTCCGACTTCATTCACGGAGACGAGAGGCATGTAACGATAAAACGCTGTGTCTTCAACTCCTTTTGCCATAATGGGACTTGTCACTTGCTGGAAGCGGCCGATAAAGAGTTCGATCTGCTCCATTTCCTCTGCGTTCTCCATCAATAATGCCGGGAACTCCCGCAGAAGGATCCGGCGAATAAACTGGAAGATGCTGACGTCCATGGTCGGATTTCGACGTCGCGCCCGGCGAATAGCGCGCTCAATAATGTCACGATCGCGTGCGGAGACACCGTGACGTCCCACATAGGTGCGGTAGACTGGAAAGCAGACGATAATTTCCCGAAGAGCTGCCACCAGATTATTCAGGGTAAAATCGCATGTATGTCGCCAGCGTTGAGCCAACCGTTTCAAACGATGTGCCAGTAACTGCAATTCGCTCGCCATGGAGATTTCCAAAATCAAGCGTTTGGAGTTCAGCACGATCTCTGTAAAGTCGCCGGTGGTCGAAGAGAATCGATGATAATTTCTCTGAATTTTGGAGAAGCCATCCGGCTTTACAAATAGCCCTTCAATTTGATTCATAAAATCATAACCGGTCGTTCCGGCAACGGGCCAGTCTGCCGGGAGCGGCTCATCCGGTCCGAGAATTTTTTCGACTAAAACATATAGCGGCAGAGGTGCTTTGAGTGGGATGTCATAGGGATGGCCGGAGAAAGAAGCGCCGTCCTCTTGGTCATGAAATATCACTGCAGGCGGCGGCCCCCCCAGACGCTGATGTAACTGATCGAAAACAGGCCATCGCAACTCTTCCCAGGGAATCTGCGAACGTCCCACTTGCTGCTGTCTCCATAAAGATTGCGCCAGAGATTCGAGGTAGCCCCACTGAAGGCGCCACAGGTATTTGCACGGTTCATAAAGTCCATCGACATGATCTACACGTAACCCTTGAATCGCTTCTTGCGCCAATAAATCAAAAATGAAGGCATGACTGGACTCAAAGACATCGCTTCGTTCGGTGCAAATCGCTGCTAATTCATTCACATCGAAAAATCGGCGATAGTTAATTTCATCAGAAGCCGCCTTCCAGCGTGACAAGCGGAAAACCTGTCGATCGAGGATCTGTTCAAGTCGATCGAAGCTGGCAGGCTGTGCCGGATTCCCATTGATCTCCTGAATTGTCGCCGACAGGAACTCTTTCATCGGAGAAGAGTGCTCGATCAGTGTCTGAATTCGGCTCTGAATCACTTTGGTTTCCCGGATTCGTTCCTGCCTGAGTTCAGAGGCAAACACCGTTCGCTCGGGAAGATGTCTTAATGATGTCAATATACTTTCCAACTCCTGTGCTTCATTCGATAAAGACTGATTCGCCTGGACGCGAATGAGCATTTGATCAAGAACAAGAGCATAGCTGCATGGCTCTAGCGGAAAGCAATGATCACCATAATGAACCTGGAACACCCCTTGGGAAAAGGCGAGCTTTAACTCTCCCTGCTCGAGCACACGACCGAAACTCTCACCCAGAACAGGCAATAGAATCCGATCTTTCAGGGTCTTTTCGACGGGGTCCCAGTCAATGTCAAAATAGGAAGCGAACGGCGAACTTTGTCCATGTTCCAGAACGTCCGTCCACCAGGCATTTTCTCCAACAGCGGTGCTCATATGATTTGGAACGATGTCAAGGATCTGCCCCATGCCATGTGTCTTCAGGATGGAGACAAATGCCTGGTAATCATCGTCAGTCCCCAATGCAGGATTGAGTTGGGAATAGTCCACAATCGCATAGGCATTGGATATCCCAGTTGCAGTTTTTAAATAAGGGGCGGCATAAATATGGCTGATTCCAAGCGATGCCAGATATGGCACGAGTGCGGCGGCATCACGAAATGTAAGAGAATCTTGATGGAACTCTAGACGATATGTCGCCCGCGGCTGACAACGGCGTCCCTGTGCTCTCGACCAGACAGCTTCCGCGAGTTGCACTGCTGAATGAGCAAGTGCCCGGTCGTTATTCATAATTTCTCCCGTAAATGAGTAATTCATATGGAAGCAAAAAGTCGATCTTTTTCACCCGTCTGCGCGTGCCGTTGTAGCACCTCTCTTCCGTACTCAACCGCACAGTCCGGTCGTCCACAAAAATTTCTGGAAATGGCTGAAAGGAAGCGCTTAGATTGGCGAGAATCATCAGGCTTTCCGGCTTCCCCCGTTCAATCAGCAGGATGGGGTTGCTGTCCTGTTTCTTTTGCACACTTTGATAAACAGTTGCTGTCGTCGGGGAACGATTTCTCAGTTCAGGCCATTCTCGACGAGCCTGGAGTAGATCCTGATAGAGTTGCCTCAGACGGGCCGAGAATGTTCCTGCTGGCCAGGACCAGGAAAGCTTGGCGGATAAAAATGTTTCCGGAGCAGCAGGATCTGGAATCTCTGTCCAGTCCAGGCCAGTTTGGTCTCTCATATGCCCGTGCCGGAAGCGTTTCACTTGAGGAAAAGCTGAATGCCGCGAGGCAAGTTCGTCACAAGATTTATAAAACTGCTCTAAATTATGATTTTGGGGATCTTGCCAGGACTCTGGGGTATTGAAATGATTTTTGAATTCGGTTTGCCGTCCCTGGCGGACTGCTTCGGTAAGATCTTGATTGGAGAATGAGCAGAAAAATGGAAAAGGGTTTTGCTCTCCATATTCCGTGCCCATAAATAACAACGGAATGCAGGGAGAAAGCAGCAGCAGCCCGCAAGCCAGTCGTTGTGCCGCTGCGGGCAAAGAGGCAGCCAGTCGATCTCCCTGGCCTCGGTTCCCAATCTGATCGTGGTTTTGAATGCAGACAACGAAGTGAGACCGATCGCGATCTTTCACAGGCGCCCCATGGCGGCGCTGGCGATAAACGCTATAGGCACCATCATAAACAAAGACATCTTCATAGGCCTGGGCCAGTTGCTCGAGGCTCCCGAAATCCCGGTAATAACCCTGCTGTTCACCGGTCAGAAGAGTGTGAAGACAATGGTGAAAATCATCCGCCCAGACGGCATCCAGGCCGAATCCATACCGCTGCGGGGAATCAACAAGACGCGGGTCATTTTGATCACTTTCCGCAATAAGATGAACAAACCGGCCTTGCTCACGAGCAATCTGCTGGACGGCCTGTTGCATTTCCGCAAGGATATGGAATGCGCTGAAGTCATAAATTGCATGAACGGCATCCAGTCGTAATCCGTCCAACTGAAAATCTCGAATCCACCGACAGGCATTTTCAGTAACATACCAACGAACGGGATCGCTCTCCGGACCGTCATAATTAAATGCATCTCCCCATGGAGTTTGATAAGTTTTTGTAAAATATGGTCCGAACCGTGAGAGGAAGTTGCCTTCCGGTCCAAGATGGTTATAAACAACATCCAGGATCACCGCTAAACCTGTTTGATGTGCCTGGTCGACGAGTCGCTGTAATTCATACGGTCCTCCGTAAGAGTTCTGGACAGCATAGGGGAATACACCGTCATATCCCCAATTCCGCGTTCCGGGAAATTGCCCCACGGGCATGAGTTCAATTGCGGTAATTCCTAATGACTTCAACTCGTCCAGGCGGTCAATGGCGGCAGCGAATGTTCCCTCTTTTGTGAATGTTCCAACGTGCAGTTCATAAATCACCAGGTCTTCCCGCGGGATTCCTGTCCAATGAGAAGACACCCATTGATAGTTATTGGCGAAGAACACTGCCGATGGCCCAAACACGCCTTCCGGTTGCCAGGAACTGGCCGGGTCCGGAAAATCACCGGTCGGCAGTCGGAAACGATATGGCGTCCCATCCGGGACACCGTCCTTCTGAAAATGAAACCAGGCTCCGGTCTGTTGCATCGGGCGGAGTTCAGGCTGGCCGTCAGGATCGAGAACGAGATCGACACGCTGCGCATAGGGCGCCCAGACGTTCCATCCCACAATCCCGTTTTCATCTGGAATCGCGCCTGGCCGTGGCAGACGGGTCCGCTGGCCCACGTGAGAGGACTCTCTGCGATTCCCCGAAATCGTCCACTCACTGTTTTGGCAATAAAATTTGTGATTTCCGTACTTACCGAATCTCAGCATCAAGACTCCTTAAAGAATGTCTCGAAGAATCCGCTTCGTACCCTGTCAGGAATCGGTGTTAGCAGCCTGATGAAAAATGCACAGACAGAAATGTCTGTGCCACCAGTAGCTTCTGGATCATTGAAAAAAGTGGGCCGGACATTTCTGTCTGGCCGAGAGTTCATGCTTTTCAACAGGCTGTCAGAGCACATCCATCCCGTTTGAACCGGGTTCTGCCTTGCGATATTCAGCATTTCCTCCATCGAAAACTTCCATCGCCGGCACAGTTCAAAGCAACTTGCTCTCGGTGACTTGATCGCGAAACGTTCTCCTTTGTCGGATTTTTGCATAAACATCGGCTTTGATTTTTGAATTAATCCTACCCAGGGACATGGGATTCCCATTTGGCGGGGGAGTCTAAAGTGACTCGAGTCTGGCAGTGGATCATGACGGTCGTTCCAAATTTGGTCGTTTTATTCATAGTGATTCATAGTGAGTGAAGGGAGGACGAGAGAGGATGGGCTCAATACTCATGCTTTCCCTGTCGTCTCTCCACTTTTTTCCTTGTCTTCACCACATCAGACTTGAAAGGACGAATGAAATCTCCTTCCTGCTGCCAGCGATCATTTTTTCGCCGCTCATTGTTTCCATGGCGCGAGTGTTGAAGTTTCTTTGCATGCTCCATGCCATCCCGGCCAGAAGTCTCAGGAGAAGATGGAACCAAAGTTGCGATTGAACTTTGACGCTGCAATTTTTGAGAATGGCAGACGACAGGCAGGACATGAACTCCTCAAATTCCGTTTTGGAGGAGTGCTTTGTTCGTGTCAATTGGTTGCTGGCCTTCCAAATTGGTGTGTGGCAATCCACTTGAAGCTCGTGCCAGTTCGCGCTATAAAGGAAGAAAACGGTAATGCCGCTTCCCATTGAGGAATATGCTCTGATCGGCGATTGCCACTCCGCGGCTCTGGTCGGAAGTGATGGGTCGATTGACTGGCTGTGCTTTCCGCGATTCGATTCCCCCGCCTGCTTTGCCGCCCTTTTAGGAACTCCGGAACATGGACGATGGTTGATTTCACCTGCAGAACCAATCCTTCGTGTTGAACGTCGGTATCGAGAAGGGACTCTGATCCTGGAGACCGTTTTTGAAACAGCATCGGGATCAGTTCGTCTCATTGATTGCATGCCTCCCTGGGATGGCGTGCCGGGCGTCATGCGGATCATCGAAGGGCTCAACGGGCGCGTTCCCATGCGTCTGGAACTGATTCTGCGATTCGATTACGGGTCGATCGTCCCCTGGGTTCGACAGACTCCACGCGGAATTCGGGCAATTGCCGGTCCCGATACGATCGACTGCCGGTCGGATGTCACGCTACGTGGAGAGAATCTGAAGACCGTGGCGGATTTCGTTATCACCGAAGGTCAGCGGATGAGATTCTCATTAACATGGTCGTCAACGTTCTCTCCCGAACCACCGGAAATCCCTCCCGAAGCGGCGCTGGCGGAAACCGAGACACGCTGGCAGGCATGGTCCAGCCGTTGCACTTATCAAGGCCCCTGGAGAGAAGCGGTACTGCGATCACTCATCACATTAAAGGCGATGACTTATTCTCCCACGGGCGGGGTTGTCGCCGCGGTCACGACGTCTTTGCCGGAACATCTGGGCGGAGTTCGAAACTGGGATTATCGCTTCTGCTGGTTGCGAGATGCGACATTTACCCTTTATGCCTTAATGGGTGGCGGCTATATGGAGGAAGCCGAAGCCTGGCGAGCCTGGCTGGTTAATGCGGTCGCCGGGACACCGAGTCAAATTCAAATTATGTATGGGATTGCCGGAGAACGCCGCTTATCAGAATCACATCTCAATTGGCTTCCGGGTTACGAGAATTCGAAGCCGGTTCGCGTTGGAAATGCAGCTCATAATCAGCATCAACTGGATGTGTATGGTGAAGTTGTCGACGCTTTGCATGTTGCTCGCCGGGCAGGATTGGCTCCCGATGAAAATGCCTGGAGAGTCGAACGGGAGTTGGTCCGTTTCCTGGAAACAGACTGGAAAAAGCCGGACGAAGGGATTTGGGAAGTCCGGGGGCCGAGACGACATTTCACCCATTCCAAAGTCATGGCCTGGGTGGCCCTGGACCGGGCGGTCGATGCGGTGGAGATGTACGGCCTGCCGGGAGAGGTTGAAAAGTGGCGGCAGCTCTGCGAGGAGATCCGCACGGAAGTTTATGCATCTGGGTTTAATAAAGAAAGAAATTCTTTTGTCCAGCATTATGGAACAGATGAACCGGATGCCAGCTTGTTAATGCTGCCCCTGGTCGGATTTATCCCTGCAGACGATCCCCGGATGCTGGGGACCGTGGACTATATTCAGAAGCGGCTGATGCGAGATGGATTTATCGATCGTTATCTTTCTGATTCTGAAATCGATGGTCTTCCTGCTGGAGAAGGATCGTTTCTACTTTGCACTTTCTGGCTCGCGGACAATTTTGCTTTACAGGGACGCCGGGCCGAAGCACAGGATGTCTTTGAACGGCTCTTAAGTCTCCGTAATGATGTCGGACTGCTCTCCGAGGAATATGACGTCCATTCCAGGCGGCTGGTAGGAAATTTTCCGCAGGCGTTTTCCCATATCGGCCTGATTAACACCGCGCGGAATCTGACAGACTCGGCCGGTCCAGCAGAAGATCGGACGAAAACATGCCCCCTCTCCGAGCCCGATTCCTTGCACACAGAATCACACCAAGCTGGACGGTAACACCAAGCTGGAGGGTAACACCAGGATGGATGCAACGCGACTCAAAAGTTTAGCTGCCTGTTGGAAACATGAACTCTCGGCCAGACAGAAATGTCCGGCCCACTTTTTTCAATGATCCAGATGCTTCTGGTGGCACAGACATTTCTGTCTGTGCATTTTTCAACAGGCTGCTAGAAGGCGAAGTGCGAATTTTCCGTATCTGCTCTATTTCTGGTTGTTCCGCTTCTGGTTGTTCCACGCTTCCTGGGGAGCATCTCCGGTCAGTTCGTCGCAGCTTGTGTCAAGACACCCGTGATCCAGTGCCTGTCGGGCATCTTCTGCATGCTTGAGATAGCGGATACGAAATTCTTCAAGCTCTTCTTCGCTCAACTCTTCCAGATCAAGCATCGCATTATGAGCCCCCTGGCCCGCCCGGATTAATTCATCCAGTTTGATCTGCGTGGCAGCCGCATCGCGGTTCTGTGTATTCTGAATCAGGAACACCATTAGAAAGGTGATAATTGTGGTGCCGGTGTTAATGACCAGCTGCCATGTGTCGCTATAGTCAAACAGGGGGCCAGTGGCCGCCCAGACGGCGACCACCAGGACAGCTGTCAGAAAGGCAAATGGGTGGCCAGCACAGCGTGAGGCCGTTTTGGAAAATTGATGAAATGCTTCGGAAAAAGTCATTGTCAAATCCCGATCTGCCATTCCCTCCAATATTATTATCCAGAATGGATAGTGCGTGATTCAGGTGCTTCCCTTTACCATGGAAGCGGCCGCCGCTTCGTTAATGACGCGGGACAATTCCGTCAGTTTTTCATCAGCCGCAACTTCCTCACTCATGTTTTGTTTGAGCATTTTAAGCGCGACGTCATTCCCCAGAACTTTCGCCCAGGTACAGAGCGTCCCATATGTGGCGATTTCGTAATGTTCGACCTTCTGGGCAGCGGCAATGATCAACGCGTCAAGGACGTCTGAGGCAGCATCCTCTTGCAGAATCGTAGATCCCTCCTTGAGGAGCCCTTCCATTGCTTCACATTTTTTGGCACGTGGCTTGTGACCCAGCGATTCGAACACAGCTTCAACTCGTTCTACGTGTGATCTGGTTTCTTCCAGGTGGGCTTCAATGGCATCACGCAACTGGTCGTTATTCGCTCCCTTTGCCATTTTGGGGAGCGCCTTGAGGAGTTGCCTTTCTGCACTGAGGACATCTCGAAGTTCATCCAGGAACGCATCTTCCAGAGAATTCAGAGGCATGACGAATCTCCACTTGTGAGAGGTTGAAAAAGAATGGGAACCGGGGATGCCGTTTCGCATTTCTCATGCCACAACGAGAGGATTGCATGCTGTCGTGTTTCTGACCTGTTTTTCATAACTGACATCATTGCAAGCAAGAACCGCCCCTTCTGAGGCCAGAGCAACTCCCTCCAGACCCTGGACTGAAGTGGAGCCCCTTGCGTAGCGATGGTTCTCGAAAAGCGACCTGGCAGCCAGCGCGGAGGACGTCGTCTCTTTCATTCCCCAAACGAGTCACCCATAACGTTCCTCTCAGCATTGACATAGCATTGTCTGTTCCAAATAAAATTCTGCTTGCTGCAATGTCCTGGAGTGGAAATAATTGATCTTGAAGGGAGCCCCTTCCGCCCTGTGTTCAAGCTTTATCACAACAAAGATCCATCTCGCAGCATGGAGCAGGTGTTTCGATGACTGAAAATGCCGAATGCTTTGAGGTGGGAGGCGGATCATGTGAAGCGAATACGGCTCAACCCACTGCGGTATGGGGCGGCCCCCTAGAGCGTTTTAGTCAATCTTGTAGCGCACTTGCCTCGCGGCATTCAGTTTTTCATCAAGTGAAACCTTTTCGACGCGGGCACATGATAGACCAAACTGGTCTAATTCGCTTCCTGTGACGATGTCTCAGACAGAAAGGAACGTGACATGCAGGCCCCTGTTGAGATTCCAGGCCCACCTTCCGTTCAAGTGGACAACTCCGTGCAGGGGAACGAAGCTCTTAAATCAGATGATAAAGGTGTTGTGGTTCTGCTGCATGGATTAGGGGCAAACAGTTGGCTGATGTCTCTCCTGGCACATCGGCTGCAGGCACATGGATACCGCGTAATCAACTGGGGATATTGGAGCCTGTGGCAGACATTGGAGAAGCTGATTCCTGAATTCGAACAGAAATTTCAGGATCTCAAACATCACCTGCTTCCCGACACGCCTGTTCAGATTGTGGCTCATAGTATGGGCTCCATTATCACTCGCGCCGCTTTGGCTAAAGTTGAAATTCCCTCTCTGCAACGAGTGGTCATGCTTTCTCCCCCCAATCGAGGCTCGTATGTGGCGAGCTGGGTCGGTCCGTATCTGCGCTGGTTGACTCCGCTGATTGATGAACTGGCAGATCGATCCGATAGCTACGTCAATCGCATTCAGCAGACCATGCCAGACGACGTCCAGGTGGGTGTGATTGCAGCGGAATGGGATTATGTGTTGCACGAAGGAGCAACTCATCTGGATGGCGAATCGGATCACATCGTCCTGCCCAGCCGACATAGCGGGCTGGTGTTACGATGGCGCGTGGCAGAGCAGATCGTCTATTTTCTGGAGCATGGTGAATTTCGACGCGAAGTTGCAGCCCCCAATCCAGCTAAAGTGCACGAACAATCAATTTATACAGTCGATTTACATGGTGGCGGCCCGGCGGATCAGCCACCAGAGCAGAACGAGCATGCTGGCAAAGAAGACCAGTAGCAGCAGACCGTAACGCAGGAAGATCCAGTACAGATCCTTCATTGGTTTGACGGCGTCTTCCGTACGTTCCTGAACAATGGTAATCCAATCGATATTGGATGTTTTGGCGACAGCAGCCAGCCAATCTCCCGCATAGCTGGCATCTGCTTTGGCGAGTGGGTCATGATATGTGGAGAGCCCTTTGCCACTACGGACAGCTTGCTTTAATGCATCTTCTTCTGCGCGGCTGAGCTGGAGGATTTCTTTTAACTTGCTGTCTCCCCCCACTTGCTGCATGGTGTTTGCCTGTAGCCAGGGATGGTCCAGAATCAGCGGGGGATCTTCTCGTAAATCAACCAGGCATAATAACCGGTCCTGAGCCCGGGCTTCGGCGGGGGTCTCTCTTTTCGGTCCTTCAATCCGTTGTTCCCATTGATTGAGCAGTTCCGAAATATGGATGGTGCGGGCCAGCACGCCAATCACTTCGGTATTGTCCAGATTCCAGATGGGAGCTGCGACGGCCACCATGAATTTTCCGGTATTGGAGCTGCGGAAGGCCGTGGAAACTCCAGGCATTTTGCGAGGAGGAATCTGTTCCAGATGATCACTCTCCGTGAGCTCCCGTCCCAGGCCATGAAAATAGTCACGAAAAGAGAACGTCTGGCCAATACTCTCTTGCCAGGGGGAACGATAAATCTGAATCCCATTCCGGTCGGTCAGGAAAAAACTTTCATCGAGATTCCGTTGCTGATCCCTGAGGCGGGTATCTGTCTCGGATTTCCATCTGTCCAGAATTTCCACATAGTCACTTCTCAGGCCATAATGTGCCGCGTCGAAACTGGTCTCTTTTTCATTGGCTGGAAGCCTGCGAGCCAGACGCTCCAGTTCCGACTGGCGATCAGTGAGATCTTGCTGTAACGCTGTGGCCAGCAGTCGGGCGGTAGCGGCATCTCCAGTGAGAGCCCGTTGCGAAAGATGTTGTTCCGCCTGGCTGACAGACTCCTGAATCACGCGACTGCCGATCCAGGACAACATACACAGGAACAAAATCGGTCCCAAGAATCCCAACCAGATCAAAGGCCGCCGGGCACGGTTGATCTCACGCTGTTCCAGCATGTCCAGAATCATTTGCGGGTGAGGAATGCGTTTTGCCGGGTCTTTCTGCAGACACCGATCAACGATTTCCGCCAGCGAGGCATCGACTCCGGAAATCTCACGATGCTGTGCAGGTTGCGGACCGGTTTCAATGATCTCGCGATAGATCCGCAGTCGTTCATCCAACGAATCCGCCTGGTGGAGAAGCGCTTCTGTTTCCTCGGTTCGATGCGGGGGAGTTCCCGTCAACATGTGGTACAGCAAGGCCCCCAGGGCATAAACATCCCAGCGCACATCTGGAACAGCATTCCTCACAGCCTGTTCCGGGGCCATATAATAAAACGTACCGTAAGTTGTCCCCTGATCCGTCACCAGCCGGGATTGTCCAAAGTCTCCCAGCCGGGCCTCATCTCCCCTGTCCAGCAGAACATTTCCCGGTTTGATATCACAGTGCAGAATGCCGGCACTGTGTGCATGAACCAGCGCCCGGGCCACCGCAGTGGTGATATTCAAGGCTTGACGGATGGAGACGGAACTTGTCTCGAGCATGTTCGCCACGGAACGATGCGGAAGATATTCCATCACAAAATAAGGGGGATCGTGATCCACTCCCACATCCAGCAGGCGAACCACATCGCGAGAAGCGTCCAGCACCGCCAGTTTTTCAACTTCCCGAGTCAGCAGAGTCCAGTCGAGGCCGCGCCGGTTCGTGAAAAACTTGATCGCCACCTGTTTGCCGGTCTTGCGCTCGCGAGCCAGCCAAACCGTGCCATAAGAGCCTTCTCCGATATTTTTGAGCACTTCGTAGCCACCCACGGACGTGGGAATAACGGATTGCTGCAGGCTTTGACGCTGGGAATTTTCACGATCCAGTCCGCTTTGTACCGGTGTCTTCTCTGTCGCAGAACGGCTGGTGGCAGGCTGTTGAATCTGATCCATAGAGACTCGTGCTTCGTCTACTCTAAAAGTTAGGGTAGGCCTTATCATGCAAAGTCCGACAAGGGAGGACGTTTCACGATCACGGTCCCCAAATTCAAGCCCTGGCAGGGCACTCCTGGACTCTGATCTGGAAGACATTGCATTGCGAATCAGGAGAGCCGCAACATTCCTTGGACATCGCCTCAAGCAATAACGGCATCGACCGGATTTCCGTGAACATCCGTCAGGCGGAAGTCTCGGCCGGCGAAACGATACGTCAAGCGCTCATGATCGAAGCCGAGTAATTTCAGAATGGTCGCCTGCAGGTCATGAACATGAACTTTGTCTTCCACCGCCTGGAAACCAAACTCATCCGTTGCACCATGTATGTGTCCCCCTTTGACACCGCCACCGGCCATCCACATGGAGAACCCCCAGTGGTTGTGGTCGCGACCATTCACTTTCCCTGCATTGGAACCGGGCGTGGGTAACTCCACTGTGGGGGTACGTCCGAATTCTCCCCCCCAGATCACAAGTGTTTCATCCAGCATGCCACGCTGTTTCAGATCTTTCAGGAGTGCCCCCAGCGGCTGATCCAGTTGCTTGGCGAGACGGCGGTGATTGACTTCCAGATCGTCATGGTTGTCCCAGGGCTGCCCGGCTCCATGCCAGAGCTGAACAAAACGCACTCCGCGTTCCACCAGCCGGCGAGCAATCAAGGTCTGCCGGGCATGAACTCCTTCTCCATACATCTTGCGGATGTGTTCCGGTTCGCGACTGATATCGAAGGCATCCATGGCATCAGACTGCATTCGATAAGCCAGTTCCAACGACTGAATCCGGGCTTCCAATGCAGAATCTGTTCCACGAGCTTCCAGATGCTGACGGTTTAATGCCTGCACCAGATTCAACTGGTCCCGTTGCTGGGTGGGCGAAAGTTTGTCGTTGCGAATGTTTTCGATCAGCTTTTCCAACTCGGTATGTTTCGTGTCAATATACGTTCCCTGATACACCCCCGGGAGAAATGCCGATCGCCAGTTCGCACTTTCCGTAATGGGGTATCCATTTGGACACATGGCAATAAAGCCGGGCAGATTCTGATTTTCAGTTCCCAGCCCATAAGTCACCCAGCTTCCCAGGCTGGGACGTGGCAACCGTGCATCACCGCAGTTCATCAGCAACAAAGAGGGTTCGTGATTGGGAACATCCGCATGCATGGAACGAATCACGCAGATGTCATCAATCGATTCCGCGGTGCGCTCGAAGAGTTCACTCACTTCGATTCCGCTCTGGCCATACCTCTGAAACTTGAACGGTGAGGGGAGAGCCGCTCCCGTTTTTCGTTCCGTCTTCAATGTCTTGGGAAGTTCTTTTCCCGCGTACTTGGCCAGCAAGGGCTTTGGATCGAACGTGTCGACGTGTGAGGGACCACCATTGCAGAAAATATGAATGACATGTTTGGCCCGCGCCGGAAAATGAGGTTGCTTGGGCTGCATTGGAGATTCGGCAGCTTGAGCGCGCGAAGAAAAACTGTCTTCGCCGAGCAACGCCGCCAGACCGAGCATTCCCAAACCCTGTCCGGTTCGTTGAAGTAAATCGCGTCGATTGAGGAGTGAGTTCAGCATGATGTTCTCGATCTTCTCAGAAGGGGGGAGAGGTCGGCGAGCGGGACAGAACCCGGGATCGCTTCAGACCAAATCGGCAGGACGATCAACAAATTGAAAATATGACTTTTCAAAATCTGGATGGGGGACAGCCACAACCATACAGGCCGCCCGTTCAAATACAGTCATGGCGGGCAATCAGACCATTTCATTCTAGGACGGATGTCAACCCTTGCGATAGGGTAAATCGGGATTACAACTCAATAACCTCGTATTGTCATTCCGTATTCGATGCGTTCTACCAGACGAGATTCGGTATGGATCTCGGCGGGGGCAATTTGCTCACCAAAACGATCTCTCTTGCAAGTCACATGCGAGATTGAGAATATGATAGACGCTGATGCGAATTCAGTTCGTCTCCAACAGGATCTCCCGCACGAGTGCTTCGTCTACTCTAGACCAGTTTGGTCGATCATGTGCCCGCGTCGAAAGGGTTTCACCTGATGAAAGACGGAATGCCGCGAGGCAAGTGCGCGACAAGATTGACTAAAACGCTCTAGAACTTAGGGTAGGGGCTTAACGCACAGTCCGACAACGGAGGACGTTTCGCGATCACGTACCGCAAATCCAAGCCCTGACAGGGCCCCAGATCAGGATTATCGAATGACTCACCGAAATTCATCGCGCCGTCGATTTTTACAAACGTCGATCGGAATGGGCACAGCTCTGCTCGGAACCTCTTTTCGCCTCCGGGCAGCGACGCCCAATCAGAAACTGAATGTGGCCTTCATCGGCGTTGGCGGAAGAGGGGGCGCAAATCTCGGTCAGATCGCCGCTGTCCCGGAAGTCAATGTGATTGCGTTGTGTGATGTCAACAGGAATCACCTCAAAGCGACTTCCAGCAAGTTCCCGAACGCACGGACATATGTCGATTTCCGTGAACTCAACTCGAAGCTGGACGACGTTGATGCTGTTGTCGTCAGCACCTCCGAACATACTCATGCCTATGCCACCATGCCCGCGCTGAAAGCCGGAAAACATGTTTATTGTGAAAAGCCGTTGTCTTATAACGTCTTTGAATCGCGAGCCATCACCCGGGCTGCTGCCAAAGCGGACGTGGCGACACAAATGGGAACGCAGATTCATGCTCAGCCCAACTATCACCGCGTGGTGGAATTGATTCAAACCGGAGCCATCGGTCCGGTGCGCGAAGTTCATGTCTGGGTTGGTCGGGCCTGGGGCTTACAGTCTGCCGAAGATGCGAAGAAATATGGTGATATCGTCCATTACACAGATCGTCCCATCGAAGCGATGACACCGCCCGCACATCTCGACTGGGATCTCTGGTTGGGGCCCGCGCCGGAACGCCCCTATCACGAAGCATATTTCCCGGGACCAAAGTGGTACCGTTGGTGGGATTTCGGGAACGGCACCATGTCCGATCTGGGAAGCCACTGGAATGATCTTCCCTTCTGGGCCCTGAAACTGGACGCCCCCAAAACGATTGAAGCATTCGGCCCGCCCGCTCACCCGGAACTGGCGCCGGCATCAATGTCCGCGAAATATGAATATGGACAGCGTGGAGATCTCCCTCCCTGTACTCTCACCTGGTATCAGGGCGCACACAAACCACAGATCTGGAAAGATCAAGGGGTTCCCCAGTGGGGTTCAGGAGTCTTGTTCGTGGGTGATGATGGCATGCTCCTGTCCGATTACAGCCGTCATCTCCTCCTTCCGGAAGACAAGTTCGCCAATTTCAAGCGTCCGGAACCGTTCATTAAAGACTCGACAGGCCACCACCATGAATGGGTACAAGCCTGCTTGACCGGCTCTCCAACCGGAAGCCCGTTCTCCTATGCTGGTCCCTTGACCGAAGCAAACCACCTGGGGAATGTGGCTTATCGGGTGGGCAAGAAACTGGAATGGGACAGCCTCAACATGAAGGCCGTGAATTGTCCTGAGGCAGACCAATTCCTGCGTCGCGAACCCCGCTCTGGGTGGTCGCTGTAATCC
>Ga0182739_1001677_pt1 | contig 22249 bp, 20 predicted proteins | sample eDN5th30CBELigBY_FD_128873 | JGI IMG/M metagenome (GOLD analysis project Ga0182739, IMG submission 128873) | Enriched backyard soil microbial communities from Emeryville, California, USA - eDNA 5th pass 30_C BE-Lig BY (version 2) (version 2) | ecosystem: Environmental > Terrestrial > Soil >...
CGCTGCTGTTCGCGACTTTTCCGGCGCTGGTCTGGCTGATCGACGGCGCGGCGGCGGGCCGCTTCGGCCGGACCTTTTCCGCCGCTGTCACCGGATGGTGGTTCGGCTTCGGCTATTTTCTGGCGGGACTGTACTGGGTGGGCATCGCCTTCCTGGTCGATGCCCATACCTTCGGATGGCTGCTGCCCATCGCCGTGATCGGCCTCCCCGCAGGGCTGGCGCTGTTCATGGCGCTCGGCACCGCGCTTGCGAGCCTGTTATGGACGCGCGGCGCGGTGCGCATCCTGGCGCTCGCCGCAGCGCTGACGATCGCCGAATGGCTGCGCGGGCACATCCTCACCGGCTTTCCCTGGAACACGCTCGGCTACGCGCTCGCCTCTCCGTTGCCGTTGGCGCAGATCGCCTCGGTGATCGGCCTCTGGGGCATGACCTTCCTCGCGGTCGCGATCTTCGCGAGCCCGGCAACGCTCGTCGACGAGCGCGCCGACACCCGGCGTCCGTGGCTGGCGCCGGTTCTCGCATGCGCGGTGCTGGCGGTGCTGGCGATCTATGGCGGCGTGCGGCTCGCCACCACGCCGACCGCTTTCGTCGATGGCGTGCGGCTGCGGATCATGCAGCCCAACCTGCCGCAGGACGCCAAGTTCAACTACGCCGCCCGCCAGCAGGTCATGGACCGCTACCTCTCGCTGTCGGCACAGGCGAGCGGCGCGGAGGGCCGCGGCCTCGAAGGCGTGACGCATCTGATCTGGCCGGAATCGGCGTTTCCGTTCCTGCTGACGCGCGAGCCCGACGCGCTGGCGCAGATTGCGGACCTGCTGCCGCCGGGCACGGTCCTGATCACCGGCGCGGCGCGGGCCGTGCCCGGAACGTCCGGCGGACGCCTGCAGGCGCACAACGCGATCTACGCCATCGACCACGACGGTTCGATCCTCGCCACCTATGATAAGGTGCACCTCGTTCCGTTCGGCGAATACCTGCCGTTTCAGACTTTCCTCGAAAGTCTCGGCCTGATGCAGCTTACGAAGGTGCGTGGCGGCTTTACGCCCGGCGACCGGCGTCGCCCGTTCCGCGTCGGCGGACTGCCGCCGGCCGCGCCGCTGATCTGCTACGAGATCATCTTTCCGGGCGAGGTCATGCCGCGCGGCGAGCGCACGGGCTGGATGCTGAACCTGACCAATGACGGCTGGTTCGGCCAGAGCACCGGGCCGCATCAGCATTTCCAGCAGGCCCGGCTGCGCGCGATCGAGGAAGGGCTTCCCGTCGTGCGCGCCGCCAATACCGGCATCTCCGCGGTCATCGATCCGCTCGGCCGTATCGTGCGTTCGATGCCGCTGGGCGCGATGGGCGCGTTCGACGCGCCCCTGCCGCAGCCGCTGCCGGCAACTCTCTACCTGCAGGTCGGCAACTGGCCGGCGCTGATCCTGATCCTCGCGGCCATCATCGCCTGCATCCGCGTCCGCGCGAGGGGACGGTAGGAAGGTCTCAGCGCGAATCGCGCTTGGCCTGCGCGTCCTTGACGAATTGCGAGACGCGGCCGGCTTCCATCGGGCTGCCGATACGGTCGGCGCGCTTGTTCTGAATCCGCTTCATGCCCTTGCTGGAGGTCCGGCTCTTCGGACCTGACGACCCGGCGCCGGCGCCCTCTTTCAGTTCCAGTGCGCGCTGGGCATTGGCGATCAGCGCCTCGCGGGCATTCTTCACCGCACGGCGGGCGCGTTCCTTGTTGACGCGCTGAACCGCAGCGGACAGCGCTGCGGCCTTGAGCCGGCTGCCGGTATCGTCGCTCGGCGGCGAGGCGACCTTCTTCTTGCCGCGCATTTCGCGGCGGGCACGGTTGGCGAGCGACTGGGCGCGATCGCGCCGCTCCCGCAAAAGCCGCGCGATCTTGGCGATCTCCTCGTCGGGCAGAACCGCAAGCGCCGCCTGACGGGTCATCCCGACGAGTTCGTTCTCATCGCTGGTCAGAAGCCGTTCTTCCTGCTTGCGGTTGATCGCCATGACGGTCTCCTTCCGAGGTTGCGTACCTTGCCGGGATAGCGGTGCGGCCGCCGGCTGTCGACCCGCCGAAGCGCCGCAGCCTTACAGTATCGTACCGTTTCGATGAAGCGGTACGATACTGTAAGTTATTGTTCAAGCATCGCTATTTCCGAAAACCGGCGACCACTTTTCGGAGCGATGCTTTACCCGGCCGGGGTCGAAGCGTCCCAGTCCGGCCGCACGGGGCCTCCGACGCCGTCGAATGCGCCCGGAACCAGTTCGCAGATCAGCAGCCGCGCCGGATCGACCGGCCCCGGCATGACGAGCCGCCGCCGGGGGACCGGCTTGAAGTCGAGGCGTCCGTAATAGGGCGCATCGCCCACCAGCAGGACGAGACGGTAGCCCTTGCCACGGGCGTCGTCGAGCGCGCGGCGGATCAGCGCTTGCCCGATGCCGTGCCCGCGAAACGGCGGCTCGATCGTCACCGGCCCCAGGAACAGCGCCGGGGTCTCGCCGATCACGATCGGCGTCTGCCAGAGCGAGCCGACCAGCAGCGTGCCGACACGCGCCGTGAAACAGAGGTCGAGCCGGCGCTCGGCCTTCTCCCGCAGCCGGTAGGCGGTGCGGGCGAAGCGGCCGGGGCCGAAGGTGCGCTCGTGCAGGCGCTCGATCGCCGCCGCATCGGCGGGCGTCTCATGCAGGATGGTGATGGAAAGGTCGGTCATCGGGCCCGGGCCGGGAGTGCTGCGGCGCTTACCATTGCCGGCGGGCGAGGTCCAGACCGGCCGCCGCCCCCCTCATCCCCCTTTGCCCTCATTGCCCGGCCGACCGGCCGTCGCTTTCCGGCAACCATCAGCAAAAGCGATGGCGTCCATTTACCCTTCCTGCTTGCCGCTCCGCGCGGCCCGCACTAAACACGCGCGCGACGGGCCCGTATATCCGTCGATCCTCAACCGGAGCCGCCCCATGCCTCTCCTTGCCTCGCGTCTCGGCCGCGTCAAGCCGTCGCCGACCAACGTCCTGACCGGCAAGGTGCTGGAGATGAAAGCGGCCGGCCGCAAGGTCATCGGCCTCGGCGCCGGCGAGCCGGACTTCGACACGCCGGACAACATCAAGGAAGCGGCGATCGCCGCCATCCGCCGCGGCGAGACCAAGTACACCCCGATCGCCGGCACCACCGAGGTCCGCAAGGCGATCCAGGGCAAGTACAAGCGCGAGAACGGCCTCGACTATTCGATCGACCAGATCACGGTCGGCGTCGGCGGCAAGCAGGTGCTCTACAACGCCTTCATGGCGACGCTCGATCCCGGCGACGAGGTGATCGTGCTCGCCCCCTACTGGGTGTCCTATCCGGACATGATCCTGCTGGCGGGCGGCGAGCCGGTCTTCGTCGAATGCGCGGAAGCCAACGGCTTCAAGATGACGCCGGCGCAGCTCGAGGCCGCGATCACGCCGAAGACCAAGTGGGTGCTTTTGAACTCGCCGTCGAACCCGACCGGCGCGGCCTACAGCTACGACGAGCTCAAGGCGCTCACCGACGTGCTGATGCGTCACCCGCATGTGTGGGTGATGACCGACGACATGTACGAGCACGTGCTCTACGACGGCTTCAAGTTCTTCACGCCGGCGCAGGTGGAGCCGCGGCTCTATGACCGCACGCTCACCATCAACGGCGTCTCGAAGACTTATTCGATGACCGGCTGGCGGCTCGGCTATGCCGGCGGCCCGCTGAACCTGATCAAGGCCATGAACATGGTGCAGTCGCAGAGCGCGACGCACACCTCCTCGATCACGCAGGCCGCGACCGTCGAGGCGCTCAACGGGCCGCAGGACTTCATCCCGAAGCACAATGCCCTGTTCAAGGAGCGGCGCGACCTCGTGGTCTCGATGCTCAACCAGGCCAAGGGCATCACCTGCCGCACGCCGGAAGGCGCATTCTACGTCTACCCGTCCTGTGCCGGCACGCTCGGCAAGAAGGCGCCGTCGGGCAAGATCATCGAGACCGACACCGACTTCGCGACGGAACTGCTGGAGACCGAGGAAGTGGCGGTGGTGCAGGGCACGGCCTTCGGCCTCGCGCCCTATTTCCGCATCTCCTACGCCACGGCGACGACGGATCTCGAAGAGGCCTGCCGCCGCATTCAGCGCTTCTGCGGCGACCTGCGGTAAGCGCTAGCGCCGAAAAAGTCAGCCGTCGATCATCAGGCGGCTGACGTTGCAGCGGCGCCGTCACTCTCATGGATGCGGCCGACGACGCGATTGCGCCCGGCCGCCTTCGCCATATACATGCGCCGGTCGGCGAGCTGGAACAGCGCGTCGTAGTCGCTGCATTCGGCCGGGCAGGCCGCGAAGCCGATGCTCGCCGTGACGACGTGGTCGGCATTGGCGCGCGCCACGGTCAGCCGCAGATGCTCTCCCAGCACTGCCGCGGCGCTCTCGTTGAGGCCGAGGCAGATCACCACGAACTCCTCGCCGCCATAGCGGAACACAAGGTCCGTGCTGCGCACCGACGCGGTGATGCGCTCGGCGATCACCTTGAGCACGTCGTCGCCGGCGGCGTGGCCGTGTTCGTCGTTGAGCGCCTTGAAGTGGTCGATGTCGATGACGAACAGCGTGAGGTCGCTTTCGGTGTCGATCGCATGCCGCACCAGCCGCGGGCCGTCGGTTTCGAGTTCGCCGCGGTCGCGCGTGCCCGTGAGCGCATCGCGGCCGGTGCGCGCCAGCAGCGCCTCGTAACGCTCGCGATAGGTCAAAAGGCCGAACACGTCGCCGATGCGCGGCCCCGTGTCGGCCCGCCGGTCAGCCCGTTCGACGTAGGACAGGTAAAGGCTGCACAGGCCGGCATAGAGCGCCGCCGCGGCCATCTTCATCGCCCAGCCGCCGATCATCACCGTGTAGTCGGCGCCGTAGAGCAGATAGAGCCCGGCGAAGAAACCGAGCTGGTCGAAGCTCAGGATGGTGGCCGCGCTGACGAACATTCGCAGCACGATCCGGTCGCCGAACCAGCTGCGGCTTTTCTCGTAAAGCAGGATCAGCAGGATGCAGTCGACGAACAGCAGCACCGTGCCCCACACCATCAGCACGCCCATCTGGTCGACCAGCGCCAGATTGGGGACCTCCCCCGGCACGATCGCGACCGGGGTGTGGAGCGCCAGCAGTTGGGCGAGCACGAGCGTCAGCAGATTGCCGATCAGCAGCCCGTAGATCGGCTGCCGCACCACCGCCGCGTCCTCGCGGATATAGACCAGCAGCAGCAGCATCAGCTTGCCCGAGAACAGCACGACCGAGCCGGGCGAGGCGACGATGCCGAACGGCAGCGCCACGTAAAGGTTGCTGGCGAGATAGGTTTCGATGAAGTGCATCACGCCGAGCGCGCAGAAGAAGGCGCCGAGGCCGATGTGATGGCGGCCGCGGAACAGCCCGGCGAGCACCGCGAAATACAGCAGCGCAACGACAATCAGCAGGGTGGCGTTGGTGATCTCGGGCATTTGCAGGCGCGCATGGCACTCGCCCGACGGACTCGCGGTTGCGAGGTCGGTCGAGCCTTACGCGCACCATACGGCGCCAAGGTTAACGCTCCTTTGCGCCGGGGACCGAAAGCGGTATTCCAGTAGCGAGAGTATTAACCGGCCGACAGCCGCGCCTTGACGAGGGCGCTGGCCTTCGCGAAGTCCATCTGGCCGGCATATTGCCCGCGCAGGATGGCGATCACCTTGCCCATGTCCTTCATGCCCGCGGCGCCGGTCTCCTTGACCGCCGCCTCGATCGCCGCGCCGACCTCGTCGTCGGACATCTGCTTCGGCAGGAAGGTCTGGATGATCGCGATTTCCTCGCGCTCCTGATTGGCGAGGTCGGTCCGCCCGCCCTTGTCGTAGAGTTCGACCGATTCCTGGCGCTGCTTGATCAGCTTCTGCATCAGGGCCAGCAGGTCGGTGTCCCCGATCGGCGGCTTGCCGCCGCCTCGCGCCTCGATATCGGCGTTCTTGAGCGCGGCATTGATCATCCGCAGGGTCGAGACGCGGCGCTCGTCCTTGGCCTTCATGGCCTCCTTGAGGCCGTCATTGATCCGGTCGCGGAGCATCGCGGGTGTCCTTTGCTGGCAGAATCCGGGCTCAAGCCGAATTCGGCCTTGAGGTTTTGACGCCCGCGGCTATGTAGTCCGACCATGGTCCACGAACAAGACGATTCCGGCTGGGCCGAGCCCACGCCCACCGCCGTGCTTGTGCTTGCCGATGGCACGGTACTCGAAGGATTCGGCCTCGGGGCGACCGGCTCCGCGGTCGGCGAGGTATGCTTCAATACGGCGATGACCGGTTACGAGGAGATCCTCACCGATCCCTCCTATGCCGGGCAGATCATCACCTTCACCTTCCCGCACATCGGCAATGTCGGCACCAACGACGAAGACATCGAGACGGTGAACCTGGCCTCGACGCCGGGCGCGCGCGGCGTGATCCTGCGCGCGGAGATAACCGAGCCGTCGAACTGGCGCGCCGTCCGCCACCTCGACGAATGGCTGCGCCGGCGCGGCATCGTCGGCCTGTCCGGCATCGACACCCGCGCCTTGACCGCCCTGATCCGCGAAAAGGGCATGCCGAACGCCGTGATCGCGCACGAGCCGTCCGGCCGCTTCGATCTCGACGCCCTCAAGAAGGAGGCGCGCGCCTGGCCGGGCCTGCTCGGCATGGATCTGGTGCCGATGGTCACCAGCGCCCAGCGCTTCACCTGGGACGAGACGCCCTGGGAATGGGGCAAGGGCCACGGCCGGCAGGAGAACCCGGAGTTCCACGTCGTCGCCATCGACTACGGGATCAAGAGCAACATCCTGCGCCTCCTGGCCGGCAACGGCTGCAAGGTGACGGTGGTCCCGGCGCAGACCCCGGCCGAGGACATCCTGGAACTCGCGCCCGACGGCGTGTTCCTCTCCAACGGTCCGGGCGATCCGGCCGCGACGGGGGAATATGCCGTCCCGGTGATCCGCAAGGTGATCGAGAGCGGCGTGCCGACCTTCGGCATCTGCCTCGGCCACCAGATCCTCGGGATCGCGCTCGGCGCGCAGACCAAGAAGATGCATCAGGGCCATCACGGGGCGAACCACCCGGTGAAGGACCTGACCACCGGCAAGGTCGAGATCACCTCGATGAATCACGGCTTTGCGGTCGACGGCGAAACCCTGCCCGAGGGCGTGGAACAGACCCACGTGTCGCTGTTCGACGGTTCGAATTGCGGCCTCGCGCTCAAGGACCGGCCGGTGTTCTCGGTGCAGTACCACCCGGAAGCCTCGCCCGGCCCGCGCGACAGCCACTACCTGTTCGCCCGCTTCACCGACCTGATGCGCGCGCGCAAGCAGGCGTAGGGCACCCCCCCCCCGAAATGCCTGCCCCGGACCTGATCCGGGGCGGCCGTGGTCTGGCCCTCGACCCGGCGGCATGGACGCCGCGGAAGCCAGGCGATATTGATGGGGCGGGCAGGCTTGCGGGACCGCAGGCGATCCTTTTCGGAGAGATCAATTGCGTCAGCCGGGGGACTGGCAAGGGATCGTGCTTTCGATTGTCGTGCCCGCGCATAACGAGGCCGGCAATGTGGCGGCGCTTGTCGAGCGGGTCGCGGCTGCCGCTGCGCACCTCGGCCCGTGGGAACTGATCTTCGTCGACGACGGCTCGCGCGACGACACCCTCGCCGCGATCAAGGCGCTGGCCGAGCGCGACCGCCGCATCCGCTACGTGTCGTTCACCCGCAACTTCGGTCATCAGGCAGCGCTGCGGGCCGGCCTGCATCATGCGCGCGGCGCGGCCGTCATCGCGATGGACGCTGACCTCGAGCATCCGCCCGAGCTCATTCCGGAACTGGTGCAGGCGTGGCGCGACGGCGCGCGGATCGTGCTCACGCAGCGCCGCAGCGATGCCCGGCAGGCCAGCGCCTTCAAGCGCCTCACCTCGCGCTGGTACTACCGCATTCTCAACAGCGTCGGCGACATCGCGATCGAAAGCGGTAGCGCGGACTTCATGCTGCTGGACCGCGCGGCGGTGGACGCCATCAACCGGTTCGAAAATCAGGACGTGTTCCTGCGCGGGCTGGTGCGCTGGCTCGGTTTCCGCACGGCCAAGATCCCCTACGACCAGGGCTCGCGTCAGGCCGGCGAGACGAAATTCACGCTGCGGCGGATGGTCGATTTCGCCGTCACCGGCATCATCGCCCACAGCATCAAGCCGCTGCGGATCGCGATCCATCTGTCGCTCTGTTTCGCGCTGCTGGCCTTCGTGCTGATCGCCTATTCGATCGGCAGCTTCCTGTGGAGCGACCAGCTCAGCGTTGGCTGGACCTCGATCATGGCCGCGATCGCCATGCTCGGCGCCGGCCAGTTTCTCGTTCTCGGCATCATCGGCGAATATGTCGGCCGGGTCTTGCGTGAAACGCGGGGCTGGCCGCTCTATCTCATCGCCGAGACGGACGAGACTTCCGGCGGCCCCGGGACCGCACACGGCACGCCCGAGGGGGCTTTCCCGGGGCGTGTCTCGGCAGGCTGAACCCTTGCTGTCCTCTCCTACAGGTGTCCCCTCCTAAAGGCCTTGGACCATGAGCAACCGCGTGAGCGACTGGGTTTCGTTCTGGGATCAGCCGCACTCGATCTATGTGAACGAGCGGCATTTCGACGTTCACTACCGGGACATCGCCGACGCCACCATCAAGCTGGCGCCGAAGCCGGGCTCCCGCATCCTCGACTATGGCTGCGGCGAAGCGATCCATGCGGACCGCGTTGCTGCCACCGCGAGCAGCGTGCTGCTGTGCGAATCGTCGGCCAATGTGCGCGCCAAGCTCGCAGAACGGTTCAGGGACGAGCCGAAGATCAAGGTGCTGGACCCCGACGCGGTGGCGGCCCTGCCCGACGCGTCGCTCGACTTCATCCTTGCCAATTCGCTGGCGCAATATCTCTCGGAGGCGGAACTCGACAGGCTGCTGGCGCTGTGGCGGCGGTTGCTCGCGCCCGGCGGGCGGCTGGTGCTCGGCGACGTGATCCCGCCCGGCGTCGGCGCGATCGACGACGTCTCGGCGTTGCTCAAATACGCCGCGCGCAATGGCTTCCTGACGGCCGCCTTCATCGGCCTCGTGCGCACGGTGCTGTCGCCTTATGGCAAGCTGCGCCGCCAGCTCGGCATCGCGTCCTACAGCGAGGCGGCGATCCTCGACCGGCTGCGTGCGGCCGGCTATTCGGCCGAACGGCTGCCGTTCAATATCGAGCATCACCCGAAGCGGATGACGTTCCAGGCGCATCCGGAAGTAACGCCGTAGAGCGCTGCAATCCCGAGCGGCGCTTTATCGCCCCGGAAGCACAAGCACCTTGGGCTTGGCCGGCAGCGTCGTCTTCGACACGACCACCGACGGGATGTCGCTGGTCTCCACCTCGAACAGCGCGCGTGCCCGTTCCAGGAAGTTGTTGAGCGTGTAGGCGCTGAAATAGTGCATCGGGATGATCATCGGCGCCTTGAGCGACTGCAGCACCTCCATCATGCCCTCGATGTCGAGCGTGTAGGAGCCGTCGACCGGCACCAGCACGATATCGACCCGGCCGATTTCGGTGAGTTGCTGCTGGGTCAGCGTGTGATGCAGGTGGCCGAGATGGGCGATGCAGAGATTGCCCAGTTCGAAGATGAAGACCGAATTGCCGTGGCGCTCGGTGCCGCCGCCCCAGCTGCGGATGTTGGTCGGCACGTTGCGCACCCGCACGTCCTTGAAGTGAACATCGTGCCGCGCCGCGCTTTCGCCTTCGTCCCAGCCGCGCAGCACATGCGCGATCGAGGGCTCGGGCCGGTCGGTATAGTGGGTCGAATGCGCCCGGTTCATGGTCACGATGTCGGGCACGATCGTCGGCTTGACGTAGTCGTTGTAGTCGGTCGCGATGCGGACAAGCTGCGGGCTTTCGATCAGGAAGGTCGAGTGCCCGACATAGGTGATGCGGACCTGATCGAACTTGAGTTGCGCCCGCTGCACCGGCAGCCGCTTCGAAGCGACTAGGCCGGGGCAGGTCTCGACCATCTCCGGTGCGGGCGCCGGCGCTTGCGAGAACATCGGCCCCGCCGCGCGCGCTGCGCTTGAAGGGCCGAAAAACGTCGCGGTCGCAGCCAGCGCGACGCAGATCACCATCGAAGCCCGCATGCGCATTCGCATCTCCTCGGAAGTCGACCGGCCCCGCAAGGATAACGCAAAGCCGCCATCCGTCTCCACCCTTCGCCTGCGGCATGACGGCCGGGGGGCGCGCGGTGTCCTGCGGCGGCTTTGTTGACAGGACCCGCCCCGGTCTGATTGATCGCGCCGACCGCAGGGAGCGCGTTGCTCGAACGCCAACAAGGAGACTTTAATGAACAAGCCCGCCGCCGCCGGCGAAGTCCGCGGACAGGAGCACTGGACCAACAAGGGCGATATCCGCCTGTTCCTGTGGGAGAAGCAGGCGGTGACGCCGGAGAAGAAGGGCACGATCCTGTTCGTGCACGGCTCCTCGATGGCCGGCACGCCGACCTTCGATCTCCAGGTGCCCGGCATGCCGCAATATTCGGCGATGGACGTGTTCGCGCGCCAGGGCTTCGACACCTGGTCGGTCGACATGGAAGGCTATGGCCGCTCCGACAAGAAGCGCGACATCACCTACGACATCGCCACCGGCGCGGATGACTGCGCGGCGGCCGCCAATTACATCGAGAAGACCCGCGGCGCCGGCCCGCTGCTCGTTTACGGCATTTCGTCGGGCGCGCTGCGCGCGGCGATGTTCGCCGAGCGGCACCCGGAAAAGGTGAAGCGCCTCGCGCTCGATGCGTTTGTGTGGACCGGCGAAGGCTCGCCGACGCTGATCGAGCGCAAGAAGAAGCTGCCGGAATACGTCAAGGCCGGCAACCGGCGGCCGATCGACAAGGCGTTCGTCTACTCGATCTTCAACCGCGACCATCCCGGCACTGCCGACGACAAGGTGATCGACGCGTTCGCGGATGCGATCTGCGCGCTCGACGATTCGGTGCCGATCGGCACCTATGTCGACATGTGCACCAGGCTGCCGGTGGTGAATCCGGAGAAGATCACCGTGCCGACGATGATCATGCGCGGCCAGTGGGACGGCATCGCGAGCGTCGAAGACCTGCTGAAGTTCTTCGACAAGCTGCCGAACCCGGACAAGCAGTTCACGGTGATGCCCGGCATCTCGCACGCCTCGCTGCAGCAGAAGAACTACGCGATCGTGCAGCACATCCTCTTGAACTTCTTCACCCAGCCCGATCCGGTCTATCGCGGGTAATACCGGTTCCGGTTGAACACATCGGCGCCGTCATTCCGGGGCGCGAGCTTTAGCTCGCGAACCCGGAAACCATAGCCCCTGTCTGTGGTCATGGATTCCGGGCTCGCCGCTACGCGGCGCCCCGGAATGACCAGCGAGAGATCGGCGATCAGCCCCCGAACAGCTTCGTCTTCGTCTCCCGCGCGGCGGCTTCCATGGTCATGAAGACCGCGCCCTCGCGCGTGAGCTTGTCGACCAGATCCTCGAGATTGAGCATTCGGTGGCCGCGCCCGATCACGTAGGGGTGCATGGTGTAGGTCAGCACGCCCCAGTCGACGGTCTTCTTCATGTAGAGGAACTCGTCGTACCAGTTCTGCATCACGTTACGCGCGTTCTGCAGCCCCGGCATGATGCCGAACGGCGTGCGCAGATATTCGAAATGCGGATGGTCGTCGAGCGACCAGGAAATCGGCATCTCGATCAGCGCGGTCTCCTCGCCGAAGCGGTAGGGATCGCCGAGCTTCACGTGGTCGCCGCGCCGCGCGCGATAGGGGATGTAGTCGGCCCCCATCAGGCTCGAATCGTAGAGGAAGCCGTGCTTGAGCAGCAGGTCGACCGAATTGTCGCTCAGGTCCCATGACGGCGAGCGGTAGCCGACCGCGGTGCGGCCGGTGATTCGCCGGATCGACTCATTGGCGCGGACGAGGTCGGCTTCTTCCTCTTCCAGCGTCTGGTCGGCCGGGGGGATGTGCGCCCAGCTATGGTGGCCGATCTCATGGCCGCCCGCGACGACCTCCTCGCAGATCGCCGGATAGCTGTCCATCGTGAACCCGGCGGTGAACCAGGTCGCCCGGATGTCCCGGCTCTTGAGGAAGTCGAGGATGCGGCGGGCGCCGACCAGCCCGAATTCGCCGCGCGAGAGCGCCGTCGGCGTGGTCATGCCGCGGGCGATGAAGCCGGACTGGGTGTCGAAATCGAAGGTGAGGCAGACGATGTGGCGGGGCACGGCGCGCTCGTTGTTGTATGGGAAGGGTAGGCTTTCCCCATACCACGAATGCGCCCCGTCCGGTCGAGAGGCAGTGCCTCAAAACGCACCAACGGCCGCTTGCGCGGCCGTTGGCACTTCATCCGGCGGATACTGGCAGCAATCAGACGCTGGAAGCGTCAGAACCGGAGTGGTCAGAACCCCTTGCTGGCGCGAACGGCCGCCTGGGGCACCTGCTCGCGGGTGAGGCCGCGGCGCGCCAGTTCGGCGCTCGAGAGCCGCGAAAGGTCCCGATAGCGGGAGTAGATCTCGTGCCCCTCGGCGATACCGATGACGGTGTTTTCGATTGCGCGGAGGACGGTGTGCAACCAGTTTGCTTCTGGGCGACGGACGGTCAGTGTGGACATGGCCAGCTCCTTCAAGGTCAGCGTGTTCGTTAGCTAGCTATATAATATGGTATACCAGAAAAGTAATCAGGCACTTACCGCATAGCAGCGGCTAGTATCTCGCATAGCAGCATGACCGTTTTGCGGCGCACAAAGGGCGCCGGCGCGCCGCGATGTGCGGGTGTTTGCGTGTTGTTGCGCGCAAAAGCTGTGTAAATGCGGGGTCTTCGGCCGTTGGAGCATTTTCCGGTGAAGTGGATACCGGTTCACCGTTAGAAAATGCGACCAAACAAAAACTACCAGGGCATGATCCGATTCAATCAGAACGGATCATGCCCTGGCGCCGAATCGGGGGCGGTGCCCCGGCCCGGGCTGTGCGTCAGTCGAGCCGAAAGCCCTTGCCGCGCACGAACGCGCCGAAATCGCCCCGCTGGGGTTCGGCATATTGCCGCGCCTTGTCCTCCGACCAGCCGTAGAATGCCGGGGTGCCCCAGCGCGCGGGGTCGCGGGGCCGGAAGGCATGGATCGCCGCGCGCCGGCGGTCGTAGCCGTTGACCTCGCGCTCGAAGGCGTCGCTGTCGTAGCGGTCCTCGTGGATGGTGACCGCGAGCGGTAGCCGAGGGCTCACATGGCCCTGATCCGACGGCCAGCCGACCGTCATGCCGGCAATCGGCACCACCCGCTCGGGGAGTTCGAGCAGTTCGCTGACCTGCTGCGAATAATTGCGGATGACGCTGATCGGGCAGCAGCCGAGGCCGGCGGCATTGGCGGCCGAAACGAAGGTCGCGAGCACCAGCGCGGCGTCCACCGTCGCATTGAAGAACGCGTCGAGATGGTCGTTGGGGAACGGCTTGTCGCGCAGGGTCGCGATGCGGGGCACCCGCCGCCCGTTGGCGAGGAAGAGGAGGAAAGCGGGCGCCGTCCGCACCCACGGCATGTCGGGCAGGAGATCGGCGATCGCATCGTGCTTCGCCCGGTCACGGACGATCAGGATGTCGGCCTGCTGCAGGTCGCTCTTGGTGGGCGCCGAGAGCGCGCAGGCGCACAGAAGCCGCAGCAGCGCCGGCTCGACAGCTTGCGGCCCGTAGCGGCGCTGCACCCGCCGTCCGGCGAGCAAAGCGAGGGTGTCGAGGCCGGCCGTCGCCGGATCGACCTCCAATTTCTCGCCGAACCTGTGCGCAAGCGTCGCCTCAATCCGGCCGGCCGCGCCGTCGCTTGTCTTTGCCGAATCGCTCATGCTTGTCCCCTGACCTGAAAAAAGATTCGCGCGTCCGACGCTCTGGGCGCGCGGCGGGCGTTACTTGCGTTGATCGGCACGGCCACCGCGTCATATCATATGATGATTACAGGAATCGGATTCCGCAGCCCGCCATGAAGAACGTACCGAAACCCCTCGCGGCCTTCCAGACGCTCTCGGCGCCGCGCAGCCTCACCCATCAGCTTGTGACCCATCTGACGGAGGAGATCACCAGCGGCCGGCTGTCGCCGGGCTCGCGCCTGCCGACCGAGCAGGAGATGATCGCCGCTGCCGGCGTGAGCCGCACCGTGGTGCGGGAGGCGGTGGCGGCCCTGCGGGCGGAAGGTCTGGTGCTCACCCGGCAGGGCGTCGGGGCGTTCGTGGCCGATACCGCGCGCCGCCCGTTCCGGATCGAGGTATCCGAGGCGGGCTCGCTGCGCGAGGTGCTCGAGATCATGGAGCTTCGCACCGGGATCGAGATCGAGGCGGCGGGGCTCGCCGCCGAGCGCGGCACGGCGAGCGACCTGCGGGGGATCGAGGAGGCGTTCCGGTCGATCGAGCAGGCAATCGCGCGGGGCGAATCAGGCGTCGAGCAGGACTTTGCCTTCCATCGCGCGATCGCGGCGTCGACCGGCAATCCGAAGTTCCTGCAGTTCCTGAACTATCTCGGCCACTTCATCATTCCGCGCCAGACCGTCAGTCTGACCACGGATGCCAGCCGCCGGCGGGCCTATTTCCAGACCTTCCAGAAGGAGCATGGCGCCATTCTGAGCGCCATCAAGCACCAGCAGATCGCGCAGGCGCGCGCCGCGATGCGGCGGCACCTGACCAACAGCCGCAGCCGTTACGGGCGTCTCGCGGCGGCGCTTGATGAAGCGCCGTCGCCGTCATCCGATCCCCGGCTCAGCCCTTGATGTGGGGCGCGATTTCCTTCTCGATCTGATCGATCGTAATGGCGCCGCGGAAGATCCGGCCATTGATGAAGAAGGTCGGCGTCGAGTTCACCCCGAACTTCTCCTGCGCGCGCTGGCGCACTTCCTTGACGCCATCCAGAAGCTTCTGATCCGAGAGGCACTTCTCGAATGTCTGCTCGTTGAAGCCGGCCTGGCGCGCAATCGCGAACAGCGGCGGAATGGGGTTCTTCACGAACGCCCAGTTCTTCTGCTGCTTGAACAGCGCATCGACCATTTCGAAGTACTTTCCATCGCCCGCGCAGCGCGCCAGCATGGACGCGCCCTCGGCCAGCGGATCGAGCGGGAACTCGCGCAGGATGTAGCGGACCTTGCCGGTGTCGATGTAACGCGACTTGAGCGCCGGATAGGTCTGGACGTGGAAGGTGGCGCAGTGGCTGCAGGTCATCGACGCATATTCGATGATCGTGACCGGCGCATCCGCCGACCCTTGCACCTGATCGCCGAGCGGCCCGGCCTTGAGCAGTTCGGCGCTCGCGGGCGCCTGCGCCACGGCCTGCGTCGCACTGGCGCCGACGACAGCGGCGAGCGCGGCGCCGGCAAAAACATTTTCGAATAACGCGCGGCGTGAAATCACGGCGAACCCTCGCATCCTTGATGCCCCAATCACTCTCGTCGGTATCCTGACCTAGCGATTATGGCAATCATGCGTTAGAGCATTTTCCGGTGAAGTGGGTACCGGTTCACCGTTAGAAAATGCGATCAGACAATAACTTCTGGAGCCTGATCCGACTTAATCTGAACGGATCAGGCTCTAGCGGCGGCCGCCTCACGGACGGTTTACGGCGACACCGAGTCGCGCCAGCGCGTCGCGCAGGCCTTCGTCGCCGAATCCGGCAAGTCCGCCTTTGACCGCCTCCGTTTCCGCCTGCGTCGGAGGCGATGGCCGCACCGGCGCGGCAGCGCGCATCAGCGGCGCCTGCCGCAGGCCGATCTTGCCGACCGCCCGCCAGCCGAGAAAGCGGTTGACCTGCGCCAGGATCACCGGCGTCAGGTGCTGCACCTCGACGGCTGCCGGTCCTTCGACGCGCAGGATCAGGGTCGCGGGTTCATTGTCGCCGTTGTCAGCCGGCCGCCGCCAGACCATCTTCAGCGGTTCCGCGAGCGCGGCGATGTCCTCGCCGACGATGTCGGGCCAGTGCGTCACCAGTTGCACGGAGGCAAAGCCCTGGCGGGCGAAGGCATCGCCGACGCAGGACCCCACAAGTTCGGACAAAGGCCGTGGATAAGATTTTGCCGGCTTGTTCATTCGCCGTCGCTCTGCCATCGCTCGACGCATGACGATAGCAGCAGCGCGCGTGCGGAGAAAGCAGGGGCGCGCGCCCGGCGCCAGCGCCGCTGCGCAGGCGTCGATCGCCGGACCGCTGCTGGCCTGGTACGACCGTCACCGCCGCCGCCTGCCCTGGCGCGCGGAGCCGGGCGAAACCGCGGATCCTTATCTGGTCTGGCTGTCGGAGATCATGCTCCAGCAGACCACGGTGGCGACCGTGATCCCTTATTTCGAGCGCTTCCGCGCCCGCTGGCCGGATGTGTCGTCGCTGTCGGCGGCTTCGCTCGACGACGTGCTGCGGGGCTGGGCCGGGCTCGGCTACTATGCCCGCGCGCGCAACCTGCATCGTTGCGCCCAGACCGTTGCCGGATCGTGGAACGGGCGCTTTCCCGATTCCGAAGAAGCGCTCCGGACCCTGCCGGGGATCGGGCGATATACCGCGGCCGCCATCGCCGCGATCGCCTTCGGCCGGCACGCGACACCGGTTGACGGCAATATCGAGCGCATCGTGGCGCGGCTGTTTGCCGTTGCGGACCCGCTGCCGGCAGCGAAGCCGCGCATACAAAGTCTGGCCGAAGGCATCACTCCGCTACAGCGCGCCGGCGACTTCGCGCAGGCGCTGATGGATCTCGGCGCGACGGTCTGCACCCCGCGCCGGCCGGCCTGTCCTGCCTGTCCGATCATCCGGGCCTGCGCGGCGGAGCGCACCGGAAATCCCGATGTCTTTCCCCACAAGCAAGCCAAGGTAGGCACGCGGCTGCGACGCGGGGCCGCCTTCGTTGCCGAAAGGGCCGACGGGCATGTCCTGATCCGCACCCGCCCTGCGCGCGGCCTGCTCGGAGGCATGAGCGAGGTCCCGACCAGTGCGTGGAGCCCCGACTTCGACGCGGCGCGCGCCCTCGACGATGCTCCCCGGTTCGGCCCTGCCTCAAGGCAGACCGCGTGGCGCGAGCTACCGGGGGTCGTGAAGCATGTTTTTACGCACTTTCCGCTGGAACTTGTTGTATTCCTTGCAGCCGTACCCGGACGCCCGCCGGCTCCGGCCGGCACGCGATGGGTCGCACGCCGCCGGCTGGATGAAGAGGCATTGCCGACGGTGATGAGAAAAGTGCTCAAGCACGCGCTTGAGCCACTGTAGCATTTTCCGGCGAAGTGGATGCCGGTTCGCCGTTAGAAAATGCGACCAGACAATAACTTCTATAGCGCGATCCGATTCAGTCAGATCGGATCGCGCTATAGCGGCCGATAGCGCGGCAGATACGCCCGACTGAGCGCGCCGGGCGCATACGGTCAGGCGCAGTCGGCCTGTTTTCGGCTCGGTTGCTGACAGTTGCACCCTGTGGTTTAGGTTGGTTCATGAGCGCTAACGGCTCTTTGGAACAGACCCGTCCCGGGTTCGGCCCGTGGCTGCGGCTGCGCTGGGCCGGCTGGCTGCTCGCGGCCACGGTGCTGTTCGGCGGCCTTGGCGCGACCTATCTCGCCTGGAATCACAATCTGGCGCTCAGCCGGGCCGAAGCCCGCTACGAGTTCGAGGTCGCCGCCGCAAAGATCGTCAGCGGCATCACGGAACACCTCGATGGACATTTGCAGGCGCTGTGGGGCGTGGCGGCCCTGCTCGCCAGCAATCCCGAGATGACGCGCGAGCACTGGGAAGCCTACGTTTCGGCTCTCAAGCTCGACGAGCGTCTTCCGGGAACACGGGGCGTCGGCTACGCCGCGCTGGTATCGGCGTCGGACCGCGATGCGCATATCGACGGCATCCGCGCCCGGGGCTACAAGGACTACAAGATCTGGCCCCAGGGCCCGCGCGACGCCTATCTTGTCGTCACTTTCGTAGCGCCGCTGGCCAGCAAGACCTATAACGCGCTCGGCTTCGACCTGCTCAGCGAGGGCGCGCGCCGCGCGGCCGTGGAACTGGCGCGCGACAGCGGCAGCCCGGTTCTGACCGCGAAAATGGCGCTGCTGTCGAGAGGCAGCCCGCCGGTGGAGCAGCCCGGTTTTCTGCTGTTCGTGCCCGCTTACAAGCACGGTGCGCCGCTCGATACGGTCGCCCAGCGGCAGCGCGCCTTCATCGGCGTCGCCTACAGTCCGTTTCGCGCCAACGACTTCATTCTCAATCCGGTCGTGGTGCGCGAAGTCAAGCAGGCCGGGCTGACGATGGAGATCTATGACGGCGCGGGCACCGGCGCGAACAATCTCCTGTATCGCAGCAATAATTTTCCCGAGCGGGAGGTTCTGGGGCGCACTCCGTATCTGGTCACGACCATCGCCGAACACGTGAACAACCGGACCTGGACCTTCAGGTTCGCGCGGACGCCGATATTGTCGCAGCAAGGCGACTGGCAGATCCCGGATCTCGTTCTCGCTTCCGGGATTCTCATCAGCCTGCTGGCGAGCCTTGTCGTCGGCACACTCGCGCTCAACCGCGCCCAGGCGGTCGAAGCGAACCAGCGACTGCGCGCAGACGTCGCCCGGCGCGAACAGACGGAAGAGAAGCTGCGGCAGAGCGAGGCGAGATTCCACCTGCTGTTCGACCGCATTCCTTTGCCGGCCTTCGCGATAGAACGGGAGACGTTGCGCTATTTCGCGGTGAACAAGGCGGCGGTCGAGCGCTACGGCTATTCACACGAAGAATTCGCCCTGATGTCGCTGACGGACATCCGCTCGCGTGAGGACAATGCCGCCTTACTTCAATATGTGGAGGGCGTGCGCAACCGCGACAGCTACAGCAGCCAGTTGCGCCACCGTCTGCGCGACGGGACCATCATCGATGTCGAGATTCTGGCGCACAGTTTCGAACTCGAAGGGCATCAGCTGACGCTCGAGATCGCGCACGACATCACCGAGCGTCTGCAGGCCGAGCGCGCGCTGGCGCAAAGCGAACATCAGTTGCGGCAGGTCCAGAAGCTGGAAGCGATCGGCCAGCTGACGGGCGGGATCGCGCACGACTTCAACAATATCCTGACCGTGATCACCGGCACGATCGAGGTGCTTGCCGACGGCGTATCGCACGATGCCAAGCTCTCCATGATCGCGCGCCTGATCGACGAAGCGGCGATGCGCGGCAGCGACCTGACCCGCAGCCTGCTCGCCTTTGCGCGGCGCCAGCCGTTGCAGCCGCAGGACGTCGACGTGAACGACCTCGTCGTCTCCGCATCCAGACTGTTCCGCGCGACCATCGGTCAGCAGATCGAGGTCGAGAGCGCGCTGGAGCCCGAGCTGTGGCGCGCCTTCGTCGATCCGAGCCAGCTCACGACCTCGATGCTCAATCTCGCGCTGAACGCGCGCGATGCGATGCCGAACGGCGGCCGACTGCTGGTCGAGACCAACAACGTGGTGCTCGACGACGACTATGCCCGGATGATCAAGGATGTCGGGCCCGGACATTACGTCATGGTGTCGGTCAGCGATAACGGCGTCGGCATCCCCGCCTCACTGCGCGACAAGGTGTTCGAGCCGTTCTTCACGACCAAGGAGGTCGGAAAGGGAACCGGGCTCGGCCTGAGCATGGTGTACGGCTTCGTCAAGCAGTCCGGCGGCCATATCCATGTCTGCAGCGAGGAAGGCCACGGCACGACGGTCCGCCTCTATCTCCCCCGCGCAAACGTTCCGCTGGCGGCGGAAGCCGTCACACTGCTTCCGCCGATGGCCGAGGGAGGCGGCGAGACGATCCTGGTCGTCGAGGACGATGCCCTGGTCCGCGACTACGTGACGGAGCAGCTTAACCGCCTCGGTTATGTGACGCTGGTCGCAGCCAATGCCGGCGAGGCGGTTGCCATCGCGGACAAGGGCGTCGACGTCGATCTCTTGTTTACGGACGTGATGATGCCGGGCCCGATGGATGGCCGGCAATTGGCGCGCACGCTGCGCGACCGGCGGCCCGGCTTGCGGGTGCTGTTCACATCCGGCTACAGCCAGCAGGCGGCTTCGCGCGAGGGCCGGCTGGACCCCGGCGTCAACCTGTTGAGCAAGCCCTACCGGACGGTAGACTTGGCGGCCAAGGTGCGGCACGTCCTCGACGCTCCGCCACCCGAAGACCCGTCAGCGACCACGCAAGAGTCAGTCATCCAAGAGTCAGTCACGCAAGAGCAAGGAGCAGTGCAGTGAGTATTGAACGACGCGAAGTTGGACCGCGCATGAGCCAGATCGTGATCCACGGCAACACGGTCTATCTTGCCGGAGTGGTGGCCAAGGAGAAGGCGGGCGGCAGCGTCGCCGACCAGACGCGCGAAATCCTGGCGACGATCGACGGCTATCTGGCGCAGGCCGGCACCGACAAGTCGAAGCTCCTGTCGACGAATATCTGGCTCACCGACATGGCAACATTCGGCGAGATGAACGCGGTGTGGGACACCTGGGTGTCGCCGGGCAACACGCCCGCGCGCGCAACGGTCGAGGCCAAGCTCGCCGCGCCGCCCTACAAGGTCGAGATCATGGTGGTGGCGGCCCGCTGAGCAGCGGGCGGCCATAAGCGAAGCGGATAGCGCTTCGCGCCAAGAAGAACTCGGGCCGGTCACTTCAGCCCCTCGTTGGTCATTCCGGGATCGGCCGAAGGCCGAGGCCCGGAATCCATGACCACAGACAGGGGTTATGGATTCCGGGTTCGCGAGCTAAAGCTCGCGCCCCGGAATGACGCCGCCGATGTGATCGACCGGAAACCGTATTCAGAGGGCGGCCCGCACCTGCGCGCGCAGGGCGTCGATGGGCATCAGGCCCTGCGGCCCGGGAACGTGCCAATAAGTCCAGCCATTGCAGGCCTCGAGCCCCTGCGCCAGCGCGCCGATGCGGTGGATCGAGCCGACGGCTTCGCCGAGCGCCACGCAACCGTCCGCCCGCACCAGCGCCTTGTGGCGCTTGCGCGCGTCGACCAGCAATGCGCCCGGTTCAACCAGTCCGCGCTCGAGCAGAGCCGAGAACGGTACGCGCGGCGCTTCGCGCGCGGTGGTGAAACTCTTTAGCGTGCCTTCCGGCAGCGCCTCGATGCGCTCGATGCGCTCGGCCGCAGCAGCCGCATAGTCGCGGTCGCGCTCGATGCCGATGAACTGGCGGCCGAGCTTCTTGGCGACGGCGCCGGTCGTTCCCGTTCCGAAGAACGGATCGAGCACGACGTCGCCGGGACGGGATGAGGACAGCAGCACGCGCGCAAGCAGCGCTTCCGGCTTCTGGGTCGGATGCACCTTCTTGCCGGCGGTGTCCTTGAGGCGTTCCTCGCCGGTGCAGAGCGGGATCACCCAGTCCGAGCGCACCTGCACGTCTTCGTTCGCGGCCTTCAGGGCCTCGTAGTTGAACGTGTACTTGCGGGCGTCCTCGCTGCGCGCCGCCCAGATCAGCGTCTCATGCGCATTGGTGAAGCGCCGGCCGCGGAAGTTCGGCATCGGGTTGGATTTGCGCCAGACCACGTCATTGAGGATCCAGAACCCGAGGTCCTGGAGGATGGCGCCGACGCGGAAGATGTTGTGATAGGAGCCGATGACCCAGAGCGAGCCGGACGGCTTGAGCGCGCGGCGGCAGCCGAGCAGCCAGGCGCGCGTGAACGCGTCGTAGTGCTCGAAGCTGGCGAACTGGTCCCAGGCGTCATCGACGGCATCGACCGCCGAGTCGTCCGGGCGCTTGAGGTCGCCCCTGAGTTGCAGATTGTAGGGGGGATCGGCGAATACGAGGTCGACTGAGCCGGCCGGCAGCTTTGCCAACTCTGCGACGCTATCACCGACAATGATCCGGCCGGATTCGCCCGGCTGCGGAATCGGGCAGGGCGCCCCCGCGGACGCCCTACGACGCGACACACCCATACGCAATACTCAACGCCGTTACACGAGAGGCGATAAACTGTCGGGTACGCGATACCTGATCCCGACAAGCGCGATCATCATCCCCGCGGGTAAAGAACGACTTAAATCCGCTCGAATTTTTGCGTGATGGATTCACCATCCCGCGCGCCGCCGGTGGTGCAGTGCGGAAACCGGGTTCCGGATGGACTTGCCTACCGCCTTCGGCGAGAATTAAGCAGCAACTGCGCCCGTTGGGCGCCGCAACGGGTACGGATATGCGCTGGGAAGACTTCCGGCAGAGCGACAATGTGCAGGACTATCGCGGGCAGAGCCCTGACAGCGGCCCTGGCCCCGGCGGCGGCATGCCGCTTCCCGGTGGCGCGGGCGGTCTCGGGA
>Ga0182739_1001678_pt1 | contig 22249 bp, 26 predicted proteins | sample eDN5th30CBELigBY_FD_128873 | JGI IMG/M metagenome (GOLD analysis project Ga0182739, IMG submission 128873) | Enriched backyard soil microbial communities from Emeryville, California, USA - eDNA 5th pass 30_C BE-Lig BY (version 2) (version 2) | ecosystem: Environmental > Terrestrial > Soil >...
ACGCGGACGTCGGCCAGCGGGCTGTTCTTGGCGGCCATGTTGTAGAACCACGGCCAGACGTGCGGGTAGGAGTTGGTCGAGATCACATAGCCCGCCTGCTTGAGCGACGGGATGCCGTCCGGCGGCGGCACTTCGATCCAGTCGACCCGCCCCGAGCGCAGCGCCGCCAGGCGTGTATTGGCCTCGGGAATCGGCAGCAGCAGGACCGCATCGACCTTGGCCTTCTTTCCGGCATCCCAATAGCCGTCGTTGCGGCCCAACGAGACCGACTGGCGCGGCACGACCTTGGTGATCTTGAACGGTCCGGTGCCGGCGCCGCCGGCGGCGGCCACCTTGTTCCAGTCCTTGCCGGCCTTTTCCCACTGCGTCGGCGAGGCGGTGAGGATGTAGGGCACCATCCACGGGAAATAGGAGGCAACGACGGTCGTCGTGAGAGCCACCGTGTTGTCGTCGATCTTCTTGTAGCTGGCGAGAATCGGCACGCGGGAGCGCATGATGCCGGCAGCGTTTGCCTCGAACTGCGCACTGTCCTTGTTGAAGATTCGCTCGAGGTTCCAGATCACCGCGTCGGCGTTGAAGTCGGTGCCATCGTGGAACTTCACGCCCTTACGAAGATTGAAGATCCAGGTCTTCTTGTCGTCGGGCGCCTGCTTCCAGCTCTCGGCAAGGCCGGGCCTCAGAGTGGCAAGCTGGTCCGACTTCGACAGGTCGAACAGGACGAGGCCCTCGAAGATCGGGAAGCCCAGGAAGCGCATGCCCTCGAAGCCGTTGTTCGGCATGCCAGTGGTGGTCGGGATGTCCGACGCCGTCATGGCGATGCGCAGCGTCTTCTCCTGGGCCTGCGCGGCCGATAGCGGCAGCAGGGACGCGGCGGCCAATGCCACAGCGAGACGGAATCGGCGAAGGCTCATGCATGTGCTCCTGAAGTCAGCTCCCCAGCAGCGACATGCAATCAGCGGGCCATCAATTCCTCGAAGCGGGTCAGATAGTCGTGCGCGTGCGCCTTGTAGTCGGCGCCGGGTATCCGCAGGTGAATGTCGGAAACCATGGCCCACAGGGCTTCGCGCAGTGCACTGGCGGCCTTCATGGCCCGGAAGGCGCGGTGCAGATCGCCCGGCCCCTTGCCCCCGAAATAGGCATACAGGAGCGCCTCATCCTCGGCCTCTTCGAACGAGCCATTCGCCGACAGGTTGGCCAGGTCGAACAGGGCGGTGCCGAAACCGCCATACTCCCAGTCGATGAGCCAGAGGCGCTCGCCATCGTCCAGCACGTTGCCCGGCAGCAGGTCGTGATGCCCGAAGACGACGGGCATCGGTACCTGCGCTTCTTCCAGCACCCTGTTCGCTTCCAGGTAGCGTGGCACGTCGACGGCGAACGGGCTCTGGGATCCGGCGATCAGGCGCCCATAGTCGCGAATCACGTGGAAGACCCAGAAGAAATTTGGGGGACCGGCGAGGTGCTGCCCGACGGAAAGGTGGCATTTGCGCAGGAGGGGCGCGAGACGATGGATGTTGGCTCGCAGGTCGGCTTCGCTGAACGTCCGCCCCTCGACGTGGCGCATCACCAGGATGCCGGGCTCCGTATGCATCACTTCAGGCGACAGACCCGCGGCATGGGCCGCGATCGAAGCAGCACGTTCGCGATCACGAAACACGTGATGGACCGGAATGTCGTCGCCGCAGCGCACGACGAATTTCTCGCCGGCATCCGCCACGACGTAGGACAGGTTTGTGAGGCCGCCCAGCAGCGGCGCCACCGTCACGGGGCCGCGCCAGCATGCCAGGCCGGCGATTCTCCGTTCGAGATCAGTCACGGACTTTTCGCATCGCGCGTGGTCTCCGAACCGTCATGCACTCGATCATTTCACGAGCCACGGCGGCACGCTACCCTCGCGCCCTTCTCGAGGAGGAAATGAATGCCAGACGCAAACGTCCCCAACACCATCACCGGCCGCGATGCGTTCCTGCGTGTGCTGAAGGACGAGGGCGTCACCAAGATGTTCGGCAACCCGGGCACGACCGAGCTGCCGATCATGCATGCGCTCTCGTCAGCCCCGGAGATGGGCTACGTGTTGGCCCTCCAGGAGGCTGTCGTGATCGCCATGGCCGACGGCTATGCGCGGGCCTCCGGCAAGCTGGTTTCCTGCAACGTCCATGTGGCACCGGGCCTCGGCAATGCAATCGGCTCGATTTACACCTCGATGATGTCGGGCACGCCGATGATCGTGACGGCCGGCCAGCAGGAACAGGGCCACGGGCTCACCGAGCCCCTGCTCTACGCGCCGCTCGTCCCGATCGCCCAGCCGGTCGTGAAATGGGCGACCGAGGTCAACCGCATCGAGGACCTTCCGCGGATCCTGCGCCGTGCCGCGAAGGTCGCCATGACCGCCCCCACCGGACCGGTGTTCATCTCCCTGCCGGGCGACATCCTGAACAACGAGGCCGCCATCGACATGGGCGAAGTGACTCGCGTCGACACGGCCGTGCGCCCGAGCGATGCGGCGCTCGAACAGCTCGCGAAGCGCCTGCTCTCGGCAAAGAAGCCGGTCATCCTGGCCGGCCACGAGATCGCGACGTCGGACGCCTTCGCCGAGGCCATCGAGCTCGCCGAGACGCTGGGCGCGCCGGTGCTGCAACAGACCGTGGCCTGGGGGGCGCACTTCCCCTCCGAGCATCCCGCCTATCTCGGCGCGCTGAACCGTGACCAGAAGTACGTGCGCCGCGTGCTGTCCGACTACGACCTGATGCTCTGCGTCGGCTCCGACGTGCTCAAGATGTCGGTTTGGAGCGAGACCGAGCCGCTGCCCGAGACCACCAAGGTGGCGATGATCGGCTTGCGCGACTGGGAGATGGGCAAGAACTTCCCGGCCGAGATCGCACTGCGCGCCGACGTGAAGGAGACGCTGAAGGCTCTGGTGCCGCTCCTGAAGAAGCTGGGAGGCACCACGCTCGCCGAGCAGGCCAAGGCGTCGCTCGCCGAGATCGCGACGCGCAACTGGAGCGCCCAGCGCGCCCAGAAGGCGGCCAGGGTCGCGACGCCGACGAGCGGACCGCTGCCCGCCGAATGGCTCATGATGCGTCTCAGCGACAGGCTGCCAAAGGACGCCATTATCGTCGAGGAAGGCCTCACCAGCACGTCGACCCTGCCGAGCTATTTCCCGTTCCGCGACCGCAACAGCTTCTTCGGCAATGTGAGCGGCGGCATCGGCTGGGGCATCGCCGCGGCCGTCGGCGTGCAGATCGCCGAACCGACGCGCCGCGTGGTGGCCGTGATCGGCGACGGCAGCGCGATGTACTCGATCTCGGCGATCTGGAGCGCCGCCAACCAGAAGCTTCCGGTGATCTTCCTGATCACCAACAACGAAGGCTACCAGATCCTCAAGAACCGGCTGAAGCTGTTCCATGGCAACGACACGCCGATCGGCATGGACTTCAACGACCCGCCGATGAACATCGCGAAGATCGCCGAGGGTTTCGGCCTGCCGGCCGAGCGGGTCGACACGGCGGAAGGCTTCGACGCGGCCCTCGACCGGGCGCTGGCGCGGACCGATGGTCCGACGCTGATCGAAGCCATGGTGAAGAAGGGCTGACGAGGAGACGGATGATGCCGGAGGTCAGGCACGCTTTCGTCGAGACACGCGGTTTTCCGACCCATGTGGCCGAGGCTGGCAGAGGCGCGCCCTTGCTCCTGCTGCACGGCTGGCCGGAATTCTGGGCGACCTGGGAGCCGATGTTCGATCGGCTGTCCGATCGCTTCCGGCTGATCGCGCCGGACTTCCGCGGCTTCGGCGAGAGCGGAAATCCCAACACCGGACCTTCTGACCAGGCCGGCCCGGACGTGCTGGCTGACGACATCGTGGCCCTGCTCGACCGGCTGGGCATCGCCAAGGCCGGCTTCGTCGGCCACGATGTCGGCGCCTACGTGATGCAGCGACTGGCGATCCGGCATCCCGACCGCGTGGCCGGGCTGTTCTTCTTCAATTGTGGCACCCACGGCGTCGGTACCCGCTGGCGAGATCCCGAACAGATCAACGAGATCTGGTACCAGACCTTCCATCAGATGCCGTTCGCGCCCGCCATCGTCGGCGCCTCGCGGGATACGTGCCGGGCCTACTTCCGGCATTTCCTGAGCCACTGGTGCCATCGCAAGGACGCGTTCGACAACGTGCTGGAGCGCTGGGTCGACAACTTCATGCGACCCGGCAATCTCCAGGGCGGCTTCAACTGGTACATCTCGCAGAATGCCGGGCGGCTTGCCGTGATGGCCGGAACGGCACCCAAGCCGCCGATGATCACCCAACCCGCCCGTGTCCTGTGGGGTCGCCACGACCCGGTGCTGAAATCGGCCTGGATCGACGTCGTCGGCAACTATTTCGACAACGTCGAAGCCGGCATCGCGGAGGATGCCGGCCATTTCGTCCACTATGAGCAACCCGATCTCGCCGCACGAGAGATCGCGAGGTTCTTCGAGCGGATCGGCCACGGCGCGTAACAATGAAGGTTCGTCTCAATGAAGGCCGTCCAGACCGCTGATCTCAGTTCCATCGACAACTATGCCCTGGCCGACCTGCCCGCGCCCCGGCCGCGCGAAGGCGAAGTTCGAATCAAGGTCGCTGCTTGCGGGGTCGGATTCGTCGACTCTCTGGTTGCGCTCGGCCGCTATCAGGTCAAACCGCCCTTGCCTCACGTACCCGGTGCGGAGATCGGGGGCTCGGTCGATGCGCTGGGGCCAGGGGTCACGGGACTTGCAATAGGAGAGCGCGTCCTGGCGCAGGTGCGCGGCGGCTTTGCAGAGTATGCCATCGCCTCCGAACGGGCCGTCAGCCGCATTCCCGACCGGATGAGCATGAGCCAGGCCGCTGGATTTCGTGTCAACTACGGCACGGCCCTGCACGGGCTTCGCGATCGCGCGGCACTCAAGGCCGGGGAGACCCTGGTCGTGATCGGCGCGGCCGGTGGGGTCGGATTGGCGGCAGTCCAGGTCGGTCGGCTCCTCGGCGCCAATGTCATCGGTGTCGCCTCGACCGAGCAGAAGCGCCTCTTCGCGGAAGAGGCAGGTGCAGGAGTCACCCTCGACCGGACCATGGAAGGATGGCGGGATCGGCTGAAGGCTGTGGCTCCGCAGGGCATCGATGTCGTCTTCGATCCGGTCAGCGGCCCCCTGCTGCAGCCTGCGTTCCGGTCGCTTGGATGGGGCGGGCGCTATCTCGTCGTGGGCTTTGCGGGCGGCGACATACCGGCCTTGCCGGTGAATTTGCCCCTCCTCAAGGGAGCAGCCCTCATCGGCGTAGACTATCGCCAGTTCGGCGCGGTGTTCGAGGTCGGCGTCGCGGCTAGCGAACTCGACGAACTGCTCGCCTGGGTCGCCAAGGGCGAACTCAACGTGCCGGTCGGCAGAACCTTCGCTTTCGGCCAATACCGCGAAGCACTCGAGTATGCGCTCTCCGGTGACGGAACCGGCAAGACCATTCTGGTGGTCGATCCAAGCCTCGCCTGAATCGATTTGAAGGCAGTTGAAGTAGGTGTTTCAGAAGCACCGACGAGTAACATTGTTGCGCCAACGGTCACTCCTCCACGGGAGACGGGGGGTGCGACACTCGATTCATTTGTTTCGTTTATTTCGTTTGTTTCGTTTATTCGCCATGCCGCCGCCTCTTCAACGGCCTGCTAGGTCGCCTTCTCGTGCTTCTTGATGGCCGGCATCATGCCGGTGGGGTCGACCAGCTTGCCGTGCGCCAGCATGTTGTGGGCATGGGCCAGGTGGTGGAGCGCGAAGGAGGTCTGCATGGCACCGACGCGGCCCTGTGCGTCCTGGGCCGCGTTGATGGCCTGCTTCACGAGCTTCAGCGCAAACAACGGCTTCTGGGCGATGCGTTCGGCCATGGCGAGGCCGAAGGGCTCGAGGTCGGCACGCGGCACGACATGGTTCACCATGCCGAGGCGATGCGCCTCGGCGGCCTTGATCCAGTCGGCGGTGAACAGAAATTCCTTCGCCTTGCGGATGCCCATCTCCCACGGATGGGCGAAGAACTCGGCGCCGCCGACGCCCATGGCCACCGAATGGTCGAGGAATTCAGAGTCCTCCGAGCAAACGATGAGGTCGCATGGCCACATCAACATCAGCCCGCCGATCATCACCTTGCCGTGGACCAGCGCCAGCGTCGGCTTGGGGATATTCCGCCAGCGCTCGCAGAAGCCCAGGTAGATCTCCTGCTCACGCGCGTATTGCGCCTCGGCGCCGGGCTTGCCGAAGCCGCCCCAGGTGCCGACGGTTTCGTGCTTTGACATGTTGCCGTGCCCGTCGACTTCACGCAGGTCATGACCCGAGGAGAAGTGCGGGCCGTTGGCCGACAGCACGATCACCTTCACCGCGTCGTCATGAGCGGCGCGGTCGAAGGCCTCGTTCAGCGCATAGAGAAACGCCGTGTCCTGGGCGTTTCGGGTATCGGGACGGTTGAGGACGATGCGGGCGATTGCGCCCGGTAGCGTCTCGTAAAGAATCGGCGACGTCGTCATGGCAGGCTCCCGGATGATCCCGGGAGCCTACCGTACGGACCGTTCCTCGTCGCTCAGGCGCGCGCCGGCTGAGTCGTGGGCCGGGCCGCTGCCTCGACGACCATGTTCTTCATGGCCTTCTGCAGCTTGTCGAAGGCGCGGACCTCGATCTGGCGCACCCGCTCGCGGCTGATGCCATACTTGGCCGACAGGTCCTCGAGCGTCTTCGGCTCGTCGACCAGACGCCGCTCCACGATGATGTGGCGCTCGCGGTCGGTGAGCTGCTTGAGGGCTGCGGCCAGCATTCCCTTGCGCTGGCCCAGTTCCTGGCTTTCGCCAAGCCGGGCCTCCTGGTTGGGCGAATCGTCGACCAGCCAGTCCTGCCACTCCATGTCGCCTTCGGCCTTGACCGGCGCGTTGAGCGACGAATCGGGGCCCGACAGGCGGCGATTCATGTTCACCACCTCTTCCTCGGGCACGCCGAGGCGGGTGGCGATCTTGGTCACCTGCTCGGGCGTGAGGTCACCCTCCTCGATGGCCTGCATCTGGCCCTTGAGCTTGCGCAGGTTGAAGAACAGCTTCTTCTGCGCCGCGGTGGTGCCCATCTTCACGAGCGACCAGCTGTGCAGGATGTATTCCTGGATCGAGGCGCGAATCCACCACATGGCATAGGTCGCCAACCGGAAGCCGCGGTCCGGATCGAACCGCTTCACCGCCTGCATCATGCCGACGTTGCCTTCGGAGATGAGTTCGGCGACCGGCAGGCCGTAGCCGCGATAGCCCATGGCGATCTTGGCCACGAGGCGAAGATGGCTGGTCACGAGGCGATGGGCGGCTTTCGAATCGCCGTGCTCGCGCCAGCGCTTGGCCAGCATGAACTCTTCCTGCGGCTCGAGCAGCGGAAACTTCCGGATGTCGGAGAGATACCGGCTGAGATTGCCCTCGGGCGTCAGGGATGACGGCAGGGCGGGAAGGTTTGCGGTGGCTGCACTCATGGCTACTCCCCCTTTCGTACGCGGGATGGTCGGTGAACGAGCATTTAGCACTCTCGTCCCCCGACTGCTAAATCCGACTGTAGAAGTCGGAATGGTCCCGGGTCAATATAATTCCTACTAATCCCCTCAGGTATTGGGGATTTTACTTAACGCTGTTCAGCGTTCGGACCAACTTCCTGAAGTCTTCAGGCAATTCTGTGGCAAATCTTACGCTCTCCCCCGTCTTTGGATGTCTAAAGGCGAGCACAGATGCGTGAAGAGCTTGCCGCGGGAACAGTTTCAACGCCTCGGGTGCAGCGCCGTTGCGGGATTTGCGGCCGTAGACTGGGTCCCCCACCACCGGGCAGCCGATATGGGCCATGTGGACACGGACCTGATGGGTCCGGCCCGTACCAAGCTTGGCACCCACGAGACTCGCGATGGGCGCGAGAGCGGGCCCGAAGCGTTTCTCCAGCCAATATTCAGTGAAGGCGGCCCGGCCGCCCGTCTTTCGCACCGCCATGCGCTTGCGATCGACCGGGTGCCGTCCCAGCGCCTCCTGGACTGTCCCGCGCTCGGGCTTGGGCGCGCCCCAGACCAAGGCCGTATAGATGCGTTCAAGGTCGTGGGCCGCGAACAGTTTGGACAGCGCATGATGGGTCGCATCGTTCTTGGCAACGACCATGACGCCCGACGTGTCCTTGTCGAGCCGGTGCACGATCCCGGGCCGGCGCACGCCGCCGATGCCGGAAAGGCTATCTCCGCAATGGGCCAGAAGGGCGTTTACCAACGTCCTATCGGGATTACCGGGCGCGGGGTGCACCACCATCCCGGCAGGTTTGTTCAGGACCAGCAGGTCGGCATCCTCGAACAGGATCTCCAGCGCCAGATCCTGAGGCTGCGGAATGGCCGGTTCGGGTTCCGGAATGTCGACGATGACGACATCGCCCGTTTTGACCTTGCGGGACGGCTCTTCTATCGTCTGCCCCCCCGCAAGCGCTACGCAGCGGCCCTCGATCAAAGCCTTCACGCGGCTTCGCGTGAGAGAAGGCAAGGCAGCAGCCAGCGCGCGGTCCAGCCGTTCGCCGGCGGCGCTCTGGTCGAAGGTCACGGTGTGGCGACCGGCTTCGCTCATGGAGTTTTCTTGGCGTCCCCTGCTCAGGCCTCTGCACCACTCTGGCTGAAGGTGCTGGTGATCGGAATGGGCCTGCTGATCGTGGTGGGCTTCGTCGTCGCGGTCGCCGAGATCGCCCGGCGCATCTCTACGCCCAACGCCGGCCGTTCGCCAGCATCGGAAGGCAGCCGCTTCACCGAGCGCATCGCGCTGCCCTCGGGCGCCCGGATCGTGTCGATGAACGCTGTCGGCGATCGCCTCGTCGTGCATGTCGAGACGCAGGGCGGGCCCGCGTCCGCCTATGTCGTCGACCCGCGCAGCGGCGCCCTTCTCGGCACGATCGAGTTCCCGCCCGGCGCCGGACGCTGAGCAACGACGCATCCATGCGAGGACAGGAATGAATTTCCGAAGCGACAACGAAGTGGGCGCGCATCCCGCCGTCCTCGAAGCGGTGACACGCGCCTTTTCCGGTGGAAGTACCGCACCGTCCTACGGCGCCGACGACTGGACCCATCGCGTCGAACGGAGGCTGCGGGACATCTTCGAAAAGCCCGATCTGGTCGCCTTCCCGGTCGCGACCGGCACGGCCGCGAATTCCCTCGCCCTCTCCTGCTGCACGCCCTCCTGGGGGTCGATCTACTGCCACGCCGAGGCGCATATCGTCGTCGACGAGGCCAATGCGCCCGAATTCTTCACCTCCGGCGCCAAGCTCTCCCCCTTGCCGGGCACCGCCGGAAAGATCGACCAGAAGAAGCTCGCCGAGGCCCTTGCCCAGCCGGTCTATGGCGTGGTGCACCACCCGCAACCGGCGGCCGTCAGCATCACCCAGGCTACCGAGTGCGGCACCGTCTATGGTCCCGACGAGGTGACCGTCATCGCCACGACTGCGCGTCGCCACGGGCTGAAGCTCCACATGGACGGAGCGCGCTTCGCCAACGCCCTCGCCTTCGTCGGCTGCTCGGCGGCCGAGCTCTCCTGGATGTCGGGCGTCGACGTGCTGAGCCTCGGCGCCACCAAGAACGGCACCCTTGCGGCCGAGGTCGTGGTCTTCTTCGAGCCCGATCTCGCCCGGGAATTCGAGTTCCGCCGCAAGCGCAGCGGTCATCTCTTTTCGAAGATGCGGTTCCTGTCGGCCCAGCTGGAGGCCTACCTGACCGACGGACTGTGGCTCGACAACGCCGGTCATGCCAACGCCATGGCGCGCCGTCTCGTCGCCGGCCTGACCACGCTCAAGGGCACGCAGCTCCTCTACCCCGTCCACGCCAACGAAATTTTCATCATCCTGCCCGCGCGCATGCATGATGCGCTGCAGGCCGCGGGGGCGCAGTATCATCCCTGGCCGTCGGATCGGCCGGGCGAACGCGCCTTCCGCCTCGTCACCGCCTTCGACACCGAGCAGGCGACCATCGATCGGTTCCTGAATATCGCCAAGACAGCAGCGTGAGAGTCCCATGACCCACCAGCGTACCCTGACCGCCGCCCACTGGGGCGTCTACGAAGTCGAATACGACGACAAGGGCCAAGCGACGAAGCTTCACCCCTTCTCCCAGGATCCCGATCCCTCGCCGATCGGCCTGCACATGCTGTCCGACGAGGTGGCGCGGATGCGTGTCCGCCGGCCGTCCTTCCGCAAGAGCTGGCTCGAGAAGGGCCCGGGCACCGCGACCGACAAGCGTGGCCAGGAACCCTTCGTCGAAGTCCCCTGGGACGAGGCGCTCGACATGGTCGCCGGCGAACTGAAGCGCGTGAAGGACGCGCACTCGAACCGCGCGATCTTCGGCGGCTCCTACGGCTGGTCGAGCGCGGGACGCTTCCATCACGCGCAGAGCCAGGTTCATCGCTTCCTCAATGCGCTGGGTGGCTATGTCCGCCACCAGGATTCCTACAGCCTCGGCGCCGCGCGCGTGCTGATGCCGCACATCGTGGCCGGCATGGAAGACCTGATGGCGATGCATACGACGTGGGAAGTGCTGGCCGAGCACTGCAAGCTCTTCGTCACCTTCGGTGGCGCGCCACACAAGAACGCCCAGATCAGTGCCGGCGGGGCGATGGTGCATCGCCTCAAGGACGGGCTTTACGGCATGCGCGCCAAGGGCGTGCGCTTCGTCAACATCACGCCGACCGCCGAGGACCTCGACACCGGCGGCGGCATCGAGTGGCTGGCGATCCGGCCCAACACCGATGCCGCGATGATCCTGGCGCTCTGCCATGTAATCTACACCGAGAAGCTCTACGACCGGGAGTTCCTCGACCGTTGCACCGTCGGATTCGAGAAGTTCGCGCCGTCGCTGGCCGACAAGACCCCGGAATGGGCCGAGAAGATCACCGGCATCTCAGCCGTGCGCATTCGCGCGCTCGCGCGCGAGATGGCCACGACGCGCACCACGGTGAACATCAACTGGTCGCTGCAGCGCTCGCATCACGGCGAGCAGCCTTTCTGGGCGTTGGTGACGCTGGCCTGCATGCTGGGACAGATCGGCCTGCCGGGCGGCGGCTTCGGCGCGAGCTACGGCCCGACCAACGGCATGGGCAGCACCGCACCGCTGCTTTCGGGCCCGACCCTGTCGCAGGGCACCAACGCGGTCACCGACTTCATCCCGGTCGCACGCTTTACCGACATGCTGCTCAATCCGGGCGGCAAGGTCTCCTACAACGGCCGGGACATCACGTACCCGGAGATCCGTCTGATCTACTGGGCAGGCGGCAACCCGTTCCATCATCACCAGGATCTCAATCGGCTGCGGGTGGCGTGGCAGAAGCCCGAGACCATCATCTTCAACGAGCAGTTCTGGACACCGGCCGCGAAGATGGCCGACATCGTGCTGCCCGCGACCACCGGCCTCGAGCGCAACGATATCGGCTACGCGCGCCGCGAGCCGTTCCTGATCGCCATGAAGAAGGCGCGCGAGCCGATCGGCGAGGCGCGCGACGACTACTGGATCTTCTCGGAGATCACCCGCCGCCTCGGCGCCGGCGACGTCTACACGGAGGGCCGCGACGAAATGGAGTGGCTCACCCACATGTACGAGGAAGGGCGCCAGAAGTCGGCCAGGATGGGCGTGCCTCTCCCCTCCTTCGAGGAATTCTGGGAAGCCGGCATCACCAAGGTGCCGGGCGAGAACACCGACCCGGTGATGCTCGCGAAGTTCCGTGCCGATCCGGCTGCGAACCCGCTCAAGACGCCGTCGGGCAAGATCGAGATCTTCTCCGAGAAGATCGCCTCGTTCGGCTACGATGACTGTCCGGGCCATGCGACCTGGATGGAGCCGATCGAATGGCTGGGTTCCAGCAAGGCCGAGCGGTACCCGTTGCACATGCTGTCGGACCAGCCGGCGGACAAGCTGCACAGCCAGCTCGACCACAGCCCGCACGCCAAGGCGACCAAGGTCAAGGGCCGCCAGCCGGTGACGATGCACCCGGAAGACGCCGCCGCGCGCGGTATTGCCGAAGGCGACCTGCTGCGCGTCTTCAACGATCGCGGCGCGTGCCTCGCATCGGCCCGGCTGACCGACCGAATCCGCCGCGGCGTGGTGCGCCTTTCGACCGGCGCCTGGTTCGACCCGGAGGATTCCGGCTCGAACACGCCTCTGGAGAAGCATGGCAATCCCAACGCCCTGACGCTCGACATCGGCTCCTCGAAGCTCAGCCAGGGCTGCATTGCGCAGACCTGCCTGGTCGAGATCGAGCGCTTCGACGGTCCCGCGCCCGCCGTGACAGCCCATCAGCTGCCGGCCTTCGCCGGTCGCTGAAATCGGCTTCTCGCCCTCGCTTCGTCATTGACATCGCAGGCATTTAATATGCAAATGCGAGTGACTTGCAACTAACCAAGCGAGGCGAAGATGGATCAGATGATGCAGTTGCATGCTGCGGGCGAGACTTCCCGGGCGAAGCCCGATCGAGACGCCGCGAGCATCGAGAGCAGCCAGCTCATGGCCGGCCGCCGCGAACTCCTCATCCGCCACGGCGCCAGCACCTACCGGCTGCGCGTAACGGCTTCCGAGAAGCTTATCCTCACGAAGTAAACGCCGCAGGCCCCACGGCGCCTCGGCCGAGAGCGCACACCGCGCGTCGCGAAGCAGCTGCGGCCCGGCTTCGACATCCAGCGGCCGTCCAGATATTTTGTTGGACGAGCCGCCGTCGAGCCAAGACAGTCCGACCAGAAGGGCTGGACGACGCCGACAACATGGATCTCGATACCGTCAGCATCGTGACGCAGACCTGCGTGCGGCCCGAGCATAATGCGGCCTTCGCCCGCTGGCAGGGCGAGACCAGCAGCTTAATCCAGCATTTTCCGGGCTTCCTCGAACAGAAGCTGCTGCCGCCCAATCCGCCGCTACAGGTCGACTGGGTGGTCCTGCAGCGCTTCGCAAGCCTCGCCGACGCACGGCGCTGGCTGGGATCCGCCGAACGCCAGAAACGCATAGAGGGCGCCGCGCCGATGCTGGTCGGCCGCGACGACGTGCATATCGTCCGGGACGGGGGCAGCGGCATCAAGCCGGCGCCCGTTTCGGCCATCATCTCCACCCGCGTGAACCCCGGCCGGCAGGCGGAGTACCGAGCCTGGGAGCGCAAGATCGCCGCCGCGCAATCCAGGGCGACCGGGCTGCAGGGCTATCGGTTCGAGCCGCCGATACCCGGCGTGCAAGAGGACTACGTCGCCATCCTACGCTTCGATACGCAAGCCAATCTGCAGGCCTGGCTCGACTCGCCCCTCCGACAGGCCCTCATCGAGGAAGCCGCGCCCCTCACCCACGAATTCCATTCCCGCATCGCAAGCTCCGGCTTTGAGCAGTGGTTCCGAGACAGGTCGCCCGGCGACGTGCGCCCGCCAGCGTGGAAGATGAACATGCTCGTGCTGCTGATGCTCTATCCGATCGTCATGCTGTTCGGGATCTTCGTCGGCACGCCCTTTCTCGACCGGGCGCTTCATCTGCCTTTTGCCGTCGCCCTGTTCCTGGGCAATGTCGTGAGCGTCATGCTGACGGGCTTTCTCGTCCCCTGGATCGCCGGCCAGTTCGACTGGTGGCTGCGGCCCACGGCCGAGCGCAAGCTGCAACTCAACCTCCTGGGCGGCGCCATCCTGCTCGCGACCTACGCCGCCATGGTGTTCCTCTTCTTGCGCCTGTTCTGACGGCCCGCCAGACTCAGTCCTTCCAGCACGGTGGAGTCTCATGGCCGGACGTCTCACTGCCGACGAGGTGTCGCGCTATCGTCGCGACGGTTTCCACTTTCCGATCCGCGTTCTGTCGCCCGCCGAGGCACGCGCCTGTCGCGAGCGACTGGAGGAGCACGAGCGTGCGGCCGGGGGGCCGATCGCCGGCGACATGCGGCACAAGGTGCATCTGCTCTTCACCTGGGCCAATGCGCTGGCACGTCATCCCGCCATCCTCGACGCGGTGGAGGACGTCATCGGGCCGGACATCCTCTGCTGGAGCAGTACTTTCTTCATCAAGGAAGCACGCTCGCCCTCCTTCGTGTCGTGGCACCAGGACGCGACCTACTGGGGCCTCAGCACCGACGAAGTGATTACCGCGTGGGTAGCCCTCGCCGATGCCCCCGTCGAAAGTGGCGCGATGCGGTTCTGGCCGGGCAGCCATCACAGGAGCCAGCTCGAGCATCGCGACACGTTCGACGAGAACAACCTGCTCAGCCGCGGCCAGGAGATCGCCGTCGACGTGCCTGAGGGCGCCGGGGTCGACGTTCCGCTGAAGGCCGGCGAGATGTCCCTGCATAATGTGCTGCTGGCTCACGCGTCGGGGCCGAACAAGACGGACGACCGGCGTATCGGACTGGCCCTGCGCTACATCCCGCCCCATGTCCGCCAGCTCAAGGTCCGCGATTCCGCGACGTTGGTCCGTGGGCGCGATCCGTATGGAAACTTCGACCCCGAGCCCGCGCCGAAAGCTGACCTCGATGCGGCGGCGCTCGCCACCCATCGCGACGCCGTCGAGCGGTCGGCGAAGGCGCTCTATTCGGGTACCGACCGCACGACCTTCCGGGGCTAACCCGCGCGGCGGATCAGCCGGTGGTCAGTGGCGCCAGCTCGCGTCGACCTTGTCGAGCTTGCGCAACAGGGCGGCGAATTCGAGATCGCCGATGCCCACAGCGGACTCCATCTCCGAGAAGCGGTCCATGTCGGCCCCGGACTTGGCCGCCAGATTGTCACCCAGCACATTGAGCGCGCCGGCTGCCGCCGCGTCGAGCTGGATCTGGCAGGCGCGCTCCAGGCGGTAGAGCCGCAGAAAGGCCTCGGGCACCGAACGGCCCGTGGTCAGAAGCCCATGGTTGCGCAGCATCATCGCCTGGTTGTCGCCGAGATTCGCGAGCAAACGCTCACGCTCGTCGAGGTCGAGGCTTGGCCCCTCATAGTCGTGATAGGACAGCTTGCCGTGGAAGGCGGTTGCGACCATCGATACCGGCAACAGCCCGTCCTTCAGCGCGCAGACTGCCATGCCGGCGCGCGTGTGGGTGTGCATCACGACCTTGTGGCGTTCGGCATGGGCCATGTGGACCGCCGAGTGGATGACGAATCCGGCGTAGTTCACGGGGTGAGCGCTCGGCTCGACGATCTTCCCGTCGAGGTCGATCTTCACCAGGTTCGAGGCCGTCACCTCGTCGTAGTTCAGTCCGTAAGGGTTGATCAGAAAATGCGGCGCCTCGCCGGGCACGCGCGCGGTGAGGTGACCGTAGATCAGCTCGGTCCAACCGAAATGGTCGATCAGCCGGTAGGCGGCGGCGAGCTGGCGGCGCAGCACCCACTCGCCATCGGCCGGGGGCAGCGCGTGCACATCGATGCCGGTGAGCGGCAGTTCGGAAGCGATCGGCATATCCATGACGGGTCCTCCAGCGGCGGCGACGAAGCTTAGGCCCGCGCGCTATGATCGGGCAACAACGGAGGAAACCCCATAATGCCCGAACCCCAGCGCCTCGACACGACCCGGTTACAGAAGATCGCCCAAGCCTATTGGGAGAGCGCCGCCCTGATGGCCGCGGTCGAATTGGAAATCTTCACCGCGATCGCCCACGGCCACGACACGATGCCCGCCGTCGCAAAGGCCGTCGGCATTTCAGAGCGCAACGCCGAGCGCTTGCTGACCGTCCTGGCCGCGATGACGCTGCTGTCGCGCGATGGCGAGCGCTTCATCAATGCGCCCGACGTTCAGCGTTTCCTGGTCAAGGATGGCGAGCGCTATGCGGGACCGTGGATCCTGTTCACCAAGCCGCGCTGGAAGGCGTTCGGCGAACTGTCCGAGCGCTTGCGGGACAGCCAGGAGAACCGGCTCGGCGCCTATGTGGACTTCACGGTCGAGGACGCCCGGCGCTATCACACCGCGACCTATTCGATCGGCATGGGCGCCGCCCGTCTGTTCAGCCGCAGCGTCGACCTCTCGGGCCGCAAGCGCATGCTCGATCTCGGCGGCGGCTCCGGCGCCTACAGCATCGTGGCGACCCAGACCTACCCTGGCCTCGAGGCGATCGTGCTCGACCTGCCGCCGGTCACCGTCGTGGCCAACGAGTATATTGCCGCCAACGGCGCCACGGGGCGCGTCCGCACCCTGCCCGGCGACTTCACCGAAACCGAGTTCCCGCAGGGCATCGATGTCGTCGTCATGGCCAGCAACCTGCCGCAATACGAGCCAGCCCTGGTCCGCCGGGTGGTCGCCAAGGCCTTCGAAGCCTTGGTGCCGGGCGGCGAGATGCACCTGATCGGCGAAACCCTGCACGACGACCGGACCGGACCGCTCTCGGCCGCGCTCTGGGGCCTGAACGAGGCCATCCAGAACAGCACCGGCCTCGCCCATACGGAATCCGAAGTGAAAGCCTATCTGCAGGATGCGGGTTTTGCCGGCGTCACCGTCCACCCGTTCGTCCCCGGCGTCCTCTCCCGCATCGCCGGCCGGAAGCCCGGCTGATGAGCGGGGTTGCGTCCGCACCGCCGTTCGACTATCAGTCCGCCTCTGGCCCTATGCTCCCTTCGTCTAGAGGCCTAGGACGTGGCCCTCTCAAGGCTAAAACACGGGTTCGAATCCCGTAGGGAGCGCCAGCCTTAACCCCTGAAAAACAAAGCGTTTTCCGGTTATGTGGTTGGCTGGGGATATGTGGGTAAGTGGCCTGTAAGGGCCCCGAATGGCCGGAAACTCCGGGGCAAATCCGGGGAAGAGTTCCTGTATCGTTCTCACACGATTTACAGGAGTTCCCGTGCTCGATACCCCTTTCCCCACCGACTTCACCGATTCCGATTCGTGGCATCCGTCCGGCTGGTCGCCGGTCTATGATCGGCTCACCAGCCGGCGCCACCTGGTCGGTTTCACCACCCTGCAGTGCGGCGTCGACCGGCTGGTGATCGGCCAGGAGACGGGCGACCAGCTCGGCACGTTCTTGATCGCCGGCGAGGCGCGCGTGGCACTCGCTGGCGCGTTCAACGGCTGGGTCGTCGTGAACGGCGACTATCGCCACCTACCCGGCTTCTGGGCGCTGTAGGCATGGCCCGCCCGAAGCGCGGTTGGAACAGCCACCAGCTCCGCCTGAGAGAGCTGCCCCACTTCGCCCGTCTCCGGCGCGAAGACCGCTTCCGCACGGCTGACGACGCCGAGTGGAGGGGCGCCGCCGATGGAATCGCCGGGCCGGCCGGCTGGTACTCGATCGCCGGCACGTATGCGGACTGGGGCTGCAGACTCATCCACTTCGCCACGCGGGCCGAGGCCGACGCAATGCAACGATGGATCGCCGAGTCGGGTATCGAGACGAGGCCCGGGCCGGCCGCGTACAACGGTCCCCAGCTCGGGGTCGCGGGCGGCGAGCCCTCCTGATGGTCGGCCCCTGGCCCCATCCGCCGGGCACCCTGCGGGCGCTGCTGACGATCCTGAAGGGCCCGTTCCACATCATCTGCCATCCGTGCCGGCGCTACGCGCCGCTCTCGGTCGCGCGCGAGGATCTCGATCGCCGGTACGAGCCCTGCCCGTTCCGCTGCGTTCGGTGCGGCACCCGTGCCGAGATCGTGATGGACGTGCCAGCCGGATTCACGCTGACGGAGCCGGCGCCCAGGAGGGCACCGAAGCCGACGGCAAGTGCTCCGGCACCCGACGTCGAGTTGGGCCCTCGCCATTCACCGAGTTTCTAGGCGGCCTTCTTCTCCCCCGGCAGCAGCACGATCGCATCGTCGGGCGCCGGCTTCTGCAGTTGCATGGCTTCCTCGGGCGGCGCCTCGAGCCACTGCTCGGCCTCGTCCTTCGTGTGGATCAGCACCGGCATCGCCTTCTCATGGAATGGCTCGACGATACAGTTCGGCTCGGTCGTCAGGAACGAGAACAGCAGGTGCTTGCCGACGTTCGGCGCCTTCTTCGTCCCGCGGTCGCCCTCCCATTCCCGCCAGATCCCGGCGAAGTAGAACAGCTCGCGGCCCGGTCGGGCGAACCAGCGGAAGACCACCGGCTTGCTGGTGTTGCGGTCGGGCTCGCTGAAAGCCGTCGCCGGCACGAGACAGCGCTGGCCGGCCTTCAGGTAGGGCTTCCAGTAGCCGCTGGCCGTGTTCCTGACGTTCGTGACGTTGGCCTTGATCTTGTAGAAGGGCGGCGCCGGGAAGCCCCAGCGCATCGGCGAGATGTCGCGCACGATGCCGGCCGGCGTCGCCAGGGAGCGGATCACCGGCGCTTCATAGTTTGGATAGACCCTTTGCGGTCCGTTGCGGCCGCGCAGCACATCGAGATAGGCCGTGCCAACCAGGTTGAAGTGGTCTTTCAGCGACTGCATGACCTCGGGCGTCATGTCGTATTCGTAGAGGTTGCACATGGCCGCGATCCTAACCGCGGTGCTCGAACCTGTCCCCCGCCGCTATCGCGACGTGCTACCGTTGCGCCACATGAGCGACAACAAATCCGCGAGATCCAGGACGTCCTGACCGAGGTCGACGGCCTCCTGCGGGAGCGGCTGGCGACGCCGGTTCATCGGAGCACGCAATGACTGAAGACGCAAAGCTTTCGGGCGGGCACATTCTAATCATGGCCGTTCTTCCTACGGAGTGGCCACCAGTCACGTCACAGATACTCCATAACTTAAAGGTTGAAGACGGGAACGTTCAGCTGACGGTGACTGCCCAAGGGACGTTTCGGTTGGGCGTCTACGATCGCGCCGAGGCCGTCCTCGCCTTTGTAGAGTCGATCCCAATCAGTTTACCAGGAGGGACCGGATTCATCCTCCAAGCCCAGTGGGAGGGGAGCGCCGCATACCTGCGCTACGACAACACACTCATAGCCGATACTTCCCCGGAAGCCCGACTGGTCCATCCTCAGCCGAAAGAAAGCGGGCCCCAAGGCGGCCACGACTTTTCTGCGGAAAACATCGCCGCAATAAGATCGAGACGGAATAGACTGATAGCTCGCGTACCCAGAGCGGGCAGAATTGCAGGCGGCACCGAGCATCTGTTCGAGGGCATCCGACGGGAGCTGGCTCAGCTCATGGACCTCGTCGATTTGGTACAGCAAGGTCGCACTCATCACATCGTAGGAATCGCCACGCGATTAAGGATGCTCATCGCAACTGGCACCCCCCTCCCAGCCCTCCAATCCGGAGCAGCTGCGGTAGATATACCCCTGCCGGTTTACACCGTGGGTTCACCCCGACACCCAATGCCAGATGACTTGCGCGAGAAGACAGCCTTCAGCATTGGCCGCGGGGCATTCGCACAACCTGATGCAATAAGTTATAATCCAATCGACCTCGATGTTTGGCTCGAATTGAACGGTGCCACGGTAGGTCCTAAGAATTTGACCAACCGGATGCTAATCAAAACGGTTGGAGACACCTTCGGGGCCCATCTGGATCACGATATCCCCGCGGAGATTCCAGCACTCAGCAGGCTGAGTTTAGGCATCGGGCAAGTTGAATTCTCGTCACTGGACATGTTTCTTCTTCAGACCGCGGAATCATCGATTGAACTCTCCCGGAGAGTACTTAGCGCCTATGAGGAGACGCGGATTTAGGATGGCACGACCCTTTTGAGGGACTCGGTGTCGGGATCTTGTTGAGCCCAGTATCCAGGACCAGCGAGCCAAACATGACCTCGCCGGAGGTGACGTCGACGGTCTGGCCATCGTCCTTCAGCACCGTGACGCGCTGCGCAGCACAGACCGTCTTCTGGTCCGCCGGCGTGTGATAGCGATCGGTCAGGGTGCAGAGCGCCTCCAGCCGCGGGCACGGGTGGCCGCCTTGGCTGGCGCATGTTATGCTTAGCAAATGAGCGCGTCGGATGACGCCGAAACCCTTGAAGGAATCTAAGATGACCGTAGTCAGTCTAGTTAGAGCTCACGTCGCTCGGTATGGTCAGCCCACGATCGTATTGATGGGCTTGTACCTGCCCGTGGATGGCAGGCGGGTCGATGATCCGTTCGAAATCCTCAACGCAATCAGAACTGCGCGATCGAGGGAGATGTCCTGGGACGATGCTTTCCCGGCGCTCGAGTCGTTGGGCAACAAGCGTGCTGCGGATATTCGGATCGACACGGCCAATTGGACAATGTGGTTCAAGCACAATGGCACCGGCTGGCACATGCGTACCTCACATCCTCGAACGAGGGATCGACGCGCCGATTCCGCAGTCAGCGACCCCGAATGCCCGCTTCGCTAGTCCCACCTGACCACTGCAACGATGACGCTGTCGTCGCCTGAATGAGCGACGGCGGCCTGCCGCAGAGCCTGACCCACGCAGCGTTGTGGCCGCGGACCTGGGCCTTGGTGTCTTCGCTGTCCCGCGCGGCCGAATAGGTGATCGGCTGGAAGGCCGTGCAGGACGTGTCGACGATCTGCTCGCCGCAGGCGGCCAGCAGCAGCGCGCTAGCGAGCGTCGCGATTGAACGGATCACGGGCTTCCTCCTCCTGGCTGATGGGGCGCATCGCGTCTGCGCGGGCTTCACCGGCCTCGCGCGTGCGCCGCAGCGAGGTCATGGCGGCCTCGGCCTTGGCCGCCGTCTTCCCGGCCCCGAAGACGCGCAGCAGGCCGATGCCGACGGCGAGTGCAGCGGCGCCGCCGACGATCAGATACGGCAGCGCCTTGCCCCACAGCGCGCCGATCACGCGCTCACCTCGCCGCGCCAGATCCGGCGCGCGATCCGGATGCCGATATAGGCGGCCACGCCGAGGATGACGGCCATGGCGATGAAGGTGAGGACGTGCCCGTTCATCAGCGGGCCGAGCGCGGCCCGAACCGATCCCCAGGCCGTCGCCGCATTCTGGGCCGACGTCGCCGCCTGGTTCACCGCATCGATCGTCGGCTGCAGGTTCTCGACCAGGACGCCCGCGGCCGGCGGAGCGACGCCGCCGGCGACCGCCTTGATCGTGCCGTTGCTGGCCGCGCCCTTCGGCGCCGCCACCTCCTGCGGCATCGGCTTCGGCAGTTCGTTCGACACGGGCTCGAAGAACATGGCCGTCTCGCGCGCCCGCCGCGCCACCAGCGCCGCGTTCACCCCGAACTTGTCGCGGTTCCACAGGCTGATGGAATCGCCGGCTTCCTTGACCCGGCCGGCCTTCCAGTTGCGAACGACGCTCGATCCCGCGAAGCCGGCCCGGCCGATGTTGAAGGCCAGCGAGACGGCGGCATCGAACTGATTGTCGTTCGGCTTCTCGCCGTTGGGGCCGAAGAGGCAGCTCTCGACCACCTCCTCCGCCCAGTCGGTGTCCTTGTCGAACAGCCGGCGCGACTCCGCCTGGGTGATGGTCTGCCCGGGCAACACGTCGGGCCCGGTGTGACCTACGCCGATCGTCAGGACGCCACGCACGGGATCGCCGGGCGCGATCCGCCGTCCCGTCGCGTCGTCATAGGCGAACAACCGCTCGCCCTCCTGCTCGACGAGGAAATCGTAGCCGCGGGGGGTCATCTGGCGCATGGGGACCTCGGGATGGTGGAAAGTTGGGGACGTCGCTTTCGGTGCCTGGCTTCGCCACGCACCTGTCGCTCACCAGTTCGGGCCGCCTATTTGGGCGGCCCGAGCTGAATCTTCGTCGACACGAACAGGACCAGGGCGCCGATCAGCACCAGGGCGATGCCCTGGCCGATCTGCTTGAGCGCGCCGTTGCGCACGACGCGGTACATGGCGAAGAGATCGCGCAGGCCGCGGATATGCTCGGGCGCTTCCTCGTCGCCGAGGCCGACGGTCGCGAGCGCCTTCTTGGCGCCCCGCTCGGCGGCATCCTCGAGCATGGCTTCGAGGGCGGCGCGCGGCATGGTGACCACAGCCGCCTTATCATCTGGCAACATGCGACTCTCCGCTCAGCTCTCGTCGGCGGGAGCGCCTTCGATCGGTGGTTCGACAGGCGGCGCCCGCCGCGCACTCGATGCGGGCGCGGGCCGGACCTCCTCGCCGGGCTTCGGCGGCGGCGCCACGTACCCGGGCGGACGCGGGCGCGGCCAAGCCGTCTCCTTGATGGAGGCCTGCCGGGCCCGCAGCGCCGCCTCGATGAACGGCAGGCGCCGCTTCTGGCGCTGCCGCTCGAGCAGGCCGGCCAGCTGCTTCTGGACCTCGTCGAGGTCGAGGAAGGCCGTGACCTGCGCGATGCACCAAGCCTCGGTCAGGGCCTCGAACGGCGCGTAGCCCTTCGCCTCGACCGGCAGCGGCAAAGGCGTGCTGCCGCTGATCCCGACCGAGACGGCGTCGCCGCCCTCGCCCTCGCTGGCG
>Ga0182739_1001679_pt1 | contig 22243 bp, 24 predicted proteins | sample eDN5th30CBELigBY_FD_128873 | JGI IMG/M metagenome (GOLD analysis project Ga0182739, IMG submission 128873) | Enriched backyard soil microbial communities from Emeryville, California, USA - eDNA 5th pass 30_C BE-Lig BY (version 2) (version 2) | ecosystem: Environmental > Terrestrial > Soil >...
CGACGTCCGCGAAGCCTTCAACACCGACGAGTTCCAGATTCTCCTGGTGGCGAACAAGTTCCAGACCGGGTTCGACCAGCCGCTGCTGTGCGGGATGTACGTCGACAAACGGCTGGCGGGCATCCAGGCCGTGCAGACCCTGTCCCGCCTGAACCGGGCCCATCCCGGCAAGGACACGACCTACGTGCTGGATTTCGCCAACGACACCGAGGACGTGCTCAAGGCGTTCAAGACCTACTACTCGACCGCGGAGCTGGCGAACGTCAGCGACCCGAATCTGGTTTACAACCTGCGTGCCAAGCTCGACGCCGCCGGTCACTACGACGATTTCGAGGTGGAGCGCGTCGTCGCGGTGGAGCTGAAGCCGAACGCCCGGCAAAGCGAGCTGGCGGCCGCCGTCGAACCCGTGGTGGACCGGCTCCAGAAGCGTTACAAGGCGGCCCAGGAGGACCTCAAGGCCGCCCGGGAGCGGAAGGATAAACCCGCCATCGAGGCGGCGCAGGGCGAGCTCAATGCATTGCTGCTGTTCCAGTCCGACATGGGGACGTTTCAGCGGGTCTACACGTTCCTGTCGCAGATCTTCGACTACGGGAACACGGCGATTGAGAAGCGCTCGATCTTCTACAAGCAGGTGCTCCGCTTGCTCGCGTTCGGCCGCGAACGGGAGGGGATCGACCTTTCCAAGGTGGTGCTGACCCACCACAACCTGAGAAACCAGGGCAAGCGTCCCATGCCGCTGACCGCCGGTGAGAATCCCAAACTGGAGCCGATCACCGACGCCGGCGGCGGGAGCGTCCAGGAGAAACAGACGGCCCTGTTGAACGAGATCATCCAGCGAGTGAACGACCTGTTCGAGGGCGAGCTGACGGACCAGGACAAACTCGTTTATGTCAATAACGTAATCATGGGGAAGCTGCTCGAGTCCGAGACGCTCAAGCAGCAGGCGGCCCACAATACCAAAGAGCAATTCGCGAACTCGCCCGATCTGAAGACCGAGATCCTGAACGCGATCATGGGCGCCCTCGAGGCCCACACCGCGATGAGCACCCAGGCGCTGGGTTCGGAAGCCGTCCGCAACGGAATCAAAGACGTGCTGCTCGGCCCGGCCCAACTCTATGAATCCTTACGCGAGCAAGCCGCCGGTGGGCCGTAAGTCGTCGTGAACCGGGGCAGGTCCACGTCGAGGACATCAGTCGCCACCGCAGAGGTGTGCATGCGGTTGGGACGGCGCCACATCCTCAATCCGGAGAATGTGGCGCGTGGCGCTACGCGGCGTCCTGCGCCTTGGCGTTCAGTTCACTCTCAATCAGTCCGGCCACTTCGCGGACCAGCGCCAGCATCGCCTCGAGCCCGCCAACCTACGCAATCTACGGGGCCGGAGGCCTCGCGCTCCGACTACCGGATTACTACCGGCGCGGCCTCGGGAATACCGCGAATTCTCGCAGTTTCTTGCGCCGGCAGATTAGCATTTGCAAATAGGACAGGATCGTGTATGTTGTATGCAGCGTAACGCTTTATGGCAATTTGTGAGGGGGTCCCAGGGCGTTTTACACGCAGGATGCCGGGGGTTCGAGTCCCTCATCGCCCACTTTTAAATCCCTTCCCACCAAGACTTACGGCGACCCTCGTTTCTACAATTCTGGTCGCCTGAGCTCTTGCAAGATGCCTTACAAGATTGGTCGGCCAATCGGTCGGCTCGACCCTCACCTAGACGGGTGAATCGGGAGCAGGGAAGCAAGAGTTCGAGAACGCCTACGACGACGTCGCCGGCAGGTGAACGAGCGATCCCATGTATGCGACTCCAATTGCATGTGTGGTTCCCAGGAAAGCGATGAATTCTTGGGCACAAAATTCAGACGTCGTGATAAAATCTCGATAGCTCTGCAATTTTGTTCACCGTACACCTGGGGAACGCCAATGGCCGATCTTACTCCAGAAGGCCAAGGTGCGATTTGAGGTTGGACCGGGAATGCCGCGAGACGTGGGGGCTTTTCACACTTCGCCTGCGGTTGAGATGGTACTCGCCGATTTCTTTCGTGCCGTGACCGCTGAGTCCATCGACCCTGGCCCCGGGTCCGCATTCCAAGCAAGTGCATGAGGGCCTGACAGCGAACACCTGGATGAGTAAGGCGAATATGGGAAGCGACCCCGCCCTGCCCGACCGCAATCCTGCCGACACGAACCTACGCGACCTGGGACGCGCGCCTTCGAGCCTGAATCGGTCGGATTCTCGGCTATTGTGAACAGGATTCCAGGTGATATGGTGAATGTGCGGTCCCGATTGCACGGGACAAGGAGAAATCAACCGTCAACGGAATCAAAGGCGGTGTGGCGGCTTTCGATGCAAACCCTGCGATGCCGAATCCCAAGATGACGAAAGCACCTTGCCCCGTTTGCAAGAGTCAGGCGGATCGCCTCGAAGAGTTGACGCGGGGCGACCATCACGTCTTCAGTTGCCCGCTCTGTGGGCATTTTCAGATCGGTGGTTCGTATGCCGCCACCCTGTACCACAGGGAACCCCATCTCGTTCTGTCGGGCATCATCCGTCACGGGACTGAACGCGGTGAAAGCCTTGGGATGATCGATCAATGGAAGGCTGAGGAACTCGAAGTAATAGCACCCAGGTCCACTACAGAGAAGGCCACGCACACGCTCGAATTGATTGCCAAGAAGGCACCGGGCCATGGCCAGGTGCTGGCCTTCGACTTCGCGACCGATTACCCACTGGCTTACGGGACAGAGGAGATGAAGAATTGATTCAAGGCGATGAAGGGCAGGGAGATCTCCTGTCGTAGATTTCATCCCCCGGTGGTTCGGAGCAAGCCACAATTTCCAGTGGTGGTCCGATGAGTCGCTTCCGCTTCCGTATGCGAACGCTTCTGGCACTTCCCTTGGTCGTCGGCCTCGTTACTGCGTTCTTTGTCCGCTCCTGCTACACGTTGATCGCCGACGGGATTCCAGCGAATGTGCTGCTCACATTTCTCATCCTTGATGATTCAGGGCATAATCCGATCTGCTCTGCTTCTGTGCATATCCCGAAGCCGATTTGCATGACGAAAGCGGCTCTTTCTGCCACAACCGATGCAGAAGGACGGGCACGGATTCTCTTCGACACTCAGGCTAGCGAAGCCCACAACCCCTACCATCGAGTCTCCCGTCACGTCTCCTACGGAGGGGAATTGCATGTCTCAGCAGCGGGCTACCTGCCTCGGAGAATCCTCCTCAGCGAACTGACTATGAGCTCCCCCTACCACTACGACGAGACGCCCCCACCGATCGTGATCCGACTCAGGAAGTGGTGAGAACCTACCCGAGCCGCTTCGCCACCAAGCCAAGGGCGAGAACGAGCAAGGTCAGGGGCCGATCCCTCCACAATAGACTGGCTTTCCATCTATGAGCGTGAATGCCATAGGTCCACTCGATCCGCTGCCCACCATGGTATGGGAACGGAGAGCTTATCGGTCACGACTTCAACGATGACGGACGCTCGCGTTAGATCGGAACTCCTTGGTACGATGAGGGCAGGTTGTCTCGTGAATCACGGGAGATAAGCTGATGACAAGCCTGTTAAGACGATTCCCGAACCATATTTGGTTCATCCAATTCGTCCTTCTCATAGCCACCCTGTTTATCGGACTCGTTTTTTACCCTGATCCTGATCCACCTCAAGGAATCGGGACAGGAGGGGTCGTCGGTCACGACCCGGTGAAAGGTTTTCCACAACGCGAAGCTCCTGTTCCTGCTCGCCGCCCGAAGCGAGCCCGATCCGATACGCGGGCCGAGGCCGTCTACGAAGTAGGCCAAACGCTCAATGGGACGGCTTTGGGTTGGTGATCCAGTGGAAAGGATTTTCCATGTCAAACCACCTACATCCCAATAAGCTAGCGGTAGGGAGAAATCAGGTTCGTCTGTCCCTGTGGAAATTCCGGACTCGTGAACGAGTGGGGCGCCTTTGCAGGCACGAGGTTGGTGCTCAAGTTGATACAGCATCAACGAACGCGAGGGCGAGAAGTGAAGGCGCAGGCTGAGTCCCATCTCCATTTGATCCAGTCCGGCCAAGGCTACTTTGACGCCGGAATGACGGCGGACGGTCGACAAGTCCTCATGGGCCTCTATTGCCCTGATATCGTCGCTCTCTTCTTCGATTTCTCGGAGAACCTCGTCAACCACGAGTCACGTCGACTTGAGTTCCTTCAACGTAGCGGCGTCCACGTCGATGGAGAGCCGATCGAAGGGATGGTCGGGGTCTACGACATCTTTGATAAGCAAATTCTCCAGCGGATCGCGGCATGGCAGGAAGAGTTGGGACTCCGACCGGCGACGATCCGCATAAAGCGTTTCTTCCTGGACGAACTCGGGATCGGCATCGAGGATTACCCCGACCATTTCGGCGAAACGCTGGACGATCCGAACGCGTCCGACGAGGAGAAGGCGGATATGCTTGAGTCCATCGGACTCTGGGACGCCGAAGAGCAGTTCGTCCTCTTTTGGGGAAACGACTACTGGCTCAACGGCTCGGGCAGAGTCGTTTCTTCTTGATGCCTTCCTCCGGTCTGGGAGACTGTCAGGAGATCCAGCGATGCGATGGCCCCACACGCGGATCACGGTGCGACGGTGGATTGGAGTCTTACATGGCTTGGTTCTTCTGTGCGATGATCTTGGTCTTATTGGTGGCGATCGATGTAGGAACCTTTTGGACGATCAACCAATTGCCCTCGCCACATCCTTGGCGGATCTTCGCAGGCGGTTTGCTAATCCTCGGAGTTGGAGTCGGACTCTGGCTCGGCCTCTTCTTCAGATATAAGCCAAGGCCGGATCTAGAGATCACTGGGTTGCCTCTACCGACGGTCGTGTTTCACCTCGAACATGGTGAGTGGGTTGATTACATCGGCATGATCCCCGTCGTAGTGCCTTTCAACGTCCTCACGGTGGCCTCCTGCTTCCTTCTTCCCGCAACGCTAGGATTGGTCGTCAGGCGACTTGTCACTGGGCCCTCCTTCGAACAACGCTCCTAAGCCATTCCAACGTTGTCATAGGGCGACAGCGGTTTACCCACGTGTTGCGCACTGGCCGGTGCATTTGAACCCACCGATATTCTCTTCGGGAGTCACTTGCTTCCATCCTTCACTGATGATGTCAAAGAGGCCCGTCATCGCCCGTGTCGCCACCCGACGGAGAAACTCCTTGACCTTCGAATACATCTCCGCGACTGGAGTGTCGTCCGGGTTGCACGGCGACAGTGGCAGCACCCGCGTCCCCGCCTGCTCTATCGCCCGGGGCACGCCGGGAGCCAGGTGGGGCTGGATGTTGTCCGGGACGACCATGTCTCCCTCGTGCAACGAGGGAACCAGGACCTGGGCCACGTTGGTCTGGAACGCCGCCGTGTCGGTCGCGCCGGGAAACACCAGCAGGGTGCGGACCCCGCCCAGGCTCAGGGCCGCGAACACAGTCATCGACTCCCACGCGCTGGGGGCGGAGTCCACGGCCCGCGCGGGCGTGGATGGGAGTCATGGCCGTGGTGACGCCCGTCTCGTCCACGAAAACCTGCCCCTTGGGCTCGAGATTCTTCGCCTTCCTGCGGAACGAGCGTCCCTTCGTCGGGACATCGGGTCGATCCCGTTCGCTGGTGTGCGAGTTCCTCCTTTTCAAGGTCAGGTCCAGCCAACGCACGGCGAACCCCAAGTCTTCAGGCTGCCCTCATGGCTCCACGTAACAGGTGAGGTGAATCAGGCGACGACCTGGTAGACAGTGGGCCCACCTACCCAGAACGGATTCCGTTCGCCCAGCCAGGCGGAGTTCGGATTCAATAGCTTTTGCACTACTGGCGCCGGGGGGTTCCGCGTCACCGCTTTGCGGACTTAGCCCAGGCGACGTCCATTGCTTGCAACTTGAGTAGCTGGAAGAGCCAGAGCCCCCCATCGGCCTCGAAATCAGGCGGATGCGTGGCGGTGAATGCGACGACCCCATTGCCCGGGCGCTCGATGCGGAATTTCGCCAGCTGTTCACGCGTCAAATTACGTCCAAGTGTCCATTGGTACCAGACCTGGTCGCGGTCAACTTCCTGCCCGGCTCTAGGCGTGTAGACGACGCGCAACTGTCGGTCATCGCACGCGACGGTCATCCCAACGGCGCGGGTGGCTAGATCCTCACGGGGATAGTGCCGCAGGATCCAAGCCTTTGACTTGAGATCGACCTGTTTCCATTCTGGCAAGGTATCGGGGAGTGGTCTGGTCTTGGGTAAGTGATCAATGCGCTCGAGCACCTCCGCGAGGTATCGATCGCTCGTGGCGTAGAGCAGCGTTTTCGGGTCGAGTAAGACGAAATAAGCCCCCTCCCACGCGGGCTGCTTGATCCATGGTTCTTCCGAAATCGTCGAAGGGAAGACGAAGACCTCGCGTCCTACGAGCAACTTGACCGAGTCGGCGTGCTTGCGCAAGCTGTCGATCATCAGTGCTTTCCCTGAACCATCAAGGTCTTTCGCAAAGGAGAAGATCGTACAATTCTCACTTCGAAGGCCGCCAAAGCTCGTGACAACATCGAAATTGCGAGATCCCCTGATGGCTAGCTCAACCTGGCGCCCCGAGAGCGGCGCGAGGTGTTTGCCTCGGGCCAGGTTGAGGCCCTCCATCACAGCAATTATTCCTATATTCGACCACTTTTTTATATTCGGGATGTCAGGATCACCAAGAATAATCGATCGTGCCACGACCACGGTCTCCGTGTCCTCGGGAAGCCATTTGATCAGGCGTTCGACGTCGGAAGGGAGCTCCTTGTTCGGATCGGCGGCGGCCTGCAAGTTGAAAGCACTCGCGATTGTGGCCGCCAGATAGACCAGGAGCGACCGGGCAACGGCAGATGACCGTCGTTTCGGAAGGATCGACTTCATTTCGAAGCTCCCTTGATGTGCCGCGGGGGCGGCAAAAACTAATCTCGGCGTCTCCTCATGAGATATACGGAAATCCACGTCCGACTTCAACGACTCCCGTTTCCTGGCGCACGCCGAGTCTTTTTACCACCAGGGTCGCGTGACTAGCCCAGCATCTACCTAACCCCGCCTGCGGTGACTGGGTGAAACTCGACGTCCGGCTGACGATCGCAGGTCGAGTCGACTTGGTCGACTTTGGAGGACAAGGTTGCATCGTGAGCCTGGCGCCCGCCGCGATCCTCTACGAGCGGGTAGAGGGAAGGCCCCGGGGCGAACTGGTGACGCTCACACCACAGGGCATACTGGGCTGGATCGACATCCCGCTCCTGGCACGGCGGCAACGATGCACCCTCCTGACCCTGAAAATGATCTTTGCTCTTATTTCCAGACCCACTGATACTTTCCGAGTCGCAGAAGGAGGACCTTCGCCTCTTGGTGGCGATGCCGCCACCTGCTGGATTGCCGCGGCAATGCCCAGGGCGACGATGACGGCTGGATTCGCTCTCTCGTGGGCTGGACTCCCTGGGCTAACCGCTTACCGATAGAGCCTGAAGAACTTGAATGCTTTCGGCCACTCCTCGCGTGGCTTAAATGCGAGGGCGACCTCTTGGCCACCCAGTGCCGACTCAGTGAGCACAACCGAATCTTCAAACGTCTTGGCCCGTTCGAATTCCTCGTCGCTCACCTTGCAAATGACCTTGGAGAATGGGCCGGACAGCCATGCGACGACTTCGGGCGAGTCGCGGTAGCGGAGGTAGGCAGCAAGTGAGGCGTGAGCCGTCGCCAGTATGGCAAGGCCGAGGGGCACAGATTCTCGCATAATGACACACATATCCATAATGAAAGTGTCTTGGAGCACTCGTTGATCGGCAGGCTGTTCTGAGCCGGCCCAGGCGGGGCGCTGGAGGTTACCGCATCAACCAAGTGCCCCAACCCGATCGCTCCTCTCGAAGTCACCGTCCCACGCGATGCCTGCACCGTGCCAGCGGTTGTCCGTCTCTCCTCGCTTCTCGTTCCGAGGAAGGCCGCTCACTGACTCGCCCTGGTTGGCGTCGTCAGATCGGTGGCAATATCCCAGCAACTGCGGCGTTCTGGCAGGGTCCGACGGATGCCGTTCATGGGCCGCCCCTTTTCGGAACTCTCGGACGGAGGGCGTCTCTACCGGCCACCCCTTGGCCGGCCGGGACATTGACGCCGGCCAACTCCAGGTCCGGCGACTCGGTGAGCCAGCCCCGCCGCAGCGCCTCTTCGACGCAGGTGTGAACCAGACAGGGCGTAACCAACGGTCCCTCGCAAGCCGGCCAAGTGACGGTCAACCGGCGGTATGGTCCGTCCTCAGGTCGCACCACCAGCATGTCCGGGGGCCAGGATGCGGCGCGGTCCTGGTGCCCGGCCGAGAACACCTCGGCCGGGTAGCTGAACTCGCATCGCCAACGGAACCGACGGGTCCCGAGCGAGAGGGGTCGGGTGCGACGCTTACCAATGGCCATTCGACGGCTCCTGCCGTTGCCAACAATCCGCCGTTTGTCTGAGTGGCTCACCCACCTGCCCCTCCTGGGCGACATCCACTGGCTCACTCTGGATGTTCTCGCGTCACCATGCCTCATAGGCCATAGGGAACTCTGAAATCCTGGCATGCGAGCCAGGAAGCCGGCTGGGACCGCCAGCTTAAGACCGGTGCATCAAGCTTCGCACGTGTAAATGCCACGTCCGGCCGGGTTCGTCCTTTCCGTCCGGCCGTAGATGCGGAACATTTCCGCGATGACCGCCGGCTCCCACCCTGCCAGCGCGGGTGAGGTGCAAACGGAAGTCACTTCTCTACTCCATGGTCGAAGCCACGATATTAGTGGCTGGCTGGGTTCATGGCGATCCCCAGCAACTCGCTCAATCCCCTAACTTCTCTTTGGTCTTCGGCGCCCCTTCAAGCGAGACGCCTCCACCGGGAGCAATAATGCATACCTGCTCCCCACGTAGGGCATGCTCGAAAATGCCTCGGTAATTCGAGTCCCGACTTTCGGGGAAGGCGCGGAGGAATGCGTCGACCTCCTCCCAGAAATACTCTTCGGAAAAGCCCAGGAAGCCTTGGGCTGCGAAGATCGCCAAGTTGTGAAAGGTCGCGGAACGATAGGCGGCTCGACGTGCGTTGCGGGCCTGGGACAAGAACACCCAAGGGCTCCACGAGAATCCGCCATAGAGGCAGGCGAGGTCCCACTTGACGTGCAACAGACCAGTCGCAATAAGGAGACGATACGCGTCCTCTCGTTTAGTGTCCATCGCTCAGCCTTTCTATCCAAACGCGTTATGTTCCCGACGGCCCTGCCCGCCGACATTGGTCATAAATCCGTTCAAAGCCAAAGTAGGATTCGGGATCGCTGACGAAATCCTGGGACTCGCTACGGAACTCACGCCGACAACGGGTCATCGCCATCACAATCCACCGAATGCACCTACGATTCCTTCCAGCGGAACGTTCGAACATTGCCGATAATCGCCCGGTACCAGCCAGGGGCCGCGCCCACGAGAAGTTGCTCACCTGCGATTCTATCGCCGTGTCACGCGGACATTGGACCAAGATTACGTTCACTGACGCGAAGGGAGCCCGCTGAGGTCACCCTCCTCCCTGACGGTTGCCTCGCCCGGGTCTGCTGCGATGAACCGGCTGCGCTAGAAGTGCGGAATGGCTGCGTGGTCTCACCAAGGCGGAGCCTTGACGATTCGAGGCCTGCACGGGCAATCTGATCCGGGGGAAATGGGTGGTCCGAGAGGAAGCAACGATGGAATCGGTAACCGGCGTTCGGTTTCCGGACGAGTCTCTGCGTACGGTCGAACAGGTCATGAGCTTCTGCGGACGACCGGAGCATTCGTGGCAGTTGCCTCCTACAGGAACATGTGCGACGGCCCGGACGAGCTAACGTATCAGGGCATCGCGATGCCGGTGGGCAACCTCTTGTCAATTGCGGCAGAAAGCGAGACTGCGAGCTTATATCGGCTCGGAATGGCCAGTCCCTACGTCACGGGCCCGGCCAGGCGGTTTGAGTTCCTTCGAGGACGGTGAGTTATTGGATCGGCTCGGGGCGGCGTGGCAGGCCGATCGGCTCTGCCTCCTGTTCGAGAGACGTGGTGGGGAATGGGCCTGACGCGGAGTCGCGACCTGTCGCTCGACGGCCCTTTGCCTCTGGCAGGGGCTGTTCAGTTGAAGCCGGATGCGAGGTCGCCTTGGCGACTCGGTTTGCGACCGGTATCGTACCGCCGCGAGCGACCATCTCAAGACGATGGAGAACCTCGATTCACCCAGTGGAAATCCGACATGGAATTCATTGAGCTCGATCAGCGCCGGAAACTTCTTGGGAAAGAGCTCATCGCCCGCGTCTATTTCCTGCCCACCAACAAGAAGATCATCCTGGCTCCGGTCTACCTCAATGCCGCGAGCCTCGATTTCGAGCAGGATCAGATCGAGATCATGCCGATCGAAGGGCCGATCTCGTGTGAGGAACTCGGTCGTAAGGCATACGAAACACTTCTGCGGTGTGATCGGAAGGACAGGAACCTCAGAGATCACAAGGCGAACGACTGGGAAGTCTACCGAGCGTCGGGGGCAAAGAGTCTCCGGCAATTTGCAAGGCAAACCATTCGGATCGACCTGAAGACTTTTCCCGTTGCCATTGAGGTCCAGGGCTGGCCTCCCCAGAGCGAGGTCTGGAACATCAATGGGCTGGGAATGCACGTTCGCGCCTTCGCCAACCTGGGATGCGAGGACATGGAACTCGGCACGCTGATCCTGCGAATTGTTCGTTGCTGCCAGAAACTGCACTCGGAAGGGCTTGCCTGAGGGACCTTCGGCCCTCGGCGAGTTCCCCTTGGCCAGATACGGACACAATGAGCAGTCAAGAGGCCCCAAGCCGCATCCGCTTTGCGACTGGATTCCTTGGGACCGAGAGCGTTAAGACAATCGGCAAGCAGGAGAGCGAGCCGTACGGCCGCTGATGAGACAACGGCCGGCCAAGCTTGAAGGTCGACGTCGGTCGAAATGGACAGGGGCAGTGGGTCGGTCATGGCCGGGATGCCCCTCCGAGCGCGAGTTCGACACGCTGGCGCGGCAAGAGTCTCTGGAGGGTGGCACCGGATGGCGGCCGCTGGTCATCTGGAATGGTTCCCCGGTCCATCGCCGATCCGGGGTCACGCAGTTCATCTTGAGTGGATCCAGCCAGGTTCGTCGGAGACATGACCCTGGTCAACTGAGTAGCTCCGGCAGATTCACTTGGAGGTTCTCGGGTGGTATCTCCAAATCACGGAGGACTTGAGCGGCAACTCCACGAGTTTCTCGGGCAACGCCAAGCAACAAATGCTCCGGCGCGACCTCGCAACAGCCTCGTTGGCCGGCCTCTTCCTCGGCGAACTTCATGGCCCGCTTTGCCCTTGGAGTCACTCCCCGGTCATTGGCTGATGCCGATGAAGGACCGAGCCCGACGATACTCTCGACCCCAGATCGGACTCGGTCGAGCGTCACGCCGAAGGCTCCCAAGACGTCAGAGGCAACCCCCACGGATTCACTGACGATGCCGAGCAGGATGTGCTCGGTGCCGAGGTATTCGTGGTTGAGCCGCAACGCCTCATCACGGGCTAATTGAAAAACGCGTTGGGAACGCTCTGCAAGCGGTATGTCCATGAGAACCTCCGAAATCCAGATGTGGTTGCCACCTCGTGATACCGGGATTGAACCGTCGTGTGGCCGAAAAATCGGCGTTTCCGACCTCATGAACCTTACCTCCCCAAATTTTCCATATTCACGCATGCAATTCCATTTAGCTACCGAATTCACTATTTCACTAAATTCGTTTATGTCTACAGAATCCTTGTTTATTGTAAGTCTCGAGATGTTCTTCTTAGGCAAATCAATCTATACACATTTAACGTCGCATTATTAAACACTCAAGTAGTGGGTCGGCTTATTCTCACTATGGTGACTCTACTTGCGAGATTACATCTGAGACGGCCCCGCCCAATCGCCGCGGCTCTGATCAAGCAGCCGGGCATGGTCGCATGTGTAGGGATTGGATTCGAACGAGTCTGGGTGACCGGCTGGCTGCCTTGTATCATCGGCGGCCCGCTACAATTTGAGACCCAGCCCGCGATCGCTGTTGGGAGCACTTGTGGCGCTTGCTTGGGCCTGCTCGGCGCTCAGCCGAAACTGGAAAGCCGAGACAAGCGGGATCGATCGGCTCGGACAAGGGATTGGGGCCACAGCAATCGCCGTCGGCTTGATGACCCTCGTGCGATACGGCATCTGAAGTCCGGGTGAAGGGACGTGCCATTCGAGTCACACCCTGACATGGACGAGAAGCCCACCTCGGAATCAGTGTTAGGCCAGGAAGATTCGCAGTTCTTGATTCCATCACTCCGCGAGTCGAGAAGGAGCAAACTGAGGGCTCGCGCTCGCCGAACTTGAGGACTCCCGAAGTCTAAAGGACGACTGGGAGTCGAGGCCCGTGAATCGTTACTCGCTGTAGGGGTGGCCAGGGTTTGATTCCTCCATGTCAGACTTCTTGGCCACGACAGTGGCCACCAAGCCCCCAGCGAACCCGAACAGGATCGTCAATGCACAGTGGCAGGTCCCATCTCGATTGGCCCGGTTTGTATCGACGACCATCAACACAAATGGTCCACTTCTTCCCCCTCCCGAAGAATCGGGGATGGAAAACTTATTGGTCACGACTTCGAGAATGACTGACGTAACGAGATTCCGATTCACCGATCCGGGCGGCGGTGATCCGGCTGGCGAACTGATCCACGGTCAGGTCAATCTCAGTTACCATCGGACAGGAGGTCTTCGAGCAGGACGACCTCGACCACGGCTCGCACGTCGATCGGGCCGTAGACGTGCGGGTATTCTTCCTTCGAGTCGGGCGGGCTCTCCCACTTCAGGGGCGAGGTCAACTTACCCGGCTCGATTCGCAGGACGACCAGTCCTGTCCGGCCTTGGTAGAACGTCTCGACGACCCAGGGCAACTGCTTCGGGGTCGCGCAGTGGATGAACCCCTCGGTCGCCAAGGTATCGCCCCGGTATGCGCCGTCCGCCCGGGCCTTCTCCCACTCCGGTCGGGTCGTGATGCGGAGGATTTCGCCGGGCCTCGCTGCAGCCTTGCGCACCGGCTCGCCCGGCTCCAACGGCCGGATACGGACGTTCCGCCACCGGACCTGATACGGCCCCTGGCCCTTGGCGATGCTGTGGACCTGGAGGCCGATGAAGCCGCTCGTGTCCGTGTCGTCGGTGAAGCCAGACGCGGCGACGCCGTTGATCCACGAACGATAGCGGTTGCCTTGCACGACGATTCTGTAGCGGTTCCACTCACCGTCCTTGAATGCCGCGCGGGCCGCGGGTCGCTTGGCGAAGTCGTCGAGCCAACGCGTGCGGCGGGCCTCGTCCCAGAAGTTGCCCGAGACACCCAGGGCCGATTCGGCGATCTCGCACTGTGGGCCGTACACCGTCCCCGCCTTGCGGACCCTCTTCGGGTCGGACTCCTGGGGCGTGTCCTTTTCGTAGACATGACTGCGCACCTGAACGCCCGAGTTCAGCCGGGGGTCGCACCTGACCTCCAGTTCGAGCACGAAGTCCTTGTAGTCCCCCTTGCAAAGGAACGTGTTGGGACTGCCTTCCGCGGTCGTGCCGACGATGGCCCCGTCCTCAACCTTGTACGAGGCAAACCCGCCGTTGACTTTCCAGCCGTCGAGGGTCTTCCCGTCGAAGAGTGAAACCCAGCCCTCGTCAGCGAATGCGGTCGGTGCGTAGGACGACAGGATCAGGACGATGGCCCGGAGCAACGATCTCGATCTCGAAGTCATGACAACTCTCCTGGATTCCCTCGGGATTGGCGTGCCGGGCGACGATCCGGTCGGACCAGGCCGCGATGGCCGTCTGGGTATTTGAACGACCAACCGTAACGTTGGGTCTTATTTTAGACAGCTATCATAAGAAATCGAGTCTTATGTTTCGACTCGCCACCTTCCCCTGCCGCTGGCGGCGGCAGTTCCGGCCCGCCCCGACGCCGAAAATATCTCACGGCCGCCCTGAAATCTGAGTTTCCGCCTGCCGAGGCGGTTGCGGTGGCACGCACTCCCGACCAACGATGCCGAGAGCAAGGTTCCTCCCCTGGAAATCGGAGCCTGGCCGCTGGAGAATACGCGCTTGCGGTGATAGCCAACCCAGCCAAGGAGTTGATGACCTGCAGTTATCAGTTTAGTTCCCTTCCAACGTAGGACAGGGCTCATGAACCCGGTCATGAACGACACGAAATGGGCCGAGCTACGACTGGCGATGGACGGATTAGGAGATCTGCGCCCAAGCTGGAGCACCAAGGACCTTTCAGACTACGTCTCACCTTACGATACGGAATGGTTCTATCACCTCCGGGTGGGGGGCTATCTCTCGATCGAGTGGGGCGATATCCGGATCGATACATCGGATCAGGATGAGGCGGTCGAAGAGGCGCTGCGTCGGATGCATGGGCCCGGTCATCGGGTTGAAGGTGGTTTTCGAGTCTACGGACACACCCAGGCCGGTGCGACTGGAGCCTCCATCTGACTGCCCTTGTCCCCACCCATCTCGCCAGTTGGCGGGACGGGTGGATGCCGGCATTGCCGGAGGTTCGACCATGATTACCACGGTTGCAGCAACGGCTGTACTCGTCGTTATGGCCGCATGCGAAGAACGGGCCAAGGCCCTTGCCTCGATGGAATACCTGGGCGGGCGTTGTTCTATCGATCCGAGCAAACCAGGCAAGCCCATGGTGCCGGTGGCAATGACGAAGGTTGGCTCGCAGGGCGAAGGAATAAAGTGCTTGGTTCCTGTATTGCGGTCGGGGTCGCCGTCAGCGGGCCGGCACGCCCCCCGATGAATCCTCCTCGTCCGGCCTCGGTTTACCAGAGGAACCTCGACCAATCCCGCTTCTCCAGGGTCCGAACGTTCGGCACATCCCTCAGTGATATCAGGTATCTCGCCAGGCGGGGCAGCGAATCATCGTCGAGATCGCCGCGGTAAAATCGGCCCCGTGCCGCAGGGCGACCGGTCGGACCTGTTCCGGGCCTTCGATCAGCTCATGATCCTGCCCCTCGACCTCGGTCCCTCGAGACTGGTTCTCGATCATGGCGCGGCCTCCCACCACCGCCGTAGCAGGTCACGGCTCAGCAGCAGATATTCCTTCTCCGGGGCGAAGACCTCTAGCGTGATCGTCCCATCATAGCCGGTTTCCTTGAGCGTGCGGATATGTTGAGGCCAATCCGTCTTGCTCCGGGGGACTGCCCCCGGGGGGAGGTGCTGATCCGCCGTCCCGTCGTTCTCCGAGAGATGGACGTGCCTGACCTTCGGACCCAGGCGGTCCAGGTACTCGCCCCAGCGGTCGCCGCTCCGCTCCAGCTTGGCATGTCCGCTGTCCAGGTGGAACCGCAGGAGTGGCACTCGATCGAGGAGGGCGGCGATCGTCTCAAGCTGCTGGGAGCCGCCGAAGGGGATGTGCTCCAGGACAATCGTGATCCCCAGCCCGGCCGCCTCCTCGCAGAGCGGGGAGAGCACTTCGGCGTGCCAGGTCACGGCGTCCCGTTGAGAGAAGGCGGGCGGGGACTTGCTGTAGTGGGCGTTCAGGACGGTCGCCCCGATCCGATGGGCAGCCCGCAGGCAACGTCGGAGTTCCTCCTGGCAGGCCCGGCGGATGCTGGCGAACGGGGACGCCAGGGGGAGGAACCAGGCGGAGTGGGCGACCACGCCGAGGCCGAGGCGGTCGAGGGCCGAGCGGACTGCATCCGGGTCGATGCCGTCGGGATCGGCGGCGGGCGGTTCGAGCGTGAAGTCCACAAAGTCGAAGCCGTGTCGCCCGATCCACTCGACCTCGGCGATCGGGTCTCGGGCCGGGTGGTTCATCGCACCGATTTTCATGGGAGTCCCTCAGACGGTCAACGCCGGGATCGCCTTCTCATACCAGTGAGCTTCGACACCGAAGCCCTGCTCCTGGCAGAACGACTTCAATTTCGTCAGGTAGGGGATAGGCTCGACCTGCAAGTTCCAGCCGAGCCTGCGGAGGCAGACCGACGTCCCCTCCGCTCCCGGCCCATCGGTCGTTGCCGAACCAGTCGCCGTAATCCCCCACCTGTTCGCGGTTGCGGAACCGGCCCCATCCCGTTCGGCCAGCGGTACGTCGAACGGCCCCCTCTCGGCTCAGGGCCTCGCAGAGACGCCTGTCGTCCTCGCCCAGATTGTACAGTCTGGGGGCGGACAACCGGTGGACGGTCAGCAACGAGCTGTCGCTCTCGTACCGGGTTCGGAACCGTCGCTCCAGATTGTCCTCGAGATATCGGTAGCAGGCGAGCAAGATCTTCCGGCTGAAGTCGGGCAACCGGCCGTCGTGGGTCAGCTCGAAGGCCATGCAGACCTAGTTGTCCTGGGTCTTTTCCGAAGACATCAGCCGTCATCTTCGCCGCTCGCGTCGTCGGGGCTCTGGTTTTTGCCTCATGCTAACCGGGTCTACCGGTTCCCGGTATGATGCGGCAGGTCCCACGATGACATGGTGTGCTGACCGAGGAGTCGCGATGAGCTTCAACCTGTTTTACCAGCCCAGGCATGTCGGAGACGCCCCGGTCGAGCAGGCGAATCCGTTCACAGGGGAGATGCAGAAGACCCTTCCTTTCAACCCCTTGAGTGCCGATGACGTGAGCGAGGTTCAAGGCGTCCTGGCGGCGTCTGGTGCCCGTGGACCCGACGAGTTCGGGTGCGTTGTGGTCGAACTCGGCGACGGCGGCGGGGCCGAGGTCTTCGCAGATCGGCTCGAAACCGGCTGCATGATCGCCCTGCGTAGCCTCACGCCCGACCTGCTGCGGTTCCTTTTCGCCTTGCTGCGGGCCGCAGACTGGGTTCTGCTGCCGGTAATGGAGGGCAGCCCGGCGATCGTCACGTCGCCGGGGCTCGCCAGCAGCTTTGCCGACAGCCATCCCGAAGTCGTCTGCAAGTCGCCCGAGGAGTTGGGAACGGTCCTTTCGAGTGGTCGATGATGAGAGTGATGGAAATCTGGAGTCCGAAGCCCAAGGGTTTGATGAACGCGTCGCTGCCCCTACTTAACTTAAAGACGTTACAGAATATACGGATCTGGCAATGAACAAGGGCAGTCACACACAAGACCGTTCATGGCCACGCCGGGTCGTCTGTACCCTGCTCGTGGTCGCCGCCATACCCTCGCTGGTGTTCATCCTCTCCCTGTTCGGACTCTTCCCGTGGTCTGGCGTGAACTGCTGTCAGGACGACATCGACATAACCAGCGGTCGTACCCGGCACACCTGCTACCTGTTCTGGATAGCCGTTACGAGGACCATGACCGACTCGGCCCTGACGAAAGCCCTCTCGCCCCAGGACAGAATCGACCTGCGAGAGGAATGGCACCCCGTCGTGACCTTTTCACCGGGCGTTCGCCACTCGCCTCACTATCGATTCCACGGGGCGATCTACGAGATCCGGGAACTCGAGACGTGTTGGGAGTACGGCGAGATGGGTTCGGCGGCACGCCGGGAGACCGCCAAACATCTTCTCCAACTCTGGCAGCAGGCGGGTAATGACTTTCAGGCGAAGGATTATGTCCAATCGCTCTGGGAGCAGGCTCAGGAAGCCAAGAAGAAGGGGGAGCCAATCGACGTGGGTGACTTACCGACGCCATGATCGGGCCAGTGGGAGCCCGCCGCGCACGGTGTCGGCAAACCCGAGACCAGCCGATTTCCCAGGCCCGTTGGGGAGAGCCATGATCCTGGCCCACAAAGTGGTCGTCCTCGGCGGTATCCTGCTCGGCTTGCTGAGTGTCTACCCTGGCGTCTCGGTCGATTTCCTTCTCATCGCTGTTCTCCTCTCCCCCCTTTGGCTCCCCGCCTTGGCCATCGGTGGCGTGACCATGCTCATCTTTCAGGCTCGATCGGGAAGAGTGAAGGCTCTCAAACCAAGTCTCGGCCGGAGCGGCGAGGACGTCGGGGTCGGCAAGCCGTCCACATCGCTCTGGCAACGAATCATCCTCACTTCGTCCATCGCGGTGTGTTTCGTCTTGGTCCTGATAGGTATCCCAAGGCGTATCGCCTTCCTCTTCTCTCGTTCCGAGTTCCAGCGGCATATCGCCACCGCCCCCGCCTCGGAGTTCGAAGGGGAGCGTCTGGGCCGCTACCTTGGTGTCTATTACGTGGATCGGTATGCCGCCGACCCCAGAGGTGGGGTTTACTTCCGCACCCACACCGGGGCGGACGGGATCGGGCCGGATACGATGAGCTACGGCTTTGCCTTCAGGCCGAACCCCGAGGGGACGCCGTTTGGCAAGGCCGGATACCGTTACTCGCACGTCGTCGGCGACTGGTTCGTGTTCTCCGCCTCAGACGATTACTGAGGGGCAATTATGACAAGACCGAGTCGCTCGCGTATGCCGAGCTGAGGGCGATCTTGGAGCCTCCTTGGAAAAGAAGGACGAACGGAGACTCGGGCTCGTCGCCACAGCTCGGTAAGGTCGATGTGCGATCCCGGTTGCAAGAGCCACCGCGGTCCGCCGAAGCGCGAGAACCAGGCATTCGTTCAGCGTCGATTGCCCGAAAACCTGGTGGATGAACCACGATGTCAGGCGTTCGGGCCGGCTTGCCCGTTCAGCCCGAGCCCCCCTTCGTGGAAGATGCCCATGCGGCGGAACTTTTCGTAACGGCGTTCGAGAAGCTCCGTTCGGGGGAGCTCGGCGAGTTCGCGGAGCGAGCGGATCAGGTACGACTTGAGATTCGCCGCCGCTTCGCGGTGGTCGCGGTGCGCTCCGCCGAGCGGCTCGCCGATGGCGTCGTCGATGATTCCGAGCCGGAGCAAGTCCTTGCTCGTCATCTTCAGGGCTTCGGCTGCGCGCGGGGCGTGCTCGTTCGACTTCCAGAGGATCGTCGCGCATCCTTCGGGGCTGATGACCGAGTAATACGCGTGTTCGAGCATCGCCAGGCGATCGCCGACCCCGATACCGAGGGCGCCTCCCGATCCCCCTTCGCCGATCACGACGCAGACGATCGGGGTGTCGAGCTGACTCATCACCATCAGGTTCTCGGCGATGATAGCAGCCTGGCCGCGCTCCTCGGCGGCGATCCCGGGATAGGCCCCGGGGGTGTCGATGAAGGTCACGATCGGCAGGCCATACTTGGCGGCCATCCGCATCTTCACGAGGGCCTTGCGATATCCTTCGGGGTGGGCACAGCCGAAGTTGCAGGCGGTCCGTTCGTGAAGGTTCTTCCCCTTCTGATGGCCGACGAACATCACCTTCGTTTCGCCGAGGTGGGCCAATCCGGTGACGACCGCCTTGTCATCGCCCATGGCCCGGTCGCCATGCAACTCGATGAACTGGTCGAAAATCAGGTCGAGGTAGTCTCTGGTCTGAGGTCGGCCCGGCAGCCGGGAGACCTGGACGGTTTGCCAGGGCTCGAGATTGGCGTAAATGGTACGCTTCAGATTCGCAAGTTCGCGGCGGAGCCGTCGGATTTGCTCGGCGACCCCTGACGAGTCGCCTCCGGCTCGATTCTTGGAGTAATTCACCTCCATCTCGGCCAGGCGCGCTTCCATCTCATAGATCTGCGCTTCGAACGGGAGACGGGACTCGCTAGGGCTGGCCATGGGCGGGATCGTCCTTCAGCAATCAATCCAAACTCGTCTAACAATTCGGTTGCGCGTGGCCCACCCGACGTCGATCTCATCGGCTCCAACCTGATCGGACCGATGAGACGCCGACGCTCAGAAGCCGCGATCGGCCATGGGGTCGGGGTCGTCCTTGAAGATACGGATCCGCCGGAATCGACTCAAGAACTCCTGCAAGTCCGGCAAGCGATCGGTCGTCCGTTTCTGGAGCATCGACAGCACGAGGTCGTTGAACTCAGAGGTGATCGACTTGTTGTGAGCCGTGAGCGGGAGTGGTCGTTCGTTCAGATGCTTCTTCAGGAGCTCCGTGGTCGAGTTGGCACGGAACGGGGGCCGTCCGCAGGTCAATTCATAGCATGTGATGCCCAGACTGTAAATGTCGGCCGAAGGGGTCGGCGGCTCGCACCGAATTTGCTCGGGGGACATGTAGCTGGGGGTCCCCTGCCGGGGGGCCTTGCTGCCGATCAATTTGCGGATCGCGCCGAAGGGGCGCATCGCCAGCGCGAAGTCGATGACCCGGGTTTCGCCCGACTTGTTCACCAGGATGTTCTCGGGCTTGACGTCGCGATGCACCCAGCCCTTCTCGTGGACGAAGGCCAGTCCCGAGGCCGACTGGGTGATGATCCGATGGAGTTGGCTCGTCGGCAACGGATAGACCGAGGGCCGGGCGATCGGCAGCTTGAGGTGGTACGACGGGAACAGGTCCATGATGAAATAGGGCTGGACCGGGTCCCGAAAATACTCGTGAACGTGGATCAGGTTGGGATGCCGCATCTGCATCCCCAGCTTGGCCTCGAACTCGAACGTCTTTCGCTCGCTCGAATCCTCGGCCCGCGACTCGAGAAGTTGTTTCAGCGCGTACCGCTTTCCGGTCGACTCCTGGACCACTTCGACCACGACCGAAGTGGCTCCCGGGTGGACCGTGCGGACGTAGCGGAAACCACCAATCTTCTCTTCACCGGCGATGTTCGTTTCCGCCGCCACGATTCGTCCTTCCACTCGCGGATTCGGAAAGTGCGTAAGAACCACGCACTGGGAAAGCCCTCGCGCTGCCTGCCTGCCACGGTTCGCTTGGTGAGCGAGTTTATCAAAAGCGAACACCGGCGACAACTTTGGCAAATCGGAGGCCGTTCTTGTCGCGTTCAGACCGGGCGTCGCTCGGAGAACGCCCCGGGTTGGGGGCGAATCGATCGGACGAGCGAGTCCAACGCTCGGGTGGGCACTCCCAGGGTTTCCCTACTCGTTGAGTGTGGCTCTGGGTGACTCGAGTGGCAGACTCAATCCGGAGCATCGCCTTTTTTATATACGGCGCTCGTCCCGGGTTGTGACTCAGAAATGAGCGCAAACGGTGCAACTCTGTTCTCCCGTCTGCTCAAACGGCCCTCGGATGAGGGGCGGGCGGCTCGCCAACCTCGCTCCTTGTTTGGATGAGGTCAGGCGAGGATTTGCCCATTCCCTCGAAAAGAGGCGAGCCAGCGCCCAAGTCACGGGTGGACGAGGTTCTCCAACCCGGAACGGGAGGGTCGAGTCCCTGACCGAGGGCGATCACGATTGCCGGCCGCCAACTCCACCCGGGCCGGTCCTGTCTCATCACGGTGAAGCCGCTCGATTCGCGTTGGGGCAGTCCGCGTCGTTGCTGGCTTTCAGGAGCGTGCGGACGACCACGCCACCCGGTCGTAAACTGCGGGAACCGCGAAAGGTTGGCGCCACTTCGAGACGATCGAGGGCGGTGACATACCCGATGGGATGGCTCGGATCTCGCACATGACGGTTCTGGCCGGGAACGTCGTCAGGCATTCCACAGCGGTCGAAGAATGGCGTGAAACAAACGTTCCGGCCGGCTCACGGCCTGGTCGTATTGGAAATGCCCTTGGATGAAACTTATTGCTTGCACAATTGTCTAAACCATAGGCGTGAAGGCAAAACTTGGTTTTGACGGACCATTATGGAAGTTGCCGTTACCACAAGCGAACAGCAGGAGCTGGGAACTCTGGCTCCAAAATCCGTGCGCGGTCTGACCTTCGCAGAGGAGGTTCAACGGAACACGGTTGTGGTGTCCCCCCCAGAACATTCCGCGGCCATTTTCCTGAGCGATGGCATGCGCGGGTGCTCCTGAGAGTCACCTGGCCCGAAGCCGCAACGACGGTCCGTGGCTCTGGTCCGTCGGACGGATTCGCATTCGCCGCTCCCTTTCGGCATTGAGGGCGGCGACCGACCTCGTTCCCCGGTGCCTGGAGACGACGGGGGGCACCGGGGCTTCGAGGAGTCTCGAACCGTTTAGATCACGACCCGGTCCTGAAGGATCGTGTACTTGGGAATCACCACGATCTTGTCGCGGATGACGTAGTGGGGGGCGGCGTCCGAGTCGACGATGCCCGCCTCGTTCTGGATCCGGACACCGTGGCCGATCCGGGCGTTCTTGTCGATGATCGCGTTCTCGATGATCGAGTCGGCGCCGATGCCGATTCTCGGACGGTTGGCCCGGGAGTTGTCCTCGAGGTGGCGGGGCTGCTCGTAGCCATCGGCCCCCATGATGTAGGTGTTTCGAATGGTCACGTTCTCAGCGATTTGGGCCCGGACCCCGATCACCGAGTTCTCAATCACCGACCCCCGGCCGATCACGCAGCCGTCAGAGATCAGGCTATTGTTGACCG
>Ga0182739_1001680_pt1 | contig 22242 bp, 23 predicted proteins | sample eDN5th30CBELigBY_FD_128873 | JGI IMG/M metagenome (GOLD analysis project Ga0182739, IMG submission 128873) | Enriched backyard soil microbial communities from Emeryville, California, USA - eDNA 5th pass 30_C BE-Lig BY (version 2) (version 2) | ecosystem: Environmental > Terrestrial > Soil >...
ACATTCGTCCGCTCCGCAGCGTAGCTCTGACTTTGCAGCCGCAGCAGAGTCGCGCTTGTCAGGTTGCGGTCTTCAGGTTCACCCTTGCTTCCAGCTTTGCCGCCGTTTCCTTCCGTTCGCTGTATCGGTCAGTGAGGAAGCCGGAGAGTTCACGGGTCAGCAGCGTAAACTTCACCAGTTCTTCCATGACATCAACGATCCGGTCGTAGTAGCTTGACGGGCGCATCCGACCGGTCTCGTCAAATTCGTCATAAGCCTTGGCGACCGAGGACTGGTTCGGGATGGTGACCATGCGCATCCAGCGGCCGAGGATGCGCATCTGGTTCACGGCGTTGAAGGACTGGGAGCCGCCAGACACCTGCATCACCGCCAGGGTGCGGCCTTGGGTCGGCCGGATTGCACCCATGGACAACGGGATCCAGTCAATCTGGGACTTCATCACGCCGGTCATCGCGCCATGCCGTTCGGGGCTGGTCCAGACCTGGCCCTCGGACCACAGGCACAACTCACGCAACTCCTGGACCTTCGGGTGAGAGGCCTCGGCATCGTCAGGCAGCGGCAAGCCATTGGCATGGAAGACGCGCGTTTCGCAGCCGAAGTGACGCAGAAGGCGCTCGGCCTCCAGCGTGACGAAACGGCTGTAGGAGCGTTCGCGCAGCGAGCCGTAAAGCAGCAGGATGCGCGGCGGGTGGGTCGCGCGCGATACCAAGGGCAGATTTATCTGGCGGATGGCGTCGGGCGACAGGTTCGGCAGATCGGGGATCATGCGCTGGCCTCCTTCAGGGCAGTATCTCCGGGGAACCAGCGGTCACCAAGGCGCAGGGCGACGTTGACCAGCAGGATCAGCACCGGCACCTCGACCAATGGGCCGATCACTGCGGCAAAGGCTACCGGCGAAGCCAGGCCGTAAGCCGCGATGGCGACGGCAATCGCCAGTTCGAAATTATTGCCGGCGGCGGTAAAGGCGATGGCCGTGGTGCGGGGATAATCGCGAGCAATCAACCGGCCCATGGCAAAGCTGACAAGGAACTGGATGGAATTCTGGGAATAACCTGATCCTCGGTGGGTTGCGTGCTGATACTCTTCTGGGCGGCGCGGGCAATGACACGCTCAATGGCGGGCAAGGCAATGATGTCTTGACCGGAGGAACCGGTGCAGACCGCATCATCGGCGGCCAGGGTGCCGATCGTATGAGCGGATCAGCGGGCGCCGATGTGTTCGTGTTTCAAGCACTCGGGGATTCGACCACCACCTTGGCCGGGCGCGATGTGATCACGGATTTCAGCGTTGCCCAAGGCGACCGTATCGACCTGAGTGCATTGGACGCGCGCACCAATGTTGCCGGAAACCAAGCATTCAGTTTTATCGGGACCGGCGGCTTTACTGGCCATGCCGGTGAGCTGGCGTATCGCAGTCTTGCGGGCGGCACCCTCATTGTGGCCGATGTGAATGGCGATCGCATAGCGGATCTGGCGATCTTGTTGGACTACAGCCTAACACTCAATGCCAACAGCTTTATTCTTTGAGAAAAGCAAGGGGCACTTCCTTGCAAGTGACCCTTCTGCCCGGGGACGCCGCTGGAACTGGCGGTGTGCCCGGCTCATCAGCCGTCTGGGATCAATCGGATATCCGCACCACCAAAACCCCGCAACGCGTTCGCGCCTGAAGCTTTGCCGATGGCCACTTGGGGCTCTAGCATCCCACATCATAGTCCGATGTTGCGCGACCGCGAATGGCAGCAATCTCAGCAGCGCCGCAATTTCCTCAAGGCTTTCGCACGCGGTGTCTGAACAGCGGCTTCGGCGCAAGCCGCGGTGCAGCAGTTTGTCCGGGCTACCGGCGGATATGGGCCAACCTTCCCTATCTTCGGGGCAGGAAGCCCGTCTTAGCGACGGCGGAAACATCGTTTTTTGTCGAACTAAGCCCATGTCAACTTGGGTGTCACATTGCGTGCCCCGTAGAAGAACTCAGGCTTTCTTCTTGTGATGCGGCTCCTCGGGCAGTTCACCCTGCGTGCCAGAGCCGGATCCCGCAAAAGCGGTGCGGCTGATCAAAAGGATGTCTGTGACCGGCTTTCTGGGCATGGCCGGTCAGATCAGTCTTCGCTCCTGCCGACCGGGCAGTGCCAGGGCATCAACAGCCTGTGGTCTATGTCGCCGGCGGTTCGCTCAATCTCGCCAACCATCCAGTTCAGGTAGCTGCGTGGATTGACCCTGTTCAGCTGCGCACTTTCGATCAGGCTGTAGTAGATCGCCCAGACCTGCGCCGCCTCATGGTTCCCCGCGAAGAGCGAGTTCTTTTTTGTAAGCGCAATCCTGCGGATGTAGCGTTCGACCGGATTGTTGTCGATTTCAAGGCGACCGTCGACGGCGAAGCGCTGCAGGGCGTCGAAGGCGTTCAACGTGTAGTTGACTGCCTTCTTCGGAGTCCCCTGCGCGTCAGGCTCCGCCTTAACCAGCTCCGCTTGGATTTCTGCCAGGACTGGGAGGGTTCGCTCATGCCGCATCGTCGCATGTGCTTCGGGGGGAAGGCCCTTCTGCCGGCTCTGCCTGCATGAGGACGATGCAGGCGGCGCCAATCCCGGCATTCTGGGCCGCGATCGCCTGCTCTGGAGCCCCCGCGTCGTGACCACCAGCACCATTCCGCCGCCCTCGGATTCCCCCACCACGCATCTCGCGCCCAGCCGATGCTTCGGATGACGCTGCCATGGTCGCTTTCCTGATGACCAACCTTCAGCCGTCTGAGCCGGAGCCGAGAGCTTCGCGATCGCCCCTGCCCGGTCACATCCCGCAACAATCGGTTGCACAGGCCCGGTGGCAGCCCCCCGCGCCCGACACCCGACGCCGGGCCGAACCATCAGTCACCCTCCGCCCTACCGGCAAGAAGCCTCGCCGCCTTGCAGTTTTCCCTTGCAACCTCCTCGCTACATCCGCGAACCTCGCCGCAAGACGGCTGCCAGAGAATCTCCATTTCATGGATCGGCAAGGCAAGGGAGGCCCCGCCGTCATGGGAGGGAAGGATGCAGTTGACCGACACCGAGCTGGGTGCCGAACTGGCGCTTGGCGGCGTCGAGGCCATGGCCGAACCCAAGCGGGCCGAGCCGTGGATGCGGCCCGTGGAAATCGCCGCGGCGGGGCTTTTGCTGGTGATGATCGTCACCGTGCTCGCGAACGTGTTTTTCCGCTATGTCCTGTCAAAGCCGCTGATCTGGGGCGATGAGGTCGCCTCGCTCAGCTTCATCTGGATGGCGATGCTGGGCGCGGCGATGGCCGTGGACCGGCACGAGCATATGCGCTTGACCGTCTTCCTGCCCCTGATGCCCGAGCGTGTCGCCCGCCTGGCCGAGCTTTCGGGACAGATCCTGGTCTGCATCCTGCTGCTGCGCATCCTGCCGGTCGCGGTCGAATATGCCTATGAGGAAAGCTTCATCACCTCGCCCGCGCTGGGGCTGCCGATGTCCTGGCGCGCCTCGGCCCTGCCTGCGGGGATCGGGCTGATGACGGTGCTGATGCTGGTTTCGGTCGCGCGCACCCGCGAATGGCGGGCGATCGGCGTGACCGTGCTGCTGGCCGGGGCGGCCATCGCCCTTTTGTGGTGGGCGAAACCGGCGCTGCTGGGCATCGGCAACTGGAACCTGCCGCTCTGGCTGGGACTGCTCGTCGCGCTCCTGCTGTGCATCGGGGTGCCCATCGCCTTCTGCTTCGCGCTGGGAACGCTGGCCTATCTGACCTTCGCCAGCCATTCGCCGGTCTTCGTGATGATGGGCCGGATCGATGAGGGCATGTCCTCGCTGATCCTGTTGTCGGTGCCGGTCTTCGTGCTGCTGGGCTGCATCCTCGACGCGACCGGGATGGGCAAGGCAATCGTGAATTTCCTTGCCTCGCTGCTCGGCCATGTGAAGGCGGGGATGAGCTATGTGCTCCTCGGCTCGATGTTCCTCGTCTCGGGGATCTCGGGCTCGAAGGTCTCGGACATGGCGACGGTGGCCCCGGCGCTCTTCCCCGAGATGCGGCGGCGCGGGCATTCCCCCTCCGAGATGACGGCGCTGCTGGCCACCGGCGCGGCCATGGCCGACACCGTGCCGCCCTCGATCGTGCTGATCGTGCTGGGCTCGGTCGCGGGCGTGTCCATTGCCGGGCTGTTCACCAGCGGCTTCGCCATCGCCATGGTGCTGCTGATCATGCTGGCGGTACTGGCGCGCTGGAAGGCGCGGGGCGAGGACATGTCGGGCGTGACCCGCGCCACCCTGCCCCAGATCGGCCGCGTCGCGATCATCGCCATCCCGGCACTGGTCCTGCCCTTCATGATCCGCAGTCTGGTCGGCGGCGGCGTCGCCACCGCGACCGAGGTTTCGACCATCGCCGTGGTCTATGCCTTCGTGATCGGCGTGGTGCTTTACGGCGGCATTCCGCTGCGACGCCTTGGCGGAATGCTGGTCGAGACCGCCGCCATGTCGGGCGCGATCCTGCTGATCCTTGGCGCGGCCAGCGCCATGGCCTGGGCATTGACGCAATCGGGCTTCGCGCGCGACCTGATGACCATCGTGACCAACCTGCCCGGCGGCTGGATGGTCTTCATGCTGGCCTCGATCGTGATCTTCCTGATCCTCGGCTGCGTGCTGGAGGGGCTGCCGGCCATCGTCCTGCTGGCCCCGATCATGTTCCCCATCGCGCGCGGCCTTGGCATCCACGACATCCATTACGCCATGGTCATCGTCACTGCGATGAATATCGGCCTGATGGCACCACCCATCGGCATCGGCTTCTATATCGCCTGCAAGATCGCCAACGTGCCCGCCGAACAGGTCATGCGCCGGATCTGGCCATACCTTGCAGCGCTGCTGGCAGGATTGCTCGCGATTGCTGCCGTGCCGTGGTTCTCGACCGCATTGCTTTGAAGAAACCCTGGGAGGAGGAACCCCATGATCATCAGCCGCCGCAACATCCTGATGGGTGCAGCCGCAGGCGCGCTTGCCGCGCCCTTCATCCGGCCGGGCGCTGCCCGCGCCGCCGAGTTCAGCTACAAGATCGCCAACAACCAGCCGCTGGAGCATCCGAGCAACGTCCGGCTGACCGGGGCGGTCAAGGCGATCCTCGAGGAGACCGGCGGCGCGGTCGATATCCAGATCTTCCCCTCAAACCAGCTTGGGGCCGATACCGACGTTCTGGGCCAGCTTCGTTCCGGCGGGGTCGAGTTCTTCCAGCTTTCGCCGATCATCCTGTCGACGCTGGTGCCCAATGCCTCGATCAACGGCGTCGGCTTCGCCTTCCCGGATTACGACACCGTCTGGAAGGCGATGGACGGCGATCTGGGCGCCTATGAGCGCGGGCAGATCGAGAATGCCGGTCTGGTGGTGATGGAAAAGATCTGGGACAACGGCTTCCGGCAGACGACATCCTCGAACAGGCCCATCGTCTCGCCCGCCGATCTGGAGGGTTTCAAGATCCGGGTGCCGGTCAGCCCGCTCTGGACCTCGCTCTATTCGGCCTTCGGGGCGGCGCCCGCCTCGATCAACTTCGCCGAGGTCTATACCGCGCTGCAGACCGGCATCGTCGACGGGCAGGAAAACCCGCTGGCGATCATGAAGGTCGCGAAACGGTGGGAAGTCCAGAAATATCTGTCGCTTACGAACCATATGTGGGACGGTTTCTGGCTGCTTGGTAACCGCCGCGCCTGGGGCGCCTTGTCCGAGGATTACCAGCAGGTGGTCGCGAAGCATTTCAACGACGGGGCGATGAAGCAGCGCGCCGACGTGATGGCGCTGAACGAGACGCTGCGCGGCGATCTGGAAAGCCATGGCTTCATCTTCAACGAGGTCGATCCCAAGCCCTTCGAGGAGAAGCTGCGCGAGGCGGGCTTCTACGCCGAATGGAAAAAAACCTATGGCGATGAGGCCTGGGCCATTCTGGAAGCCGCTGTCGGGCGGACGCTGGCCTGACCATTGCGGTCAGCCGCGCCGCTCCCTGCCCCGTCCAGCGCGGGGCATCGAGAAGCGGGGCGCGGCTGGCCATCCAAACGCGATAGGAGATCCGCATGTCTGAGCCCCTGATCACCGGCTGGGCGCATACCAAATTCGGCAAGTCGGACGCGCCCGACACCATGTCCCTGATGGCCGAGGTCGCGCGCCCGGCGCTCGACCATGCGGGCATCCCCGCCGATGCGGTCGATGGCATCTTTGTCGGCGTCTACAATAACGGCTTCTCGCGTCAGGATTTTCAAGGCGCGCTGGTCGCGATGGGCACGCCGGAACTGGCGGGCGTGCCCTTCATGCGGACCGAGAACGCATGCGCCACCGGCTCGGCCGCGCTTTATGCGGCGGCGGATTTCATTGCCTCGGGACGCGGCAAGGTCGCGCTGGTGATCGGGGCCGAGAAGATGAGCGCGACCCCCGGCGATCAGGTCGGCGACATCCTGCTTTCGGCCAGCTATGTCGCCGAAGAGGGCGACACGCCCGGCGGTTTCGCGGGCGTCTTCGGGCGCATCACCGAAAGCTATTTCCAGCGCCACGGCGACCGCTCCGAGGAGCTGGCGATGATCGCCGCCAAGAACCACGAAAACGGCATGCGCAACCCCTATGCGCATATGCAGAAGCCCTTCGACCTCGCCTTCTGCAACACCATCTCGGACAAGAACCCGCGCGTCGCCGGGCCGCTCAGGCGGACGGATTGCTCGCTGGTTTCGGACGGGGCGGCGGCGCTGGTGCTGGCCGCACCCGAGGTGGCCGAGGGCCTGCCCCGCGCCATCCGCTTTCGTGCGCGGGCGCAGGCGGGCGACCTGCTGGCGCTGTCGCGGCGCGATCCCATCGCCTTCGAAGGGCCGCGCCGGGCATGGGCGCAGGCGCTGGAACGCGCGGGCCTTGGCATCATGGACTTGTCGCTGGTCGAGACCCATGACTGTTTCACCACCGCCGAGATGATCGAATACGAGGCGATGGGCCTTGCCCCGCGCGGCGAAGGCTGGCGGGTGATCCGCGACGGCATCACCCGTTTCGACGGCGCGCTGCCGGTGAACCCCTCCGGCGGGCTGAAGTCGAGGGGCCATCCCATCGGTGCGACCGGCGTTTCCCAACATGTCATGGTGGCGATGCAACTGGCGGGCGACGCGGGGGCGATGCAACTGCCCGACGCGACGCTGGGCGGCGTCTTCAACATGGGCGGCGCAGCGGTGGCCAGCTATTGCTCGATTCTGGAGCGCGTGAAATGACCGATCCGAATGGCGGGCTGCGCCCGGTCTCGACCCGGGTGATGAACCTTGCAAACTTCCTGACCCAAGCCGCGCGGCGCGATCCCTCGGGCATCGCGCTGGTCATGGGCGACCTGCGCTGGAGCTGGGCCGAGTTCGAGGCCAAGACCGACGCGCTGGCTTATGCCCTGCAAGCCCGCTTCGGCCTGCAGAAGGGCGACCGGGTGATGTGCCAGTCGCAGAACTGTCTTGAGATGATGCAGGCCATGTTCGCGGTCTGGCGCGCGGGCGGCGTCTGGGTGCCCGCGAATTTTCGCCAGACCCCCGAGGAGGTGGCTTATCTGACCGAAGCTTCGGGCGCGACGCTGATGTTCTGCAACGCCGCTTTCCCCGACCATGCCGCCGCCTGCGACGTCGCCAAGATCGCCATTGGCGCGGCGGATTTCGGCCCCTCGGTCCAGTCCGTCACCGAGGCCCATCGGGGCCGGAGGCCGCAGGTCGCGGCTGTCGATCGCGATGATCCCTGCTGGTTCTTCTTTACCTCGGGCACCACGGGGCGGCCCAAGGCCAGCGTCCTGACCCATGGACAGATGGCCTTCGTGGTGACGAACCATCTGGCCGACCTGATGCCGGGACTGACCGGTGACGACGCCTCGCTGGTGGTGGCGCCGCTGTCGCATGGCGCGGGGGTGCATCAGCTGACGCAGGTGGCGCGGGGGGTCAAGACCGTGCTGCTGCCCAGCGAGAAATTCGACGTGGCGCAGGTCTGGGATCTGGTGCGGGAATGGCGCGTCTCGACCATGTTCACGGTGCCGACGATCGTGAAGCTGCTGGCCGAGCATCCCTCGACCGAGGGCGCTGATCTCTCGTCGCTGCGCTATGTCATCTATGCCGGTGCGCCGATGTATCGCGTCGACCAGCAAAAGGCGCTGCGGGTGCTGGGCAAGGTTCTGGTGCAATATTTCGGGCTGGGCGAGGTCACGGGCAATATCACCGTCCTGCCCGCGCATCTGCATGAGGCCGAGGACGGACCCGCCACCCGCATCGGCACCTGCGGCCATGCCCGCACCGGGATCGAAATCCAGATCCAGGACGATCAGGGCCGCGAAGTCGCGCCCGGCCAGACCGGAGAGATCTGCTGCATCGGTCCCGCCGTTTTCGCCGGCTATTACCAGAACCCCGAGGCCAATGCGAAATCCTTCCGCGACGGCTGGTTCCGCACCGGCGATCTGGGCCACATGGACGAGGCGGGGTTCCTCTATATCACCGGCCGCGAGTCCGACATGTTCATCTCGGGCGGCTCGAACGTCTATCCGCGCGAAATCGAGGAGAAGATCCTGACCCACCCCGCCATCTCGGAGGTCGCGGTGCTGGGCGTGCCGGACCCCCTGTGGGGTGAGGTCGGCTGGGCGGTCTGCGTCGCGCAAGGCCCGGTGACCGAGGCCGAGATGGCCGCCTATCTTGAGCCGAAGCTCTCGCGCTACAAGCTGCCCAAGCGGTTCCTGTTCTGGGAGGCGCTGCCGAAATCGGCCTATGGCAAGATCACCAAGAAGATGATCCGCGAAGAACTGGACGCGCGCGGGTTGCTGGAACGAACCCCGGCATGAGGATGATCCATCCCGGCCCGCGCGCGCCCGAACGCGCCAATATCGCCTGCGCCACGCTGCGCCCCATTGCGGGCACCCTCCCAAAGGGCGTGAGTGTCATGCAGGCGGTCGGCGATCTTTTCGCGCGGCATGGCTGCAAGGGCGGCGTGCTGTCGCTGGCGGGCGTCGCCTGCGATCCGATGCGTTATGTGCTGCCCGCGCTCTCGACCGACGGGCTGCACGGGGCATGGTATTCCGAAACCCATGCGCCGGATGGTCGCTGGACCATCTCAAGCGCCACGGCGACCGTAGGCTGGAAGGACGGCGCGCCTTTCCTGCATTGCCACGGCATCTGGAGCGACGGGACGACCACCGCGATGGGCCACCTGCTGCCCTTCGACGCGGTCATTGCCGAGGACGCGCATGTGACCGGCCTTGGCGCGGCGGCGACCTGGTTCGAGTCCCTGCCCGACCCCGAGACCGCCTTCACCCTTTTCACCCCGCAGGGCGGCGACGACGGCCCCGCGCTTTTCGCCCGCATCCTGCCGGGCGAGGATGTGGTTCCGGCCATCGAGGCGCTGGCCGCGCGCCACGGCATCCGCGATGCCCGCCTGCACGGCGTCGGCAGCATCGACCATATCCGCTTCGCCTGCGGCGGACGGATGGATTGCCTCGCCACCGAATTGCGGCTGGACAGCGCGCGGCTGGTGGATGGCCGCGCCGACCTGCCGATCGAGGTCGTGGACATTCACGGCGCCATTGCACGCGGCACGCTGGACCGGGGGCCGAACCCGGTCGGCGTGACGCTGGAACTGATCATCGAACCGACAAAGGACCAGACATGAAAACCGCAATCGTCACCGGCGGCTGCCGGGGCATCGGCCTTGCCACCACCGAGGTCTTTCTCGAACAGGGCTGGCAGGTCGCCGTGGTTGACCGCGATACCGAGGAATTGCACCGCGCTTGCGACCATATCGACAATGTGATGACGGTCGAGGCCGATATCTCGGACCCGCAGGCGGTGGATGGCGTGATCCGTCAGGTGGTCGCGCGCTTTGGTCGCGTCGATGCGCTGATCAACAATGCCGGCGTCGCCCTTTTCTCGCAGGCCGGGCAGACCAGTTTCGAACAATGGCGCGAAGTGATGGCCACGAACCTCGACGGCGTCTTCCTCTGCACGCAGGCCGCGATCCCGGAACTGGCCAAGACCAAGGGCGCGATCGTCAATATCGCCTCGATCTCGGGGCTGCGGGCCTCGACGCTGCGGGTGGCCTATGGCACCTCTAAGGCGGCAGTGATCCATCTGACCAAGCAATTCTCGGCCGAACTGGGCGAGCTGGGCATCCGCGTCAATTGCATCGCCCCCGGCCCGGTCAAGACCAAGCTGGCAATGGCCGTCCATGCGCCCGAGATCATCTCGGCCTATTACGACGCGATCCCGCTGAACCGCTATGGCGAGGCGCGCGAAATCGCCGAGGCCATCGTCTTCCTCTGCTCCGAGAAGGCGAGTTTCGTCACCGGCCAAACGCTCGCGGTGGATGGCGGTTTTGACGCAACCGGCGTCGGCCTGCCGGCGCTGCGGCGGGAAAACGAACCGGCCTGAGCCTCAGGCGGTCAGCTTTTCAACGATCTCGCGCACTTCCGCGCGCGAGATCAGGTTCTCGCTCGCGGTGTTGTGGATGGTGACGCCCTCGAGGAAGGCATCCAGCGTACGCGCCGTCGCGGGCGGGAAATGCCGCTGCAGGGCGGCGCGGCTTTCGGCCATCCAGTCCCGCAGCACCTCCTTCAGGAGCGGGTTGCGGGCGGCATAGGCGTAAAGCTCGAAGCTCAGCAGCATGTTGCGCGGCGTGGCCCAGAGCCCGCCGCAGATCAGGTCGACCACCGCCTCACGCGCCTCGGCGATATTGGTCGCCGCCTCCAGCCGCTGGTGATAGCGCGCGGCGACCTCTTGCGAAAAACGCCGGAAGGCCTCGACCAGCAGGTCGTCGATCCCCGCGAAATGATAGGTGGTCGAGCCCAGCGGCACATCCGCCGCCTGCGCCACCCGCCGATGCGTCGTGCCCGCGATGCCATGCCGGGCGATCACCTCCAGCGCGGCATTGATGATGCGGTCGCGCCGGTCGGGATCGTGGCGGCGCTTACGTGTTTCGGTCATGCGGTCCCGTTCTTGACTTTTCCCCCGTCGCGGCCTTATCCCGGTCCGGCGTTATGGACGTTTGTACATAACTAGATCAGCGGCAACCGAGGCGTCAATGCAACAGGAAATCCGGCGCCGGACACGGGCGCTGTTCGTCTATTTCTTCATCCCCGGTCTGGCCCTCGCCTCATGGGTGACGCGCACGCCCGAAATCCGTGACGCGATCGGCGCCTCGGTCGCGCAGATGGGGATGGTGCTGTTCGGTCTCTCGCTTGGCTCGATCATCGGCATCCTGATCGCGGGCCGGACCATCAGGCGTTTCGGCAGGCGCCGCGTCGCCATCCTGGGCCTCACGCTGGTCTTTTCCTCGCTGGTCACGGTCGCGCTGGGGGTGGTGCTGGGCTCGCAATTCCTGTCCGCCTGCGGATTGGCCCTCTTCGGGCTGGGCATGGGCCAGGCCGAGATCGCGGTGAACCTGGAAGGCGCCGGGATCGAAAAGCTGACCGGCAGGCCGGTCCTCCACAAGCTGCATGGCTGCTTCAGCCTCGGGACGCTCGGTGGCGCGCTGGCGGGGCTGGCGCTGGTGGCGCTGCGGGTTCCGGTCGCGCTGCATATGCTGGCCATCGCGCTTTTGACGCTGGGACTGATCGTCGCATTCCGCAATGACATCCCCGCCGGAAACGAGCAGCACCCGACCGAAGGAACCCAGCCCAAAAGCCGGGTTCCGGTCTGGCGCGACCGGCGCGTGCAGCTGATCGGCCTGATCGTCTTTGCCATGGCGCTGGCCGAAGGGGCGGCGAATGACTGGCTGCCGATCCTGATGGTGGACGAGCACGGCTTTTCCACGGCCTCGGGCTCACTGATCTTCGTGGCCTTCACCGCGGCGATGACCGCCGGGCGGTTTGGGGGTGGCTATTTCATCGCGCATTTCGGCAATGCCCGCGTGATCCGGGTCTGCGCCGTCATGGCCGGGCTGGGCGTCGCCTATATCATCTTCGGCAACAACCCCTGGCTCGCCGGAGGCGCGGTGCTGCTCTGGGGTCTGGGCACCTCGCTGGGCTTTCCCGTCGCGATTTCCGCCGCAGGCTCGGGCGGAGGCCCGGCCGCCGTCGCCCGTGTCAGCGCGGTGGCGATCGTCGGCTATCTGGCGCTGCTGGTCGGCCCGCCGGGCCTTGGTTTCCTCGGCGAGCATTTCGGCCTGCGCCATGCGATGCTGGTCGTGGCGCTGCTGATCGCGGGGGCATCGCTGGCTGCCTCGTCGGTCCAGCCCCGAACGGACTGACCGCGAGCAAAATCACGACCTGATCACCGGAGGCCGAGGATCAGCCCAAAGCTCATTTCGACGCCGCGGGATAGATGAAACCGTTGACCGGATAGACCGAGCCAAGCTGACCGGGAACGCTTTCCAGCCTCACCGACGACCAATCGTTCTTCGGCGAGACATCCACCGCCACCATGTCGATCGAGACGCGATTGCGGTTCCAGTTCGCATGGCTGACAAGCACTTCGCGCTGGGAAATCACCTTCGAGACCACAGCGACATGGCCGTTCGGATTCTTCCGCGTGGCCTTGAATGACATCACCGCCGCGGGGGCCGGGGTTCTGCCGCGGTCATAATGGCCCCGGGCCTTGCCCCACCATTCCTTGGCGTTCCCTCTGATCTGGACCCCGCTCAGCGTCCGCGCGAACGGAACGCACCAGACCCTTGTTCCCTGGGTTTGCTTCGTCTTCACCTCGAGCAGGGCAAGAGACATGCGTTGCGGAGAAATACGCCCGAGCCTCACATCGCTCTGGTTGCTGATCTTCGCCCCAAGTTCGATATCGGACTGGGAGCCGCCACCCTGCATGGCCTGCTCTGAACATCCGGCAAGCAGCATGCAGAATGCAGCGCTTGCAATGCAGGCGCGCCTGCTTGCCGACCAATTGATCATCTGCCCTCGTCCGAATTTTCTCGGTTGCTCTCCGGCAACCCGTGTTTATTAGCCCCGACGGGGTAGATGCGACAATCGAGGGGTTTCCTCGGTCATGGCCATCGGCGCCAAATTGCCGTCGCAGGCTGGCCGATCGGCGGATATTGACCTTCCAGCCCGCTATCCGCGCCGTTGGCAGGTCATCTTGCCCCGGAAACCTGCCACCCGCCCCGATGGCAAGGGATCAGCACTTTCGCGCAGCAACCAGCAGCATCATCGGCCGCTCCAGTTCCTCGGCAAGCGCGGGCACGGCCTCGATCTGTTCCGGCGTTGGCGCGAACTCTTCGAGGCGACGCAGCGCGAAACCTGCGTCGATCAGGGTGTTCAGCGTCGTGGCCAATGTCCGGTGATATTTCAGCACCCCTTTGGCGAACCAGTCGGTGCGGCGCGCACCCTCGATGGAGTAGCCATTGACCGGCCAGGTCTTGCGCCCGTCCTCGTCCAGTTGCCAGCCGGGATGCGCGGCGGCCATGAAGATCGGATGCTCGGCCGTAAAGACCAGATCACCGCCGGGCGCGAGGGCCTGGTGGATCATGCGGACCAGTCGCCCGAAATCCCGGACATAGTGAAAGGCCAGCGAACTATAGACCAGATCATAGGCGGCAGCCGGCAGTTCCAGCGTCTCCAGATCCGCGAAGCGGTAGTCGATGGCGGCGGCGCTGTCGGCCCGGGCGCGGTCGATCATGTTCCGCGACAGATCCAGACCGAGGACCGAGATCGCCCCCTGTTCGTGGAACCAGCGCGAGGCCCAGCCAAAGCCGCAGCCCAGATCGGCCACGCGACGGCCTGTCACATCGGGCAGCAGCGCGCGGATCGCGGGCCATTCCGGGGCGCCGGCCAGCCCCTGCACCTGCCGGGGAAGTTGGCTATAGCCCGCGAAGAAATCGGGATTGTCATAGATATTCTGGGCCATGCTCGCCTCCTGACGGAGCGGTGGCGCGGCCAAGGCTGGCGGTCCTTGGGGTCGCGCCACATGAGGGCCCTGTATTCGCCACGCCTTGGCGGATGTCAAATTTCGCGCGGGATCGACGTTTCAAGCCCACCCCGGCCAGCGTCGCAAATGAGCGATAAAGCGTCGTCTTTGTTTGACCGCCTGCCGCGAGGCTGCTATGGCGACGGACCGGGAGCGAGAACAGGATTACTGACGCATGACGATGTGGGGCACCTTCCTCAAGCCGATGCATCCCGAGGGCTATCGTTTTCTCGCGGTCTTTGCCGCCGTCACGGTGGTCCTCTTCCTGATCTGGGAGCCGCTGGGCTGGCTCGGGTTGGGACTGACGGTCTGGTGCTATTATTTCTTCCGCGATCCGCGCCGCGCCGTGCCGCAGGGCGAGGGGCTGGTGATCAGCCCGGCCGATGGCGTCGTCTCGCTGATCGAACCGGCCGTGCCGCCCGCCGAACTGGGGATGGAGCCGGTGGCGCTCACGCGTGTCAGCGTTTTCATGTCGGTCTTTGATTGCCATGTGAACCGCGCGCCGGTCGCGGGGCGCGTGGTGTCGGTGGCTTACCGGCCCGGCAAGTTCTTCAACGCCTCCCTCGACAAGGCCAGCGAGCATAACGAACGCAACGGGCTCTGCCTTGAACTGGCGGACGGGCGGCACCTCGCCGTGGTGCAGATCGCCGGTCTGGTGGCGCGGCGCATCCTCTGCTGGACCAAGGAAGGCCAGAATCTGAGGACGGGGGAACGCTTCGGGCTGATCAGGTTCGGCTCGCGCCTCGACATCTATCTGCCGCCGGGCGAGGTTCCGCTGGTTGCCGTCGGGCAGAGGATGGTCGCGGGCGAGACCGTGATCGCCGAGCTTGGGCGTCCGGGGACCGCGCGTCCGGCACTGGTGGATTGAAGATGACGGCGCACCCGGACCCTCGTTCCCGATTGTCCGTGTTGCAGCTTCTGCCCAATGCCCTGACGCTGGCGGCGCTTTGTGCCGGACTGACGGCGATCCGTCTGGCTTTCGGAGGCCAGTTCGACAAGGCAGCGGCGCTGATCCTGCTGGCGGCGCTGCTCGACGGTCTCGACGGGCGGCTGGCGCGCCGGCTGCGCAGCGAAAGCGCCATGGGCGCGGAACTCGACTCGCTTTGCGACTTCGTCAATTTCGGGGTGGCGCCGGCGCTGGTCCTGCACCTCTGGGCCTTTGATGGCGCCGCAGGGGCGGGCTGGATTGCCGCGCTGGTCTATGCGGTGGCCTGTGTCCTGCGCCTTGCCCGCTTCAATATCGGCAGCCGGGATCAGCTTGCGGCGGGCCTGCCGAAGAAAGCCTTCACCGGAGTCCCCTCGCCCGCCGGAGCGATGCTGGTCTTTCTGCCGATCTTCGTCGCGAACCTCAATCCCGCCCTGACCGTTCCGGGGCCCGTCTGCGCGCTCTGGATGATCCTGGTGGCGGCGCTGATGGTCAGCCGCCTGCCGACGCCCGCCCTGCCCCAGACCAGCATCCGGCGCGAACAGGCGGGCCTGATCCTCCTCGCGGTCGTGGGCTTGGGCGCGGCGCTCCTCACCTATCCCTGGCTGACGCTGGTGCTGCTGAATCTGGGCTATCTGCTGCTTCTGGCGCTGGGATGGAAGCAGCGTTGGCGGCAGTCCACACGAAAGGACGGATGAATGGAGCTTCAGGCAGTCGAAAGATCCTATGCCCGCTGGGCCCCGATCTATGACCGCACCTTCGGGGCAGTCACGCAGGTTGGCCGCCGCAGGGCGACCGCGCTGCTGAGCGAGCTTGGCGGCTCGGTTCTGGAGGTGGGCGTCGGCACCGGCCTTGCCCTGCGCCATTATGACCGGCGCGTCACCGTCACCGGCGTGGATTACAGCGCCGAGATGCTGGAGAAGGCCCGCGCCAAGGTCGCGGCCGAGGGGTTGCAGAACGTGGCCGCGCTGCACCGGATGGATGCGCGTGAGCTCGACTTCGCGGATGAGAGCTTCGACCATGTCGCGGCCATGCATGTGATCTCGGTGGTGCCCGAGCCCGAGAGGGTCATGTCCGAGATCGCGCGCGTGGTCCGGCCGGGCGGAAGCGTGGTGATCGTCAATCATTTTGCCCGAAAGACGGGCGCATTGGCCATGGCCGAACGGGTCGCCGCCCCGATCGCCGACCTCCTCGGCTGGCATTCCGACTTCGATCGCGCCCGGGTGCTGGGCGAGGCGTGCCTGACCCTGACGGATGAATGCAGCCTGCCGCCCGTGGGCATGATGACACTGATGCGGTTGGTGAAGGCGGGCTGAGGCAGGCCGGCAATCTGGCGCTGCTGATCGCTGGGCCTCGCTGGCCGCCCTCTCGCCCGGGTTCTTGCTCTGGAAGGTGCGGGCATCGACCATGCAATCAACGCCCGTCCTTCTCGCTCGTGTCAGCTTGCCTGTCTCAGGCCCAATATCTGGGCGTCGAACGCGCAGCTGTAGATGTGGTGCATGGCGTCGACCCGGCCGGGAACAAGCGGGATGTCCTCTCTGATCCACATCCATGGGTATCTCGACAGGGTGCTTTCGAACCGACGAGACGCGGTTGCCGACCAGAAGGCGGCAATCCCGCGCGGGGTCAGCGCCTCTGCCACCTCAGCGATGCCGCGATCCTGATAAAGCCCCTCATTCTCGGGCCGGACCACGAAATCGGGGCCGTTATCCGTGTCGAGCAGGATAAGATCGTAACGCCCCATCGACGATGCCAGGTGATCGCGCACGTCACCGATCACCAGCCTGCTGCGCGGGTCATCCAGCGGGCTACCCGCAAGGTGGGCAAGCTGACCCTGATTCCACATGACCACCTCGGGAATGATCTCGCACACCGTCACCTCGGTCTCCGGGGCGGAAAGATCCAGAAGCGCGCGCAGGCTGTAGCCGAGGCCCAGTCCGCCGATCAGCACGCGCCTGGCCTGGAAGTCCAGACGCCGCATCGACCGCATCGCCAGCTGGATTTCCGATTGATAGTTGAGATTGGACATCAACTCGATGCCGTTATAGCGGATTTCGTAGATTTCGCCGCGCTGGCGCAGCACGATATCGTCACCCGACGCGGTGCGCGCGCGGGCCAGTGTTTCCCACAATGTCATGACATTTCCCGTCGATTTCAGGCCGCTGCTGAAGGCGCGGCGATAAGCTGGATCAGCGGTATTGATCAGGGTTGCCGGTCGTTAAGCGCCAGGCAACCCAAGGACATTGTTTGCCCTGAACCCAATCAGAAGGGGAAAAATGGCCGAAGGATTGAACAAGCCGGGCGGTTCCTGCCATCTCGTGTCGGGACGGCTACAACATCAGCCGGCGCCAGTATGGCCCGGCTTGCGCTCGCTTGCAAGCCGGGCGCCGACGGTCACGCCCGGAAGACGACCTCGGCTGCAAATCCATCGGTCCTGCCCGGCACGGGTGAGCTGAGCTGCAGTTCTGCATCGGCATTGCGCGCGATGGTTTCGGCAATGGCAAGGCCAAGGCCCGAGCCGAGCTGCTGGCTGCCCGCCCGCTCGAAGCGCCGCGTCAGCTTCGCCAGCGTCTCCGGGGTGACCGGTGGGCCGGAGTTCTCGACCCGCAGCGAGGTTTCGGAGAGCCGGACCGTGACGGGCGGTGCGCCGTGAAGCAGCGCGTTCTCGATCAGGTTGCGGGCAAGGACGGCAAAGGCGTCGATATCCATCGCGACCATGACCGGCCCCTCGGCCAGATCCAGCCGCAGATCTCCGCCGAAATCCGCGACGACCAGCCGCAGGACCGGCGCCATGTCATGAAGGCCGTGATCCCTACCGGACATGCCTTCGGCGCGGGCAAGGTCCAGCAGCTTTTCCGAGAGGCGCGACAGGCGGCGCAGTGAGGTCGCGATCCCCTCGGCCCGGCTGCGGATTTCCGGCGCGTCCGCCTCGGCGATCAGGCGCTGGGTCTGGGCCAGCGTCGCCGCGATGGGGGTGCGCAATTCATGCGCCGCATTCGAGGAGAAGTCCCGCTCGGCCGTCAATGCGGTTTCCAGTTGCGCCATCAACTGGTCAACCGCCGCGCGGATCGGCTCAAGCTCTACCGGCAGGTCGTCGAGGTCGAGCGGGCGCAGGTCGCGGGCGTCGCGCCCCGCCACTTCGCGTGACAGATCGTCCACGGGGGAAAGGCGGCGGCGGGTGAACCGGCCGACGGCAAGAAAACTCAAGGGCAGCAGCAGGATCGAGGGCAGAAGCATCCCGATCAGCGTTTCGCGCGCCGCGTCGCTGCGCTCGTCAAGCGGGGCCGCAACCTGCAAAAGGACGCCCTCCTCGGTCTCCACCGTCAAGACCCGCATTTTGCCAACGTCCGCCAACCCCTCCTCCCGGGTCGCGGCGATAAGCGCGTCGTCGGCATTGCGCGAATGGAACAGCACTTGCCCGTCAGGCCCGATCATCCTGGCCACCAGATCCCCGCGCCGCGGGGTGCCGCGCTGGATGCCCTCGATCGCGAGGAGCCGGTCGGCGGTGCGGCCAAGCGCCGCGTCATAGACCTCGTCGATCTCGCGGCGCAGGATCGTCCAGCCCAGCAGCAGCGCGAGCAGCCAGGTCAGGACGATCCCCGCGCCGAAGCCCAAGGCAAGGTCGCGGCGCAAGCTGCGGGGTCGGCTCATGGTGCCTCCATAGATGACGCGATCCATTGAGGCCCTAATCCGCGCCACGTCCAGCCCCGATGTCGCGGCCGCCTAGTCGTGGCCGAGAAGGACCGCCTCGGCCGCCGGGCTCTCGGGCGCGGGCGGGAGGGGGCGGCCACTGCGCCGGATCAGCCAGGCCGCGCCCAGCAGATCAATGGCGCCGACCCATGCGCGTTGCAGGTTCGAATAGTTCGACCGGCCCGACAGCCTTGCGCGATGCGTGATCGGCGCGACCAGCACCTCCCAGCCATCGCGGCGCATCATCGCGGGGGTGAAGCGGTGGATATGGTCGAAAAACGGCATGGCGAGCCACGCCTCGCGCCGGAACAGCTTGAGCCCGCAACCGGAATCCGCGACCCCGTCCTGCAGGGCGGCATTGCGCAAGGCATTGGCGATGCGCGAGGCGATGCGCCTGCTTGCCGTGTCGCGGCGCCCCTGACGCTGCCCCTGAACCAGCCCGATCCGACCGACGGGGACGATGGCAAGGCTCGCGATCAGCACGGGGATCTGGTCGGGCGGGTTCTGCCCGTCCCCGTCCAGCGTCGCGACCCAGTCATGCCGGGCCGCGCGGACACCGCTACGGATCGCCGCCGATTGGCCGCTGCAAAGCGCATGGCGGATCAGGCGCAGGCGGGGCTCGGTCGCGGCCAGTTGCAGAACCCGCGCCGCGGTGGCGTCCTCTGAGCCGTCATCGACGACGATAACCTCGATCTGGCGCCCTTCGAGGGCGGCGAAGGTCTCGGCGATCAGCGGGCCGATCGCGCCTTCCTCATTGTGGCAGGGAATGACGATGGAGAGAGAAGTGACGCTCATCTGCATGCCTCATGGTCTTGGTTTTCATTTTCAGGGGAAATCCACAGCCCGTATTCCCGGCCGCGGAAGGTCATGGTGTCGGATGGCACGGAAGCCTCGGGCGCGCGCTCGGCCGGGATGACAAGGACGCGGCCAGGGCATTCCCGCAGCCACGCGAGACCCGCCGCGGGGGCGTCGAAAAGCTGCACCGGATTCTTCAACCGGCCGGCATAGCCGAACTCGCCCGCGTAGGCGCCGCCGACCAGTCCGACGCCCGCCTCGTCATGGAGGGCAAGGCGAAGGCCCGGCCTTTCCGCGTCATAGACCCCGTATAGGCCGCCCAGAAACAGGGTCGAGAGCGACAGGATAACGGCGCTGCTGGCAAGGGCAGCCGCCCTGCCCCCCCGCCAGACAAGGAATATCGCCGCCAAGGCCAGCCCGACCGCCAGCAGGACGGGTGGAAGCGGCCGCGCGACAAGGCGCCATTCGTCGGGACCAAGCCCCAGCACGACCGCGCCCAGCAGAAGCGCCAGCCCCGCCGGGACCAGAGCCGCCGCCCGCAGCGACAGGCGCGGCGCGGCAAGGGCGGGGGCAAAGGCAATCGCCACCGCCGGCAGCATCGGCAGCAGGTAATGCGCCTGCTTTCCGCTGATCATGGTGAAAATCGCGAAGGTCGCGCCGATCCAGACCGGCAGCGGCCCCGGCAGCCGCGCCGCACGCCAGACGGCGGGGGACCAGCCCCAGGGCCAGATCAGCAAGGGCGTCATGGCGAAGAAGAACCAGAACGGTTTCTGATGGGCAAAGGAATCGACCATGCGTCCCGCGCTTTGCGTCCAGAGCACGGCAGAGCGGTATTCAGCCCCTCCAGCGATCAGGGCCGGACCCAGCCAGAGCGCGACGATGCCGAGGCCCGCCGCGAGACCCAGCGCGACCCCGGCCAGCATCCGGCGCGTGCCGATCCCGGCCCAGAGCGGCGTGGCAAGCGCCACGGGCAGCAGATGGATCAGGATCACCGGCCCCTTGGCCAGCGCCCCCAGCGCCAGCGCGGCGCCCCATCCGATCCAGGCGACCCGACCCCGCGAGGCCGCGGCGGTCAGCGCGGTGACCCCCAGCACCGTCGCCAGCGCCTGCATCGCGTCAAACATCGTCAGCCCGGCGAAGAAGGTAAAGCCCAGCATCCCCGCCAGCACCAGCGCCGCATTGCCGCCGACCCCGGCCACATCCGGCAGCAACCGGCGCGCCAGCCGCGCCGTGGCCCAGATCGAGGCGAGGCCGAAGGCAGGCGCGACCAGCCGCGCCGCAATCTCGGACGGACCCGTCACCAGCCAGACGAGGTTGATCAGCCAGAACAGCAGCGGCGGCTTGTGGCTATAGGGCAGCCCGTTCAGATGCGGCACCAGCCAGTCGCCGGAGATCCGCATTTCCCACGCCACGGTCAGATAGCGGGTCTCGTCAATCGGCATGGCGGGGCGCAGAAGCACGCCCAGCACCGAAAGCCCCGCGAAAAGCGCCAATGCCAATGGAAGCGCGGGAACGGCCAGCCTGTCGCGGTAGACCTGCGAAAGCTGGTCGGTCATGCGGCGACCTTCGCCGCAAGTTTCGAGGCCGCCTCGGCCCGGATCAGGCGAAGGTTGCGCAGATAGACGACCAGCCCCGAGGCCTGCCCGATGATGAAGACCGGATCGTGCCGCGCCAGTGCATAGCAAAGCAGCGTGACCCCGCCCGCGAGGCTGAGCCACCAGAAGGCCATCGGGATAATGCTGCGGCCCTGCCTTTCGCTGGCGATCCACTGGACCAGAAATCTGGCGCTGAACAGCATCTGGCCCAGAAGGCCGATGCCAAGCCAAAGGTTGGATGTGATCATGTGCCCGTCCATGCAATCTCGTCCCGGCGGCCGCATGACCGGCCCGGAATCATCGTTTCTGTGACGGACCTAGGTGGCGAAGCTGAACCGAAGCTGAACGCCGGACGACTTATTTCGGGATGCGGTAGCCAAGGTTGCGCTGGGTCTGGATCATGTCACGACCCAGTTTGCGGCGCAGCCGGCTGACATAGACCTCGACCGTATTGCTCTCGACGCCTTCTTCGAAGCTGTAGAGCCGGTCCTCGATCTCGGGGCGCCCGACCAGGCGGCCGGCATTGCGCAGCAGGGTCTCGAAAACGATCCATTCGCGCCGGCTCAGATCGACCTGCCCTTCGGGTCCGGTGATCCGGCGCGCGGCCAGATCGACGCGAAAGGGTCCGAGATCGACCAGCGGATTCGGGTTGCCGTTATAGCGCCGGGCCACGGCCCCGATCCGGGCGGACAGCTCGGACAGGTCGAAGGGCTTGACCAGATAGTCGTCCGCACCGGCGTTCAGCCCCTCGATCCGGTCCGAGATCCGGTCCATCGCGGTCAGGATGATGACGGGCGTAGCCTTCCCCCGGGCCCGCAAGCCCCGCAAAAAGGGAATGCCGTGCCCGTCGGGCAACAACAGGTCAAGCAGGATCAGATCGTAATCCATCGTCCGGGTACAGGCTTCGGCATCGGCAAGATCGCGGACCCAATCGGCCAGATGACCGTCGGCGACGATCTGCTCCCTGACGGCAGGACCAAGATCCTTGTCATCCTCGACCAGCAGGATCCGCATGATTGCCCCTTTCCTGACCGGGCGGCGTTCAGCTTGCCTTCAGCTTCGCTTCCCAAATGACGCGGCATGAGAGAATCATCCGCCCCCTCCCGCCCTTTTCGCCCTTTCCTCTTCGTTGCGGCAATCCTTATCCTTCAGGCCATTATTCTGCCCGTGGCATGGGCCGCCCATCTGCAGGCCGGCGGCAACTTCCACGAGGTCATCGGGGGCGAGCTTTACCGCTCGGCCCAGCCCGATGCGGACCGGCTTCGGGATTGGGTCAGGGATCACGGTATCCGCAGCGTGCTGAACCTGCGCGGCGCGTCGGACGGTGCGTGGTATGTCGAGGAAATCGCCACCGCGAATGAACTGGGCCTGACCCATGCGGATTTCGGG
>Ga0182739_1001682_pt1 | contig 22214 bp, 15 predicted proteins | sample eDN5th30CBELigBY_FD_128873 | JGI IMG/M metagenome (GOLD analysis project Ga0182739, IMG submission 128873) | Enriched backyard soil microbial communities from Emeryville, California, USA - eDNA 5th pass 30_C BE-Lig BY (version 2) (version 2) | ecosystem: Environmental > Terrestrial > Soil >...
CGAGCCGGGTCAGGAAGGGACGTTGCAGCACGCCGATCATTTCGCCGAGGTCTTCGCGGTCGGACCAGGTGCGGCCGGCGTCGCGTGACCAGAGCCGGAGCGTGCCGCGGGTGCGTCGGTTTCTCAAGAGGCAGAGGAGGGTGCCCGGTTCAGTCTCGAGCAGCGCGGACTCGTCGCCCATGTTCTCGTCTGGGCGTGTCAGGGTTGCGCGAACCTTCCAGGTCACACCATCCACCGAGTGCCAGAGCTGGGTATAGCACGCGCCGCCGCCGGTGGGGGGAAACGAGGCGTCGCTGGCGAGCAGGCCGTCACTGGTCGCGATCGCGTCGGTGACGTAGTAGCAGCTCCGTTCGGCCGATCGGTCGAAGGGGACGGGGTCCGTCCAGGTCTCGCCGTTGTCGTCCGACCAGCACCAGACGCAGGGCTGGCGCTCGTGCGATTTGTCCGAGTAGACGTAGCGCGACATCCAGAGAATGATCCGGCCCTGCGGCGTCACCAGGGCGACCGGGTTGTGGGCGCTGGTGCCCGTCGGTGCGGCCCAGACCCGGCGCTCGTCCGACCACGACGCCCCCTCGTCCTGCGACGTCCGCGACACGATGGAGGAGTCGCCGCTCGCATGGGCTCTTCCCGCCCGGTAGAACAGCAGCAAGCGGCCGTTCGCGGTCCGAACTACCCTGGGAAAGCCCTCGTGAACGTTCGGCTTGGCGGCGAGCCGATGCACCGGACCCATCTCCATCCATTGCGACCAGTGCGCGATCGGTTCCTTGCTACCGGCGGGAACGCATCGAACCTCCTCGGGCCGAACATCCGAGGGCCAGGGGAGCCGGACCAGTCCTTGGGTCATCGTCGGCAGTTGAATCGCCTCGCGTCGGCTCCAGGCGGTGTCCCACCACTCCGGCTCGGCGGCCGAAGCCAGTGGCCCCGCGGCGATGACGACCAGCGCAAACATCAGCAGACGGCGGCTGCCGTCGAGTCGACGATTTCGCCTCATGTCTTGTCCCTTGAAGAGAACGTGATGGGGTGGAAAGCCGTGATGACGCAACGATCCTGCCCCTCTCGCGAGCTGTGGTCTGCGGTCCTGCTCTTGAGAGGGCGGCCCGGGGCCGTCGTCGCCGCTCGGCCGAATCGCTCCGGATCACGATAGGCGGGCGCCCGGATGGCGGCCACGCGGAATCTGCGGGATAAATCTTCGAAATCACGTCAATGCGCCGCGGGTTCGTCGGACGCTGGGCTGTGCGAGCGGACCTGGCTTCGGTATTGCAGCGGGGTCAAGCCCGTCTCGGCCTTGAAGACGTACGCGAGGTATTCGGACGAACCGAAGCCGGAAGAGGCCGCAACGGCAGGGATCGGCAGACGCGTCTCGGCGAGCAGTTGCCGGGCGCGATCGAGGTGCACGCGACGAATCTCGGCGGCGGGACTGCGCCCCAGGACATCGAGGAACTTGCGCTCGAGCGTGCGCCGTGATAGAGGGACTTCTCTGAGGATGCTCTCGACCTGGATCGGCGCGGCCGCGTGGGCCCGGATGAACCGGATGGCTGCGACGAGCTCGGGGTCGTCGATGGCCAGGAGGTCGGTCGACTGGCGACTCACGACGTACGAAGGGCGCAGCAGGATCGGCCCGTCCGGGGGGGCCTGACCCTGGATCAGCCGATGGAGCAACGCTGCGGCCTCGCGGCCGATCTGCTCCGACGGCCCCGCGATCCCTGACAACGGGGGATGGACGGCCGGGCAGATGAGCTCGTCCTCGACCCCGTTGAGGATCGCGACTTCCTCGGGGACGTGCAGGCCCGCGGCGTGGCACGCGTCGAGCACGGCGAGTCCTTCGAGCGACCAGGTAAAGATCCCGACCGGCTTGGGACGTTCCCGCAACCACTCCCGGAGGTTGGTTCGCCGCCTGCGGCCGGGGCCGGAGGGCTGCGTTCCCCGGCCGCGGAGGAAGACCGAGCACGGGTAGCCGGCCTCTTCGAGGATCGCGGTGAAGGCTCCATAGTGCCGGGCCACATAGTCGAGGTCGGGCAGGCCGAAGTAACCGAAGTGGCGGAGGCCACGGTCGAGGAAGTGCTCCACCGCCAACCTGGCCGAGGCGTGCAGGTCGGTCGTCACGCGAGGGAAGCCCGCCCCTCGGATCTCGATTGCCGAGACGTTCACGACCGGAACGCGAAGGCTGGCCAGCCGCGTCGCCATCGCCTCGGTCGAGATTCGAGCGATGACCCCATCGCCCGTCCAACCGGCGGGTAACCGCAGACTCTCGGCCTGGCCATGCGGCTGGAGCCACAACCTCCAGCGTCCGTGCGTCCCCGAGTCGCTGAGGATCCCACGGATCAACTGTCGCCCCCAGTTCGTGGCGGTGTCGACCAGCACAGCGACGCGGAGCGCGTTCGGGCGATTCACTGGTGTTGCGTAGCCTCTGGCGTGCGGAGCAGGGGAGGGACGACGCGATTTCTGAGATTATTCCCGCAAATTCCCGGTCGCGGTAGATCCGCCCCTCGCCCTATCGTGGTCGATGATTTGGGCCGGGCGGCCCGTCGACCTCGAGCCGCGGTCCGGTCCGGTCCGGTCCGGATCCTCGAGGTCGACGTGCCGAGGACAGGAACGCAGCGATGACTGTACGTAGATGTCTGGCTCTTCTCCTGGCCACCGGCCTTCTCGTGGGTTCACCGAAGACCGGCCCAGGCGCTGGGGAATCGCCGGAGGATCCGGTCTCGGCCGCGCTGACCAAGGCGGGCATCTCTTGCCGCTCTTTGGGGCACGGTTTCTACGTAGGTTCGAGGCGATCCCGGACCCTGGACCGGAAAGAATCCTTTGCCTTGCATGTTCCACCGGGCCGGAGCTCGGATTGGCCGGCGATCCTCCTGCTTCACGGCGCGGGTCGCGATCACCTGACCTTGCTGAACCACCCGGAAACCCGTCGCGCGCTCGCGGCGAGCCCGGCCGTGGTGATTCTGCCGCAAGGCGGGAACTCCTGGTGGGTCGGGTCCAGCCGGTCGGCGCTCCTCGAACTGCTCGATGCGCTCGAAGGCCCGCTCCAACTCTCACGGTCCCCGCGGCAACGGGCCGTCGCAGGATGGAGCATGGGGGGATTCGGCTCGCTGAACCTGATCGAGGACCATCCCGACCGGTTCGCCGCCTGGGGGGGCCTGCTGGCGCTGACCGACTTCCCCAACGCCGCCTACCCTCCCGACCAGAACCATGCCGTCCCGACGGTCCTTCAGGCCCCGGAGATCGCGGCCCGGTCCAACCCCATGAGTCGGGCCGACCGGCTCCGGGGCAAGTCGGTCTGGTTCTTGACCGGCGATTCGGCGTTCGATCGGGCTATGAACGAAGCCTTTCATAAGCGACTGACGAGGCTCGAGATTGCCCACCGGTTCCGCGTTGTCCCCGGCGGTCACAAGTTCTCCGTCGTCGCGGCCGAGCTCGGTCCCATGCTCCGGGCCCTCGAACGCGCGTTACTGCCGGAATCGCCCTGACTCCCCACCGCTCGTCGCAGACGTCCTTCGCGTTGGGGTTGTCGTCCAACCGATGATAAGCCGTCGCAAATAGAACGGCCCTGACGCAAATTCCAAGATTATTCCCGCTTTCTCCGATAGGAGCGGGATCACTACATGCGTAGATTCAGTCCCAGTATTCGTCATTCCTTGTGGATCATCTTCGTAGCTGGCGAACAGGCTCGGGATCGGCCTGGCCATCCCGAGCGAGGATGGGGCGATTTCCATTGCTAAGCGGCTGGGATCGGTCCTTTTGGAGGTTTTGATCTTTGGGGCGGCTGGGGTCTCGTCTTCGAGGCCTCGAGTTGTGGGCCTGGGCGGCGGGGTTTCGAAGACGAGACTCCAGCCACTCCAATGTGATCAACTCCAGGATCATCGCGACCAGGTGCTTGGTGGGGCGTCCGCCCAGTCGCAAGACACTCGGTCGGGCCGGCCGAGCCACCTGTTTCGCGCAAAGCAAGACCGAAGTTGGTGGCCCGGCCGTGGTTCGGAACAGGCCGGAGGCTCCACTTAACTTGTGCTGCGTTTTCCTTGACATCTTTTATTAGCAGGAGTGGATCTCATGCGACGTCGAGGTTTCACGCTGATCGAGCTCCTGGTGGTGATTGCGATCATTGCCGTTTTGATCGCCTTGCTCTTGCCGGCGGTGCAGGCGGCCCGCGAGGCGGCTCGGCGGTCGCAGTGCGTCAATAACCTCAAACAGCTCGGCCTGGGCGTTCAGAACTATGCCCAGGCCCTGGGGTCGATTCCGCCGACCGCCAGCTCGTCGCCGAACGGCGCTCCGGCGAACATGAACGACTTCTCGATGTTCGTCCATCTGCTTCCCTACGTTGAACAGCAATCGATCTATAATGCCTTCAACCAGTCGTTTCGTTTTAGCTTCGTGCAGAATGGCACCTGCACCTCGACCCGGGTGAATACGTACCTCTGTCCGACCGATGGGACGGTGATCTCGCGCGGGATGTCGGCCTACCCGGGACACGACTTCGGCGACTCCAACTATCACAACAACCTCGGGACCTGCCTCTCGCTCAACGGCGGCCGGTTCGACGGGCCGGCGTACAACCTGGGGACGAACTACGGCTCGGTCGTCGGTTTGGCGTCGATCATCGACGGGACATCGAACACCGCCATGTTCAGCGAGTCGCTCAAGGGGCGGAGCGTTTCGAGCCCCGGCCCCTGGATGGTCTACGTCGCGAGCACGGCCTTCAGCACGTCGCCGGCCTCTCCCACCGCGCCGGCCGGGGCGGCGGGGCTCGGGGCGGTGTTGCAGGCGATCGGAGCCAGTTGTCAGTCGTCCAACACGCTCAGCCTGCTCACCACGCAAGGTTTTTCCTGGAGTGGGGGATACACCGGGGTCGGTGGCGGTTACAGCCACCTGATGACGCCGAACAAGAAGATGTGTCAGTTCTCCAACCAGAACACCGGTTCTCCCAACACCACGTCCGCGGCGATCCAGGCGGCCCTCCCCGCGTTGGCGACGATGATCGGGGCCACGTCGAACCACTCCGGCGGGGTGAACGTGGGCTTCCTCGACGGATCGGTGCGGTTCATCAAGGACTCGGTCAGTCCGCAGACCTGGGGTGCCATCGCCACTGTCGCGGGGGGAGAAGTCCTCAGCGCCGACAGTTATTGACGGGGGCCGATTCCCGGCGTCAGGATCCCAGCCCCCCGACCGGCCTCCCCAAGCCAAAGGGGGGCGTTGACCTGGCGACCCTGCCCTGAGCCTTCTGGGAACTCTTGCCACAAGGTCGGTTGTGATGCTGTATGAAGCTGCCGGAGGCCGCAGGGCCCTGAACACGCAACGAATCGAGAGCGACCTGGTCGTTGTCGGCGGAGGGATGGCCGGCGTCTGTGGCGCCATCACGGCGGCCAGGGCCGGCATCACCGTCACGCTGGTCCAGGACCGGCCGGTGCTCGGCGGCAATGCGTCCAGCGAGGTGCGCCTTTGGATCCTCGGGGCCACCTCGAATATGGGCAACAACAACCGATGGGCCCGCGAAGGGGGAGTGATCGACGAGATCCTGGTCGAGAACACCTTCCGCAACCCCGAGGGGAACCCGGTCCTGGTCGACGCCCTCCTGCTCGAGAAGGTCGTAGACGAACCCAATATCAGGCTTTTGCTGAATACGGCCGTCTTCGACCTGGAGAAGAGCGAGGGGGACGCCATCCGTTGCGTTCGCGCCTTTTGCAGTCAGAACTCCACGCTTTACGACCTGCACGCGCCGCTCTTTTGCGACGCGTCGGGGGATGGAATCGTCGGCTTCCTCGCCGGTGCGGCCTTCCGCATGGGGGCCGAGTCCCGCGCGGAGTTCGGCGAGAAGATGGCGCCGGCGGAGCCCCGCCACGAGCTGCTCGGGCATTCGCTTTACTTCTACTCGAAGGATGTTGGCCGGCCCGTCCGATACGTGCCGCCGAGCTTCGCCTTGCGCGACATCACGCGGATCCCACGCTACCGCCAGTTCGGAGCCCGGGAGTATGGCTCCCATCTCTGGTGGATCGAGTACGGCGGTGAGCTCGACACGGTCCACGACACCGAGGCGATCAAGTGGGAGCTTTGGAAGGTCGTCTACGGCGTCTGGGACTATATCAAGAACTCGGGCCGTTTCCCCGAGGCCGAGACCCTCACGCTCGAGTGGGTGGGCATGATCCCCGGCAAGCGCGAGAGCCGCCGCTTCGAGGGGGACGTCATGCTCATCCAGCAAGACATCGTCGAGCAACGCCCGCACTGGGACGCCGTCTCGTTCGGCGGCTGGGCGATCGACCTCCATCCCAGCGACGGCGTCTACAGCGCGAAGCCGGGCTGCACGCAGTGGCACGCCAAGGGGGTGTACTCGATCCCCTACCGCTGCTACTACAGCCGGAACATCGCCAATCTGTTCCTCGCCGGGCGGATCATCAGCGCGTCGCACGTCGCCTTCGGCTCGACCCGAGTCATGGCCACCTGCGCTCAAGGGGCGCAGGCCGTGGGCCAGGCGGCGGCCCTCTGCCGGCGGCACGACTGGCTCCCCCGCGACCTGGCCACGCCGGAGCGGATTGGGCGCCTTCAGCTCGCCTTGCAACGCACCGGTCAGTACATTCCGGGATTCCCCCGCAACGACCCGGACGACCTGGCGCGACAAGCGACGATCACCGCGTCCAGCCGGCTCCGGCTCCACCGGTTCGCCCCCGATGGCCCCCTCCTGCCGCTCCAGGACGCCTGGGCGATGATGCTCCCCGTACCGGCCGGCCCCATCCCTCGAATTCAGGTTCAACTCGACGTCGAGGCGACGACGGAGCTGGTCGCCGAGCTTCGCCTCAGCCGTCGGCCCGAGAATCACACCCCCGACGACACGCTCGCCATGCGGTCCATTCACCTGGAAGCAGGGCCCGGCCAGGTCCTCTGGCTCGACTTCGAAGCCCGCGTGGAGGAACCTCGGTATCTCTTCCTTTGCCTCAAGGCGAACCCCTTGATCCAGGTCCGCTGCACTGAGCAGCGCGTCACCGGAGTCCTGGCCCTGACTCACCGCTATAACCCGAACGTGGCCAGGTCATCACGGCAGGAACCCGACGGCGATGTCGGCATCGAAAGCTTCGAGTTCTGGCGTCCTCTGCGGCGCCCGGATGGGCGAAACTTCGCCCTGGAGATCCAGCCCCCCCTCGACGTCTACGCCCCGAGCCACCTTGTCAACGGCCAGGCGCGGCCGATCAACCAGCCGAACGCGTGGGTTGCCGACCACGCCGACCCGAGGCCGACGTTGACCCTGCAATGGGACCGACCTCGTTCGATTCGCCGCCTCGAGCTCGTCTTCGATACCGACTTCGATCACCCGATGGAATCGGTCCTGATGGGGCAATTCGAGAGCGTCATGCCCTTGTGCGTTAGGACGTACCGGATCTTGAACGCCGCGGGAGAGGTGGTGGCCGCCTGCGAGGATAACCATCAAACCCATGCCGCCGTCACCTGGAACCCCCCGTTGACGACCGACCGCCTGAGCCTCGAGCTGGCCCATCCCAGCTCCCGCGTGCCGGCCGCTCTCTTTGAAGTTCGCTGTTATGAACCATTTTCCGCATGACTGGAGAGCGTCCGTCGGCCTTCCGTGTTCATCCTCGCTCTCGCTTTGCTCCGTTTCGTTCCGGATGCCCCGAGACTACCCATGCTCCATTTCACCTGGCTCGACTACGGCGTCTTCCTGCTCTACCTGCTCGCCTGCGTGGGCATTGCGGGACTCTTCTTCCGCGATCAGGGGAGTCTGAGTGAATACTTCCTGGCGAGGCGAAGCATGGGGAGCCTCGTCATTGCGATGACGGTGCTCGCCTCGCACTTCTCGGGGATCAGCTTCCTCGCCGCGCCCAGCGAAGGGTACGCCCACGGCCCGGCCTACTACCTGGTCAATCTCGCCTTCTTCATCGCCACGCCGATCACAGCACTGCTGATCCTGCCGTTCTTTTATCAGGCTCGGTATTTTACCGCCTATCAGTATCTGGAAGAACGATTCTCCGTACAGATCCGGACGCTGGCCTCGGCGTCATTTATCATCCGGATCTTGCTGTACCTGGCCCTGGCGACGTACGCCCCGGCCCTGGCCCTGGAGCAGGTGACCGGGCTCCCGCTCTGGTTCACGATCATCTGCACGGGGACGCTGACGACTTTCTACACGACGCTGGGCGGAATGAAGGCAGTGATCTGGACCGACGTCATGCAACTCGTCGTCCTGTTCGGCGGGCAGGTGGTTATCGCCACTCTGGCGCTTTCACGCATCCCCGGTGGTCTTGGAGGGGTGATCGACCTCGCGCGGGCGGGCGGCAAGTTTCATCTGAGCTTGAGCCTTGATCCGACCACGCGCGTGACCCTCTGGGGCCTGCTCGTGGGAGCGGCCTTCACGCATCTGGTGCAAATGGTGACCGACCAGGTCTCGGTGCAGCGCTACCTGAGCGCCAAGAGCCTCGCGAAGGCCCGGCGCGGGCTCTGGGTGAAGCTCGCGTTGTCGCTGCCCGTCTCGGGCGTTTTCTATTTCACCGGAGTAATCCTTTATGCCTTTTATCAGATTCACGGCGATCCGCTCGCCGCGGGCCGGATCCGCAAGGCCGATCAGATCCTCCCCTATTTCGTCGTGACCGAGCTTCCGGCCGGTCTCCCCGGCCTGTTCATCGCCGCCATCTTCGCCGCCAGCATGTCGGTGACCTCGGCCGGGATCAACTCGCTGACCTCGGCCAGCGTCGTCGACTTCTACCAACGCCTGTGGCGCCGACCGACCTCGTCAGAGTCGGAGCAGCTCCGCCTCGCCAGGCTCCTGACCCTGGCCTATGGCATCCTGACGATCCTCCTGGCCTTCCTCGTCCAGTCGCTGGGGACCCTGCTCGAGGCGAGTAACTCGATCATCGGCCTGGTGGGGGGACCGATGCTCGGCCTGTGCCTGCTCGGGATCCTGGTCCCTCGGGCCACCGCGCGGGGGGCATTGCTGGGCTGGGGGGTGGGGATCGGCGTGCTGCTGCCGATCTGCTTCGCGACCAAGGTCTCGTTCCTCTGGTTCTCGCTGATCGGCTGCCTGACGACGATGGCGGCCGGCACCCTCTGTAGCCTCTTCCAGCCGGCGCCGACGCAGGAGCAACTGGCGGGCCTCACCTGGTCTGATCGCCTCCCCGTCCCGGACGAGGAACTCGCCCCGGTGCTGCCCCTGCGCGACCTCACGCCACAGGAATCGACTTCGTGACGTCCTGATGAGTTGATATTGAGGCTGGGCTCTTGCCTTGCAAAGTCTGCCGGCCCCGTCCTCCGACGCAGCGAATCCGAAGCGATCCCTTTGTCCTTTGTCTGGGTGATTCTCAAGCCGACCCCGTGCGAGGAGGAGCGACCGATGCGTCCCAGCAAGATCAAGGCGAAGCTGCGACGGCAAGAGCCGGTGCTGGTCACGACGCTGCACCTGGTCGACCCGTCGCTCTACGAGCTCGCCAGCCTCATGGGCTTCGACGGCCTCTGGATGGACCTGGAGCACCACGCCACGAGTGTCGAGACCGCTGCGACGCTCATGCGGGCGGCGCGGGTCGGGACGGCCGATGTTATGGTCCGCCCCGCGAAGGGGGAGTTCATGCGGCTGGGCCGCCTGCTCGAAGCCGGGGCCCAGGGCATCCTCTATCCCCGTTGCGACAACGCGGCCGAGGCCCGCGAGGTCGTCGCCTGGTCGAAGTTTGCGCCCTTGGGGCGTCGCGGCTGCGACGGGGCCAACGCGGACATGCCCTACGGCCTCCATCCCGTCGACCGCTACATCGTCGAAGCCAACGAACAAACCTTCGTCGTCGTCCAGATCGAAGACCCCGCTGCGCTCGAGCATGTGGAGGAGATCGCCGAGGTGGACGGTGTCGACGTTCTCTTCCTCGGGCCGGGCGACTTCACCATCCTGAGCGGAATTCCCGGCCAGTTCTCCCACCCGGCCGTCACTGACGCGATCCATCGGATCGCCGTGGCCGCGCAACGGGCCGGCAAGGTTTGGGGCATGCCCAGTCCCTCGGCCGAGCGGACCCGGGAGCTCCTCGCGCAAGGCGCCCGGTTCATCACTCATGCGTCGGACATCATGATGGTCAAGAACGCACTCGACGCGATCCGCCGCGGCTTCGGCCCCCTCGGCTTCACCTTCGACGCCACTTGAACCCCCATCACGTGCCTCAGGCCCCGGTAAAGTCCGTCCCCCCTCGACTCTCCCGCCAGTCGCAACTCCGGCTTGACTCCGGCCGACCTTGTGCGAATACTGTATGAGTTCACTAATACAGTGGTTGGGAGGAGGCGATGCTCTTCCAGCTCAGCACGACGGATGGCCGGCCGATCTATGCGCAGATTGCCGACCAGGTGAGGAATGCGGTGGCGGCGGGACTGCTGCGGCCGGGGGAGTTGATTCCTTCGGTGCGTGAGTTGTCCAAGCAGCTAGTGGTCAACCCGAACACGGTGGCGCGGGCGTACCGTGACCTTCAGGGGCAGGCGATCCTCGAGCCGGTGCGCGGAACCGGCTTGCAGGTGGCGGCGACGGCGCCGGGGGTGTGCCGGGAGGAGCGGCAGGCGACGGTCCGTCGGCGGCTGCGCGAAGCGCTCGACGAGGCGAGGCGGAGCAACCTCCCGCGCGATGAGATTGAGGCGATCCTCCGCGAGGAGTGGGAGCGTGGTGAGGTCGAAGACGCCGAACAGGTGGGCCGGGGCGCCAACGGGACGGGGGGTGGTCGATGACTGAGGCTAAAGCGATTCGGATCGAGGGGCTGACCGTCCGGTATCGGGGCCGGACGGCCGTGGATGGGCTGAGCTTCGCCGTTCCCGTCGGCTCGATTTTCGGGCTCCTGGGCGAGAACGGCGCGGGGAAGTCGACGACGATCAAGGCGTTGCTCGGCCTGGTCGCCCCTCATGCGGGCCGGCTCGAGGTGCTCGGGCTCGACCCGAGAACGCGGGGCGAGGAGGTCCGGCGCAAGGTCGGCTACGTGCCCGAGATGCCTGTCATGTACGACTGGATGACCGTGGCCGAGATCGGCTGGTTCGCCTCCGGCTTCCGGCCCGAGGCGCCCGGTGGACCGGAGGGGACGCAAGCCCGATATGCCGACTTGATCAAGGGATTTGATTTGCCCGCCGGCCGCAAGATCAAGGCGCTTTCCAAGGGGATGCGGGCCAAGGTGGGGCTGGCACTCGCCCTGGCGTCCGATCCTGGTCTCTTGATCCTCGACGAGCCGACCTCGGGGCTCGACCTTCAGGTGCGCCGCGAGTTCCTGGAGAGCATGGTCGACCTGGCCGGCAACGGCCGGACGGTACTGCTGTCGAGCCACCAGGTGGCTGAGGTCGAGCGCGTCGCCAGCCATCTCGTCCTGGTCCACAAGGGGAGGTTGATCCTCGCCGAGCCGCTGGATGAGCTCAAGGCTCGGACGTTCCGGGTCACGTTCGCGCTCGATGGCTCGACTCGGCCGGCCGGTCTGCCGCTCGGGCTGGATTGGCAACTGATCGACGCCGACGATGCGCCCAGGCAGTCTCGCTGGCTGGTCCACGCTCCCGACCGCGCGGCGCTCGAGTCACTCCGCGGCCTCCCGGGTGTGTCGAGCCTGGATGTGGAGACTCCGGGCCTGGAGGAAATCTACGTCGCGTACATGCGCCGGCGCGTCCCGTCGACCGTGACGCCGCCGCTCGCGGCGGTCCTGGCGTGAGGGACTCGCTCCCACTCGACCTTCTTCCTTCGTGGAGGCTCTCATGCTCGCCCGTCTGTGGTGGAAGGAAACGCGGACCCTCTGGCCGGCGTGGCCGACCCTGTTTGGCGCCGGCGTTCTTTTGCAGTGGATCTTGCTGGCCTCGGGTTCGGAAGGCGTTCGTTCCGGCGTGCTGATCCCGATCGCACTTTGCTGGGCGGCGATCTATGCGTTCGTGGCGGCGTCGTCGGCCTTCGCCGGCGAGCGCGAGACCGGGACGCTCGACCTGCTCGACGCCCTGCCCGTCGATCGCAGGACGCTCTGGCTGGGCAAGGCCACGTTCGTCCTGGCCTCGACGCTCGGGCTGGCCCTGGTGATGCTTGCCCTGGGTTACCTGGGCTCGAGCGATGTGCGGAACGTTCCCGGTCAGTCGCGATTCTGCGCCGTCTTCGGCACCCTCCTGTTCGAAGCCGTCGCCTGGGGCCTGCTCGCATCGGCGCTTCTGCGGAACCCGATGCTGGCGGGGATCCTGGCCCTCATCTGCGTCACCAGCGTGTCTTATCTTGCCGGCGAAGGAATCGTCGCCACTTTTGAGGGACAGGCGGTGATCCTCGCGCGCTTGGTGATGGGGACGCTGGCCCTGGCGGCGTCGGCCATCGCGATCATCTGGCGGCCGCTCTCCGGGTGGTCATCGCCCCGGTTCCTGAACGAGGACGGGGCCGGCATGGGAGTCGAGCACGCGCGGGCGATGCGCCCCCGGCCGGTGTCATCGACCCGGGCTTTGATGTGGAAGGCTTGGCGCGAGGGGGGCCTGTTGTGGTTGGGAGCCTCGGTGGCCGGCTGGGTTGCCTTGGGATGTCTGTTGCATGCGCCCAGAATGGGCGATGTCGCCCTCCCTGTGACCATCGTGGGTTGTGGAGCTGCGCTGGTCGCGGGTGTGGGCGTGTTCGGCGGCGAGACCGTGATGGGGTCGCAACGTTATCTGCTCCACCTGGGTGTCAGTCCGGGACGGATCTGGTCCAGGACGGTAGGGACCTGGGGGATCGGCCTGACCGTGACGGCGTTGGGTTTGCTGGTGATTCTCTCGGTTTTCAGACCGGACGGGTGGGTTTGGTTCGGCTATCGACCGCGGTTCGGACCGGGGACGGTCATTCCGCTGGCCCTCTGGGGCATCGCGGTCGCGGACTTCTTTGTCGTGGGGATGCTGGTCGGGATGGTGTTTCGACGGAGGATTACGGCAGGGGTGATCGCTATGATCGTCTGTCTGGCGATCGTGCCTTTGCAACTCGGATTGACCTTTCTGGGAATGGTACCCCCGTGGGCCCTCCTGCCCACGCCGATGGCGCTTCTGGGCATCTCCCGGGCGTGGGCCGGCGACTGGCTCGACGTCCGACCCGGCCCGGCCCGCTGGCTCCGTCTGGTGGGATACCTGGCTATCCCATCCATCCTTTTTCCGGGCGTCTACATCGTCCACCGCGCCTGGGGGGTGCCCGATCCCGGCCCGGTGGTGAGCGTTGGTCGGGCTCCTTCTGAGGCCAAGCCTTCGGACGTCGACACCGCCGCGGTCTATCGAGAACTCGCTCGAGAGATTCTGCGGAGGGGCGGCATTGCCGCGAGCAAATCTCTGCCTCCGTTGGAGAAGCCGGGCCGGAACAACAACTGGCTGTGGACAGGCTCCCGGGACTCCCAGGATCTCGTCGATCGAATCGTGCGGGCCACCGAAATGCCACCGATCCGGGTGGCGGATCGCCCCTATTTCGGGATTGGCCCCGTCGTGGCCGAGCCGGCCGTCGGCGATTTCAGCCAGGTCGCCCTGCTACTGACTGAGCACGGACGCGGGCTCCTGGAGCGAGGACAACTGGCCGGTGCCTGGCGGGACATCCTGGCGCAATATCGCATGGTTGGGCAACTGACGGGTGTTGCCCCGACGAACGACATGGCGACGCGCCACGCTATCATCATGGATCAGCAGGCGACGCGGTTGGCGCTGGACTGGGCGGCCGACTCCAAGCAGACGCCCGAGTTGCTTCGCCAGGCGTTGACTGATCTCGGGGCCCTGGCTCCCCTCCCGACGCTCGGCGATGTCCTGAGGGCTACGGCGCCAAATATGGAACGAATCTTCGACCTTTCGGGCGCTGAGCTCGAGGTGACGATCAACGGCTCAAATCGGCCGCCGAACCTGTTGCGCTCCATCTCCGAGGCTCTGGTGTTCTATTCCCCCTGGGAGCGTGAGCGGGCGCGCCGGATCTGTCGGGCGGAGATTAAACGACAGATCGCGGCATCGGCCGTCGAGTCCGCCCCATCACCAGGGCCCGAAGCGGATCACCCCGTCGAGAGGCTCTCCTTGAGTAGTCCGCTGGCTTCCATGATCCTCTCAAATCGAGGACTCTCCGATGTCCTCACTCAGTCAACGGCAGGTCGTCGCGGACTCATCCAGGTGATCGCGCTCCGCGCCTGGAACCTGACCCACGAGGGAAGGTATCCCGAGACTCTCGAGGCCCTGGTCCCCGAGTTTCTCGATCGCCTTCCGCTCGATCCCTACTCGGCTCAGCCCTTTGTCTACATGCGGCCGCCTAAGCGGCCGCTGCATGTGCTCGATTCGTCCCGGGGGCGCGGCGTCGTGATGCATCCCGGCCAACGGTTGCTCCTGAGCGTCGGTTGGGATCGAAAGGTCGGCCCCGAGCTGGATCGTCAGGGCTCTTCCGACGACATCGTGTTCTCGCTCCCCTAATTGACCGTCTTTGATCCGATGCGGCCCGGTCTGGCTCCTCCAGGCGTCGACGCATGAAGAAGCCAGGCCGGGCCTTTCCGCCGATCGGGAACTCAGGGTGCCGACTGTGGCCGGGGCAGGGGAGTGAGACGGGCGCTTCCGGGCCCCGGGACGACTCGCTCCCTGCTCGATGGTCGCTGTTTTGCTGGGGCGTCCCATGGACCTTCCAGGTTCCCGGCCCTGGGCCTCCCGTGCCCGCTTCTTGTTTCGTAACAATGGAGCCTTTCTCATTTCGATATTTTTGGGTTGGTGATTTCGCTGCTCTGTTTGGTCTCGCCTTGGGTATGGAATGTGCCGGTAACGAAAACGGGCCGGGTGAATGGAGAACCCCATCCTGGCCTCTGTGAACCTTAACCCAAGCGGAGTCCAAGCCGGTGGAGAGTGGCACGCGGTCGCGGAGCCTACCACCGGCGAATCAGGAACGGACGGCTATGGCCGTTCCGTCAGAGTGAGCACCATGAGTCCCAACCCGAGGAATCGCCGAATCGCGTTTCGCCCAACCCTCGGAGACATTCGTCTAGAAGAGCGGGTCGTCATGAACGGTGCCGCGACGATGATCGGCACGATGGCGGCCAGTGTCGCGACGCCGCCGACCACTGGAAACGTCCAGGCCAATCAGACCGGGCTCGGCAACCTCACGGCGCGACAGATTCGCAACGCCTTCCGACAGCAGATCGGCCTCGCTCAGAACTCCCTGCGTCAGTTCGCTCGCGACCAGGTCAACGCGATGTTCAGCAACGCCGCGAACTTTGGCGCGAACGGTCGACCCACGGCCCAGGCGTTGGCCGATTTCAACGCCGGGGTTGCTGGCGCCATCAATGCCACCGCACTTCGGCTTTCGGCCCAGGCCTCTCTCTTGCCCGGGGCGAGTCGCCGCGTTCTGCCGGTCCTTCAGAATTCCTTGCTGGGCAGCGGGTCTAATAGCCTTGCCAGCCGGCTCACGAGTCTGGGGAATTCCAGGCGCGCCCTCAATTCGCCGGTGGCCTTCGAGAACGCGATCAACCGGCAGATCAACAACTCGTTCCGTACCAATACGGTACGCTTCAACAACTTCCTGACGACCACGCCTTTGAACCGGCTGTCGGTCGATCCCACCACAGGCCAGCGCATTCCGCTCTCGCAGTTCATGGCCAACGCCGCGGCGAACCAGATCAATAACACCTTCGGGACCCTGGCCAACAACGTCGGGCCTCTCGCGAGGACCGTCCTGTTCGACACGACCGGGGCCTTCAGCCCGCAGGCGCAGGCCGCGTTTCAACAGCAGTTTGCCAATGCGTTGGGGACGGCCGCCTTCCAGGTTGGCAGCCTCGTTTCGATGTTCCCGAACGGCATGACCGCCCTGGCTCCGCAGCTTCAATCGGCCCTGTTTGCGACGGGGATCGACCCTCTCACGGGGCTGCCGAGCACGAGCTTTGTCAACGGCTTGGCGAACGTGTTTCCCACGGGGACGAGCACGACGCCGTTCACCCCCATCACGTTTGACACGGGGTTCCAGAACGCCTTCACGACCGGGTTCCAGAACTTCACCACACCTCTCAACACGTTCTTCGGCGTGGTGCCGACGTCCGGCACCGGCGGCACCTTCCAGTTGCCGAATGGTTTCTTCCAGACCGGTGCGACCTTCCCTGGTCTACTCGGTTCGCAGTTCACGGGAAATACCTTCAACAACGGCTTCAACAACGGCTTCCTCACCACGGGTTCGGGCTTCCCCGGCTTCGGGACCGCTCCGACCGGCTTCAACACCAACTTCGGCACCGGCTTCAACAATTTCATTGGCGGCGTGAACACACAGTTCGGATTCACCCCGCCGACCTTCGGCACGGGGACTGGCACGAGTATCGGCACGGGGACGGGCACGGGCACAGGTACGGGTCTTCCCACCGGTGGCGTGACCTTGATCTAACGTCATCAAACCCGGGTGGCGGTGGAATGCCGAGGCTTTGGCCGAATCTCCGCTGCGGACTTTCATGGCGATCAACGGCGGTCGGTTGATCGAGGTCGATGAATCGTCGAACCGTGATCGCTGATGAAATGGTAATTGGCAATCATGAACGTGGTGTGATTGCAAGTTGAGATTGATGGTGTTTGGTCTCTGGCGAACGGCTCGTGTCGCCGGCCGATCCGGGAAGTGTTCCGGTCGGTCGCAGCGAGCCGTTGCCACAGAAGGAGTGATGCTCGTGTCAAGTTCAACGCCCTCCATGGCGGCTCCGCTGGCCCGGCACGTGCGGGAGCGGACCAGACCCGGGGCCAAGCCGGCAACACTCAACGTGGGCGACGGGGAACGCCTGGCTTCGCTGGCCCTCGGCGGCAGCCTTGCGCTCTATGGAATCATGCGGGGAACCCTCGGCGGAATGGGCCTGACGCTGCTGGGTGGAGCCTTGATGTACCGGGGAGGGACGGGGCACTGCTCCGGCTACGAGGCCCTCGGGATCAACACGGCCCAACCGCGGGGCGCACGGACGAGCGTCCGGGCTCAACGTGGCGCAAGGGTCGAGGAGAGTGTCACGATCCTCCGACCTCGCGAGGAATTGTTCCGCTACTGGCGGGACTTCTCCAACTTGCCTCGGATCATGCGGCATCTCCAGTCGGTGCAATCCACCGGCGATGGGCGTTCCCATTGGGTCGCCAAGGGACCCATGGGAATTCTGGTCGAGTGGGACGCCGAGGTGATCACCGAACGCGAGAATGAATTGATTGGATGGCGTTCGGTGGGCGATTCCGAGGTTGATACGGCGGGCTCGGTCCATTTCACGACCGCACCCGGCGACCGCGGCACCGAGGTGAAGGTCGTTCTGAAGTACGACCCGCCGGCCGGTCAGATTGGGGTCGCCGTCGCCAGGTTGCTCGGTGAATCGCCCTCACAGCAAATCCACGACGACTTGCGCCGATTCAAGCAAATCATGGAAGTCGGCACCGTGCCCACCACTGAGGGCCAGTCCAAGGGGACGTGTCATTGAAGCCAGCTTGGTCTCGACGGGGCGAAGCGGGGTGCGACCACCTCGCGTCTCCCAGACCAGCCGGGGGCGAAGCCTGTCGGAAGGACGCTTCCGAGACCAGCTCTGAGATGGGGATCGACTCGACCAGCTCCGACACAACGGCGACCAGAGGCATGGCTTCAAGACAAGCCGAGGAGAGGAGGACTGGATCATGAGAGCGGTCTGTTGGTGCGGGACGCAGGAGGTGCGCGTTCAGCAAGTGCCCGACCCGGCCATACTCGACGCACGCGACGTCATCGTCAAGATCGGGTTGACGACGATCTGCGGGTCGGACCTCCATATTTATGGGGGGTTGATCCCTTCCATGGAGAAGGGGGACATCATCGGTCACGAGATCGCCGGCGAGGTCGTCGCGGCGGGCCGCGAGGTTCGCAAGGTCCGCCCGGGTGATAAGGTGGTCGTCTCGTCGATCATCGGCTGTGGGCAGTGCTGGTACTGCCGCAACGAGGAGTTCTCGCTCTGCGACAACTCCAACCCCAACGCGGCGCTGATGGAGAAGGTTTACAACGACGCCACGGCCGGCATCTTCGGCTATTCGCACCTGTTCGGCGGCTACGCCGGGGCTCAGGCCGAGTACGTCCGCGTCCCCTTCGCCGATGTGAATGCCTTCAAGGTCCCCGAGGGGATGACCGAGCTTCAAGCCCTGGCCTGTTCGGACGCGTTTCCGACCGGCTACATGGCCGCCGAGCTGGGCCGGATCAAGCCCGGGGACGTGGTCGCGGTTTGGGGATGCGGCCCGGTCGGCCAGTTCGTCATCAAAAGCGCTGCGCTCAAGGGGGCCGATCGGGTCATCGCAATCGACAATATTCCGGCCCGCCTGGAACTGGCCGCCGGCGTCAGCGGGGCGACGCCCCTCAACCAGGATGAGGTCGACGTTTCGGATGGCCTCAAGAGCTTGACCGGCGGCCGCGGCCCGGACGTTTGCATTGACGCCGTTGGCATGGAGGCTCACGGCACGTACCTTTGGGAGGATATTTATGACCGGACCAAGCAGAAGGTCGGGCTCGTGAACGATCGGATCGCCGTCTTGCGGCAAATGATCGAATGCTGTCGCAAAGGGGGGACACTCTCGATCGTCGGTGTGTACGCCCTCTTCTCGGACAAGTTCCCCATGGGGATCGCAATGAACAAGGGTTTGCATTTCCACATGGGACAGATGCACGGTCCGAAGTACATCCCTCGCCTGTTCGAGTACTGGAAGAAGGGCGAGGTCGACCCCGGCTTCGTCTTCACGCACCGGTTCCCTTTGGAGGAGGCCCCGCGCGCCTACCGGCTCTTTCGAGATAAAGGGGACAACTGTCTCAAAGTGGTCCTCGAGCCTTGACTCGGTTGTGTCCCGCCAGGAGTCGCCGGGGTCGAAGTCGCCCCCGGTCCCTGGGGACGCGTTCAAACTTCGGGGGTTGGCTTGGCGCCGCCCGGTTGGCTGGACGACGGGGCGATGGCAGGTCCGGGTGATCGGCGGAGTCGCTCCGCGTCGCGTGGGACCGGGGTCGCGGGCCGGGCCTCGGCCGGACCTGGACGCTGCGGGCCCGGGCTGTAGTAGCGTTTGAGCCAGCGGCTGAGCCCGTCCAGCCCGGGATAGAGGACCCGCTCGGTGATGTTCGCCTGGTCGAGTTTGTCTCGAATTTCCCACTTGAGGCTGGCGGGGATCACGATGCGGCGACACAAGTCCGGGTGACGCTGAAGCCAGAAGTCCAGCCGGGTCCTCGGCCGGGACATCAACGAGAACAGGGCGAACTGATTGACGATCCGTTCGTCGAGCGAAGGGGGCTCGAGGAACAGGACGAACGGGTGGCGGGCCAGGGCCGCGAGGTCCTCGAGGCCGAGGGCGACCTGGTCCAGCAACTCCACGGTGAAGACGTCCGAACCCTCCACTTTGAGGACGCCGCGCAAAGCCTTGGGCAAATGGCGATTGGAACGGGTGTAGTCCACGGCCCAGACGACGCCGTCATCATCGAAGTGCTCTTTCGCCTCGGTGGCGATGTGAAGGGCCACGAAGGGCGAGAACGTCCAGTCCAGGAGTCGTGTGGGGAGGCCATGGTGCTGGGCCAGCGCCAGCCAGTTCCAGATCGAATCGTTCTGCGCTGCGTCGCGGTGCGCGTATTTGCGGAAGTTACGCAGGAGATGGCTCTCCTTGCGGTCGTACGCCCCGCCGAGCTGCATCAAGCTGGTTCTCAGACCATACGAGGCACGCGGCATCCCGCGGAAGGCGAAGGGCGAACGGAAGCGGCCGATCGCCTGTTGCCACGAGCCCTCGTAGAGCTGGTCCTGCAACTCGGCCCAGGTTGCGACGCGGACGTCTTCCATCGACGTTACCCCCGATCCGTCGTGTCTCCCTTCTGTCTGCGGTAGCAATTTCGCTGCCGCTATGAAGGGATTCGATGGCGGCCGGCCCCGGTTGTCCTGAACGTGGCGACGGCCTTGCCGTTGCTCTGTCCCGAGCGACCAACAGGGGGGTAGGCAACGCCTCCCTGCGCCTTGCGATCGAAGCGAACACGCGGACCGGGCTCACCCGTCACACGAATCGGCTCAATAGGCGTGTGCTCTCTTGTGATAGGGCGCAAAGCGAACGAGCATCGCGGTAAGTCGGCCCTTGGCAACGGCGGTTCCCCGGACATTGTGGGCGGCCGTTGCCTGGAGTATAGTGGCGATGTGTCGATTTAACCTTGCTGAAAGAGGGCCGCAGACCATGTTCGCCGCGTTGTTGCTCTCAGCCACGATGGTTGCGCAGGCGCCGCCGCCACCGCCGATGATCGCACGCCCCGATCGTCCCACCACGTCCGTCAATTCCAACATCCAGCACACGATCAAGAAGAAGCGCGAGGCGCAGGCCAAGAAGAAGGCCGCCCGGATCAACCGGGCCTTGACCGCACGCCAGGAGGCCGCTGAAGAACGCCTTCATCGCGAGAGGATGGCGCCGTACTATCTCCAGCAACGGGCCGCGGACGCCTCCGCCTACTATCAGTTTCAGGCCGGCGCCGCCATGCAAGATATGGGACTCGCCGCCCGCCAGAACGCCGAGACCTACCGGATGCGCATGATCGACCAGTACGGCCCCGGTTATCTGCCCTTGATGAACGTGCCTCGGGTGATGACGCCCACCGAGATCATCAATCAGCAGACCCGGCCTTGATGGCGGTCCGGCCACTGTTGATGGACGTGGATACGATAGATTTCGCCGCCCAGGACGGCGATCGTAACGCCGGTGTCCTCACGGGTGCCATCGGCCATTCGCAGACACTTGCAGCGTTCGCGATTGAATGGCCTCCGTCAGGGTGGCTCTGAACGATTGGAGGGTGGCTGCGGCTGGTGGCAAGCAACCGTGGCCATGCAACGAACCGTCAACCAAAGAAGAATGACGCCCTGGTGTTTGGGCCGAGGGACTTCCGTCGGTCCTCTCACTTTCTCGCTCGGCTCCCCTTGGACAGGCTGCCCTGAGTCTGGCTTCACCAGCGGGCCGGCCGATGTTCGAGCCGGCGCGAGGCGCGCGAGCGGAGGACGGGAAGGAGAGTCGGCGTCGTGGTGCAGGCTTGAAACGCCTCATCGTCGCCCTGGAGCTGCCGCAGGGTTCGGGCGACAGGCGATCTCACCAGGACCGCCGAGCCCTCGTGACCGATGCCGCAGCCAAACAGGTCGAGGTTCGTCAAGGTGCGGAGGGTAGGGGACTCGGCCAGCCGGACGGCGCCGGCGTCGCCGAAGCGTTGGAGGCCCAGGTGCAAGACCCAGAGGCCGGCCAGTTGCGGCGATCGGGCGAGGGTGGCCACACCCTCGGAGGTCAGGTCGCCGAAGGGGCGGAAGCTGCGGAGCCGCCCGAAGCCGGGGGAGGCGACCAACTCGCGGGCGCAGGCGTCGTCGAAGGCATAGCCGAGCAGGAGCCCTTCCAGGGAGGCTCCCGCCTCCGATCGCCCGAGCGCAGCGACGCACGCCGGGTCGAGGCCGTGGCAGCCCACGCCGAGGTATTCGAGCCGTCCCAGGTGCGGCGAGGCGGCGATGGCCATGAGCCCTTGCGCCGTCACTTCACCGGGGTTCAGGTGCGTCAGGTGGGCGGTCGCCGCTGCGTTGACCAGCGGGGCCGGGTCCACGACCGGGTTCATCTCCAGGTCGAGGACCCGCATCCCGGCGAGCCACGGCGCCTTTGCCAGGGCAGCCAGACCGGCCGGTCCGACACGGTTCGAGCCGAGGCCCAGCTCTTCGATCCGCCGGAGGTGCGGCGACTCGGCCAGAGCGGCCAAGCCGGCGTCGCTCCCCGCGGTACTCCGCATCGAAAGCCGGCGCAGCCGGTGCAGAGGCCACGCGGCCAGGGCCTCCCAACCCGCGTCGCCCACGGAGTTGCAGTCCAACTCCAGGGCGATCAGACTCTCCAGGAAGGCCGCGCGGCCCAGGGAATGGAATCCCTCGGGGCCGATCCAGGGGGACGCGCCTCTCAGGATAAGCCGCCTGAGCCGGTCGACGTGCGGGTTGTCGGAGAGGGCCGTAGCCGCCTCGGCCCCGCGCTCATTCCCCCGAAGTTCCAGGTCGCGAACCTGCGCCAGGGCTGCCGACCCGGCGAGCATCGCCACGCCGCCTTGATCTTCCAGGTCGCAGAAGGTCAGCCGACGGACCAGGGGAGGAAATCGGCGCTCGAGGATTCGAGCCGCCTCGACGCCGCCGTAAAGGTCGAGATGGACCAGGCGGTTGAGTCGTGCGGTGGCCAGGAACCGCTCGGTGCCGTCGGGCAGCGACAGCGATTCCAACCTCTCGACCAGGGGGGCCCGGGCCAGCGCCTCGGCCGCCGGGTCGCGGAGGTAGTGCCCGCCCAGTCGGAGCGTCCGCAGCCCGGCCAGGTGGGGCGAG
>Ga0182739_1001683_pt1 | contig 22212 bp, 19 predicted proteins | sample eDN5th30CBELigBY_FD_128873 | JGI IMG/M metagenome (GOLD analysis project Ga0182739, IMG submission 128873) | Enriched backyard soil microbial communities from Emeryville, California, USA - eDNA 5th pass 30_C BE-Lig BY (version 2) (version 2) | ecosystem: Environmental > Terrestrial > Soil >...
CACGCGTCGAGACACCCGACCGGCTCTACACGATCGGGCTGGCCGAGTCGGGCAACTACCGCTCCGCTCGCCGCCACGCCTGCGATCAGATGTTCAACTACCTGACTGAGGCGCGCGGCCTGACGCCCGACGACGCCTACATCCTCTTCTCGGCCGCCGTCGACCTCACGTTCGGCGGGCCTGCCGGTGCCGTCGTTCTCGCGAGCGTCCCGCTGGATGTGCTGAACGCTCGCGATGCAGTTGGCGAGACGGAGGGACGGCGGGCCTGAGACTCAGGCCGCCACCCGATTGCGCCGATCGACCGCCTGGGCAGCAACGTAGACGAGGAGCGTCAGCGCGAGCTTGACGCCGCCACAGACGAGGAATAGCGCTGCCCAGCCTTCCCGCTCGGCGAACCAGCCGCCGAGCGGGAAGGCGACGATCATCGTCAGTGAAAAGCACCACGACTCAGCCGACAGCAGCGTTGCGCGCTGCTCGGACGGCAGTTGGCGATTGAACCAGGCGAACAGGAGCGGTTCGAGCAACCCAATGACGACGTTCGACGCGATGTAAGCGCCGACGGCCAGCCAGATAGAGCCGGAGGCCAGCCCGATGACACCCAGGCTGGTCAGGATGCCGAGCACGACCAGTTGCCGACGGAACGAGCCGTACCGTTCGGCCCGACCGGCGAACGCCGCACCGGCAGCATTTACGACCAGAGCGCCGCCGATGATGAGCCCAATAGTCGAGTTCGTCAGGCCGCGATCTGAGAACGCCGCTTGTAAATAGAGATAGGCGATGGTGCCGGCTGCCCAGAACCCGCCGGAGAAGACGAGCATCGACGCGACACGCGGGCGTTGCCGCAGCGCGTCGCGCACATCACGCAGGTGCTGGAACGCTGAGTGGCGCTCCTCGCCGACGTTTCGGCGCGGAGGCTCGGTCAGGCCTGCGGCCAGCCACGCGCCCGCGAGACCTGTGCCAATCGCCAGCGCGTATGGCCAGGCGTAGGAGATGTCCGACAGCGCTGCGCCGATCCAGAGCGTCGCGCCACCAACGATGTAGGTCGCGCCAAGCAGCTTGCCGAGGATGCCGGTGAAGCTGTGGCGCTCCTCACCCAGAGCCTCGTACAGGTATGCCTGATCTGCGCCGGAGCGGAAGCTGTATGACGCGCCATTCACAAACATCGCCAGCAACACCACCCAGAACGATGGCGCTGCAAACAGCAGCGTCGCCGACGTTGCAATCAGCAACGCGCCGATCGCGAGCGACCAGCGCCGTCCGATCAGGTCGGCAAACGACCCGGACGGCAACTCCAACAGCACCGGCGCAAGGTGAAACGCAGACTCAGCCAAGCCGATCTGCGGCAGCGAAAAGCCACGGCTGGTCAGGTAGAGAATCCAGATACCGCCGGTGAATTCGGTGCGAGTGATGAGTTGATAGAGATAGAACCTGCGAATTGACGCCGCGCCGACGCCGGACGACGATATCGTCGTAGTTTCGAGCATGCGAATAACGCTCCCACGTTCTCACGCAGGGATGGTGTCTGACAGACGCGCCATCCCGCTGTCCTCTGCGCCTCGGTTTCAGGACAGCGGTCGGTTGTGCGTTCTCGTGTATTTCCAGACAAACCAGTCGCCGGTCAGACCCGCGACGGCCTTCGAGGCCAGCGTCATCCTTCACGCTCCAGCGGCAATTCACGCCGAATAGCCCGCCCATAATAGCGGTTCGCAGGCGGCAGCGCCAGTGCCGCCGCCTGCGAACCGCTCGCAGATCGCGAAGAGGAGCAAGTGATCCCGCGCGGGATCAGTCGGTCACTGGTGCGGCAGCCTCCTCCAGCGTTGCCGATATCGCGTTCAGATTGGCCGGCGCGTGCTTGTAGTCGCAGATCGCGTCGATGACGAAGATGGTGTCGCTGGCCAGGCCGCGCGCAAGCGCTTCGGCCATCTGGTCCGGGCTTTCGACGCGCATGCCGTCGCCGCCGAACGAGCGGGCGAAGGCCACGAAGTTCGGACCGTCCAGCGCCGTCTCGCTCTTGCGGCCATACATGCCCTGCTGCATGCCGACGATCATGCCGTACTGGCGGTCGTTCAGGATGACGACCACCGGGTTCAGCCGCTGCTCGACGGCGGTCGCGAAGTCGGCACTGGCCATCAGGAAGCAGCCATCGCCAGTGACGGTCAGGACCTTCTTTTCAGGATGGACGAGCTTGGCGGCCATCGCGGCAGGCAGGCCGAAGCCCATCGCGCCCCAGTAGCCTTCCGGCGTGAACGTGTCGCGATTGCGCGTCTCGACGAGCATCCGTGTCCATTGATTATGTGAACCGATGTCGCCGAGGATGATCGTATCGTCGTCGACGCTGTCGGCCAGTGCCGCGAGCGCGACACCGTAGTGCATAGGTCGGTCGTCACCGTACTCGGTTTGGATCTGCCGCTGAACGGCAGCACGCAAGTCGGTCTTGCCGCGCGCAATGCGGGCGCGCAGGTCGTCGTTCACCTGCCGTTGCTGGTCGCCGAGGCCTTCGATGAGCTGGTTCAGCGCCGGGCGAATGTCGGCCACGGCACCGCCTGCGGAGCGCTTGTCGGCCTGCTCGCCTTCGTTGCCCAGCCAGATGCCGACGACTGGCGCTTCGGTCGAGGCGAACAGCGCTTCGGCATGGCCGGTGCCGCCGCGCTCGCCGACGGCAACGATCAGGTCTGCTTCGACGGCGAGCTGCTTGTGCAGCGGAGTGCGGTCGTAGAGGTTGAGCTGCCCGACCGCCAGTGGGTGCGTGTCAGGGATCGCGCCGGCGGCATCGCCAGAGAGCAGCACCGGTGCTTCCAGCAACTCGGCCAGCTCAACCAGCTCTTCCTGCGCGAACGTGGAGCGCACTCCCTTGCCGGCCCAGATCACCGGATTCTGGCTGGCCCGTACGCGCTCGATGATTGCGCTGAGGTCGGCGTCGCCCAGCTTCGTCTCCGGAAAATCGAGCGGCTGGTAGACATCCATCTCGGTCTCGCCGGCCAGCAGGACGTCCTGCGGGATCTCTACGTGGACTGGTCCGGGCCGACCGCTGCGGGCGATGGCGAATGCCTTTGCCATCACGCTGGGGATATCCTCAGGCCGCTGGATCGAGACGCTCCACTTGGTGACCTCAGCGAAGACGCGAACGAGGAAGTCCTCATGATCGACGCCGTGAAACGATTCGTAGGGCGCGTTGCGCGGCACAGCACCGGAGATGTGCACGAGCGGTGATGCCGCCATGTACGCCTGCGCGACGCCGGTCAGCGAGTTGGTCGCGCCCGGGCCGGCTGTCACCAGCACGACGCCGGGCTTGCCGGTCAGCCGTCCGTAGGCGTCGGCCATGCCGCTGGCTGTGCCCTCATGCTTGACGGTGATGTGGCGGATATCCGGCGCGTCCACCAGCGCATCATAGACCTCGATGACGTGCGAGCCAACCAGGCCAAAGACAACGTCCACACCTTCTGCGCGCAACGCCTCAACGACCGCCGCGCCGCTGCGCTGCCGAACTCGTCCGCCAGATCCCTCGGCCATATGACCTGCTCCTTTTTCAGCCTGTATCTGTGTTCTAGGAGTGCCAGTATCGCTGTGAATCGACGGCACGACAAGCGGCCCGACCTTGTCACGGGATTGTTACGGACTTCGGGGATAAGACACGGGGGTGAGACGTGGAGCGGACTACAGTTCAAACAGAGAATGAAACCTGCGAGGCGAAGGAGCAGGACGATGAATGTCGAGACAACCTATCAGCCACCAGTACTTCAGCCAGATGATCCGACGTTTCACTACGAGGCTGCCCGTCGGCAGCTCGCGCGGGCGTTGACGGAATACACCAACGATCTCAGCGTTGATGACGCATCGCGCGAACTAGCGCGCCGTCGCAACGACGTGATCGAAGCCGGACTGCCGTTCTTCGGCCCGCTGCGTCGCTTTGTGCAACATGAGGTGCGCCGCTGGGCAGATCTGGATGGCTTCGATGTCACCGATATGCCGATCGACGATGTTGTTGCGACAATCTATTTACACGCTGTCGATCAGGCCGCCGATGCGCCACAGGCTCGCGCGTTCTACACATGGCTGCGCCGTATCGCGCGGCGCGAAGTGCGGACTGCACTGTTGGAGCAGGAGCGACTGAACCGGCAGGAAGTCTCTCTCCAGCAGCCGGTCCAGACCGTCGGCGAATGGCCGGATCGCGCACTGCGGCTGATCGCGGTGCTGGCTGATCCGACGGCGCATCCACCAGACGAGATCATCATCGGCGATGAGGAAGCCGTCGTTCTGGATCGACTGCTCGGCAAGCTCCCGGAGCGTTGGCGTGAGGTCTTCCTCCTGCGCGTCGTCGACGGCTGGGACGTTGAGGAAATCGCCAGCGCCGAAGGTATCGCGGCAGAGAACGTGCGGGCAATCGTGAGGCACAGCCGGGCGTTCCTCGGAGCCTGGCTGCTGGAGAACGCGGATGTCATCGCCTAGCACTGCAATGAAAGGAGCAGACGATGACTGACTATGAGCTGTTGGAGCAGATGCGCGAGATCACCGGCGAGACGGTGCCGACCTGCGATCTCTGTGGCCGGCAAGTGGAGGTCGAGTTCGTGTTCGACGGCCGTCAATACACCGATCGCGACGGCCCGGTCCACATCTGTGCGGAGTGCCGTGAGCTCTATGAGCGGGGCGATGAGCCGCTTGACGAACTCCTCGACGAAGATATCGACGGCGTCTGACATCACCGAGTCGGTGGCGGCGGGCGACCGTTGTCACCGGCTCGCGTTGTGCCGAGCGCTTATACAGCCGAATCGTCCGGCGCGCCGGATTGCGGTGGCTGCGTTGGCGCGTCCTCCGGTTCGTCGCTTTCGTTCCGCCCACGATACCAGGCGATAAGTGGCACCGCAGCCATCACCAGCACCAGGACAAGCGCCTCATCCCAACTGAATTTTCCGGCGTGGTAGATCGGAAAAATCATCCTGACTCCACCCTCTTCGACCGTCTTGACAGCAAGTATAGATCGCCTGACGAGGAGCCTCGGTACGCATCGTGCATTTGGATTTAGCGGATACAGGGATTGAGAACGAAAGGACAACCATCGATATGAACGATGAATCTTCCGGCATGCCGAGCTGGCTGCCAGTACTGCTGCCAGTCGCGATCGTCGGCATCATTCTGATGCTGCGTAAGGGCCGCTCGCAATCCAGGGTGGATAAGGCGATGCAGCCGATCAGTAAGGCCATTGGCGATTCGGGCCTGCCGGACAACGCCAAAACGATGCTGCTCGGCGCGGTAGACGAGGTTCGCGAGGCACTGAACACTGTCACCGCTTCGGCCGAGGACATGAAGAAGCGCTAATTCTGTACCTGTAGATGTGGCGACGGCCGGAGCAATGCTCCGGCCGTCGCTTTGTGTGTGCCGTTCGTTGGCCGGCGCAGCCGCTCAGGCTGCTTGCCGTGGCAGCGGCGCGGGCGTCGGTGTCTCGACGACCGGCGCAGCATCCGCCACCTGTCCCTCGATCCGTAGATCCGGCAGCCAGCGCAACCAACGCGGCAGATACCAGTTGGCATTGCCAAGCAGCGCCATGCTCGACGGCACCAGCACTGAGCGGACAATCGTCGCGTCGAGCAGGATCGCGACGGCCAATCCGAAGCCCATCTGCTGCATCTCGATCAGGCTGCCGGCCGCGAACGCCCCGAAGACGGCGACCATGATGAGCGCAGCGCCGGTGATGATCCGCGCGGTCGACTGTAGCCCGACTGCCACGGATTCACTGTTGTTGCCGGTGCGGTCGTAGTGCTCGCGGATCCGGCTCAAGAGGAAGACGTGGTAGTCCATCGACAGTCCGAAGAGGATGCAGAACAGGAAGACCGGAATCCACGACTCGATCACCGGCGATTGTCCAAAGCCGAACAGCTCGTTGCCAATGCCCTTCTGGAAGACCAGGACCATCGCGCCGTAAGCCGCGCCAACCGACAGCAGATTCATCAGGATCGCCTTGATCGGCACAATGATCGAGCGGAAGGCGAGCAACAGCACCAGGAAGCTGAGGCCGAGGACGAAGGCGAAGACGATCGGCGTGTAATCGGCGAGCAGAACGTTGAAGTCGTGATTGAATGCCGCCTCGCCAGTGACATAGGTGTTCACGTCGACGTCGGCGAACGCCGTCGGGATCGTCTCATTGCGCAGCTGCTCGATGACCTTTTCGCCGGCGGGCAGATTGCCGTCTATCGCCAGCGGCACGGAGAGGACGGTCAAGTCTCCGGCAGCATTGGTCTCAGTCGCAGCCGGGCCGAAGATGTCGTTCTCCCCCAAGCTCGCGATGAGCTTATTGACGCCATTCTGGACAGCCGGATCGTTGGCGTTGCCATCGATCACGATCTCGACCGGCGCGATGACACCGGCGTAGAACTTCTCGCTGAGGATGAGATAGCCCTGCTTCACGTCGCTTTCGGGCAGCGTATCCAGCCCGACTTCGCCGGTCTGCAGATCGAGGTACGGGAAGGCCAGGGCGAGCAGCAGGCCGGCGGCGACGATGACACTCGCCACCCGATGCTTCATCACGGTCTTCGTGACGCGGCCCCAGAACCCGGCATGGATCGTCTCGCTATCGATCTTGCGCTGGATCGCGACACGCAGCGGATCGTCGTAGTGGCGCTTGCGCGGCCAGTCGATGCGGTCGCCGAGCAGCGATAGCAGCGCCGGAATCAGCGTCATCGATGTGGCAATCGACACCAGCACGACCAGCGCGGCTCCAACCGCCAGGCCACGGAAGACCGACACCGGGATAATGAACATGCCCATCAGTGCGATCACGACCGTCAGGCCGGAGCAGACGACCGCCTTCGTCGCTGTTCCGCCAGCATTCTCGATCGCGAGGCGGCGCTCGTGCCCATGTCGTCGTTCCTCGCGATAGCGTTCGACGATGAACAGCGCGTAGTCGATCCCGACCGCCAGCCCGATCATGACAATGAGATTAAAGGTGATGTCAGAGAGCGGATGCCACTGGCCCAGCAGCGTCGCCAGACCGGTTGCGACGGCGATCGATCCTAGCGCGACGACCAGCGGAACACCGGCAGCCAGCAGCGCGCCGAATACGACGACGAGGACGAGGAGCGCGATCGGCAAACCGAACAGCTCCGCGCGAGCCAGGTCACGATCAGCGATAGCGCCGTAGGCCACATCACCACTCAGGTTGCCGACGGATAACACGTTGACGTCGGCCGTCCGCTGCGCCTCGATTGTGCTGACGTATTCCTCGCCACGATCCGCTAGCGCGTCGCTGTCACCAGCCATCACGACCGGCAGGATCGTCGTCATGCGATCTTCCGAGACGAGCTGACCCGCCGTTGGGTCGCCCGCAGCTTCGAGATCAAAGACATTGGTGACGCTCGCGACTGTGCCATCCAGCGCCCGCAACGCCACGGACGTGTCCTGGACGACCTGCTGGAACGCCGGATCGTCAATCGTCAGGCTATCGCTCGTGATGACAACCGTCTCGGTTTGCGGCTCCGCCCCCCTGAGACGCTGCTCAATGAGCCGGTCTCCTTTGAGCGACTCGGGCTCGCTGGTGAATCCGTCATCGCTGGTCGTTGGGCTCGGCAGCATACCGGATGCCGCGCCAGCGATGATGACCAGTAGCAACCAGAATCCGACAACCAGCCAGGGCCGTCGGGCACTCCATCGTGCCACCCCACGCGTCGATGGTACCGCCATTGGTGCCTCCATATCTCTGTGACGAAGCGGGCTACGATCGGCCCTACGCACGCCACTCAGACTAGGCTTGCGAGGCGGCTTCCTCGACGGGGCAGGCTTCCAAACGGCGGGTGGGGATAACCCTACTCGGGGAGTATGGGCTGCCGTAGGACAGGACCAGGCCTGTCCTCGCCGTGAGGCGGCACTCCTCGGTTCACATTGAGCGCGCGTTCAAGGCGTGGCGACGCGCTCGGACGACTGCGAAAGGGATATCTCGGAGGTGGTCGATTCGATGTACGTGTCGGCGGTTACACGGGGGATGGTCGCCTCACGGCGGCGGACAAGCCGGGGCATGTCCCTACGGAGGGATCGAACGCCGTCTCTCTTGCCCAGCCCTACCCGCGCAAATACGCCAGCACGGCGAGAACGCGTCGGTGCTGGGTGACGGCGTCATCGAGGGCGAGCTTGCTGAAGATGTTGCTGATGTGCTTCTCGACGGTGCCCTCGCCGATGAACAGGCGGTCGGCTATGGCGGTGTTCGACTGGCCTTCGGCAATCAGCGCCAACACCTCCTGCTCGCGGGGTGTCAGGTCGGCGAGGCGGTCATCGCGGCGGCGACGGGTGACGAGCTGGGAGACGACCTCGGGGTCCAGCACCGTCCCGCCGGAGGCAACCTGCTGTAACGCCAGCATGAATTCGCTGACGTCGGCAACGCGGTCCTTCAGCAGATAGCCGACGCCGGCTGCGCCGCTCTCAAGCAGCTCGCCGGCGTAACGCTCCTCGACGTACTGGGAGAGGATCAGGATCGGGGTGAGTGGAACGCGGTCGCGCGCCGCAATTGCGGCGCGCAAGCCTTCGTCTCGAAATGTGGGCGGCATGCGGACGTCAACGATAGAGACGTCCGGCCGTTCGCGGTCGATCGCCTCGACGAGTTCCGGCCCGCTGGCGACGCTCGTGACGACATCATGACCGGCATCGGCCACGAGTCGATTGAGCCCTTCGCGTAACAGCACCGAATCCTCGGCGATGACTATCCGCACGGCAACTCCAGGTGTATCCGCGTTGGTCCGCCGACCGGGCTGTCGACGGTCAGGGTGCCATCGACGCCGGCCACACGGTCGGCAAGACCGGCCAATCCGCCACTCGGCGTCGTGACTGCGCCGCCATGCCCATTATCGACGACATCCAGCAGAAGTACACCATTCGCGACACGCGCCGTGACTGACGCGCTCGTTGCACCGCTGTGCCGCGCAACGTTCGTCAGCGCCTCAGCGACGACGAAGTAGGCGGTCGATTCGATCGCGTCCGGCAGCCGCTCGGGCAGGTCCGTTTCGACCGTGACCGGGATCGACGTACGGCCGGCGAGGGCCGAGATCGCTGCGTCGAGGCCACGATCCGTCAGTACAGCCGGGTGGATGCCGCGCACCAGGTCACGGATCTCGCGCATCGCCAACTTGGCCTCGTCGTGAGCGTCGCTCACCAGCGCCTTTGCGCCCTCTGGATCGCTGTCCATCTTCTCCTTGGCCATGCCGAGGTCCATCGCCAGCCGCACGAGTCGCTGCTGCGCGCCATCGTGCAGATCGCGCTCGATCCGCCGCAGCTCATCGACCGACGCGTTCACCGCTCGCGAGCGGCTCTCGGTCAGCTGACCGACGCGCTCGGTCAGGATCGACTCGATGTCTGAGCCGAGCAGATGCCGCGCCAGCCAGGCGTGCGCACGCACCATGCCGATCAGGATGTACGGGAGCGCAAGGAGGACCGGAATGCCGACCAGCGCAACACCGATCGCCTCCGGCAACGTATTAATCGTCCAGTCACCCGTTGCGTCGTTTACCCAGAACCAGGACGGCGCGGCGATCATCGAGAAGGCTACTGATGTCCAGACGATCGCGATAACGAACTGGATGAGTCCGATCGGAAAGAGGATGAAGAGATACAGCAGGTCCATCCAGACATGCTGATCGCGCAGGCGGGTCTTCAGCTTGTCCCACAACCCACCGTCCGGCAGCGGCGCATAGGGGTCCATGATCCGTTCGCCGAGCATGGAGTTGAACCGCATGCGCTCAACCCGCGCCCCCCAGATCCAGAGGAGCATCGTACCGGCCAGCAGCGGAATACCCACGAGCGTGATCACGGTCGCGAGACCGGTCGAGATCAGGGTCACCAGAACAACGAACCAGAACAGTCCGAGGACAAAGTTCAGCAGAATAAAGCCGAATGCGATCCAGGTCTCACTCGAGAAGAGTAATCGTAACGGGTTGTTCCACTGGATACGTCGAGACGACGCACTCGACTCCAGGACATTGGCCATCTCGGGGTTCCTTCCAGCCGGCGGCGTGGGCCCATCGCCCATTCCGGATCGTAACGGTCATGCCTGTATTCTGACGACTGACCATCGATTTCAGAACGCCGCTGGCTGGAATTTTCGAGGTAGGGTTATCCCCCGTCAGGCTTGCCTAGAGGAGCCAGTACAGGATCGCTGCGGCAGCCAGGATGATCGCCACAGCGGTGATAGCGAGCGTCATCCCGGCGGCAGTGCCGGCTGTATCTTTGCGCCGACGATCGGGCTCCTGCTCTCGAATGCGGTCCAGATCCTCGCTCATGGTGCCAATTCCTCTCTCCTCGACGTAGCGATTCGAGTACATGGCCCTGGGCGCACGTGATGTGCCATGAGCGCGAATCTACGGCAGGAGGTATGTCCACTCTTCCGTCGAGAACTTCGAGCGAACCAACTCGACGGCGGCCTGATGCTCGAGGTTGCTGATCTCGCCAAGCTCACCACCGGTCAGATCCATGAAGCGCTCCGTCAGTGCATGGAAGAACGCCTCGCGCGGCAAGCTCGTCTGTTGCCGCAGCGGACCAACCCGCTTGTCGGCGCTGCGCAAGCCCTTATCGGACAGCTTCTCCATCCCGATGCGCAGGACCTGCGTCATCAGCGTCGGATCCATGTCGTAGGAGGTCATCGTGTGGTGCAGCACCGCGCCGAACCGACGTGCCTGCGCTGCTCCGCCGATCTTGCCGCCGCTGGAAGTGATGTCGTTCAGCGGTGCATACCAGGCATCGATGCCCAGCTCGCGGTAGGTATCGACAACCCAGCTATCCAGAAACGCATAGGACTCCGGGAAGGACAGGCCCTTGACCAGATCCGGCGGGGCATAGATCGAGTAGGTGATATCGAGGCCTGGCAAGGTGAACATCGCACCGCCGCCGGTGATGCGCCGCACGACCTGCACGCCGTGCTCGGCCGCGTTCTCGATCTGCACTTCGTTGCGAACCGACTGGAACCGACCGATGACGATGACCGGCGAGTCCCAACCCCAGAAGCGCAGCGTCGGACGCCGATCGCCAGCGCCAACACGACGGGTCAGCACCTCGTCGAGCGCGATGTTCATCGCCGGTGGCATAGGCGACGTTGGGATGATCTCCCACTCGTAATCCCGCCAGCGTGCGTCCGCCTCGCGCGGGTAGTGCTGCTCAGTCCTGCTCATGCCAGTCCCCTCCGAATCGCAATCGCGATGGCCTCGGGCGAGAAGCCGAGCATCTCTGTCCCCTCCGGCACCGCAGCCGCGACGACCTCCGCGATCTGCTCCTCGCTGGAATCTATCGACAGACCAACGAGCGACCCGACGATGTGCTCCAGCGACTCTTCCGGATACAGGAAGAAGTCGCCAGACACCATCGGCTCGACAATCTTGCCGTCGCGGACTTCAAAATCGACCACGACGAGCTTGCCTCCCGGTGTTTTGTATTCACCGTGCATTGCACATCCCTCCTCACTCAACCTGTTTATGGTAGCTGGCTAGCAGATGAGACGGTCGCGAACAGGACAACGCGCTTCGGCTCACTGCCGACGGCGAGCGCGACCTCAACCGGTGCCGCACCCTGGGCCGGCACGGAATCGACATAGGCCAGCCCACCGCCAATGATGGCATCGTTCGCGTCGTAGGCAATGGCGAACACCGCGACGGAATCCAGATCGAGATCCAGATTGTTGGTCACCTGCCCGGCCACGCGCGGCGTGAACGAATCCGGCACGTAGCGCACCTCGCTCGTCGCCAGCACGCCTGCCTCAACCTCGATCGGCGCGACAGATCGACCCAGCGCCTGCACATCAACGCGGGCCGGCTTCTCACCCTCCGGTGCGAAAAACGAGCCGCCGACGCCAAGCTCCTCATCCGGCAGCAGCACGGCCAGATACGATGCGTTCGTCGCCAGCACAGTCCCGTCCGCCGACCAGGCCGTCACCTGATAGAGGACCGGCTCGACCGCAAGATCGTCGCTCTCATTATGAAGAATGAAGCCCCAGCCGATCTCCCCGCTGCCGGCCACAACCGACCAGCCCTGATCGACAACCGCAACCGCAGTGGACTCATCGCCCTCGCGCGCGAGCGTATCCGCGTGAATGGTTGAGGCCGTGATCACCGGATAGAGCTCGATTCGCGATGGCTGTCCGACGCTGGAGATTGAGACCTCGACGCCTACCGGGTCATCGGGCGACACAAACGGCAGATAAGTGTTGCCGCCGCCGATAATCTCACCGTCGCGTCCGAAGCCGACCGCATAGACGCGAAGATCCAGCAGCGGCAGATCGAAGTCTGCACTGATAGCGCCGGTCGCGATCGGGAACTGCGAGCGCTCGAAGTAGGCGACGTCGTCAACGGCGATGGTCGGCGTGATCGAGAGCGGCTCCAGCCGGCCGGGCCGTACATCGACCCGCATCGACCGCGCGATTGCGCCCTCAGCCAGGAACGTCGATCCGCCGACGCCGATCTCCACGCCGGGCAGCAGGACGTCGATGTAACCCTCATCGACCTTGACCGTCTCGCCTGTTTCATTGAGAAAGGTTAGAACATAGGCGGTGTCGAACATCGCGTTCGTGCGGTCCTGGTTCGAAATGAGAAACCCCCAACTGACCTCGGCATACGCCTCGGCCTGGCTATAGCCCCACTGCTCGATCCGCAACGAACTACCGGGCGGCGGCATCGTAGCCGTCGGGCTGGCGACGAGGGCGGTGGCAGTGGCTGACGATTCGAGGGGAGCAGCACTCGTCGGTTCGGCGGGGCTGGTTGGTGACGACTGAATCGGCGCGGGTGGCGGAATGCTGGTCGCGATCGGAGCGATCGGCGCGGGATTGTCGATCGGCGTGCTGGTTGGCTCGATCGGAGCGGGTGACGTCGTGGCCTCGGGTACGCCGACCTGAGCCGGCGTTGTCGCTTCGTCGGTGGGGACGTCCGTCGCATTGTCGGGTAGCGAGCTGCAGGCAGCGCTGAAGAGCACGAGCAGCAGGCCGAAAGTGCGCAACATTGCCAGACGCATGTGGCAGGTATTCCCATCCCCGCTCCGGCCGGGCAATCAACGCACGCCCAGCATTCTGTACAAGTGTATAGCCGCGAGCATGAGCCATGCCGCGAATCTCGCGCACCACGCCACAGTGCTTGGCGGTAAGATGCGCGGAACGACACCAACGGCACTCGCCGCAAGGACACGCGCCAGGGAGGGGATATTCCAGATGGCCAGCACGATCGATCAGCAGCGTCTTGCAGGTGCGCTGCCCGACACGAGCGGGACAGTCAGCGTCTCCGGTATCGACAAGCCGGTTGAGATCGTACGCGACAAGCTCGGCATCCCGCATATTCGCGCGGCCAGCCTGCGCGATGCGTTCTTCGGCCAGGGTTTCGCTCACGCTCAGGATCGTCTCTGGCAGATGGAGTTCGACCGCACCCGGGCAGCGGGACGCGGCGCAACACTTGCGGGCGCGTCCCTGCTGGCCAGCGATAGGCTGATGCGCAAGCTCGATCTCGTCGATAGTGCCCGCGCCGATTACGATGCCTTCGACGACGCAACGCGCTCGATGCTCGACGCCTACGCAGCCGGCGTCAATGCCTTCATCAACACAACGAAGACGCTGCCGGTCGAGATGGACATGCTCGGCATCACACCACAACCGTGGAACCCGTGGGACTCTGGCGCGATCTTCAAGGTGCGCCACGTCCTGATGGGTACCTGGGGATCGAAGCTGTGGCGCGCACGCGTCCTGGCGGCGCTCGGCCCGGAGGCGGTGCCGACGCTCGGCGTCCGCTCCGGCAACGAGGGCGTCCTGATCGTGCCGCCCGGCGCGGAGTACGCCGACGCCATCGCCGACCTCGCCGAGCTGATGCCCGGAACGGAGGCGCTCTCGCGCCTGCCAGAGGCAGCCGGATCGAACAACTGGGCCGTCAGTGGCAGCCGCACCGCATCCGGCAAGCCGCTCGTCGCGGGGGATCCGCATCGCTTCCTCGATGTGCCGAACGTCTACTACCAGAACCACCTGACCTGCCCCGAGACGGACGTCATCGGCTACTCGTTCGCCGGCATCCCCGGCTTCCCCCACTTCGGCCACAACGACAGCGTCGCCTGGTGCATCACCCACGCCGCAGCCGACTATCAGGATCTGTATGTCGAGAAATTCCGCACCGAGAACGGACAACTGGAATACGCCGTCAACGACGAATGGCACGCCGCCACGACCCGGCGCGAGACGATCGACGTACGCGGCGGCGATCCGGTGGAGGTCGACGTTGTCGTCACTCGCCACGGCCCGGTTGTCATCGGCCACGCAAGCTCGGGCTACGCGATTGCGCTGCACTATTCGGCGCTCGACCATCCGAATCCGGGCTTCCAGTGCCTCGTACCGCAGATGCTGGCCAGGTCCGTCGAGGAGCTGGACGAAGCGATGCGCGACTGGGTCGACCCGTGCAACAGCATGACGATGGCGGACGTCCACGGGACGATCGGATATCTGCATCGCGGTCGCGTGCCGATCCGCAACCGTGCGAACGGCTGGGTACCGGTGCCGGGCTGGAACGACGACTACGAGTGGCAGGGCGACATCCCGTTCGAGGAGCTGCCGCGCTCGCGCGATCCGGAGACCGGCTGGATCGCGACGGCCAACAACCGCGTCGTCGGTGATGACTACCCGCACTACCTCTCGCATGACTACGCCCCGCCCTACCGCGCCATGCGCGTCATCGCTCGCCTCGAAGTACTGCAGAACGCGACCATCGACGACATGGAGTCGATCCACGCCGAGCGCCAGTCGATCCCGAGCCACTGGTTCAGCGACGCGCTGGCCGGCCTGACGTTCGACGACCCGCAGGTTGCGGCCGCGCGGGATCGTCTGGTGGCCTGGGATGGCGTGATGGACAAGGAGCTGGTAGAGCCGGCGATCTACGCAGTCACCCGCGAGCACCTGAACCGTCTGGTGGTGGAGCGACCGGCCGCGCAGGCACTCACGCCAAACCCGTTTGTCGGCGAACCGGCTGTATTGGGGCCGGCGGCGCGCCTCTGGAGCCAGGTGCCGATCATGCTCCGTGACAACGACACCTCACTCCTCGCCGAGGGTGAGACCTGGGCCGACGTCCTGACCGAGGCATTCCATAATGCGATCGCCGCACTGAAAGCAGATCTCGGCGACAACATCGACGACTGGCGCTGGGAGCGGCTGCATCGCACGAATCCGACCCATCCGCTGGCCGGCCTGTTCCCCGAGGATGTCGATCTGCTCAACCCGCCGTCGGTCACGCTGGGTGGCGACGGCGATACGCCACAGGCAGCCGGGACGTTCCCCGGTCAGAGCTACAACATCAACGGCACATCAGTCGCCCGCTATGGCTTCGATCTGGGCAACTGGGATATGTCGCGATGGGTTTCGCCGCTCGGCGCATCCGGCCATCCCGGCAGCCCGCACTACGCCGACCAGGCCGAGTTCTGGAGCGCGGTGAAGATGCACCCGATGCATTACAGCAAGGCAGCCGTCGACGCCAATGCCGAATCAACCCAGCGGCTCGACCCGGCCTGATACGAGCAAGGAGACGGGATGCCGAGCGCAACGCCCATAGGTGAATACCAGTACCTGGACTACAGCCAGGCAGACGAGCTCTTTCACCTGTGGGATGCCCGGTGTCCCGCCGTCGCCGCGCAGGTTGCGGAGTTGATCCAGCGCGAGATGCCGGACGCGACCGTCGAGCACATCGGCAGCACAGCCGTCCCGGGTTGCCACGGCAAGGGGGTTGTCGACCTGCTGCTGCTCTACAAGCCGGGACGACTCGGGGCGGCGCGGGACGCGCTCGACAAGCTCGGCTTTCAGCGCCAGCGCGGCCTCGACCCGTTCCCGGAAGAGCGGCCGATGCGGGTCGGCACGATCGATCACGATGGCGAGTCGTTCCGGCTGCATGTCCACGTTCTCGCCGAGGATGCCGAGGAGGCCGCGACGCTGATCGGCTTCCGCGACCGACTCCGCGCCGATCCCGATCTGCTGGCCACCTACGTCGAGCGCAAGCGCACCGTCATCGCCGATGGCGCGCTCAACAACATCACCTACAACCAGGGCAAAGAAGCCCTGATCCGCAGCGCACTCGGCGACGAGCGAGCCTGAACAGCGAGGTTTCGGGCCGCAGGGATCGTCGCTATATGCTAACATCCACATACCTGCATATCGCGGCGCAATGGCGCGTCCGGTTCCGACGAGGCGTCGGCATGGGCACGAACTCCGGGCGCACGGGGTTAGTTTGTCGATTGTGACGCATTACGAGTAGGGGTAGTGGGCGTGCTCTCACGTACACCTGTCCTCGTCCGATTGTGGCGTGCCGAGTTCAGGGGCTATACTCGCGCGCACGCGCAAATGGACGTCATCGCCGGCCTGACGGTCGCCGCCGTGGCCTTGCCGCTGGCGCTGGCCTTCGGCGTCGCCAGTGGCTCGACCGCAGCCGCTGGACTCATCACCGCAATCGTCGCCGGCTTCCTGATCGGTGCGCTCTCTGGCGCTCCCTACCAGATCAGCGGCCCGACCGGCGCGATGTCGGCCGTCCTGATCCTCGTCAGCCAGAAGCACGGGTTGGAGGGCATCTGGGTCGCCGGCGTCATGGCCGGCCTGATCATCCTGGCCCTGGGCGTCTTCAAGCTCGGCCGGATCATCAACTTCATCCCCGCGCCGGTCATCACTGGCTTCACCAGCGGCATCGCGCTGATCATCTTCATCGGCCAGATCGACAACGCGCTCGGCATTCATACCGCGGAGGCAGATACCTCGGCGCTGAAAATCTGGGGCTATCTGACAAATCCGCTGCCATCAGTCAGCACTCACGCGATCGTGGCGACCGGCATCGTCGCCGCGACAATGTTGCTGCTGCCGCGCGTCCACCGTGTCCAGCGTGTCCCGGCGGCACTACTCGGCATCGCCATCGCCACGGCGCTGGCCTGGTCGCTCGGCTGGCCGGTCGAGACAATCGGCGCAATCCCGCGCAGCATCATCCTCGACGATCGTCTGGCGTTGGCGCTGCCGGATACGGCCATGATGAGCGACCTGATCGGCCCGGCCATCGCCATCGCCGCGCTCGGCTCGATCGAGAGCCTGCTGGCCGGCGTCGTCGCCGGTCGGATGACCGGCACGAAGCTGGCAGTCAATCAGGAGCTGGTCGCGCAGGGTGTCGGCAACATCGTCATCCCGTTCCTCGGCGGTGTGCCGGCCACGGCGGCGATCGCGCGCATCTCGGTCGGTGTCCGCGCCGGCGGCATCACTCGCATGGTCAGCTTCGTCCACTCGTTCGCGCTGCTGGCCGGCGCGCTGGTGCTGGGCAACGTCATCAGCCGCATCCCGCTGGCGGCGCTGGCCGGCGTCCTGATGGTGACCGCCTGGCGCATGAACGAGTGGCACGTCATCGACTTCTACGTCCGGCGCCGACTGAAGAGCGCGACCGGGGTCATGCTGGTCACGATGGCCGCGACGGTCGCACTCGACCTGACGCAGGCGATTCTGCTCGGCGTTGGCGTCTCCCTGCTGGTCTTCCTCGGCCAGGTCTCGCGCCTGTCGATCGTCCCGACCGAAGTCGACTGGGAACGCGTGCGCCGGGCCGGCCACACGATCCAGCGCGAGGTCGAGGGCATGCAGGTCGTCTATGTGGCCGGCGCGCTCTACTTCGGCGCTGTCTCGCAGCTGACGGAAACACTGGAAGCGCTGCCGCCGTCCCGAGTGCTGGTGCTGTCGATGCGCGGCGTGCCGATGGTCGATGTCTCCTGCGTGCATGCGCTGGAGCACTTCGCCAACGTCCAGCGCGAGCAGGGCGGGCTGCTGCTCATCACAGGATTGCAGCCACAGGTACGCCGCGTCTTCGAGCGCACGGGTCTGGTCGACGCGCTCGGCCACGACGCGTTCTACTGGAGCGCCGACGAAGCAATCGTCACCGCCAAGCGCCGCATCCTCGCCCAGCAGGACGCCGAACGCGCCCGCCAGCCACACATGGACGACGGCGTCATGGGCGACCTGCCGTTCGGTGTGGTGCCGGTTGAGTGAGTCGCAAGGCCTCCTGAACCTGGCGGAGCCACCGCTGCATCCGTGTTTCAAACAAACGATAGAACCACGACGAAGTAGTGCCCGAGATTGACGCTCAGGCTAGCTTTGTCGTCCTTCATTGCAGCAGTAACGATCGCCGATACAGGTGTCAGGAAGAATGCTACACAGTGACGCCATCTCGGCCGACGCTATCGCACGATCGATCCGGACAGGCAATCGCACACGACAAGAAACATCAGGACTCATCATCGATGGAGGGCATGCTGCACTATAGCCTAGTCTGCCAGATAGACAGGTGATGATCAGAGAACTGATAGACAGCATTGCAGAGATCACGAATGCCTTTCAGGCAACAGCGTGCTTTGTATGTCAATGTTGTATAATTGACGGCAGGCGTCGCTGCCGGTGGTTGGCTGGCTCAAGCTGGACTTCATTAAATTCCGTTGGGCGCACGTCATTCCGTACACGGATTGAGAGACTAAGCATGCCCAGCGCGCTTCGCACGACCAGGTGGATAGCAGTTGGTGGACTCATGGTCTGCGTGCTTCTCCTTGCGGGGATATTGCCTATCACAGCAACGGCCAGCGGGCTGCTCGGGACCGCAGAAAGCTTTGCGGTGCTAGCGGGCTCGACAGTGACGAACACAGGACCATCAACGATCGCGGGAAATGTGGGCGTTAGTCCCGGTAGCGCAGTCACTGGCTTCCCGCCAGGCATAGTGACGAACGGCACGATTCACGTTGCTGATGAGGTTGCCGGCCAGGCGCAGGCAGACGTCACTACGGCCTATAACTCACTCGCTGGCCGTGCCTGCGATGTCGATCTCACGGGCCAGGACCTCGGCGGACTCACCCTCACCTCGGGTGTCTACTGCTTGTCATCATCAGCTCAGCTCACTGGGACGCTGACACTCGATAGTGAAGGTAACCCAGACGCGGAGTTCATCTTCCAGATTGGGAGCGCACTCACTACCGCCAGCAACTCGGCGGTGCAATTGATCGGTGGCACTGCGTGTAACGTGTACTGGCAGGTAGGCAGTTCCGCAACGATCGGGACATCCACGCAGTTCACAGGATCTGTTCTCGCGCTTACGAGCATCACGTTCAATACTGGAGCGAATCTGGTTGGTCGGGCGTTAGCGCGGAACGGGGCCGTAACGTTGGACACGAACAACATCTCCGCCGCGATGTGTGTGCCAGCGGAAGTGCCTCCTACGGCTACGCCGGAAGCGCCAACTGCCACTCCCATCACCCCAGTTGCCAGCACTGCTACACCGATCACACCGGTGGTTAGCACTGCCACACCGATCATCCCGGGAGTGAGCACAGCCACGCCGATCATCCCTGGTGCCGGGACCGCCACACCGATCGTTCCAGGTGCTGGTACTGCCACACCGATCAATCCAGGTGCTGGTACTGCCACACCGATCATCCCTGGTGCTGGTACTGCCACACCGATCATCCCGGGAATTGGTACCGCCACTCCGATCGTTCCAGGCGCCGGGACCGCTGCGCCAGGAACACAGACTCCAGCGATCCATGCAACGAACACCCCAAGAGCGACCGCGACGGCTGTATCGGGCGTGACATTCCCCAACACGGGCTCTGGAGGCATTCTCGACGCGCAGCAACAGCAATCTCGATCAGGATCTTTCCTGGCGTTTGGAGTCACGATTGCTCTGCTGCTGGCAGCCAGCATCGGACTCTTCGTCCAGCGACGTCACCGCCAGCCGTAGCGTCTCATCTTCAGAGGACGACACTCGGCTGCGTAAAACGCACAGGTGTTTGGCATGATGTGGGGTTGTTCCGGTCACCCGGGGCAACCCTGGCTGCTACCACGCTCTGTCATTCAACATCCGCTATAGCCATCGATTGGACATGATCCTGGACAGCGAGCAACAATGACGCACTTTCGTAAGCCAAGGATCAATCACAGCATGTCAGGTTCGCACCTTATCTTGCTGACACTCGTCTCCGTGTTCGCCGTGCTGGTGATCGCCATTGCCACGCTGACAACACGTCCTGCGACGGTTGCTATCGTCCCGCAAGCTACTTCGACGGCACCTGCCTCGCCAACCGCAACGCTAACATTTGCGATGGTGCAACCAGAAAACGCCGTGCCAACAGTCTATGCGCGAGCAGAACCTGCACCATCAGAGACTCCGACAGCATCAGCGACCGCAGCCAATTCGTCAGCGGAGACAGTGACGCCCACAACACCAGCAACAGCAGCTCCGCCGACAGCAACGGCCGTCGTGGAGCCTTCCTCCACTGCCGTACCAGCCATTCCAACGGTCGAACCTGTCGCCATCGGAGCGACAACGCGCCTGCAGATCCCTGCAATTGGGGTCGATGCCGCTATTGAGGTGAAGAGCCTCGATCCAGACGGAGCGATGCAAGCGCCGGGCGCGCCGGATGTCGTGGCCTGGTATGACTTTTCTGCGACGCCCGGAACCAGCGGCAACGCCGTCCTTGCCGGGCATCTGGATTATGCAGGTTATGGCCCCGCCGTATTCTGGCGGCTCGGTGACTTGCAGCCGGGTGATGTTATTGACGTCAGTCGTCCAGATGGCACATATGTTCAGTACTACGTGACAACCGTTCGGCCGTTCGCAGCGACCGATGACGCCAGTGTTGTTGTGGCATCCACCACGAACCCAACAATCACGCTGATCACATGTGCCGGTACATTTGACCGTGCAGACCGAGCCTATGACGAGCGACTCGTGGTGACTGCGGAATTGCAGTGATGGATACGAAACCGCGGTATCTCGCATCGACCTGAGTGCTCATACTGCTGTTGCGAGACGACGTGGCGGTAGCGCTGTTATCAGCATGCCACCATACACATGGCAGTCATCGGCAACATCGCTTTCGTGAGCACCATCGACTGAGGCGACCTTGCTCCCCTATCCTCCGGGCTTCCTCCCACGAACTCGATGACGGGTGTGGCGAGTTGTCGATGCGCGGGAGACAATGCTGATCGTGCCGTCGGGCTCAAGCACGGCGAGCTTGACGTGGTCGAGGGTTTCGACGCCATGCTCGCGGGCGGCCATCTCCAGCTCGGCCAGCGTGACGCCTTCGCGGCGCATGCGGTCGGGCTGCAATGCACCGTTCCAGATAAGCATCGCTGGCTCGCTGCTGAGGCGGCGGCCAAGCCAGGCGTAGCGGATGCCGAGACGGTCAATCAGCCAGTTCAGCGCAATCAGGGAGGCGGCAGCCAGCAGTCCGCCGGTGAGCGATGTGTCCGGTCCGACCATCGCGTTCTGGACGGCGTTGGCCACGATCAGCACGACGACGAGGTCGAAGATGCTCATCTGCCCAAGTTCACGCTTGCCGGCCAGCCGGAGGAGCAGAAGCAGCACGATGTAGACAACGGCAGTCCGCAGGACAATCTCTGCCAGCACTCGCGGATCGAGCTCGATCATCGTCCGCCTCTCAGGTCGCCGGACATGGAGGACGCACCAGCCCCGCCGCGATCATAACCGGCGGGGCTGGCTCCTGTGAATCAGCGTGCGTCAGCGCTTTCGCGCCTCAATTAGTCCGCAGCTTCGCTACACCGCGAGTCGCTCATGACGTTCCGAGGTCGTCGGACCGGCCGACGGCGATACGCGACCACTGCGGGATCGGGCGACCATTCATCCGGAACGCATCGCCGGGGATGTTGGTGTCGAACGGCTGCGGCCAGCCCTCGGGCGAGTCCTCCCAGGATTCCTGCCGACCGTAGACCGTTCGATCCAGCATGCCGTACGAGTTGCCCATCGCCTCGCAGCCGCGGCCGGTCGTCCAGTACGTCTCGAAGACCTGATCGCCAACCCGCAGATAGCAGCACTTCATCCCGAAGTGGCGCCCTGCGATGAGGCGGTCAGCCGATTCCTTGGGCACGGAGTACCACGGCATCTGCCAGCCCATGAACTCACGGTAGCGGTCGCTCTCGGCAAACGGCCCTTCGCAGAACACGGCGAAGGTGACATCGCGCGAGTGCAAATAGTCGAGCTCCAGCACGTGCGCGTTATTGAAGGTGCAGCCGACGCACTGCTCGGCGGCGGGCTTGCCGGTATGCCACATGGTGTATGACGCGAAGAGCTGCGAGCGGCCCTCGAAGGCATCGAGCAGGGTGATCTCGCTGCTCACTCCAATGAGCGGGGTCGCTGGGTCAACTTCGACCATCGGCAGCCTGCGTCGCGCAGCAGCGATCGCGTCGCCTTCACGGGTGTGGGCTTTCTCGCGCTTGCG
>Ga0182739_1001685_pt1 | contig 22195 bp, 18 predicted proteins | sample eDN5th30CBELigBY_FD_128873 | JGI IMG/M metagenome (GOLD analysis project Ga0182739, IMG submission 128873) | Enriched backyard soil microbial communities from Emeryville, California, USA - eDNA 5th pass 30_C BE-Lig BY (version 2) (version 2) | ecosystem: Environmental > Terrestrial > Soil >...
ACCGCCTCGTAGAAGGCGATGGCATTCTCGCCGATGCGCAACTCCATGTCGCGCTGCATGGGGCGGAAGGTCCAGCCCATGTTCGGGTCGACATTGGCGTCGAAGCGGACGCGCACCTTCTCCTCCAGCACCACGTCAGAGGCCGACGCGGCGACGTTGGTGGTGCCGCCATAGCCGGTGACGCGGCAGAACCAGTCATAGAACGGCACCGCCGCCCATGACAAAGCGCCCATCACCACAACGACGCCAAGAAGCATGGCGACCGTGCGGCCATTCGAACGCGGCGCGCTCATTGCCCGGCCTCCGGCCCCTGCTCCAACGCGGCGGCACCCGGCGTTCCCGGCACGGCGACCGGGCCGGCATTCGGCGCGGGCGGCGAGGGATCGCGCGGCAGCATCGAGGCGCGCGGCTGGTGGTCATAGCCTTCCATCATGTCGCCACTGGTGATCTTGGCGATCGAAAGCCCGAAGACCAGCGCCACAAAGGCAAGGAGCACGCCCAGCAGCCCGAGATTCCGGCTGCGCCGGCGTCTGTGCAACTCATGCTCGACCCGCGGCAGCATCACCATGCCCCGACCCAGTGCTGCGCCAGAAGCGCGAGGAAATGCAGGAACAGGTAATAAAGCGAGAGGCGGAAATAGCTTTTCTCGACCTTGTAGCCATCGGCATTCGCCTGCTCGTCGGTCCGGCGCAGGATGCGCCAGCCGCCGGCGATGAACAGAAGGTTCAGCACCGCGGAAACCGAAAGGTACAGCCAGCCGCCGACCGAGGTGAAGCCCAGCCAGATCGCGAAGGGCGCCAGCACCAGCGTATAGCCGAAGACATGGCGGCGCGTCGCCTCGCGCCCATGGGTCACGGTCAGCATCGGCACGCCGGCCTTGTGGTAGTCTTCCTTCATGAAGAGGGCGAGCGCCCAGAAATGCGGCGGCGTCCAGAAGAAGACGAGCGCGAACATCAGAAGCGATTCAAGGCTGATCCCGCCGGTGGCGCAGGCCCAGCCGATCATGGGCGGGAAGGCCCCGGCCGCGCCGCCGATGACGATGTTCTGCGGCGTCGAGCGCTTCAGCCAGATCGTATAGATCACGGCATAGAAGAAGATGGTAAAGGCAAGGAAGCCCGCCGCGAACCAGTTCGCCGCCAGCCCCAGCATCATCACCGAAAGGATCGAGAGCGCGACGCCCAGCCCCAGCGCATCCGTGCCGGGCACCCGGCCCGAGGGCACCGGCCGGCCGGCCGTGCGCTTCATCACCGCGTCGATATCCGCGTCATACCACATGTTCAGCGCGCCGGACGCGCCGCCCCCCAGCGCGATGAAGAGAATCGCGCAGAAGGCCACGAAGGGGTTCATCGGCTCCGGCGCGACCCACAGCCCGACAAAGGCGGTGAAGACCACAAGCGACATCACCCGTGGCTTCAGCAGGGCGACATAGTCTCCGAATCCGGCCTCGGCCGGCCCTTGGTATGCGTTGATATCGGTCACGTCCTGTCCTTATTCCGCCTGGGCCAGCTTGACCGGCTGGGCAGGCAGATAATCCGAAGCGTCGGCGGCGAACTCTTCCTTCGCGCCGGCGAGCCATGCATCATACTTCTCCTGGCTCACGGCTTTCACCACGATCGGCATATAGGCGTGGTTGATCCCGCAGAGTTCGGAGCACTGACCGAAATACACGCCTTCGGTGTCGGCCTCAAACCACAATTGGGCGATACGTCCCGGCACGGCGTCCTGCTTCACCGCAAAGGCGGGGACGGTCCAGGCGTGGATCACGTCGGTCGCGGTCACTTGCACCAGGACTTTCTTGCCAATGGGCACGACGACCGGATTGTCGGCGGCCAGCAGGTATTCGTCCTCGCTATAGCCCGCATCGGCCAGCGCGTCCTTTTCAAGCAGCAGGGCGTCGAAGGCGATGCCGTCATTCGGATATTCGTAGGACCAGTACCACTGATGGCCGATCGCCTTGATGACGAGGTCCGGGTTCTCCGGCATTTCCTGGCTGCGGAACAGGATCGGCAGCGAGAAGGCGCCGATCGCGACCAGGATCAGGACGGGAACCAGCGTCCAGGTGATCTCGAGCGGGGTGTTATGGGTAAAGCGCGCCGGAACCGGGTTCGCCCGATGATTGTAGCGCAGGATACAGATCAGCAGCAGCAGACAGACGAAAATCGTCACCGCCGTGATGATATAGAGGACGAAATGGTCCAGCCATTGCTGATCATGGGCAAGCGGGCTCGATGCCGGTTGAAAGCCCATGCCGCCATTATGCGGCTTGCCGATGACCGGCAGATCGCCCAGCACCTCCTGCGCTACGGCCGGGATACCCGTCAGTGCCGCCAGTCCAAGGCCAGTTCCCGCCGCAGCAGCGCGGCGCATCGTCGCAAATGCCATTATCCCATCCCGTTGCCTACGTCCCGCCGGCGAGCCCAGGTTCCTCCAGCCCGGCCGACATTGGTATTGTTTGACAAGCATATCTAACCAGCCCGGGCAAGTCATACCTATCGACTTACGACCAAAAAACCCATAGTCGAGGCGTTCTGGCATAAGGACTTTCGCATGACCGACTCGCCGTTTTCGCCCTTCGAATCCCATCTCGACCGCAACCAGACGTTGCAGATCCTGAAGGATGCGCTGAATGGTGCAGATGACGGAGAGCTGTTTCTTGAGCGTTCGCGCGCCGAAACGCTGGTCTTTGACGACGGGCGGCTGCGCACTGCCAGCTATGATGCCGAACAGGGCTTCGGCCTGCGCGCGGTCCGGGGCGAGGTGACGGGCTATGCCCATTCCACCGAGATCGGCGAGACTGCATTGAGGAAAGCCGCCGAGACGGTGCGGCTTGCGGTTGGCGATGGCGGCGGCACGCTGGCGCTGCCCCCCTCGGGCAGCATCACGCCCCTTTACGCCGCGATCGACCCGGCCGAGGGGATCAGCTTTGCCCGCCGCGTCGCGCTGCTGCGCGAGATCGACGCCTTTGCCCGCGACCTCGACCCGCGCGTCGTGCAGGTCTCGGCCAGCATCTCGACCTCCGTGCAGGAGGTGGCGATTCTCCGCCCCGAGGGCGGGCTCGCCACCGATATCCGCCCGATGGCGCGGATCAATGTCTCGGTCATCGTCGAATCGAATACGCGACGCGAATCGGGCAATGCAGGCGGCGGCGGGCGAATCGCGCTCGACGGTCTGATCGCGCCCGAGCATTGGCAGGCCCAGGTCCGCGAGGCGCTGCGCATTGCGCTGGTCAACCTGCGCTCGGTCCCCGCGCCCGCCGGGGTGATGGACGTGGTGCTTGGCCCCGGCTGGCCCGGCATCCTGCTGCATGAGGCGGTCGGTCACGGGCTGGAGGCCGATTTCAACCGCAAGGGGCATTCGGCCTTTGCCGGCCTGCTGGGCCAGCGTGTCGCCGCGCCCGGCGTGACGGTGATCGACGACGGCACCATTCCCGACCGGCGCGGCTCGATCTCGGTCGATGACGAGGGGAACGCGCCCGGCCGCAACGTGCTGATCGAGGACGGCATCCTCGTCGGCTATATGCAGGACCGCCAGAACGCCCGGCTGATGGGGGTCGAGCCGACCGGCAATGGCCGCCGCCAGAGCTATGCCCATGCCCCGATGCCCCGGATGACCAATACCTTCATGCTGGCGGGGTCCGAGGATCCGGCCTCGATCCTCGCGGGCCTCGACGACGGGATCTACGCGGTGGGCTTCGGCGGCGGACAGGTCGACATCACCAATGGCAAGTTCGTCTTTTCCTGCACCGAAGCCTATCGGGTGAAGAACGGCAAGCTGGGTGACCCGATCCGGGGCGCGACGCTGATCGGCGACGGGGCGACCGCGCTCCAGAAGATCCGCGCCATCGGCAATGACCTCGCGCTGGATCCGGGCATCGGCAATTGCGGCAAGCAGGGGCAATGGGTGCCGGTGGGCGTCGGACTGCCCAGCCTGATGATCGGCGGGCTGACCGTCGGCGGCTCGGCCGCCTGAAGCCGCTAACCTGTCCTTAACCTCTTCCATGCCATCACATCCGGGCGGATGAGGCACAGGCATGGAATGATGGCAGACGCGATCCCCTTCGACCCCCACCACGGCTCCGGCCCCAGGGTCAATGCTCCGGCCGATGGCGGGCTTGCCGTGCTGCGCCTCATCCGCTCGCGCAGGGTGGGGGCCACGACCTTTCACCGCCTGCTTGCGGAACATGGCAACGCGGAGGCCGCGCTGGCCGCCCTGCCAGAAATTGCGCGCGCGGCGGGGATCGGCGGCTATGCCCCCTGCCCCGCCTCGCAGGCCGAGGCAGAGGTGGCGGCGGGCCTTCGGGCGGGTGCCCGGCTGCTGACATGGGACGATCCCGCCTATCCGGCCCGGTTGCGGGACATTCCTGATGCCCCGCCCGTTCTTTGGGGCAGGGGCCGCGCGGATATCCTCGACCGCCTTCCGGTCGCGGTGATCGGGGCGCGCAATGCCTCCTCGCTGGGTCTGCGCATGGCGCGCGGCCTTGCGATGGGACTGGCTGAAGCCGGGGCGGTCGTGATCGGCGGTCTGGCCCGCGGCATCGACACCGTCGCCCATCAGGCGGCGCTGGAGGCGGGGACGGTCGCGGTCATGGCGACCGGGATCGACCGCATCTATCCGTCCGAGAATGCCGCGCTGGCCGAGGCGATCTGCGAAACCGGCCTTCTTCTCACCGAACAACCGCCCGGCAGCGAGCCGGTCGCGCGGAATTTCCCCGCCCGCAACCGGATCATCTCGGGCCTCTCGCGCGCGGTGGTGGTGATCGAGGCGGCGCATCGCTCGGGCAGCCTGATCACCGCCAAGGCGGCGCTGGATCAGGGGCGCGAGGTCATGGCGGTTCCAGGCCATCCGATGGATGCACGCGCCTCGGGCTGCAACGATCTGCTGCGCGACGGGGCGCTGCTGGTCAGGAACGCGCAGGATGTGCTGCAAGCCCTGATGGCCGAGGGGGCTGCGCCCCGGCACGCCAAACGGGGCATTTCAGAACTGCCGGGACAGGACGCCCCGCCGCCTCCGGTCCCCGCGCCAAGGGTGGCGGAGGACCGTGAGAACGGCGGGCCGGCAGGGATCGAGGGCCGGATCCTCGCCAGCCTCGGCACCGCGCCCACCGAGGAGAACCTGCTGATCCGCGACCTTGGCATTCCTGCCGCCACGATTGCCCCCGCCCTCCTGAAGCTGGAGCTTTCGGGCCGCATCCAGCGGTTGACCGGCGGCAGGATCTCTCGCCTCGCCTGAGGCCTGTCTCAGAAGAAGGCCTGCAACCCCGTGATCGCCCGCCCGAGGATCAGGGCATGGACGTCATGCGTCCCCTCATAGGTATTCACCGTTTCGAGGTTCGCGGCATGGCGCATCACCTGATAATCCTCCTGAATGCCATTGCCGCCATGCATGTCGCGGGCCATGCGGGCGATCTCCAGCGCCTTGCCGCAATTGTTGCGCTTGACGATCGAGATCATCTCGGGCGCGGCCTCGGCCTCGTCCATCAGGCGACCGACCCGCAGGCTGGCTTGCAGACCCAGCGAGATCTCGGTCATCATATTGGCCAGCTTCAGCTGGAAAAGCTGGGTATTGGCCAGCGGACGGCCGAATTGCTGGCGGTCAAGGCCGTATTGCCGCGCGGCATGGAGACAGAACTCGGCCGCCCCCAGCGCGCCCCAGCTGATTCCATAGCGCGCGCGGTTGAGACAGCCGAAAGGCCCCTTCAACCCCTCGACGCCGGGCAGCAGCGCCTCCTCGCCGACCTCGACGCCGTCCATGACGATCTCACCGGTGATCGAGGCGCGCAGGCTGAGCTTGCCGCCGATCTTCGGCGCAGAGAGGCCCTTCGCCCCCTTCTCCAGCACGAAGCCGCGAATCTTGCCGCCATGCGCCTCGGACTTGGCCCAGACGACAAAGACATCGGCGATCGGCGCGTTCGAGATCCACATCTTCGACCCCGACAGCACATAGCCATCCGCCGTCTTTTTCGCGACGGTCTTCATCCCGCCGGGGTCGGAGCCCGCATCAGGCTCGGTCAGGCCGAAGCAGCCGATCCACTCGCCCGAGGCGAGTTTCGGCAGGTATTTCCGGCGCTGCGCATCCGAGCCATAGGCATGGATCGGATACATCACCAGCGAGGATTGCACCGACATCATGCTGCGATAGCCGCTGTCCACGCGCTCGACCTCGCGCGCGACAAGGCCGTAGGCGACATAGGAACCGCCCAGCCCGCCGAACTCCTCGGGGACGGTCACGCCCAGCAGGCCCATCTCGCCCATCTCGCGGAAGATCTCGGGGTCGGTCACCTCGTCGCGATAGGCGGCGATGGCGCGGGGTTGCAGCCGGTCCTGCGCATAGGCGCGGGCGGCGTCGCGCAGCATCCGCTCCTCCTCGGTCAATTGCAGCTCCAGCCGGAAGGGATCCTCCCAGTCGAAGCGGCCCAATTCGGGTGCATCCTTGGGTTTCAGTGCCATTCTATCCTCCTGCCCGCTACGGCCTTGCATTGTCGTCGGCTGATCGGCGGCTTATGGCCCGCGCCAGCCTGCTCACGGGTTCGTTCCGGAACTGCCGAACCCGCCCGCTGGTTTATGCTGCGACCCCCTTCAGGCGTCCATCGGAAAAGGAACCCGACATGCGTCGCATTCTGAATACGTCTACAGCCATTGTCGCAAGCCTGTCGCTGATCGCACCGCAGGTCGCACCGGCTTTCGCACAGGGCGCCCCTTCGCAAGAGCAGATCATCCTGCAGCAGAAACAGCAGCAAAAGCAGAAGCAGAGGGAGCAGAAGCAGAAAGCCGCCCGGCAGGAGCAGCAGAAAAAGCAGCAGCCCAAACCGCAGCAGCAGCGTGCCCAGGCCGAGCAGCCAAAGCCGCGCCAGCAGCCGCAGCAGGAGCGGCGCCAGCAACCGCAGCGCGAGGCGCAACCGCAGCGTGAGCAGAAGCCACAGCGTCAGGCCCAGCCCCAGCGCGAAGAGAAACCTCAGGCGCAGCCGCAGCGGGACCAGCAGCCGCCGCGTCATGCCCGGCCGCAGGGAGAGCAGCCGCCGCCGCGGGCTGACCGTCGCGAGGAGCGGCAGGCAGAAAAGCCCGCTCAGCGCCGTGAGGCTGACAATCCGACCCGTCGCCCGGCAAACCCGCAGGATGACGCGCGCGGGCAGCAATCGCGTCCGGCTGCGCAGGGCAATGCCCAACCCAAACGCACATCGCCGTCAGAACGCATGACCCCACCCCCGAATGCCCAAGAGCTGCGCCGCGCCATGGACGAAAAGCAGCGCCCACGGCCACAGCAGCGCGCCGGGGAGCAGCGCCAGACGCCGCCCGCCCGGACCGAGGAGCAGCGTCGCGACGCTCAGCGGCAGGCCGAGCAGCGGCGCCAGCAGAATGCCAAGGCGCGGCCGCAGCCCCAGCAGCTCAGCCCCGAGGAGATGCGCCGCCGGATCGACAGCCGGCAGGGCAAGACCGACCTTCCCGCCCCCGAGGCGCGCAGCCGTCCGAACGAGGTGATGCGCCTCGCCGCATCGCGCGATCAGGCGCCCAAGGCCGCCGCGCTGACCGCAGGCGCGGCGGGCAATGACAGGCGCGACAATGTGAGAGAGCGCCGCATCACTCAGGAGAACGCCCGCCGCTCGGATCAGGATTTCCGCAACCGGATCGAGGACGGCATGCGCCCGCGCGGCGGCCTGACCAACGAGGAGATGCGCCGCCAGCTCGACCGTCGCGAGCGGGAATTGCGCCAGGACGAACGCCGCGTCGATCGCCGCGAACGCGCGCTGGACCGCCGCAACGACTATTGGGATGACTACTACGACCGCGACAACGATGATGACGACGATAAAGGCAGCGACATCGCCAAGCTGCTGCTGGCCGGCGTCGCGGGATTTGCGGTCGGCAGGATGCTCAGCGGCAACCGGCAGGTCGCGCTGAACACCGGCGACCGGGCGGTCCTGACCCTGCCGGATGGCAGCCAGCAGATCGTGCGCGATGACAATGCCCTGCTCTATCGACCCGGCTCGGACGTGCAGACGGAAACCTTCGCGGATGGCTCGACCCGGACCACGGTGCTGCGTGCGGATGGCAGCCGCGTCGTCACCATTCGCGATGCGGACACGAACATCCTCCAGCGAACGCTGGTCCATCCCAACGGGACCGAGACGCGGCTGATGGACAATACCTATGTCCGCCCGGTGCAGATCTCGACCCTGCCGCCGCCGCAGCCGGTGGAATACAGCAACCAGCCCTGGGCCGAGGATGATCTGCGCACCGCCCTTCTGCGGGAATCGGCCACCGACCGGCGCTTTACGCTGGGCCAGGTCCGCGACATTCCCGAAGTGCGCTCGCTGGTCGCGCCGGTAAACGTGCCGGATGTGACCTTCGACTCGGGTTCGGCGGCGCTGACATCGGATCAGGCCGAGCAACTCGCGACATTCGGCAAGGTGATCCGCGACTCGATCGATAAGAACCCGAACGAGGTTTACATGATCGAGGGCTATACCGATGCCGTCGGCTCGGACGCGGCGAACCTTGCGCTGTCGGACCGCCGTGCGGAATCGGTGGCGCTGGCGCTGACCGAATATTATCAGGTTCCGCCCGAAAACATGGTCGTTCAGGGCTATGGCGAGCAATACATGCTTATCCCGAGCGACGGGGACGAGCGTGACAATCGCCGTGTCGCCATCCGCCGCATCACCGACCTGCTGGAACAGAGCGGCAGCTGAACGAAAAAACCGCGGGCCTCGGCCCGCGGTTTTGTTTTTACGGGCCGGGGATCAGCCGAGCGCGTAGCCGGTTCCCCGGACGGTCCGCACGGGATTGTCCCCGCCATTGACCATCAGCGCCTTGCGCAAGCGACCGACATGAACGTCGATCGTGCGCGTATCGACATAGATGTCACGGCCCCAGACCCGGTCGAGCAACTGCTCGCGCGTCCAGACCCGGCCGGGCTTTTCCATCAGCGTCGACAGCAGCCGGAACTCGGTCGGTCCCAGATGCAGGGCAGAGCCGCCGCGAAAAACGCGATGCTCGCCCGCGTCGAGGATGATGTCGCGGAAGGAGAGCCGCTCGCCCATCGAGGCGGGACGGGTGCGCCGAAGCTGGGTGCGCAGCCGCGCCATCAGCTCGACCACGGAATAGGGCTTGATGACATAGTCATCGGCGCCCGTCTCCAGCCCGCGGACCCGGTCCACCTCTTCGGAGCGCGCCGAGAGCATGATGATCGGGATCTGCCGGGTGTTCGGATCGGCCTTGACCCGCCGACAGACCTCGATCCCGCTGACATTCGGCAGCATCCAGTCCAGAACGATCAGGTCGGGCTGCTCCTCGGCGACCAGCAGCATGGCCTCGTCGCCATTCTCGGCCAAAACGACCGAGAAGCCTTCGGCCTCGAGGTTGTATTTCAGAACTTCGCGCTGCGCGCCCTCGTCCTCGACCACGAGAACGCAGGGTTGTGCCTGTGCCATGTTCTCAATCCTCGCCTTCGTTCAGCGTCGCGCGGGTGACGCTCTCGCTTTTCGGGCGCGCATCGTCGGGCAGCTCGCCCGTCGCCAGATAGATTACCTGCTCGGCGATGCCGGTGGCATGGTCGCCCATGCGCTCGATGTTCTTGGCGATGAAATGCAGATGCATGCAGGCGGTGATGTTGCGCGGATCTTCCATCATGTAGGTCAGGAACTCGCGGAAGAGCGCGTTGTACATCTGGTCGACTTCCAGATCCCGCTTGCGCACATCGGCCGCCAGCGCCGCGTCGCGCTGGATATAGCTGTCGAGCGCGTCCTTCATCATCCCCTCGACCGTGGCCGACATGCGCCGAAGCGCCATGCCCGAGCTTTCGACGGCGGGCATGTGGACAAGGACATGGCTGCGCTTGGCGATGTTCTTGGCATAGTCCCCGACCCGTTCGAGGATGGCCGAGATCTTGATGACGGTCAGCGCGGTGCGCAGGTCGGTCGCCCGGGGGGCGCGCAGCGCGATCAGCCGCGCGGCCTCCTCGTTGATCTGGTGCTCCAGCGCGTCGATGGCGCTGTCGCGGCGGCGCACGTCCTCGGCAAGCTCCTCGTCGCGGGTTTCGAGGGCGATGGCGGCGTCATGGATCGCGCTTTCGACCATGCCGCCCATCTTGACGACCAGCGCCTGGACGGTTTCCAGATCGCGGTCGAATGCCGACATGATATGGCGTTCGGAATTCATGGTAATATCCTTTGCAACCGGCTCAGCCGATACGGCCCGAAATATAGCTTTCGGTGCGGGGATCCTGCGGGCGGGTGAAGATGTCGTCGGTGCTGCCATACTCGACCAGATTGCCGAGGTGGAAGAAGGCGGTCTTCTGGCTGACCCGCGCGGCCTGCTGCATCGAGTGGGTGACGATCACCACCGAATAATCCGCGCGAAGCTGGTCGATCAGATCCTCGACCTGGCTGGTGGCGATCGGGTCGAGGGCCGAGCAAGGCTCGTCCATCAGCAGCACTTCAGGCTCGGTCGCGACGGCGCGCGCGATGCAGAGACGCTGCTGCTGGCCACCCGAAAGGCCGGTTCCCGGCTCGGACAGGCGGTCCTTGACCTCGTTCCAGAGCGCCGCGCCCCGCAGCGACTTCTCGACGATCTCGTCAAGCTCGGCGCGGTTGCGGGCCATGCCGTGGATGCGCGGGCCGTAGGCCACGTTGTCATAGATCGACTTCGGGAAGGGGTTCGGCTTCTGGAACACCATGCCGACGCGGGCGCGCAATTGCACCGGATCGACGCGCGGATCATAGATATCCTCGCCATCCAGCGTGATCTTGCCCTCGACCCGGCTGATGTCGATGGTGTCGTTCATCCGGTTCAGGCAGCGCAGGAAAGTCGACTTGCCGCAACCCGAGGGACCGATGAAGGCGGTGACGTTCTTGTCGAGGATATCGACATCGACATCCTTCAGGGCGTGTTTCTCGCCATAATACACCTGCACCTTTCGGGCAGAGATCTTGATGTCGTTCTGCTGCACGGCACGCTCCAGAATTCTCATGTCGTTCATATTGGCAACTCCTTCTGGATTTACCACCGCCGCTCGAACTTGCGGCGCAGGAAGATGGCGAAAAGGTTCATGACGAGCAGGAAGACCAGCAGCACGATGATCGCGCCCGAGGCCCGCTCCATGAAGGCGGGGTCGGCGCGCTGGGTCCAGTTATAGACCTGCACCGGCAGCGCCGAGGCGGGGTCGAACAGGCCCTCGGGCGGCGCCGCGGGGAAGTTCTTGACGAAGGCCACCATGCCGATCAGCAGAAGCGGCGCGGTCTCGCCAAGCGCCTGGGCAAGCCCGAGGATCACCCCGGTCAGGATGCCGGGCGTCGCCAGCGGCAGGACGTGGTGGAACACCGACTGCATCCTCGAGGCCCCTACCCCCAACGCCGCGTCGCGGATCGAGGGGGGGACCGATTTCAGCGCCGCGCGCGCCGGGATGATGATGCGCGGCAGCGTCATCAGCACCAGAACAAGGCCGCCGACGATCGGCGCCGATTGCGGCAGATGCGCGAAGTTGATGAAGGCGGCGAGGCCAAGGATACCGAAGACGATCGAGGGCACCGCCGCGAGGTTCGAGATGTTCACCTCGATGATGTCGGTCAGGCGGTTCTTTGGCGCGAACTCCTCAAGATAGATCGCGGCGGCGGTGCCGATCGGAACCGCGAGGAACAGCACGACCAGCATCATGTAGAGCGAGCCGAGGATCGCGACCCCAACCCCGGCGGCTTCGGGGCGCTGGTCGGAGGCGTCGGGATTGGTCAGGAAGGACCAGTTCCACTTGGTCGCGAGCATCCCCTTTTCGCGAAACGCCTCGGCCAGTTGAAGCTGCGCGGGCGAGGTATTGCCGTCGCGGGCCGCGGATTCCATCGTCACTCGGCCCTTGTAGAAGCCATCGACGCGACCGTTGACGAGGACGGGCTCCTCGATGGTCTGGCCGATCAACTCGGGATCGGCGAGGACATGGCTGCGGAACCGGGCCGAGGCCTCCTTGGAGATCAGGTTCGAGACATCCTTGGCGGTGAGGCCCTCGATCACGATGCCGTTCTGCTCGATCGCGGCCTGCAACGATTGGTCGAGGATCTTGCCATAGGTCAGGGTCAAGACCTTCTTGATCTCCTCGGGGTCGCGGTTGCCCGACTTGTCGAGCAGCGCCGCGTCGAGCGTCACCGGAATGGTCAGGTAGGTCTGGCGAAACGCGCCAAGCCCGCCCGAGAAGATGGTGAACAGCAACACCACCAGCGCCAGAAGCGAGGCGATGATCGCCGCGAGGCCATAGGCACGGAAACGCGCCTCGGCGGCGTTGCGCTTGCGGGTCCGCGGGTCCGCGACCAGCAGCGAGGCCTTGGGCTGGGCGGCGGGGGCGCCGCTTGTCTGGGTGGCGTCGCTCATTCGTACTGCTCCCGGTATTTGCGCACGATGTAGAGCGCGAAGATGTTCAGCCCCAGCGTGATCACGAACAGCGTGAGACCAAGCGCGAAGGCGACCAGGGTTTCGGGCGCGGCGAAATCGGTGTCGCCGGTCAACTGGCTGACGATCTTGACCGTGATGGTGGTCATCGCCTCGAAGGGGTTCAGGCTCATGCTGGCGGCGGCGCCGGCGCCAAGGACCACGATCATCGTCTCGCCGATCGCGCGCGAGGCAGCCAGCAGGATCGCGCCCACGATGCCCGGAAGGGCCGCGGGCAGCACGACCTTGCGCACCGTCTCGGATTTGGTCGAGCCAATGGCGAGCGCGCCGTCACGCAAAGATTGCGGCACGGCGTTGATGATGTCGTCGGAAAGCGAACTGACGAAGGGGATCAGCATGATCCCCATGACCAGACCCGCCGTCATCACCGACGAGCCGAGCTGCCAAGACCCAGCGGCTGGGCGAAATAGTCGCGCAGCATCGGGCCAACGATGGTCAGCGCGAAAAGGCCGTAGACGATGGTGGGGATCCCGGCCAGCACCTCGATCAGCGGCTTGGCGATGCTGCGCATCCGGGGCGTGGCATATTCGGACATGTAGATCGCCGCGAACAATCCAATCGGGATCGAAACCGCAAGCGCGATCAGCGAGATATAGAGCGTGCCCCAGAGGAGCGGCACCATTCCCAGCCGCGAGCCGCCGCCGAAGCGCGGCGACCAGGTCGTGCCGAAGAAGAAGTCCTGCCACGGATACTGGCGGAAGAACTGCCCGGTCTCGAACAGCATCGAAAAGACGATGCCCGCCGTGGTCAGGATCGCGATGCTGGAGCAGAGGATCAGGAAGCCGCGAACGAAGCCCTCGACCGCGATACGGGCGCGGAACTCGGGCGAGGTGCGCGCGAGCGACCATGCAAGGCCCGCGGCCGCCAGCACCAGCGAGACGACGGCGACCAGCACGCGGCTCGCATCCGGTATCGCAAACAGCCAGATCGCGGTCAGGAACAGGGCGGGCACGGCGGTAAACAGCGCGACGTTCCAGCCGTAATAGCTGCTTCGCGAATGCAGCCGCCGGGAATCGCCACCGGCCGCCGCGAGGACGCGCGTGCGGCCGATGAAAAATCCCGCGACGGCCATGGCCAGCACGATCAGCAGGGTCCAGGAGACAGGCATCTGAGCCTCGGATATGGGAAGGAGAAAGGGAAGCGGCGCGGGACCATAGGCCCCGCGCCAGCCGGATCAGTTCGTCAGGGTCGTTTCGGCGGCGACAGCGGCCTGGGTCGCGGCCAGTTCCGGGTCGGCGACCAGGCCATAGGCGGCCAGCGGGCCCTCGGGACCGGCGATCTCGTCCGAGACGAAGAATTCGACGAATTCTTTCAGGCCCTGGATCTCGCCGATATGGGCTTTCTTCACATAGAAGAACAGCGGGCGCGAAACCGGGTATTCGCCCTTGGCGATGGTCTCGGTCGAGGGGGTGACGCCGCCGAAGGTCGCGACTTTCAGCTTGTCGGTGTTGTTCTCGTAGAAGGACAGGCCGAAGACGCCGATGCCGTTCTTGGCCGACTGGATGCGGGCCAGCGTCTCGGTATAGTCGCCATCGATATCGACCGACTTGCCGTCAGTGCGCAGCGCCATGCAGGCCTCGCCGGCTTTATCCTCGCCCAGTTCGGTCTTGAAGGCTTCGGCGGCGCCGGCCTCTTCGCAACCGGCGGCGATCACCTTCTCCTCGAAGACCTCGCGGGTGCCGTGCTTGGTGCCCGGAACGAAGGCCAGGATGTCCTGCTCGGGCAGGTCGGCGCGGATCTGGTTCCACTTGGTATAGGGGTTCGCGACGACCTTGCCATCCTTGACGACCTGCGCGGCCAGCGCATTGAACCAGTCGGCGGCGGTGAACTGGAAGTCGTTGCCGGCGATGTCGCTGGCAAAGACGATCCCGTCATAGCCGATGCGGACTTCCATGATGTCAGTCACACCCTTGCCCTTGCAGGCCTCGATTTCCGATGCCTTGATCGGGCGCGACGAGTTGGCGATGTCGATGGTGTTCGCGCCCACGCCTTCGCAGAACTTCTTCAGACCGGCCGAGGAGCCGCCCGATTCCACGACCGGCGTCGGGAAGTCGGTGTTTTCGCCGAAGGCTTCGGCAACGATGGTCGCATAGGGCAGGACGGTCGACGAACCGGCAACCTGGACCTGGTCACGGGCGGAGGCGACGGTGGCGGTCGCGGCAATCATCGCAAGCGCCGAAACGGCAAGTTTTGCGGATTTCATAGGATGGCTCCTGACATTTCCTGGGGGCCGGGATCGGCCTGTCCGATCCCATAGTGGGGAGTTGCGACAGTTATGCGAAGCCAATGTAACATCAGTATGACAATCCGGGGTAACCCCGTTTCGCACGCAAATCGGCGGACGCGACGTCCCTTTCAGCCGATATGGCCGCGCTCTCCCCCGGTCTGCGCGCGGTCGAGCAGCAGGTGATCGAGGATCACGCAGGCCGCCATCGCCTCGGCGATGGGCACCGCGCGGATGCCCACGCAGGGATCGTGGCGGCCCTTGGTGATCAGCTCGATCTCCTCGCCCTTCCGGTTGATGGTCCGGCGCGGCGTCAGGATGGAGCTGGTCGGCTTGACCGCAAAACGCAGCGCGATGTCCTGCCCCGTCGAGATCCCGCCGAGGATGCCGCCCGCATGGTTCGACAGGAAGCGCGGCCCCTCGTTCCCCAGGCGGATCTCGTCGGCATTGTCGGTCCCGGTCATCCCCGCGACCGCCATGCCCTCGCCGATCTCGACCGCCTTGACGGCGTTGATCGACATCATCGCGGCGGAAAGATCGGTATCGAGCTTGGCATAGACCGGCGCGCCCAGCCCCGGCGGGCAGCCCTGGATCAGCACCTCGATCGCGGCGCCGACGCTGTTCTGGTCCTTGCGGATGCCGTTCAGATATTCCTCCCATGCCGGAACCGCCGAGGCGTCGGGCAGGAAGAACGGATTGTTCCCGATCTCGGAAGCGTCGAAATTCGCCCGGTCGAGATGCAGCGACCCCATCTGAATCATGTAGCCGGTGATCTTCAACCCCGGCACGAGGTCACGCAGCACCGCCTGCGCGACCGCCCCCGCCGCGACCCGTGCCGCCGTCTCACGCGCGCTGGAACGGCCGCCGCCGCGATAGTCGCGGATGCCGTATTTCAGGTGATAGGTGATATCCGCATGTCCGGGGCGGAAGGCCTGCGCGATCTCGCCGTAATCCTTGCTGCGCTGGTCGGTATTCTCGATCATCAGCTGGATCGGCGTGCCGGTCGTCCGGCCCTCGAACACGCCCGAGAGGATGCGGACCTGATCCGCCTCCTGCCGTTGGGTAGTGAATTTCGAGCTGCCCGGACGGCGACGGTCGAGAAACTGCTGGATGAAGCCTTCGTCCAGCGCGATGCCCGGCGGGCAGCCGTCGACGGTCGCCCCAAGAGCGGGCCCGTGGCTCTCGCCCCAGGTGGTGAAGGTGAAGACGCGGCCGAAACTGTTGACGCTCATGCTTTACTGACCTTTTTCCCACTTCCGATAGACATGTGGAGGCGATCAGGCAACGCCAAATCCTGCCTGGGCAGCGTCAGGACCAGGGCGAATCGCTATTTGCAATTAAATTTCATTCTGAACAGCTTCTTAGAGGATTTCGCGTCGCCTTTGCCTCGAAATGTGAATATTCTGCACGCAGCAAGATCGGGAACAGGGCTGTTTTCGCCTCCCCGGGTGCAGGATCGGGGGCGAAATGACCACAACCCCCGGTCGTGAGGCGCTCTTGCCGTGGAAGTTTAGCGAGTATCTGATATGATCCCATTTGTTCCGTGGTCCTGCATCGGGTCTTGTTCGACTCTCGACTAAGGCGGTTCCGGCGGGCAGTATGCGGTGTTCGAACCAGTTTTGTGACAGTCGCTCTTTCGTGCTTGTGGTGGGGTGCGCTCGAGCGGCGAGGGAGGGCGCGGGCCGGAGACACCCGCGCCCTTTCCCATTGGCGATTCCCGTCTGAGCGCCCCTTCGGGCCGTGATCAGATCAACCGCGCCAGCGCCACGACCACCGGCCCCATCAGCGGCAGCAGCACATTCGCAATCGCATAGGTGACGGTATAGCCGATGACCGGCGTGGCGTTTCCCGCCTGGCTGACCAGCGCGCTGACGGCGGGGGTGCTGCAATGCTGGCCCGCAATCGCGCCCAGCAGGATCGGCAGCGGCAGGCGCATCAGCCACAGCCCGACCATCAGCGAGATGAAGGCCGGGATCAGCGACAGAAGGACCGCGAGCAAGGGAAAGAGCAGCCCGTATTCGCGGATCAGCGCGATGGCATTCGGCCCCGCGCCAAGCCCGATCGCGGCAATGAATGTGGCAAGGCCGAAATCCTTGGCGAAATGCGCGGCCGCCCCCGGCAAGGCGCCATAGCGTGGATGACGCATGTTCAGCCAGCCAAAGAACAGGCCCGAAAGCAGCGCGCCGCCGCCGAGGCCCAGCGTCAGCTCGACCGCACCGATCTTGAGGCTGAGATGCCCGATCAGAAAGCCGATGACGATGCCAAGGCCCAGCATGGCGAAATCGGTGCTATCCTCGGGGGGCAGCGGCTGGCCCAGCTCGGCCGCGGCACGCATCACCGCGGCTTCCGGCCCATAGATCGTCAGCACATCGCCCTGCTGCAGATAGGTCTTGGGCAGCGCGGGCACCGTATGGCCCATGCGGCGGATATGGGTGACGAAGATGCCGCGCTGTTGTTCGGGATCGACCATCTGGCGCAGGTCGCGCAATTCGTGCCCGAAGGTCTCCTTCCTCAGCAGCACGATGTCATGCGAGATCAATGCCTGACCCGAGCCCTGCGGCAAGGGCACCTCCTTGCCAAGGACGCGGCCAGCCGCCAGCATGGTGTTCCTGCGCCCGCGCAGCAGAACGATATCACCCTCGGCCAGCACGAAATTCAGATCGACCGGCAGGATCGCGCCGTCCCGCTCGACGCTTTCGATAACGATGGTCCAGTTGCGGGGTTCCTCGAACTCCCTCGCGGTGTGGCCGGCAAGGCCCCCGACCTCGAAGGCGCGCTGGACGGTCACGGGAATCTCGTTGCCGTCGTCATCACTGGCACCCAGCTTGTCCGCAAGCGCCGTCGCCTCGGCCCGCAGATCCTTTCGCGCGATCATCGGCGCGATCTGGGTCACGAACAGCACGATCGAGATCAGCCCGAACAGATAGGTCAGGCTATAGGCCGTCGCGATATGGGCCTGAAGCGTCGTGGTCTCGACCGGGTCGAGGCCGAGCTTGGCAATCGCCTCGGAGGCGGTGCCGAGAACCGCCGATTCCGTGGCCGCGCCCGCAAAAAGCCCCGCCGCCGTCCCCGCGTCCAGCCTCAGCCACAACACCGCCGCCAGCGTCAGGAGGAGCGAGACGGAAACCTCGATCACCGGAAAGACGGCATAGCGCGCCCCGTCCCGCACATTCGCGAAGAATTGCGGCCCGGCCGTGAAGCCGAGCGCATAGATGAAAAGCGCGAAGGCCGCGTTTTTCAGCGCGTCGGGGATGGTGACGCCAAGCTGTCCCAATGCGAGCGCGACGAACAGCGTCCCGCAGACGCCCCCCAGCGCGACCGGCCCCACGCGCAGCCGGCCGATCAGGTGACCGACTGCCAGCGACACGAATAATGCGACGACGGGATCGGTCAGAAGGGACATTCAGCTTCCTGCCGGGAGTGACGAAACCGCGCGGATGCGGCGCCTCAGCGTTTCTGGTATTCGGCGTAATACTCCTCGGCCATGCGGCGAAGCGCGCGGCCGATCGCCGCGTATTCATATTCGTTGAGATTGGCGAGAGAGATGCGGCCGGAGGGGGTTTCGGCCCCGAAGCCCTTGCCGGGCAGCATCACGATCCCGGTTTCGTCGGCGATGCGGAACAGCATGTCGCCGGCGCTGGACTTCTCGCCAATCCACTTGGCGAAATCGGCGTCATACATCCTCCGTGCGATCCCCTCGAGGTCCAGCAGCGTGTAGTAATCGACCGAATTCGCCTCATGCTCCGCGGGCAGGCCAAGCTCGCGGTAAAGCGCGGCTTCGCGGTTGCGGATCAGCTTCTTCAACTCGGCCTTGTAGCTCCCGGCCTCGTCCATCAGCGCGAAAAGCGAGAACAGGACCATCTGCACCTGCTGCGGCGTCGACAGCCCGGCAGTATGGTTCAGCGCGACGACGCGGCTGTCTGCGACGAGCCGGTCGATGAAGGCAAGCCCGCGGACATCCGGGGTCAGCGAGGCATAGCGCGCGTCCAGCGCCTGCTTTGCCTCCTCGGGCAGGTCGGCCAGCGCCTTGTCCATGATATTGCCGTCATGGGTGGCGATGACGCCCAGCCGCCATCCCGTCGCGCCGAAATATTTCGAGAAGGAATAGACGAGGATGGTGTTCAGCGGACAGACCGCGAAGAGCGATTGGAAGTCATCGGCAAAGGTGCCATAGACATCGTCGGTCAGGATCATCAGATCCGGCCGGTCCTCCTTCACGATGCGGGCGATATGGTCCATTCCGGTCTGGTCGATCTTGACCGAGGGCGGATTGCTGGGATTGACGACGAAGAAGATCTTGATCGCCGGATCCTTCAGTTTGTCCAGCTCGGACGCCGGATATTGCCAGTCGTTCTCCGGCTCGGCATGGATCGCCACCGGCACCAGCCCGAATTCGGCAAGCTCGGGGATCTCCAGATAGGGCGTGAATACCGGCGTTCCGATCGCCACCTTGTCACCCGCCTTGACCAGCCCGTTCATCTGCAGCGAGTGGAACACATAGGCCATGGCGGCCGTCCCCCCCTCGACCGCGAAGAGGCGCACGGATTGCGAGACGATCGGACCGCCGACCATCTCCTTCAGGACATAGTGGCGGACGATCTCCTCGCTGACCTTCAACATGCGGGGCGGGACCGGATAGTTCACGCCAAGGATGCCCTCGACCATCTCGTGCAGATATTCCGATGCGGAAAGCCCAAGCTGGTCGCGCACATAGGACATGGCCCGCGCAAGAAAAAGGACGCCCGGCTTGTCATGGTTCTCGGCCGTGAAGCGTTCGAAGCGACCCTCGATCCCCTCGATGCGGGGCATGCCGCCGACCGAGGCGCTCATGTAGGAATAGGACAGCTCCGCCTCGGTGGTGGCGAAAAGGCCAAGCTGGAAGAAAGCGCGGCGCGGCAGCGTGGCGAGGAAATTCGGATTGCCGCGTCCGGCATTCAGCATGGTCCGGTCGGCCTTGCTGGAGGCCAGCTTGATCAGTTCGTCCTTCAGCTCGAACGGGCTGAGCTTGGCATATTTGCTGTAATCCGTCGCCATCGCGACCTCCTGTCTACCAGATCAGGTGAAGGCCACGACCAATGGCCCGAGAAGCGTCAGGAACACGTTCGCCAACGCATAGGTGATCGCGAAGGGCGTGGTCGGGACCGAGTTGCCGGCCTTGTCCAGCACCTCGCCGAAGGCCGGGTTGGCGCTGCGCGATCCAGAAAGCGCCCCGGCAAAGACGGCGGTATTGTCGTATTTCAGCACGTAGCGGCCGAAATACATGGTCAGGATCAGCGGCAGCAGCGTGACCACCACCCCGATCAGGAAGAGCTGGATGCCGCTTTCGCGGATCGTCGTGATCGCCTGCAACCCCGATTGCAGGCCGACGACGGCGACGAAGCCCGCAAGGCCGAGGTCGCGCAGCAGCGTCGAGGCGGCGATGGGCATGTTCCCGCGCGAGTAGTTGCGTGTGCGCAAAAGGCCGAAGACCAGACCCGAAAGCAGCGCGCCCCCGCCGCTGCCCAGCGTCAGCGGGATCGACCCGATCCGCAGCACGGCTAGGCCGATCAGCAGGCCGACCGAGATGCCGATGCCATGAAAGACCCAGTCGGTCTTGTCACTGGGCAGGATCGAGGTGCCCGCGGCCTTTGCCGCGCGCTGCACGTCCTCGGAGGTGCCGCGCACGGTCACGACATCGCCCGACTGGATCACGGTCGCCTGGTCGAGCTTCACGGGCACACCGGCGCGTTTCAGCGACAGGACATAGATCCCGTGGCGCAGCGCATCCGTGACCGATCCGATGATGCTGCCCATGGTCTTGCCGGTGAAATCGGGATTGGTGACGGCGACCTCGCGCGTGATCATCACCAGTTCCATATCGGGATCGGGCAGGATCTCCTCGCCGATTGCCTTGCCGACCACCTCGTTGCGGCGCCCGACGACGAGGATCATGTCGCCCTGCTGCAGGGCAAGCCCCGGCTCGACCCCGATCAGGGCGCCGTTGCGCTTGACGCGCTCGACCGTCAGCAGGTGATGGGCGCTGCCCTCCAGCTCGGCGATGGTCCCGTGGTTTCCGGCACCGATCCTGAATACCCGCCCCACGAGTTCCGGCAGCGCCGGGGATTCGCCCGGACCATAGACCTGAGCGCCCGCAAGCAATTCGGCCTCGGCCTTCATCGCGTCGTCACGGATACTTCGCTTCATCAGCCAGGGCAGGATGTTCACGCAGACGATGATCGCGCCGAACGAGCCGAAGATATAGGTCACGGCATAGCCGACGGCGACATTGCCTTGCAGCCGCTGCACCTCGTCCGCGGCCAGCCCCAGCTTCGCGATGGCCGAGCTTGCGGTTCCGATGATGGCGGATTGGGTCAGCCCGCCTGCGGCGACGCCCGCCGCAAGCCCCTTGTCGAGCCCGAAGATGCGCGCGAGGAGAATGACAGTCAGCAATCCGCTGACGGCAAGGAATGCCGCCATCGCGATTTCGCGCAGGCTTTGCCGGCCCAGCGAACGAAAGAATTGCGGACCGCTTTCATAGCCGACCGCATAAATGAATAGAGCGAACAGCAGGGATTTCACCCCGTTGTCGATATGCACCCCGAATAGGCTGAGAAGAACCGCGACCAGCAGAGAGCCGGCAACGCCGCCAAGCTGGAATTTCCCGAACCGGAACGCCCCGATCCAGTAGCCTCCGGCCAGCGAGAGAAACAATGCGATTTCAGGCGACTGCGAAAAAAGGGACGAAATCCACGACATTTTCAGCCTCTGGACAAACCCGCTAGCGCGAGAATTGCCGGGTTGGAGCCGTCAGTCAATAGCTGGAATAAGATAAGGGGCCGGTCATGTTTTTCATTCCGGTCCGCGCCGCGGGAAAACCTGCCGCGATCCGAGGCGTCGCATGGGTATTTGAAAAACGGTGAAACGAAGCGGGCGGCGGGGAAAATGAGCCGGGGGCGGAATCAGAAAGGGCCTCCCGCATGGGAAGCCCTTCTTGAAGGATCCTGTCGTCTGTCGCGGGATCAGGCCTGAAGCGAGCGGACGCCGACCTCTCCCTCGCCCCGCGACCGGATCGCGGCGACCGCGGCGATGCTGCCGGCGGCGGTGGTGTAATAGGGGATCTTGTCATTCAGCGCGACGGCGCGGATCTCGCGCGAATCGGCAATGGCCTGTGCGCCCTCGGTCGTGTTCAGGACCATGACAATCTCGCCGTTCTTCAGGCGGTCGACGATGTTCGGACGGCCCTCATAGACCTTGTTGACCAGCTCGGTCTCGACCCCGGCCTCGCGCAGGAATCGGGCGGTGCCCCCCGTTGCGACAAGGGTGAAACCCATGGCGGTCAGGTCGCGCGCTGCCTCGGCCAGAGCCTCGGACTTGTCGGCATCCTTGACCGAGATGAAGACCAGCCCGCTTTCGGGAAGATGGGTGCCCGCGCCCATCTGTGCTTTGAGGAAGGCGCGGGCGAAGCTGCGGTCCCATCCCATGACCTCGCCGGTCGAGCGCATCTCCGGGCCAAGCAGCGTGTCGACGCCGGGGAAGCGGGCGAAGGGCAGCACCGCCTCCTTGA
>Ga0182739_1001687_pt1 | contig 22167 bp, 14 predicted proteins | sample eDN5th30CBELigBY_FD_128873 | JGI IMG/M metagenome (GOLD analysis project Ga0182739, IMG submission 128873) | Enriched backyard soil microbial communities from Emeryville, California, USA - eDNA 5th pass 30_C BE-Lig BY (version 2) (version 2) | ecosystem: Environmental > Terrestrial > Soil >...
CCAAACATGCCTGATTCATTGAGAAAGTTGGGCTAGACATTTCTATCTGGCCGAGATTTTGTGATTTTCAACAGGCTGCTAGAGCGTTTTTGTAAATCTCGTTGCAGACTTGCCTCGCGGCATTCAGTCTTTCATCAAGTGAAACCTCTTCGACGCGGGCACATGAGAGACCAAACTGGTCTAGCAGCCTGTTGAAAAATGCACAGATAGAAATGTCTGTGCCACCGGAAGCTTCTGGATCATTGAAAAAGTGGGCCGGATATTTCTGTCTGGCCGAGAGTTCGTGTTTTCCGCAGGCTGTTAGGTCCGCGGACAAAGCCTTCCCGCCAATGAAAATTTGACTTTTTACCGGTAAGTTTTATTTAATTTTTATTAATGAAAAAATAATTAAATTCAGTAAAGTTTAAAGTGAATAGCCATGACCATCCGTGTACAGAGTTTAACGAATGCCGTTTGCATAATAATAACATTAATTCTTGCGAGCAGCGGTTGTTCGGGAGAATCTGGCCCTGCGAAGGCCAGCATTATGGGCACGGTCACTTTGGATGGCGCGCCACTTCCGCAGGGAAGTATTGTGTTCGATTCCGCCGATGGAGCAGGAGGGTCGTCCATCGGTGAAATCATTGACGGGAAATTCACTTGCCTGTCCGAACTGGGCCGCAAACACGTGCGGATTTCTTCTTCCAGAGAAACTGATCAACTGGGGCCCTATGGCGAGAAAATTATTGAAGAGGTGATTCCCCCCAAGTTCAACTCCAAGTCGACGCTCACCGCGGAGATCACCTCCGAAACTGCGAGTCAACTGAAATTTGAACTCACTTCCAAGTAGAGCGCATGACTCTTGCATGGCCCGCGTTTCGCCATGCAAGAGTTGGGTTTCACGTGCACTGCGCGGAGCCAGGCAAGAGCAACTTGCTCTCGACCAGTTTGGTCTACGATGTGCCCGCGTCGAAAGTGTTTCACCTGATGAAAGACTGAATGCCGCGAGGCAAGGTCACGGCAAGATTTACAAAAACGCTCTCATTCCAGATCATCACTCCTCGATTTCGGGCTTCAATTTCAGTCCTCGGCGGCGGCGGAACAAATCGGTCGCCGTCGGGTTCTGTCTTATACTCGTTGTCGTTCGCGATTCCGATTTCAACCCATCGCGCTTGGGGAGAAACTCACCGGCTCATCGACAGGTCTTCTGTCGCGTGATAGACTGCGGACAGATTGGTCACACTGCCCTTGAAGCCGTGGATTTCCTTATAAGCGACAAAGATTGGGTAACGACAATGGCTGGTTACGATGCCTTTGATCCGCGACTGGAATCTCTGGTTGTGGAAACGCGAACCAACTGGGCTCCGGATACGGATTCTTTGTCTGTTGAAGACAAGGCCATTGTCGCGAGGGCCATGCAGCGGAAGCCGCACCTGGCCAGCAAAATCACTTATGAACGAACCCATACCGGGTTCATTCGTGAGATCACCGTTTCCGAAGCGGATATTGGAAAATTGTATGATCAGAAAACCGCCTCGGGGGCACTTTAAAGCAAGTTGTTCAAGCAAATTGCTCTCGTCTGTGCTCGTGGTGAGCGATTGATGGTCGTTCCAAGCCTGATCGGATTGAGAGTCTGTCCCGAAAGGTCAATTTGTGCTGCGATCGGCTCTTTTGCATTCTGAACTTCGTCAGCCTGCATCGACGAATCTTTGGGATTCGCCTGCTTCGGCTTCCTTGTCAGAATGCAAATCGCTCGATCTCGACTGACAAAGTACCTTTCGGAACAGACTCTGAGAGGAAAGGGATGAGAGGAAAGACCATCCTTGAATGCCTTTTTTCTTCCTTTGACATTGACTTGATCGAGACCTGATGCGTTCAAACCGGCCTGTGTGGGTTGTCTGTCTGCTTTCCCTCTTCTGGAGTGTGCTCTCTTTTCAGGTTCTCTCCCCGCAGAGTCTGTTTGCAGAGACTTCCCCCTGTTCGACATTGCCGGAAGGGTTTCAGTTTCGCACGCTGGTGGACGAAACCGGCTCGCATCAATACGCAGTTTTCGTTCCCCGGCAGTATGATCCAGACAAAAAATGGCCGGTCGTGCTCTGCCTGCATGGAGCAGGTGAAAAGGGGACCGATCCCCGGTGGCTGCTGTCGGGACAATTGTCCGTCGCCTTGGAGAAATGGCCTGAAACCCCATTTATTGCCGTTTTCCCTCAATGCGAAGACCTGACCAGCCGCGCACTGACCGGTTGGCTGGCAGAGGGTTCTGACGGCCTGCGGGCCATGAAAATTCTGGAGCAGGTCGAACAGGATTATTCCGTCGATCCCAAACACCGTATTCTTCTGGGTTGGTCGATGGGGGGATATGGCGCCTGGAGTCTGGCGGCTCAGTATCCCGAAAAATGGTCTGCAGTCATGGCCCTCGCCGGAGGAGCCATCCACGACCAGCTTCCGTTGCAGGGGCTGGCGGAGAGAAAAACACCCGTCTGGGCTATCAGTGCCAAAGATGATCCGCTGATCCCCTTTGAACGCTCACAACGACTGGTCCAGCAACTCGATGCAGCAGGCGGAAATGCCACCTTCACGCTGTTGGAGAGTCGTTTTCATGATTTTACCCCACAACTCTTTGCGGCGCCGCAAGTCTTTCAATGGCTGCTCGATCCCACTTCGGTCAATCCGGAACAGATTGACTTTCAACATGTCGCCCCCTCGCCCGGGCGAACCCACTATTACGACCGGTGCGTGGTGGAGTTGAAAACGATTCCGAAATCTCTGGCAATGCGTCTGGGGAATGCTCCCTTTGAGCAGATGGCCCAGGACCTTCCGGAACTCCTCACGTCCACGCCGCTGTCTGGAACACTGGCGAATGTCGACCAGACATTCGGCCAGCCCAACAATCAAATGCGGGTCCAATTGACAGATCTCAGCTATCGTTGCGAGGTCAGCCGGATCTGGGCACACGGAATTTCCGGTGGTCGACTGGGGCTGGAAATCGATTTTCAGCCGCTGGAACTGACCATCGGCCAGACAACTCTGGATTCCGCCCGCAGTCAGGCACAAACTGGACCAATTCACATCCGGGTGGGAATTCACAAGCCTGCGGTGCTTCGCCTGGAGGTTCAGCCGGTCATTCAAAATGATCAGCTGAGATTGCGATTACTTCGCAAAGATTTTTCCTTCGACAATGGAAACTGGTACATCGAACCGCCCCAACAGGTGGAAGCCCACAGCGATCAGTTCACTTCGGATCAGCTTGTCACCGGGATCGTGGGCAGCCTGTACGGCAGTCGTCAGGATCTGATTGACCGCATCCTGGGGGTGATTCCGGAATTGCTGCAACGTGCGGAACAGGAATTACAACAGCGGAGCGCTCCGGGACTGGCCAGATTGCTCTCCCCGTTACCGGTGCTGGTGCCGGATTTAAAAGTCTCGCCCTCCGCCATCCGAACCGACGCCCAAGGTGTTTCCGTCATTTGCGACCTGAAGATTGCATCACGGGTCGCACGGGATTTCTCCCTGTCGCTGAACTCCCTGCAAATCCAAAATCTTCCGCAGAATAATCAGTTGTCGTTGGAGTTGGCACTGGATGCCGTCACGGCCGTTTCTCAATTAACAGTCGACCAGAATCTGGCCGTGGTGAACGTCCTGGATATTTCCGAAGATGAATTTGCCAGGCTGGCGAATCCGCAATTCATGAATGAGATTTTGCCGGACATGCACGCTGCAGAAGATGAACAATTGGAAACGCTGTTGCGATTACTGCACCCCATGCAAGTGCAGGGGACCTCGGGGGAAAGAGCATCCGCTTCTACACAACTCGAACTGCAATCTTCCGGGGTGGCTTTAGACATTTTTCGTCGCCACAGTTCCCAGACAGCTCCGCAACCTGTCGGCAGAATACTCTTCAGCCTGCAGCAGACGATCACGATTGAGCCTCCGACCGATCAAGACTCTCCGGAAGCGGCCTTTGAAATGCGATGGAGCCCTGAATGCAATGTGCGATTCCTACGTGCAGAGTCTTTGAATGGCCATCCTGTTCCGCAGGTGAATGGAGAACGGTTTCAAAAGCTGTTTCACGATGCGTGGAGCGCCTGGGGACAGGCACATGGACAACAACAAATCCCCATGACGGTGAACAGAATGGGAGCCAGTTGGCTCAGGCTGGAACGTCTGCAAGCCGACGAAGAATCCCTGAAGCTGTTTCTGGGAGTTCGTCATCACTTGTTTGCGGATGAATAACGGCCCACGAGGGGGTTTCCGCGTTCTGGAACAAGTTGGGAAAAAAGAGGAGAAAAGATTCCGGGAAAGCATCATGACGATCTTTCCTGCCTTCTCCTTTCCTTTTTTCTCCAATGTCAATCCTCACAAAGTTTATCCATGCAGAAAATCAGGGTCATGTGGACCGGATCAGTTGGATGATAAAAACTTTGGGACTTTTTTAAGAGTCTTTTGAAAAGGTCTGGATTTCCCATCGGCAATTGTGAATAATAGAAGAGTCGATTTCATTCAGGAGGGGGAGCAGCCTGCCTCCAGTATTTTTTGTTAGAGCTTTTTAATTGAGCACCCCGCCTTCGGGAAAAAGCATGAAACGGATTCTCGGGACCTTGCTCGTATTTCAGCTGGCCACTCTGGTTTTTGCGGAGGATGGCGCTGTTTCTTCCACTTCAGAAATCTCTCCGGAGCAGATGGTTTTTTTTGAGACCAAAGTGCGCCCCGTGTTCGTGGAGCATTGTTTCAAATGTCATGGCGAAGGAAAGCACAAAGGGAACCTGCAGCTAGACAACGTCTCCCTGATGTTGTCGGGAGGGGACTCCGGAGCAGCCATCGTGCCCGGAAATCCTGCCGATAGCCTACTGATTCAGGCCATTAATTATGATGGCTACGAGATGCCTCCGGGTAAAAAACTCTCAGCGGAAAAGATTGCAGATCTCACTCGCTGGGTGAAAATGGGGGCTCCCTGGCCCGGCACACACGGAGAAGATGTGGCGGCCGTCCGGAAAGGGGGAATGATTTCAGAAGAAGATCGCACATGGTGGGCCTTTCAACCCATCACCTCTCCCGCATTGCCGGTCTTAAAACACTCTCCACTCCCAGAAAATCCGATCGATTCTTTTGTTCTGGCGATGCTGGAGGAGCAGCACCTTACGCCAAACCCGCAGGCCGATTCGCGGACCCTGATTCGCCGGGCGTTTTTCGATCTGATCGGTCTGCCCCCCACACCTGAAGAAATGCAGACCTGGAGAGCCGCTCTCGAAAACAGTGACGGCTCCATTGCTCAGGCGGAATGGGCCAGGCTCATCGATGATCTGCTGGCTCGTCCACAATATGGAGAACGCTGGGGTCGGCATTGGCTGGACGTGGTGCGTTTCGCCCAGACCAATGGCTACGAACGTGATAACGAAAAAAGATATGCATGGCGCTATCGGGACTATGTCATCGCCGCATTTAATTCTGATAAGCCGTACGATCGGTTTGTGATCGAGCAACTGGCCGGCGACGAATTACCCGATGCCACGGATGAAACCCGCATTGCGACGGGCTTTTACCGCCTGGGGATCTGGGACGATGAGCCCGATGATGCTCAACAGTCCGAATTCGATGACTTCGACGATATCGTCGTCGCCAGCTCAGCATCGTTTCTGGGGTTGACGATGGGATGTGCCCGATGCCATGACCACAAATTCGATCCGATTTTGCATAAGGATTATTACTCGCTGGTCGCCTTTTTTCGTAACGTGCGCAAGTACAGTAACAACGAAAACAGTCCGGAAAACTCCGGCGTGCTTCCCTTGGGGGGCAAAGAGAAAGTTGCTGCAGCCATGGACGCCCGCGCCCAGCGCTGGGCGGAACTCGATACCAAAATTGCAGCCGCGAAGGACAAGGCCGAGAAGGAGAAACTACAGAAGGCACGCAACGACAAAACACTGCCGAACATGGACTGGGCCATGGCAGTACGCGAACACGGTCTGACAAGTGCTTCCACGCATATCCTGATTCGTGGAAACGCACAGACTCCTGGCGATGAAGTCGTTCCAGAGTTCCCAGAGGTCCTGGGCGGGGGCCAGCCGGAGATCATTCCCCCCGATCGCGAGGCACCGTTCCAGACGTCCGGTCGCCGGCTGGCACTGGCGAAATGGTTCGTGAAACCAGACCATCCATTAACGGCCCGCGTGATGGCCAACCGTATCTGGCATTATCACTTTGGCCGCGGCATCGTTCCCACCACCAGCGATTTCGGCAAAGTCGGAGCCCCGCCCTCGCATCCGGAGTTGCTCGACTGGCTGGCCAGCGATTTTCTGGCCAGTGGATGGTCCGTGAAGCAGATGCACCGTCGTATTATGCTTTCGCAAACCTATCAGCGATCTTCCGCTACAGAAACAAACCCACAGGCAAACGCGATTGATCCAGGAAATGTCTACCTCTGGAGACAGAATCTGCACCGATTGGAAGCGGAAGCCATTCGAGACAGCATGCTGGCCGTCAGCAACAGTCTCAATCTGGAAATGGGAGGACGTGGATTCTTTCCACTTGTCGGGGCCGAAGTGCTCTCCGGAGGAACCGTCCCCGGGATCGGCTGGGAGTCGTCTTCAACATCCCAGCGAAGTCGGCGGAGCATGTACACCTTTATTAAACGATCACTCGTCTCGCCCCAGCTGGATACCTTTGATTACGCCAACACATCCTTGCCGTTGACGGAACGTCAAACAACCACCGTGGCTCCGCAGGCCTTGGCGCTGCTCAATGACACCTTCATGCACCGCCTGGCTCATTCTTTCGCGACCCGTGTCGACCGCGAAGCCGGAACCAATCCAGACGCCCGGATTCAGCGCGCTTTCGAAATTGCCTTGAATCGTCAGCCGACAGCGAAAGAGTTGGTGGTTTCCCGGCAATTTATGGAGCAGCAACGTGAAGAATATGCCGCCTTGGGGTCGCGAATCATGTTTCGTCCCATCGTACCGGTGTCGCTTCACCCCAGCTATCTCAGACCATTGTCGGCGGAAGAATTTGTGGATGGCCCGGAAAGCGATTGGACTCCGTTTCGTGGAAAATGGAGCAATGGCGGCGCACTGGATACCCGACAGGGCCCCATCTCACTCTGGGAAGGAGTGACTTTTCGAGATGCCAGTCTCTCCACCACGATCACGCTGGGCAATGCGTCGGAACTGGCAGGCCTGTTTTTCCGAGCCAGTCCCGCGGGAGACTTTGTGAAAGGGTACGAGATCCTGCTGGATCCGCGTGAAGCCACATTGTCCATCGTCCGTCACTCTGGCAAACCGGAGACAATTGCGAGTACTCCCGCCGCCATTTCTTCCGGCATGCCCCTGCAACTGGTCGGTTCCATAAACGGAAACCAGATTGCCGTCCAACTGAAATTGCCCGGGAAGGACGTCAAGCTGGAAGCCACCGACTCGAATCCGATTGAAATTCCGGGGAAGTTGGGGGCTCGCACATGGGGGGCAGCAGTCACGCTGGATGGTCTGGCGTTGACGGTGGATGGTCAGACCTATGATGTGGCCAACTCCAGATTGGGACCGGAATCTTCTCAGCAGCGTGATTCCAGCTGGGTCGCCTTCGACGGTGACTGGAAAGTGAATCAGGACGGAGCAGTCACCCCCGTTCCGGCCACAGCCGGGGGCAAGCTGATCTGGAATCAGGAAACGTTTGGAGATGGCGTTGTGGAAGCGGATGTCCGCGTGCGGGGAGGCGGAGACGCAGGGCTGATTCTCCGTGTGACCGATCCATTCCCCGGTGTCGACTCCCTGGTTTCCTATAACATCAACTTCTCTAAAAACCGCCTGCGGCTTGGCAAACACAATCAGAACTGGCGGGAACTGGTACAGGTTCCTTATGAGTTCCCTGCCGATCACTGGGTCCATGTCCGTGCGGAATTAAAGGGGCCGCATATTCGTATTTACCTGGATCATCATCCCGAAGCGGCCATTGATTACATCGATCCCGAACCGCTGGCAGCGGGAAAAATCGGTTTTCGAACATTCAATTGCCCGATCGAATTCCGCAATGTCACCCTCACCGGGACCGGTGGAACGCAGCCCCTGGAACTGAACAGCCTCCATCCAGCCAGTCAGGCGCATGTGGCCGTTACAGGTTTGAAACCGGACCAGAGTGAACAGCAGGCGTTTGAATCCTTTTGTCTGCTCGTGCTGAATTTGAACGAATTCATTTACGTTGAATAACAGAGAGTGCAAAGGACTGACAGATTGATCGTTTTGCCAATCGCTCATCTGCACATGGCTTCCCGATCGAGACAGGCAGTACACAGCAGTACAAAGGTGAATCATGATTTCTGGATTGCCGATTCAACAACAACCGCGTCGCCAGTTTTTGTGGGACATGGGGGCCGGTTTTACAGGAGTCGCCCTGTCCGGTCTGCTGCAGGCAGACGGATTCTTCAACCGGTCCGCGCTTGCTGAAGAGTCCGCAGCAGTGGAAACTCCGCTGATGGCTCCCAGGCCGCAACACTTCCCCACCAAGGCCAAATCGGTCATCTTCCTGTTTATGTACGGGGGGCCATCCCAGATGGACACCTTCGACTATAAGCCAGAGTTGCAGAAACGCGATGGCGAAGAAGTGAAAACAGAAATTCGCCGTCGCAGCGTCCAGACCACTCGTTTACTCGCCAGCCGACGCAAGTTTGCTCAGCATGGAGAAAGTGGGCTGTGGTGCTCCGATGCATTCCCGCATCTCTCCCAGCACATGGACGAGATGGCGGTGATCAAGAGTCTGTATTCAGATTCATTCGCCCATGGTTCCGCCATGCTGCAGATGAACAGTGGCCGCATCCTGCAGGGCTATCCATCCATGGGAGCCTGGTTGGCATACGGGCTGGGAAGCGTCAATCAGAATCTGCCGGGATTCGTGGTGATGCTGGACCCGCGTGGCGGTCCCATCAGTGGGGCCACCAACTGGTCCAGTGGATTCATGCCCGCAGCCTATCAGGGAACAGTGTTCCGCTCGAGCGGACAACCCATTTTGAATCTGGCTTCGCCCTCCGGCATCACTTCACAAATGCAGCGGGAGCAAATCACCACTCTGAATGAACTCAATGCCATGCACATGGCACACAATCCGGGCTATTCTGAATTGCAGGCCCGAATTGCCAGCTATGAACTCGCCTTTCAACTACAACGGACGGCGCCGGAATCTCTCGATATCACGCAGGAGACAGAGGCGACTCAACGGATGTATGGCATCTACGATCCAAAACCCGATCACCCGCTTTCAATTGGCCCAGAACACTTTGGCCGACAATGCCTGATTGCCCGGCGGCTGGTGGAACGGGGAGTCCGATTTGTGCAGATCTATAGCGGAGGAGGCAACCAGCAGACCAGTTGGGATGCGCATTTTGGACAGGAAGAGAATATGACGATTCACGCTCCTGAAGTGGATCGTCCCATTGCCGGTCTACTCACCGACCTGAAACAACGGGGACTGCTGGATGAAACCTTGATCATCTGGGGTGGAGAATTCGGACGTCAACCGGTCTCACAAGGAGACCAGCACGGTCGCGACCACAATCCCAAGGGGTTTACCTACTGGATGGCCGGAGGAGGAGTCAAGAAGGGGACCAGTTATGGTGAAACGGACGATCTGGGAATGGAAGCTGTGGAAGGTCGACATCACATTCGGGATCTGCACGCCACAATCCTGCACTTAATGGGCCTGGACCATAACAGGCTGCACTTCTCCTATGGTGGACTGGAACAGAAGCTCACCGGTGTGGTTGAAGCAGAACCGATTCACGGTGTGATCGCCTGAAACCCAGCTTCATGCGTCGGCATTAGACCAGTTTGGTCTATCATGTGCCCGCGTCAAAAGAGTTTCACCTGATGAAAGGCTGAATGCCGCGAGGCAAGTGCGATACAAGATTTACAAAAACGCTCTAAAATGTACGAAAATCAAAATGTACGGGGAATATGTACTGGAAAAATGACGAAAACGGTATTACCAGAGATCGTTTGATTCTTCTGCGACCGGGTTTTCGTTTGTATCGAGTGCCGCTTTGAAGCGAGCCGCAGCAGCAACAGCAAGTCCGTCGCAGCGTTCGTTCTCGGGGTGCCCGTTATGCCCCTTGATGATCGTAAATTTCACCTGATGGCGACAGATCAGTTCGTCCAGTTGTTGCCAGAGTTCGACATTCTTGACCGGTTTCCATCTGCTTTTTTCCTTGCGGCGCCATCCGTTTTTCTTCCAGTTGGGCATCCATTCCAGGGCTCCTTTGGCAACGTATGTGCTGTCCGTAATCACTTCCACGCGAGTACGATGGCGTAATGCTTTCAAGCCATGGATGACAGCGGAAAGTTCCATTTGATTATTCGTGGTCAGCCCCATTCCACCAGAACCTTCTTTTTCTTTACCGGTAGAAGGGTGGCGGAGCACGAAAGCCCATCCTCCAGGGCCGGGGTTCCCACTGCAGGCGCCATCCGTAAAGAGCTGCACAACCGGCAAAGTCTTCGCTGGGGAGTCTGAACTCTTCATAAAAGATTCCTGGCACGAATTTTCAGCCTGCTCGGGCTCTTGAGATCGAAGTTTCACTCAAATGCTTCGTCAACTTAAAAATTGAGGGTAGTGCCCTGTCAGGGCACTCGTGCGTTTTTGTAAATCTTGTCGTGAACTTGCCTCGCGGCATTCAGTTTTTCATCGAGTGAAACTCTCTTGACACAGGCACATGAGAGACCAAACTGGTCTCGTGCTTCGTCAAGTTTAAAACGAGCGTTGGTAGAAACGCAGAGCCCGACGACAAAGACATTTGGTGATGACGCACCCCAAACCCAAACCCTGCCCAGGCACTCGTGCCAGGCGGGGCAACTCCGTTTGGATACGCCACTGCAACCTGTGATTCAGGTTGAAAGACCCGTTGGCGCAGCTGTCAGCAATTTCCCTGATCGCAAACTGACGACCAGAAAATGCTATTTGGCGCGATAGGTGATGCGGCCTCGAGTCAGATCGTAGGGAGAGACTTCCACTTTCACGCGGTCTCCCGGAACAATTCTGATGAAGTTTTTCCGCATCTTTCCAGAGACATGCGCCAGCACAATGTGACCATTGTCCAACTGCACGCGAAATTGCGTATTGGCCAGGGCTTCAAGCACCTGGCCTTCCATTTCAATGGCCCCTTCTTTGGCCATAAACCGGCAACCTTTCCACAAAAGATCTTGACACACCAGAATGAAAAATTCAGGAATCGGTGAGTCTAGCCATCCATGCCGAAAAGAGCAAACAGCGTCGAGGAGTTTTCAAAACTTCTCATGCGATTCGCAATTTTTGCAAGAACATTTCGACCGGAAAGAGATCGGCCGCTCTACGTTCAAGGCGACGGGCAACAGGCAATGGGCGAAAGAATCCAGGAGCGTCCGGAGAGGAATACCCGGTTTCCACCATCTGCAATGTTTCTTCGGGCGAATGCGTTCTCTAGACTGCAAACGGTCAAAACGCTTCCAGAGTGTGCAAAGTTTGTGACACGTGAACGACTCTGGGGGTGACCAGGACAAACTGGCCAGGCCAGGATGGATCGTTATGCAGCCACCATCATGTTCATCAGGCAAGCGGATCACTCCACGCTTGCAGAAATTGATCATCGTGCTGATCGCCGTGATCTTTCATGCCTTGCCACCCGTGATCACGTGGGCCTGGGCGATTGATCCGCAGCGGACACTCACCCAGGTACTGATGCGCAAATGGCAGTTTCCACAAGGTCTGCCTCAACCTCGCGTCCTGGCGATCACGCAGACCGTGGACGGTCATCTCTGGCTGGGAACACAGGCGGGCCTGTTTCAATTTGATGGAATGAGGTTCACTCCCGCCCGGACTTCTTGTGGGTGCTCGCTGGGAAACTTATGGGTGCAGCAACTGGTGGAAGATGCGGAGCATCAATTGTGGATTGCCACGATGGGAGATGGCCTGTTGAAGTTCAGCGACGGCAAATGTGAGCGATTCCGCCTGGATGCGGGACTCCCGTCATTAAATGTGCAATGCCTGCTGATCGATCATTACGGCACGCTTTGGATCGGCACCGATCAAGGTCCCGCGCGGATGCTGGACGGAAAAATTGTGCCTTTCCTGCCGCAACGCGAATTGACCGTCAAGAATGTTCGGGCGATGTGTGAAACAGCCTCCGGAACAGTTTGCCTGGGGGGTGATCAGGCACAATTGAATTTATGGCGAGACGGCCAGTTTCTCACACGGAAGTTAACAACGATTGGACCGGATGTGGTGATTCGCGCACTTTTGGCGCTTCCCGAGGGCACTCTCCTGGCGGGCACAACGTCTGGACTTGTCCGGTTGGACGCTGCTGGCGAATCGAAGCTTGGACGGGCCGATGGACTGGCAGATGACTTCATCGAAACGCTGGCTTATTCCAGCACCAGGCAGGTTTGGATCGGAACGCGAGATGGGGTCAGCCGGATGGGCGATTATGAAATCGAAACACTCCGCACGCGCGACGGACTGACTCAAAGCACCGTCTGCGCCATCTGCGAGGACCACGAACGCAGCATGTGGATCGGCACCAAGAACGGCCTGAATCAATTTGTGGATCGCCGGACAATCCCTTTGACGACCAGCGAAGGGCTTCCCTCCAACGAAACTGGTGCAATTCTGCAGGACCAGTCGGGGGAAATCTGGATTGGGACGCTGGACGCCGGCTTGGCACGTTTTGCTGGCAGACGATGTGAAGCAGCTGCCAATATGGGAACGGGGCTCCCCGGAAACCGCATCACAGCCCTGGCCAGCAGTTCCGCGGATGAACTCTGGATCGGGACGGATCTGGGGCTGTGCCGCATGCGGAACAATCAGGTTCAGGACCAATTCACGACACAACAGGGGCTTCCATCAGACGTGATCTGCAGTCTGGTCCCGGGCGAACAAGGGACCATCTGGATTGGAACCGCACATGGGTTGGCCAAATGGGACGGCATGCAAATTTCAAAGTTCGCTTTGGAATCGGAAATGTCGCAATGGCCGATCCGTGTCATTCTGAAAGAGCCGGATCAATCATTGATTGTGGCCACGGACGGCGGGGGCCTTTATCGCTGTCATGGGCAGGAAGCGGTTCCCTGGTTGGCAGGGGTTGCGGAAATGCGCCGCATCACGGCGCTCATTCCCGGTCCTGTTCACAGCCACTGGGCCGCATCACGAGAAGGTTTGTTTCTGATCCGCAACGGCAAGCCTGTCCGTTTCACTGTTCAGCAGGGACTCTATGATGACGAAATCTACGGACTGGCCCTGGATGACCAGCGACGATTATGGATGGCCTGCAGCCGTGGTATTTTCTTTGTCAGACAAAGCGAACTGCTGGAACTGGCCGACGGAAAACGGGAAAGCGTCAACAGTACGCAATTCAGCCCGATGGAAGCACTGCGAACCATTGAATGCCAGCAAGATGTCCAGCCATCTCTCTGGAAGATGCGGGATGGCAGGATCTGGTTTTCCACGATACACGGCGTGATTATTATCAATCCAACAGCAATTCATCGTCAACTTCCGCCTCCACCTGTCAGCCTGGAAGAAATGCAGGTGAACGGGCAGACGGTGGATCCGCGTCAACATCTCACTCTGGCGGCGGGGCAGAACAATCTGATGTTCCGTTATACCGCACTTAGTTTCGCTTCCCCCACGCGTCTCCACTTTCGCTATCAACTCGAAGGCTTTGATAAGGATTGGGTCGAGGCCGGAGGACGTCGTGAAGCATATTATACAAATGTGCCTCCCGGCCGATACCGGTTTATGGTCAGTGCAGCCAATCCGGAAAATGATTGGCACTCAACAGCATTGCCGGCAGAATTCGTCATCCATCCTTACTTTTATAAAACGATCTGGTTTTATGGTCTTTGTTGTGCTTTGTCAGGGCTGGCCGTCTGGGGCACACTCCGTCTGCGGGTTCTGCAGGTACGCACCCGGCTCAATGCCGCGCTGGCAGAAAGAATGCGGATTGCGCGAGACCTGCACGATACGTTAATTCAAGGGTTCTCCGGGGTGACGATGCAGATGCAGGCCATTGCCCGACAACTGAAGAATCCAGGAGAACGGGATGCACTCCAGGAGGTGATCAACGATGCCGGCAACTGCCTGCGGGACGCCCGGCAAACAGTCACCGGACTCAGACACGCACCGGGAAGTGCCACCAGTCTGATCGAAGCAATTTCCCGTACTGCCCGACAATTGACGGAAACTCAGGAGATCCAACTGCAATTACACATGCCTGTGAAAATAGCACCACTCTCCTCGGAAATCGAGTACAATCTATTGAGGATCGCACAAGAGGCGATTGCCAATGCCGTCAAGCACTCTGGAGCCGAGACGATCATCGTTTCCCTGACAACGGAGGACGGATTACTCAATATGTCGATTGAAGATCATGGCACGGGCCTGTCGCGCGATGACAGCCAGCTACCTGTAGGACATTACGGAATGATCGGGATGCGAGAAAGAGCGCATCAGATTCGGGCCACACTGGTCTGGCTCGCGCGTCCCGGAGGAGGCACCATTGTGCAAGTTGTGCTGCCGAATTTGCACGGAGCAGGACAAATCGCTCCTCCGGCGCTCTCCTCGCAAATCTCTTCATGAAAGAGCCCGGGTGGTGATGGCAACCGAAACAATAATCCGCATTCTCTGTGTCGACGACCATCCGCTCGTCAGAAAAGGGATTGCTTCCATTCTCGGGCAAGAACCAGACATGGACCTTGTTGCCGAAGGCGAAAACGGCCAGCAGGCGGTCGAACTGTTTCGTCGGCACATGCCGGATGTCGCGTTGATGGATCTGCGGATGCCGGTGCTGGACGGCATCGGTGCAGTCTTACAGATTCGCCATGAATTTCCAGCAGCACGCATCATTGCACTCACCAGCTATGATGGTGATCAAGATATTTATCGTGCCCTCGAAGCGGGAGTGCGCGGTTATCTTCTGAAGGAAACCGTCCATGCCGAGATTGTCTCCGCCATTCGTACCGTGCATGCCGGACGTAAACTCATTTCTCAGGATGCAGCCCAGCGACTGGCAGAATACTTCCCCCAACCAGCACTCACACCACGCGAAATTGAAGTCCTGGAATGGGTTGCGAAAGGGCTCAGCAATAGAGAGATCGCCCAGCAACTTGGAACCGCCGACGGCACAATCAAAATGCACGTACAGAACATTCTGGCCAAGTTGGAGGCGACCGATCGTACGCATGCAGTCACCACGGGGCTCAAACGCGGCATCATCCACTTGTAACGAAAAGTGAGTTATGGACCCGCAATGCCCACGGAACGACTTTCCACGGGACGATTCTCCAGATTGATCAGGTAAGCTTCACGCAGCAGCCCTTCCGGAGTCCACCCCACATAGGCCACGTGTGCCAGGACAATTGGACGCACCCAGCGGGCTTGGTACGCCATCCGCAAGGCAGGATGTCTCGTCCGATTCTGATCCAGTATCTTTTGAATACTGCCACGCCGTCTGTCAGAAACTTCATCCAACGAGAGTCTTCCCGCATACTGGAGTCGGCTGTTGGCAGTCCGAGCCAGCAAAACCGACCGGATTTCGCCAGCGGAGTTGGCCAGGTAACCAATCACCAGGAACTCGGATCGCTTTGACCGTTCACGCCCTGAAGAGGATCGAGGAATTTCTTCGGGCTTTGCACCGTGCTGGACGCCGGAAGCTGCCAACGCAGAATGCGAGGGCGAAGCAAAGTCGGCGGCAATTTGAGCAGGGGAGCCGATCGAAGTCACACCTGCCATGGCCACTCGACCAGGCCCCGACGCCCCGGCAAACTCTTTCAACGAACTTTCCATGTCGGAACCATTCGCGGACTGGCCAGAAGGTCCATCCCCATCCAGCCCCAGCGGGGAATTTTCTTCCTCCTCTTCTCCGAACGTCGCAAATGCGGAATTTCCTTCCGTACTGGAGACGAGTTGCACAATGGATTGCATCACGGTCCGCTTGCGTTTCCTGGGTCGCATGCCATGAAACATCCCCTCAAAGTCCATGCCGATGACCGCCACTGCCAGGACAACTGCCAGGAGACCATTGGTGCCCAGAGATAAAGTCTGACGACTATGAGGTAATTGCTTGAAGACTGCAGGCCAGAGTTGCAAGGGTTCAAAAAACATGGAGCTGAGCGGAATACTGTCACTTCCACGTGTGGCAATCATGAACGCCTGAACCTGGGCCACGATGATGAACAGAAGACCAACGACAAATTGAATTCGTCCGGCGGGACCACGTGCACCAGCCTCCGGCTCCAGCAGACAATAGAGACTGCTGGCCATCACCATGGCCAGAATTTCGACCACCAGCCAGATGATCCAACTGCTTGAAGGGGACGTTTTTTCATCCAGCGTCGCCTGAATTTCTTCAGGAGTGACGGAACGTCCCAGCTTGGGATAGTACGCACAATCCGGACACCACGGTGAATCCCCCCACAAGGTTTCCGAATGGCACTGCGGACAATCCGATTTTGTGGCGGTCCAGGCTCTGCCGGCAGGTTGTTCCGTTTTTTCCAGACGCACAGATTCCAGCATCCGCATCAATCGAGAGGTGGCGTCCTCCGAAAGAGCAGTTGTGGAGTCGGGTGTCTGAACGTCAACGGTCATAAAATATTTCTCAATGAAAAAGAGAGAATGAGAATCGTTGGAATAAGTCGTTCGGTTGTGACAAACCTTTGCGTCCTGCCTGCAGATTCGCTTGTAATACGCATTCGCACCTGTCAATTCACATTTTCTGTCAATTCACCTTTGAAATTCCACAGGAAGGGAACCAAGCCTCGCAACCTGGACTTCCCAGAAACACTAGCTTATTTCTGGAGCGACATGGCGAGGATTCTTTAAAAAACATTCGACAGGGGGGGACAGAAACGGCAGTCCAGTCTCCAATGCGGCTCGGCAGCTTCACTTCTGGCAGAAAATCAGAACGTCACAATGGCGTCCATCATAAACATGCAGTTATTTGTATAGTCCGCCAAGGCTGCGGCATTCGGTGCCACGGTGGGCAGGAACCCGGGAATGCCGTTGCTCCAGTTATAACGGATTTCCGGACGCAGAAGCAGGTTGGGAAGTGGGCGAATGTTCAGACCATAGGCCATTTCCTGCATCGACGTTCCATTGGCCTTCCACCATTCCACACGGGCTCCTGCTTTCAGATGATCATTAATCGTATAAAATAAATACTGATTGACACCAATCGCACTGTAATGTGTTCCAGCTCCGGCACTCCCGTTCGGAGAATTGTTCATGCTGTCCAGATCGCTTTGCACGACATATTCCCATTTGTCGTTGATCACATAATCCACAACGACGCTGTGAGAATAGCCATTGCCGATCCAGCCCAGATTTCCGGCAGTCAGAATATAGGTCACTGTCAGATCGTCAATGACTTGAATACTGGTCCCGCCCAGGAAGCTGCTCCCTCCGTTAAGCTGATCAAAGCCGGTATCCCAGCCCAATGTATACCCTCCATAAACAGTGACTCGGTCCGTTGCCTGATAAGTTGCCAGCGCTCCCGTATGGGTGAATGCTTCACCGAAGTTAAAAGTATACGGGATACTATAAAAGAAGTTGCCTGTAGAAGGGACAACCTGATACCCCAGGAGTGTATAGAAGTGTCCTAGTTTTACAGACAGTTTTTCATAGGCGACTTCAGCATAGAGTTGCGGGATCGCCCAGTCATAGACCCCATAATTATTATGAAAGTCAAACTGTCCCGGATGATTTCCAAAGGACTGCGTATTGGAAGCATCGGTTCCATACATCACATCAACGCGACCGCCGAATCCGATCCCCCGAGAGCCATCCGCAATCTTTTCAACGAAAATGTTTGTCTGATTGTTCTGGAAATGTCCGGGATAGGTTGCAAACACGCCATCATTCGCGGTGCTGAATCCGAAGCTGACCCAGCCGCCGAGATCCCAGTCGGATTCTGGACCAAGTAAGGTTTCCCCCAGGTCGAATGGCTTCCCGTTTCCGAAGAATTGTCTCGTGCCACAACCGTCTGCCCCTGGAAATATGTCATCACAGGCAACTTGTGGAGGACAAAAGATCGGATCTCTAACGGAGTGATCCATCACGCTGCAGCCAGCAGCTTCGCGGGGAACAGGAGCCAAAGGGGCTGCCTCTGGAAGTTCAAAAACAGTCGAAATCTGCTGTGAAAAGTGATTCTCCTGAGCAGAAACAAATGTGGCAGCACTGTTCAGTGTTGCCAGACAGAGAATCAGGCAGGGGGGGGAAAGGGACTTCACTGGAGAGACTCCAAATGGTTCTCCCCGGTCCCCGTGAGCACTTCGGTACCGAGATCGTGGCAACGAATTCGTTCATTTCGACAAGGCCCGTGCAGAACAATGTTCACATCCGGTTTGCCCACTTGGTTGTGTGAGCAATGGTGGCATTATTCAGCGACACCTTGTGCCGATCAACATATCCGTCTGAGATCTCAAATCGACGCTCCTCGCCCACGTTCCCCTGAAAATCCCAGATTGCCCAGAAATTCGCTATCATCGTCAGAATTTGCCAATTGAATAGAGGCAGAACAGGGTGGTGAGACCACTACTGCTTCATCTATTCTAAAATTGAGACCAGTTTGGTCTAATCTAAAATGTCGGGTAGGTCTTCACGTAAAGTCCGACAACAGAGGACGTTTCGCGATTACGCACCCTAAATCCAAGCCCTGACAGGGCACTAGAGCGTTTTTGTAAATCTTGTCGCAGACTTGCCTCGCGGCATTCAGTCTTTCATCAAGTGAGACCTTTTCGACGCGGGTACATGAGAGACCGAACAGGTCGAGAGAATCGCACAGAGAGCGATCTGTTATTTTACTACGGGCAATGGAGCACAGAAAAGTGTTCCGCAAATGCCGAAGGAAACTGGTTATGGATGGCGGTGAAGGCATGAAGGCTCCCCGGCCTCTGATGGGTTACTGGATTTGCGGTTTGTGGCTCCTGGGCTCCATTGCAGCCTGCAAACCTCAGCCCGCAGAGAAAAACGCCAATGAAAAAAAGGCTGCCACCGGGACCGCTCTGTCAGGAACGGCTTCCGGGCGAGAAGGGAACACGCCCCCTGCGGTCCTGGCAGATTGGAAAGATCCCCTGGGGGTGCTGGTCTTTACCGGAGACGTTCATGGTTATCTTGAGCCGTGTGGTTGTGCAGAAAAGCAGTCGGGTGGCTTTGCCCGGCGAGGCGGTCTGATCAAGTTGCTCAAAGAAGAAAAGAAGTGGCCCGTGGCCGCCCTGGATGTCGGTGGCTCTCTGAATGAGGCCCGCATCACTTATCCGCAGACGCGCATCAAATTCGATACCATGCTGAAGGGACTCAATGAGCTGGGCTATCAAGGTCTGGCCCTCGGAAAAGAGGAATTGCTGCTGGGCGCTCAGGATCTTTATACCGAATTCACTCATGTCTCTGCAGAAGAGGGATTTCATGTCCCTTTCCTCTCGGCAAACACGACGATTTTCGGATCGAAAGATCTGGGCACCCCCCTGGGTACGCGAATCATCGAGTTGGGTGGATTGAAAATCGGTGTCACAGCGATTGCAGGAGAGACCACCCGTAAAGAATTAGAGAGCGCGGGGGTGACACGGGATCCGGGAGAATTACTGGTCGAAGACCCTCGTGCCGTTCTGCCGGCAACCATTCAAAAGCTTAAAAGCGAAAACCCGGACTTACTGGTTTTGCTCTCCGCAGCCACGATGGAGGAATCGACAGCGCTTGCCCGGGAATTCCCGGATTTTCAGATCGTGGTCACATCCGGCAGTGTGGAAGATCCTCGTTCTGATGCAATTTACATAGGTCAGACGCTGCTGGTTCAAGTCGGAAAAAAGGGGAAGAACGCAGCCGTTGTCGGGATCTCTCCCGAACACCAGTTTCAATATGCTGTGCTGGAACTCGATCAGGAGCGGTTCGAGGAGTTGCCCGCCATGCACCAATTGATGAGAGATTATCAGGAACGGTTAAAAGCTGCCTGGCCGGAACTCTCCGCCCAAAAAATTTCTGATCCGGATGATCGCCAGTTTCTGGGGGCTGCTTCCTGCAAGGAATGCCATACTTATGCCTATGGCGTCTGGTCCCAGTCCAAACATGCCCACGCATTCGAGAGTCTGCAGAAAGGGCGTCCCGGCCAGGAAGCCCATTGGATCGATCGCACCTGGGACCCGGAATGTCTGGCCTGTCATACCACCGGCTGGGATGCCCAGAAAGCGTTGCGGTATCAAAGCGGATTTGTGGATTTCGAACAGACTCCGTTACTGGCTGGACAGCAATGTGAGAACTGTCACGGAGGTGGTTCGAAACATGTTTCGTTAGAAAAAGGCTGGAAACGTGGCAGCCCAGTCAGTACGGAAATGAAACAGGCTCGCGATGGAATGCGACTCACTTTGACCCGCGCAAAGTCCGATGTCTGCCTCCGCTGCCACGACGGCGATAACAGCCCTCACTTCGATTTCGAGAAGTATTGGCCCAAAGTGAATCATACCGGTCGAAAAGATTAGACCAGTTTGGTCTCGAGCGCATTCACGCCGCATTGTCCGGGTTCTGCCTCGCGGCATTCTGCATTCCATCAATCAAAACACGTCCAATCAAAACACGCGACGAGATTGACAAAAATTCTCTAAAAGAATTCGTCAGCCTGCAGATCGTTTTCCGAGAGCAGATGCAGGCCATGGTCCAGGAGCACCTGGCGGGCATGATCGACATCATCTACAAAAATGGCGATGGCTCCTCGCCGGGAACGGTGGTAGAGCAGAGGATAAGTGTAAGCGATATTGATTTCTGCCGTCATTAACGTGCGGAAGACCGTTCCAAACGGGTCCACCTCATCCGGTAACTCGACTCCCAGGATATCATTTTCGAGAAACGTGAACGTCGTCAGGGACAGAATTTCACGGACACGATCCGTATCGTCCACCATCACCCGCACCACAGAGAAGTCGATGGTGTCGGCGATACTCAAAGCCACGATTTTCAGATCGTGCCGTTCCAGTTGTTTGAGCAATTCGTGTAACCGACCCACACGGTTTTCCATGAAGACACAGAATTGCCGCAGGCATGGCCAGTCTCGGCTGCGCATGGTCATGGGCTGAACGGGTACATTGTCATCATCACTGAACGGCATAGTCCTTGCCCCGGAGTTAGAAAGTCGTGCCTGTCCACGGTAGGAAATTATGAGAAACTGGTCAAACTCAAGGAATGCAGCAGCATCCGTAAAAGAAGCGGAATTCCAGAATTTCAATTTCCAGTCACTTGCTCGATGAAGGCAGAACGGTGCAGACATCATTCCGTCCCCCTCTCAAGACCATTTTGTGCGACATGGGGAATGTCCTGGTCTTCTTCTGTCACGAGCGGATGTGCCGTCAGATTGGGGAACTTTGCGGCCGTTCGCCTCATGCGGTCCGTGAATGTCTGCTCGATTCTTCCCTGCAATGGGAATTCGAACGAGGACTCATCAGCGAAGCACAATTGCTGTCCCGATTAGAAGAAGTTCTGGAATGCCGGTTCAATCTGACAGATCTGGTTCGGGCGACCGCCGATATTTTCGAACTCAATGCCTCGCTTCCTCCTGTGCTGCAAACTCTCAAACAACAAGGATTACGATTAGTCCTATTGTCAAATACTTGTCTCAGCCATGTAAACTTCATTCGGCAGAAGTGGGATTTTCTCGACTTGTTCGATCATTTGATTCTCTCTTACGAAGTGAAGGCAGTTAAGCCGGAAGATGCCATTTTTCTGGCCGCCCTGAAGGAAATTCGTTGTCGTCCGGAAGAATGCCTGTATGTGGACGACATTGCCACATATCTCGATCAGGGACGACGATACGGGCTCCAGGCCGAAGTCTTTACGACCACAGCGGCCTTTGTCGAGAAGCTTTCAGAATATGGGGTTCGTCTGGCAGCAGCACCGCATAAGAACAATTAACATCAGGGCCAGCGACTCTTGCCCGTGCTTGCAGTGAATGTATTTCGATTGTGCCCGCGGGAATGGTATTTTGATCGATGAAAGACTGAATGCCGCGAGGCAGAACCGGGACAATGCGGGGTGAATGCGCTCGAAACATGGCTTCCATGTCGCCGCCGGCATCCAATACGGTCCGATCGAACCGGCAGATTTCAGAGTCTGTCCCGAAAGGTCAATTTGTGCTGCGATCGGCTCTTTTGCATTCTGAACCTCTTTGTGTTCTGAACGTCGTCAGCCTGCATCGACGAATCTTTGGGATTC
>Ga0182739_1001688_pt1 | contig 22165 bp, 18 predicted proteins | sample eDN5th30CBELigBY_FD_128873 | JGI IMG/M metagenome (GOLD analysis project Ga0182739, IMG submission 128873) | Enriched backyard soil microbial communities from Emeryville, California, USA - eDNA 5th pass 30_C BE-Lig BY (version 2) (version 2) | ecosystem: Environmental > Terrestrial > Soil >...
GCTTTAGATCATTATCTAAAAGTACACACTGTAATATAAATTGAACCGCCGTATACGGAACCGTACGTACGGTGGTGTGAGAGGGGCGAAAATAATTAGATTATTTTCCCTCTACTCGATTTTAATTCTACTAAAGAAGTTCATATTTTAGCCGAAATAATAAATGGACGACAATTTATTAAATTACGACTCTTTTTTATTCATAAAAATCTGACAAGTACATCGTCTAAAGGAGTAGTAGTATGACAGGCCAAGAGTTAACGAAACATTTACAGTATGTTCAAAAACTGCTGTTAACATTAATGAATAGCTATGAAGATTTTCAATCTAGAAAACCTCAACTAAAGGAACCTTCTATTCCTTTCAAACAACATGTTATCCATATAATAGGTATTCTTGCCGCAATTCTTATTGCGACACTAACAATTAGTACGTTTATAAAAGTCGAAAGGTCCGTACTTTTTTTAATTACAATCATTCAAATGGTTTTAGCCATTGGTGTGTATGTGTTTGTTATGAAAAGGGTAACGCAAACGGAACCTACTAAAGGAGAAAGGCAAGAACCAAAAGCGAAATCTTCAATGTCTATTTATGAACTTGATCAGCTTCGATTTAAGATTTTGCAAGATTTAGCGAAATCACCGATTCCTCCAACACATATGACCCCAAGCTCGATAGGGAAAATGCTTAAACTAGTTGAGAGCGGAATGTGTATCTCATTAGAAGAGTGCCTAAACTCCCTTAATAAAGAGACAAATAACCCAAAACACATGGAAGAGCTTGAGATAATGAAGCATCTACAAATGATTTCCTACCATTAACGTAAAAACTATATATATGGAAATTGTTTGTAGATCCTTATAGAATGTGTATAATTTTATATAGGAATGTCGAAAATTGGAGGACTCATATAGTGAAAAAGATTATGGTTTTAGTAACACTTATTGTATGCGGGGCTGCAATTATATTTGGTAATCTTCATTGGAATGAAAAAATAACCGCACAAAGTGAACCAGCCGAAGGAAAAGCCGAACCGGTAGAAAAAGTAGAAGAAAAGCAAGAGAATTCAGATGCAGAAACATATATGGCAAACCTCCAGGAAGCTGCACAGGAAAAAATAAGAACAGCGATCGACTCTGAAGAGCCGGTGAAACTTGTTATATATGGAACAACGGAAGTGGAAGGTACCTGGATTGATTCATTTAAGCAGGAGCTGACAACTGCTTATGGAGAGGGTGTATTTGATGTCACAGCTATATCAACAGGTACAAATACAACACGTGACATCATAAATGACAATTCATATGAAGAAATCAATGAGTTAAACCCTGATATTCTATTATTTGAGGCACCAATGCTAGAGGATAATGGAGATGTAGGGATTACAAATACTCTTGAGAATCTAGAAAAAATGTACGAGTCCTGGCAAGGTGCGAATGAGAATCTTGTTTTGATGGTTCAGCCGTCACAGCCGCTATATAATGCTACTTATTATCCTAGTGAAGTAAAACAATTAGAAACCCATACTGAAAAAAATAAGATGATGTATCTGAATCATTGGGAAAATTGGCCTGAGCTTGATCATCCTGACATGGAAAACTACTTAACAGAAAATAATGATGTGAATGAAGAAGGTTTTGCTGTTTGGGCGGAGTACTTAGTTGAATATTTTGTTGCGAAATAGACACAGGAGATGATCCTGTGTTTTTACTTTTTTGATAACTAGAACTATGACCAGCAAGTAAAGTACTAAAAAAGGCGTGTTAAGAATTCGTAGGACCAGTAATCACTCTGTTAGAGGGTTCTAGCTTTCTTTATTGCGCTAAAAAAGTAAAAAAGCATAATATAATTGAAGGACTGGTTTTTAATGTATTTTAACGAATTAGTCAGACCCTTCTACACTTCTAACTTCTAATCAGGAGGATTTTTAATATGAAAGGTAAATATATAATTGGCCTTTTTACCATAATATTAACTTTAACGGCAGTGGGCTGTTCAAATGATAAAGAGAATGTCACACAAGGTGAAGAAAGCACAGAAATGCAGAAAGAAGTTCAGGATTTAAAGCTTGAAAACAGTCAATTGAAGGCTGAGAATGAGAAGCTAAAGAAAAAGATAGAATTGCTGCAGAAGAGTAAGTGATTTGAAGTTGATGTTTGATATTTTTTTTGTTTTCTAATTAAGGCATGTGGTAGCTGTTACTACAGCCTTTTTGCTTTTATTGTTAAAAATGGATGTTTATTTTCCCCTTCATAAAAGGTTGTTTTAGTAGATTAGGAAAATAGAGGTCATTGTCATATTATGTATTTTTAGATATATTTATTAAGAATGTCTAAAGAAAAATTGTCAAATTCCGATATGAATAATGTAGAGTTTTGATAATAGAGGAGGAATTGTGTTGAATAAACGTACCTTCAAAATTGCAACATATGCAGGTTTAGTTGCAGGAGGAATAGGAACGAGTTTATTTTTAGGTGATATTAACAGAGCTTTCGCAGCTGAGAGTTCTTTAGAAGGTTTAGTTACAGAAGATGTTTTACAGGTAAGAGTAGAACTTGATAATGATCAGCTAATAGATGCTCAAATTAGTGAAGGATCTAAAGTAACAATATATGAAAATAAAGATGGTTGGTTTAATATTTCATCGGGAAATGTAAGGGGATGGGTATCTGGAAAATATGTGAAAGTAGTAACCCCTACAGAAAAGATAGATGAAACAAATATACAAGATAATGAAACTACTAGTGTTACTTTGAATAAAGAAGCAATAGTGACAACAGAATCGTTAAAGGTAGTAATGAATCTAGATGATAATAGTGGAGTTATAGGTGAAATTAGTAGTGGGTATTTAGTAACTATTATTGAGGAACAATCTGATAGCTATAAAGTATCGTTTGATAATAAAGAAGGCTGGATTAATAAAGGTTCTATAAGTTTCATAGAGGATTTAACAAATGAAACGATTGAGAGATTAACAATTAATGCTACATCTGTTGAGGTATGGAAGGGACCTTCAAAGGAAAATGCTGTATTAGGTGAAGTACTTAAAGGAAATGAGATAGAGATTTTAGGAGTATGGAATGATTGGTACTATATTAAAGGAAATAATATAGTAGGTTGGATTAATCAACAAGAATTAGTGAATACTGAGGCAGAAACGACACCAGAGGCAGAGCTGACACCAGAGGCAGAGCTGATACCAGAGGCAGAAACGACACCAGAGGCAGAGCTGATACCAGAGGCAGAAACGACACCAGAGGCAGAGTTGAAACCAAAGGAAGATACGACTTCAGAGGCAGAGTTGGCTCCGAAGGTTGAGGCGAAACTAGAACCAGTACAACAAACAAAAAATAATGAAGTAAGAACAACTCAAAAAATGGCAACATTATCAGCAATTACTGTTAATTATGAAGTGATTAACAAGGGATTTGTATCATCCACAACATTAAATGTGAGAACTGAACCATCTCTGAATAGTAATCGATTAGGTAAATTAGTTGTTGGTCAGGCTATAGAAATTGTAGAAGAAAGAAATGGTTGGTATAGAATAAAGTTTGAGAACGGTACTGGTTGGGTCTCAGGTGGATATGGAGTTGTACTTGAAAGTAATTTTAATTCTGGCAAAAAGATTGTAAATGCCAGTGTAGACTCACGTACATTAAATGTTAGGACAGGTCCAAGCCTTGAAAATAAATCAGTCACAAAATTACATGGCGGTAACAAGATTGAAGTACTTGATACTTGGATGGGGTGGCATAAAATTAAATTCGGAAGTGTAGAAGGATGGGTCTCAGGAGATTTTGTTAAAGTCCTTATGGATACAATTGACCCAAATGCCAAAGGATATGTATCTTCCTCAACATTAAATGTACGTACTGGTCCAGGTCTTAGTAATGATAGAGTTGGGAAATTAAGAAGAGGAGATACTGTAGCTATACTTGATACAGATAATGGTTGGAATTGGATTGAAACTAATAGTTTAAGAGGTTGGGTATTGGCTGATTTCGGCATAGCGCAAGATACAACTTTTAATCAAACGGTTATGGTAGAGGCTCTTGTGAATTCTCGTACATTAAATGTAAGAGTTGGCCCTAGCCTTTCAAATGAACAGGTTTCAAAATTATATAGGGGAAATAAAGTACAGGTTTTAGATTCTTGGATGGGATGGTACAAAATTAAACACGGCGACATTACAGGTTGGATTTCCGGAGAGTATGTTAATTTTATTACAGATTCGGCGAGTAGTAAGTCAACTGGGATTGTCACTGCTACAAATACATTAAACGTGAGATCTGGTCCGAGTTTAAATGATATCCAAATCGGTAAAGTAAGCAGGGGAGATTCAATCCTAATATTGCAAACTAAAAACGGTTGGCACTGGATCACAAATGGGAATTTAGAAGGTTGGGTTTCCGGAGAATATGTTAAGCAGGAATCAGAATTTAATCAAGATGTAAAGTCTAAGGCAAAAGTAGATTCATCATATTCCCTAAATGTAAGGTCTGGACCAAGCTTAAATAATGATAGAATCCTAAAGTTATATAATGGAGATATTATTGATGTTTTAGATTCTTGGAATGGTTGGTATTTAATTAAATCTGGTGATAAAAAGGGTTGGGTTACTTCAGATCTTATTCAATTGATCCGCATTGGAAAAGTAGATGCTACCACTCTAAATGTTCGTAAGGGGCCAAGTACTAGCTATAATAAGATTGGAGCACTAACAAGTGGTGCAAAAGTTCATATCCTAGAAGAAAAGAATGGTTGGTACAAAATTGAAAGTGGCAGTATACAGGGATGGGTATCATCTCAATATATAATTCTGGATTCGATTGGAGGATCCAATGGATTAGTAAATAAGATATATGATAACTACAATAAAAATCTCGAGCAAATTACCGAAATTCAGATGGCAGTGAAGCCTCAAACAGATAAGAAATATAAAGCATATATTAGAGAAGATGGTTTAGTCATAAATAGTAAAGGGACAAGCGGAACTGTTAGGGGTGACAACTGGAATATAAGAGGTGGAGTTGGGACAGGTTACTGGGCAGTTAGCACAGCTGATAAAGGTGATGTCTTACCAATCTTATCAAAAGTAGAGGGAAAAGATGGTTATACTTGGTATCAAGTTGATGTAGGTAAAACTTGGGTTAATGCAAGTCCTGAGGATGTAAGTTATTACCTTAATCCTAATAATTTTATAAATGATCCAGTAAAATCTCTTCAATTTTTAAGTTTATCAGAGACTGCTCATTTAAACATTGATGAAGTGAACGAAAAGATTCTAAAAGGAAAAGGAATTTTAGAAGGAACTGCTGCATACTTTGTGGAGGCTGGTAAAAAATACGGCATTAATGAAATTTACTTAATCTCACATGCCCTACTTGAAACAGGACATGGCACATCTCAATTAGCTACTGGTGTACAAATTAACGGTAAAACAGTTTATAACATGTACGGAATAGGAGCTTACGATGGAACTGCTTTAGCAAGTGGTGCTGAATATGCTTATAATGCAGGATGGACCTCAGTAAAAGCTGCTATCATTGGTGGAGCTGAATTCATTGCAAAGGGCTATATTAATGCAGGTCAAGATACATTGTATAAAATGAGGTGGAATCCGCAATTTTCTGCAACACACGGATATGCATCTCATCAATATGCTACAGATATCGGTTGGGCTGAGAAGCAAGTAAATCAAATTTACAATTTATATAGCTTGTTAGACACATATAGTATGACTTTAGAAATTCCAAAATATAACGACTAATAGATTATTTATATTCATAATATGTTTTCAATTAACCAGTCTCAACAAATCATTGGAGACTGGTTTTATATTATGGTAGAATTATCCAATAAAAATATGCGTATTGTATGATTAGCTTTAATCACTGATATAATAATTATAAAGAAAACTACAGCTTGGTATTTACAAACGTAAAAGAGCAGTTGGATTATTGACCTTTTTTATAACTAATGATATTTTTTGATAAGAATATAAAGTGATTAAAACTTCATACTCTAATAAATAGATGAGGTGAAAAAATGAAGATTGCTCTACTAGCACCGGCTAATAATGTACATACAAAGAAATGGTTAGATTATTATAATAAAATGGGATATGAAGTCCTAAATATAAGTTTTGAAAGTCATAGAGATGAAGGGGATCGAAATCAATGGGGAAATGTAAGCACTCACTACCTGAAATTGATGTTCCAAAGTAAGCTTTCATATTTCCTTACGATTAATGAATTGAGAAAAGTGCTAAATGATTTTAAACCAGACTTAACACATTCTCACTATGTATCCAGTTATGGGGTTGTGGGTGCAATGGCTAATGTTAAACCATATATCATTTCTGTTTGGGGAAGTGATATATATGATTTTCCGAGGGAAGGCAAAATTAACGAGTTTCTCATTAAATATGCATTGAAGAAGGCTGATGAGATCTGTTCAACTAGCTTTGTTATGAAAGATGAGACTAAGCTGTATACAGATAAACATGTTCATGTTACTCCATTTGGTGTTGATATGAACTATTTCAAGCCCGATAATAGAAATTCTAGTTCTGAGAAAGTAACTTTTGGAATTGTAAAAACAATGAAAGAAAAATATGGCATACGTTACTTGCTGGAAGGGTATAAGAAGTTGAAAGATACGGTAGATCGTGATAAGTTTTCTAATACAGGTCTGGAAATAGTTGGAGGAGGACCTCTTCTTGAAGATTATAAAAAACTGGCAGTTAAATTAGGAATCGAGAATCAAACAACCTTCCATGGACAAATTAATCATTCAGATGTACCAGATATGATAAATTCTTTTGATGTTTTCTTTGTACCTTCTACTTTAGATAGTGAAAGTTTCGGTGTAGCTGCAGTAGAAGCACAAGCATGTGGTGTGCCTGTTGTTGTAGCAAACGTAGGAGGTCTACCAGAGGTTGTGAAGGAGAATGAAACAGGATTTATTATACCAACAAAAAATAGTAACGAAATTGCTGAAAAGATGGAATTCTTTCTAAATAATCCTCAAGAAGGGAAAATTATGGGTGAAAAAGGAAGAAAACATGTTTTGGAACATTATGAATGGGAATCTAACGCAAATATAATGTCGGAATTATACAATAAAGTGTTGGAAGGTGTAAAGAATCAATGACAATCGCTTCAATTATCACTCCTTCTTATAATAGCTCTAAATATATTATCGATACAATAAATTCTGTTAAAAATCAGACTTTCCAAGAGTGGGAAATGATTATAGTAGATGATTGTTCCAAAGATAATTCTAGAGAAATAATCCAGGAAGAGGCTAACAAGGATAATAGAATTAAACTAATGAAACTGAAGCAGAATAGTGGAGCAGCTGTAGCGAGGAATACCGCTATAAAAAATGCAAGTGGAAAGTATATTGCATTTTTGGATAGTGATGATATATGGCATCCGGAGAAATTAGAAAAACAGATAAAGTTTATGGAAGAGAATGACTATGCTTTTACATATACTAAATATCAGTTAATGGATCAAGATGGGAAGCTGTTAGATCGAACTATAGATATACCTAATGAAATTGATTACCATGGATTGTTGAAAAATACAATAATCGGTTGTTTAACTGTAGTAATAAATAAAGAAAAAACGGGAGAGTTTTCAATGCCAGAGATAAGAACCAGACAAGACTTTGCACTTTGGTTAAAGATTCTCAAAAGAGGATATAAAGCTCATGGACTCCCTGAAGTGCTTGCTAACTATAGACTCGTTCCAAATTCTATATCGAGTAACAAAGTAAAGGCAGCCAAGCAAACTTGGAAAGTTTATAGAGAAGTTGAAGGGTTGGGATTTTTTTACTCACTTATTTGTTTTACAGGTTATGCATGGAATGCAGTGAAAAAAACGTATTTATAGGGAGGAACTATCATGAAGGTTAGAAAGGCAATTATACCTGCAGCTGGATTGGGGACTAGATTTTTACCAGCAACAAAAGCGCAACCTAAAGAAATGCTTCCAATTGTGGACAAGCCAACAATTCAATATATTATCGAAGAAGCAGTAGCGTCAGGTATAGAAGATATTATTATTGTCAGCGGTCGTGGTAAAAGAGCTATTGAAGATCATTTTGATAAATCTTATGAGTTAGAGGAAACACTAGCTAAAAAAGGAAAGTACGATATTTTAGAAGAAGTTCAAGGGATTTCAAGTATGGCTAATATACATTATATTAGACAAAAGGAACCTAAAGGGTTGGGGCATGCAATCTATTGTGCATCAAGGTTTATTGGGGACGAACCTTTTGCTGTATTACTTGGAGATGATATTGTTAACTCTGCTGTCCCATGTACAAAACAATTAATACAAGCCTTTGAACAAAAAAAACAAAGTGTTGTTGGTGTGCAAAAGGTATCAACAAAAGATGTTGAAAAATACGGTATTATAGACCCAATTGAAGAACTAAGTGATAAACTTATCTCAGTTAACACATTTGTCGAAAAGCCTTCTATTGAAGAAGCTCCTTCCAGATATGCAATTATGGGAAGATATGTTCTTACACCAGAGATTTTCTCAATCCTTGCTGAAATTGAGCCTGGTGCCGGTGGAGAAATTCAATTAACTGATGCTTTAAAAATACTAAATGAATCTCAGCCAATCTACGCGTACAATTTTGACGGGATAAGGTATGATGTTGGTGATAAATTTGGGTTTGTTAAAGCAACCGTTGATTTTGCACTTGAACGGCATGATTTAAAAGAGCAAGTAAGGAATTACTTAAAAGAGATTTTAGTTGAAGGATAATAAGGTAATACATATTAGGTTAGTTAGCTATAGATATTATAATTAAGGGTGATTTAAATTGAATAAAGGTATTATTTATTATCCCTTTCCTTTTCGCGAATTAACGAGTGGGTCCTCCGTAAGACCAGTAAAAATACTTGAGGCGTTTAAGCTATATGCAGAGGAGAATAATATAGAGCTTATTGTTATATATGGATCTCAAAAAGAAAGAGAGAGGAAATTGGATAGCCTTTATAAGAAGGAAAATCCAGGTAATATACTTTTTTGTTATATTGAAAATGTTAACATTCCAATTTGGCTATCTGATAAGGATCATATTCCCAAAAGACCATTTATTGATTTGAATTTCCTTAAATTCCTTAAGAAAAATTCTATACCTACTGGAATTTTCTATAGAGATATTTATTGGAAGTTTGAACATTTGTTTAAAATGAAAAAAGGAATTAAACAAATAATGGGGTTTTTATTTAAGTTAGAGTTAGATATGTTTAAAAAGTATAGCGATATTATATTCTTGCCTAGCTTATATATGAATGACTATGTATCTGCAGATAAGGTGATGGCTCTTCCACCTGGTGGCCAAAATTCAATTGAAAATGAGAATACTAAAGAAGTAAAAATTCCAACAGCATTTTATGTGGGAGGGATTTCTCCTAGGTATGGAGTTTATGATATGCTCGAAGCGTTTAAACTTTTAAATGAGCATTCCCTACAAATGGAGCTTATTTTTGTTTGCAGAGAAAAAGAAGCAGAAGTATATTCACACTTACTCTCACCATATATACAATACAAATGGTTAAATATGCACCATGTTCATGGAGAAGAACTACAACAACTTTATCCTAAAGCTGATTTTGGAATAGTACCGATAAAGAAAGAAGAATATAATGACTTTGCAGTTTCTGTAAAACTCTTTGAATATATGTCACATGGGCTACCTATTTTATCAACAAATAGTAAAGCTCATAAAGATATTATAGACCAAAATAATATTGGTTTAGTTGTTGAAGATAATTCTGTTGCTATAAAAGAAGGCTTAGAAAAGATGTTAGATCCTGAAATTAGAAAAATGTATAAGGAGAACACGAAAGAAAAGTTGCTGTCTAAACACCTTTGGTATCACAGAGCAGAAACTGTAGTCAAATCTCTTGTTCATAATAATTTAAAATAGGTTAGGTGATTTGCATGGAGCCGTTGGAAATGGGCCAAAACGTAATAATAGGTAATGATGTAACAATCGGAAAAGATGTAATCATAGGCAATAATGTTATTGTTTATGAGGGGACATATATTGGTGATAATGTAGTAATACAAGATAATGCGGTTATTGGAAAGCAACCATCAAGAGCAAAGAATTCCGCACTACCAGAGCAAAAGAAAAACCCGCCAACCTACATTGGTGAAGGTTGTACAATAGGGACATCATCTATAATTTATGCAGGAGCAACGTTAGATAAAGATGTGTTTGTTGCAGATCTTGCCTCAATTCGCGAAAAAGTTAAAATTGGTGAAAAGTCAATTGTTGGAAGAGGTGTAGCAATTGAAAATGATTGTACTATTGGTGTGAAATGTAAATTAGAAACCAATAGCTATATCACTGCATACTCTACGTTGGAAGACTTTGTTTTTGTTGCTCCATGTGTTGTTACTACCAATGATAATTATATGGCTAGATCAAAAGAGAGATTTAAGCATTTTAAAGGAGTGACAATAAAGAAAGGTGGCCGAATAGGAGCAAATACGACCGTGCTTCCTGGAAAGGTCATTGGAGAAGAAGCTGCTGTTGGCGCTGGTAGTATTGTTACAAAGGATGTCGAAAAAGAGAGTTTTGTATTGGGCACACCGGCAAAACCCCATAAAAAAGTTCCGGAGAGCCAATTGTTAAAAAATCAAAATTAAAGGTAAGCATCCCAATTTCACACCAAGTTGGGGTGCTTTTTCTATTTTAGAATAGTAATTTTTGGATAATGAATATCTGCAAATACCTAAATACTAAGCATTTACTCGTAATTACTTGAAAAAAGGGTTAGTATATAAGGGCAATGTTATAACACGTAATTATCTTACAATATTTAACAAGTTGAAATAATAGAGTGTTAATGGTATAAATTTAATAGGCCTTTCCAACTAATAAGATGGAGGTTAAAAGGGTTATGAAAAAAAATATTATTTATGAAGTTCATTATATTAGAACAATTGCATGTTTATTTGTATTAGCTGTCCATGTTTCAGCTGCGTTTTTCTTAATGCAAGGAGAACAATTTAATTGGTTTACTTACTTAGCTAATCAACTTGGTAGATTTGGAACACCAATGTTTGCGGTTATTAGTGGGTTTCTCCTATTCTATCAAGTAAGAAGAAAAGGTTTTTTTCTTAAAAATTTCATTGCTTCAAGGACTGTGAAAATTATATCTCCATTCCTAGTTTGGAGTATTTTTTATGTGCTTCTAAAACAATTTTTAAATGGAGAAGATGTATTTTATGATCTAAGCTCTTTTTTATTTCAAAATGTACTTATGGGAAATGCCTATTATCATCTTTATTTTATGGTAATGGTTGTGCAATTTTTTGTATTATTTCCATTTTTACAAATGATTAGATCGAAAAAGGCTTGGCCTTTTGTTTTAATCTTTTCAATTTTAATGAATTATTTTTACTTGAATCTAAGTGTGGATGATATCACTTTCGGTTCTAAGGAATTTCAAAGTTTTATTTTAGGAAAAGGATTTGTTCTAAGATGGATTGGCTACTTTATGTTTGGTGGTTTTATTGCTTATTATTGGGAAGAAATAGTTTCATTATCTAAGAAAGTAAAAAAATATTCTTTCCTCATTTTGGGATTAGCGCTGGTAATTGCTACAATTGAATATCAATATGTTGGTTCAATAACTTCTTATCGTCCAATGAACTTGGTATTAATTCCAATAGTGGTGATAAGTATTACCTCAATGTACCAGTTGATTTATAAAAATGAAATAGTAAATAAATTTGTCACAAAGATAGGTGATTTCTCAATGGGAATATACCTTACTCATCCTTTTGTTCTTTTTACTCTTATGCAGGTAGATTTTGAATGGAGAACAAGGCTTTTTCCGTTAATTTTCATAATAACATTATTATTATCTGTGTTGATTACGAAGACAATACAATTCTTACCTATCTCGACGTATATAATACCAATGCCTAAAATGAAAAAAGATGTTAATTATACCAGTACTTTGCCTAGTAAAATTGAAATGAATTGACAACATTAAAAAACGTAATGTAACTTTTATAAGATTTTTTTGTGTTTACATTACACAACATGCATAGTAAACTTAATTAGGGATTAAAATCAAAGACTAAAGGGAGAACTAAATATATGACTGTTCAGGTAATTCTCGCCTTTTTTGCATCCTTTCTAACTGTACTTTTAATTACACCATTAGTTATAAAGCTGGCACATGTGTTAGGAATGACAGATAAACCAAACCATAGAAAAGTACATGCTAAAGTTATGCCAAGATTAGGTGGTCTCGCAATATTTATAGGAGTGGTTGTTGGTTACTTTACAGCTGGATTACACAATGAAAAAGTTACTGCCATTACTGTAGGAGCCTTGATCATTTTTATTACTGGAATACTTGATGATAAATTTGAACTCTCGCCAAAGTTGAAACTTTTAGGACAATTGTTGGCTGCTATAGCAGTTGTTAGTAGTGGTCTTTCAATAGACAGGATAGAAATTCCATTCTTTGGAGTTTACGATATTAACCCAATAGTTTCTTATATCATAACGATATTCTGGATTGTTGGTATATCAAATGCTATTAACCTTATTGATGGATTAGATGGGTTAGCAGCTGGAATATCTACAATTGCTATTGGAACTATAGCTGTTATGGCATTGATAAACGGAAAATTACTAATTCTCACGTTATGTATGATTGTATTAGGAAGTACCCTAGGGTTTTTGAAATATAATTTTCACCCAGCAAAAATATTTATGGGTGATACAGGCTCACTTTTCCTGGGTTATTGCATATCGGTATTTTCAGTATTAGGGTTATATAAGAGTGTTACTTTATTTAGTTTTGTTGTACCTATATTGATTTTGGGTGTTCCAATATTTGATACAACTACTGCGATTGTTAGAAGAATTGTTAATAAAAAGCCAATTTCTGCTCCTGATAAAGGACATTTACATCATAGACTAATCTCTTTAGGAATTAGTCATAAATCGACTGTATTGTTAATTTATGGACTTGGTTTAATATTCAGTATTTGTGCAATTCTTTTCTCAACAGCTACACTATGGGGATCATTATTTATAGGCTTGCTCTTATTATTAGCCCTAGAATTCATTGTTGAAAAAATTGGACTTATACACGGTAACTATAAGCCGATGCTAAAGATTTATAAAAAATATTTCCAAAGAGAGTATTAATAGCAAAACTTTAATTTAGGTCAATTTATTATAACCAATTATAACCATAATAATACTGATTGAAATAAGAATCTTTATTTCCTAATCGTATTATTATGGTTTTCTTGTGTAAGTACATATATTATATTTTTTTGTATATGTTATTTAATAGAATTTTGTTGTTTTGAAAAAAAAATTAAGTAATTGTGTCGAAATTTAAACAAAAGCGTCACAAAAAGAATATAATAAATATGTTAAGATACTTATGTCAATAGTAAGTTACAAATATTTTTACGAGGAGATTACATTATGAAAGTTCCTATGTTAGATCTATCTGAACAATATCATGAATTGAGAGATGAAATTATAAAGAATCTAGATGAAGTAATGGGATCATCAAGGTTTATTCTTGGTGATAATGTTAAAAAGCTGGAAAAAGACATAGCATCATACTCTAATGCTGAATATGGAGTAGGTGTAGCAAACGGTAGTGATGCATTACATATCTCGTTACAAGCATGTGGAGTTTCTGAGGGTGACGAAGTAATAACAACACCTTTTACATTTTTTGCTACTGCCGGTGCAATAGCAAGAGCAGGGGCGAAGCCTGTGTTTGTCGATATTGAAGAGGATACTTTTAATATTGATCCTAAAAAAATTGAGGAAGCTATTACTGAAAAAACCAAAGCTATCATCCCGGTTCATCTTTATGGGCAGACAGCAGATATGGACCCAATAAGAGAGATTGCTGCAAAACATAATTTATATATAATTGAAGATGCAGCTCAAGCAATAGGTGCAAAATATAAAGACAGAATGGTTGGAGAATTAGGAGATACTGCATGTTTTAGCTTTTTTCCTACTAAAAATTTAGGTGCTTATGGGGATGCTGGAATGGTGGTTTCGAGTAACCAGGAACTTGCAGAAAAGATGCAAGTCATAAGAGTTCATGGCAGTAAGCCTAAGTATTATCATCATGTATTAGGATATAACAGCCGTCTAGATGAATTACAAGCTGCAATCCTTAATATTAAATTTAAGCATCTAGATAAATGGATTGATGCTAGAAGAACTGCTGCTAATAACTATACTTCATTAATTGAAGAAAAGGCTAAAGATGCAGGGATTATTACACCAATAGTCAAAGAGGACCGTTTCCATGTCTTTCATCAATATACGCTAAGAGTACCTCAGAGAGATGAATTGCAAAAGCATCTTGCTGAAAATGGAATTGCATCTATGATTTATTATCCATTACCATTGCATATCCAGCCGGTATTTAAAGAATTAGGTTACAAAGAAGGGGACTTCCCTGTTTCAGAAAAAGCTACTAAAGAAGCTATTTCCCTTCCGATGTTTCCTGAATTAAAAAGAGAACAGCAAGTTTATGTTGTTGAAAAGATTGCTGAGTTTTATAAAAAATAATATAATAACTCCTCCAGATTTGGAGGAGAATGTTTTATTTTTAAGGAGGGATTCCTTTGAAAGAGGATAAGCGAAGATATGTCTTTTACGAGTATCTACTATTCTTTTGGAAGAAAAAGATATGGTTTATTATTTTGCCTGTCATTTTAATTTTGTTAGCAATTGGATTGTCAGCTTTTCAGAAAGTTACATATTCTGGTAATTCAACGGTGTACATAGGCGATGTTAAAATAAGTGAATTAACAAAACCTGATGTATTAGCAGGATATTATATTGATGAAAAAGAAGAGAACGGAACAAATTCTAATATTACTGCCGTTACAGGTAAAATAACATTCCATGTAAATGGAGAAAAGAAAACTAATGTTGAAAATAGGTTGAACGAGTTAACTGATAAATACATAAAGGAAATGATGGCGAAATATGATGAACTTTTATCCTTGGAGAAAGAAAAAGTTCGTTTATATAGTGAGCAAGTAGAAAAGAAATCTGCAAGGGTAAAAGAATTACAAGACTTCTCTTTGTCACTTGAGGGCTTAGAGGGACAGAGATATCAGTATATGATTGATAATCTAGATGGGTTGATATCTGATTATGAAGAAAAGTTAATATTGGCTCAATATGAAGTGAAGAACTTCGAGGAACCGAAAGTTATCAAAAAAGAAGTTACCGAAAATAAAGAATCTACTTCCTCAAATGTTATTATTGCCTTATTGGGAGGGCTATTTTTATCATTAGTCCTATTAACGTTCTGGAAGTATATTGAGGATGCAAGGAGGTATAGTGATGTCCGTTAAATTTGCAATCGTTGGAATTGGTCACATCGCCAAAAAGCATATTCAAGCTATAAAAGATATTGAAAATGCGGAGTTAGTAGCATTATGTGATAATGATCCAAACAGATTAGAGGAGTATAGTAGAGAATACAAGGTGTTTACAGATCTTGAAGAAATGTTGAAAACCTGTCCGGAAATTAATGTTGTCAATATCTGTGTACCTTCTGGTTTACATGCAAAGCTTACGGTTCTTTGTGCAAAGTACGGAAAACATGTCATTGTTGAAAAACCAATTGCTTTAAAGCTTGAAGATGCAAAACAAATGATCGACGTTTGTCAACAAAATAATGTAAAATTAGCCGTGATCCATCCAAATCGTTTTAGACCGGCAATTATGGAATTGAAACAAAAGGTAGATAGTGATTCTTTCGGAAAGTTAAGTCATGCAAATGCTACTGTACGTTGGAACAGAAATCAGGCTTATTATGAGCAAGCACCATGGCGTGGAACAAAGGAATTTGATGGTGGAGTTTTAATGAATCAAGCAATACATAATCTTGATTTATTAATTTGGATGATGGGCCCAATTGAATCTGTACAAGCCATGGCTGCAACAAGAGTAAGGAAGATTGAAGCTGAAGATGTTGCTGGAGCAGTTGTAAAGTTTAAAAATGGGGCACTTGGAATCATTGAGGCAACTACGGCAATATATCCAGAAAACCTAGAAGAGTCTTTATCGATATTTGGGGAAAATGGATCTGCTAAAATCAGTGGGAAAAATGCAAATTTCATTGAAACTTGGAACTTTAAGGACGTTTCTGAAGAAAGTTCGAATGAATTAAAAGAAAAGGTTAAACAAGACCCGTTTGGAAAACCGGGGCACCATTGCATAATTGAAGATATGGTTAATGCAATCCATGAGGATAGAACTCCTGTGGTAACGGGACAAGATGGACTTGCACCCGTAAAATTAATTCTTGCGATTCTTGAGTCAGCTGAAAAAGGCACACAAATTTCTCTGTAAGAGGTGTTATTAAATGAATTTTAAAGAAAGTTTATTAGATAAAATTAGTTCTAAGAATGCGGTTATAGGTGTAGTTGGACTCGGATATGTTGGGCTCCCATTAGCTGTTGAGAAAGCGAAAGCAGGGTTTAAAGTTATAGGTTTTGACGTTCAACAATCTAGAGTAGATCTTGTCAATCAAGGGATAAATTATATTGGTGATGTTGTTGATGAAGAATTAAAAGACCTTATTGCAAACAAGCAAATTGAGGCAACTACCGATTATGCAAAAATTAATGAAGTTGACGCAGTTGCTATTTGTGTACCTACTCCTTTAAATGTGTATCAACAACCAGATACTTCATATGTTGAAAGTTCCGCGAGTGAAATAGCAAAATATGCACATAAAGGAATGTTGGTAGTTCTAGAGTCTACTACTTATCCTGGAACGACTGAAGAAATAGTAGTTCCTGCTTTGAAAAATTCAGGGTTTAAAACTGGTGAGGATATTTTTGTTGCCTATTCTCCTGAAAGAGTAGATCCAGGTAATAAACAGTTTAAAACTAAAAATACACCTAAAGTTGTTGGGGGAGTAACTCCAAGTTGTATTGAAGTGGCATCTGCTTTATATAGAGCTGTATTAGAAGGAGATGTTCATGAGGTTTCAAGTCCTGCTGTAGCAGAAATGGAAAAGATTTTTGAAAATACTTTCAGACATATAAATATTGCTCTTGCAAATGAGATGGCAATATTGTGTAAAAAAATGGGGATTGACGTCTGGGAAGTGATCGATGCAGCTAAGACCAAACCTTATGGGTTTATGGCTTTTTATCCAGGTCCTGGTCTTGGAGGACACTGTATTCCAATCGACCCATTCTATTTAACATATAAAGCAAGAGAGTTTAATTACCACACAAGGTTGATAGAACTTGCCGGTGAAATAAATAACTCAATGCCTGAATATGTGGTAAGCCGTATCATGTATATTCTGAATAAAGAAGGTAAGGCCCTTCGTGGATCCAAAATAGCAGTACTAGGAGCTGCTTATAAAAAGGATATAGATGATGTTAGGGAATCACCTTCATTAGATATTATCTCTTTATTAAAAAATGAGGGTGCTAATGTCAGTATTGTTGATCCTTTTGTTAAGAGTATCCGTTTAAATGGAGAGGTTATTGAAACGGTCCATTTAACAGAAGAGCTTCTAGAAAATATGGATTTATCTTTATTAACAACCGATCATACAGATTTTGATTACGAGTTAATTGGAAAGAAATCAAAAACAATTTTTGATACTAGAAATGCTTTCAAAGACATAAATGTTACTGGCAAATATGAAAAATTGTAATTATTCAATAGGGGTTGCGGGTCTTGTTAAAACAGCTTAAACGCTTAGGAGGGGACTCCCTCCTTTATGCTTTTATGAATGTAGGCACAAAAATTATCGCATTTGTCATGTTACCAATTTACACCACTTTTTTAAGCACCGAACAAATGGGGATCTTTGATCTTCTTGAAGCTGCGCTTGCGGTAATTACATTTCTGGTTATATTTGGAACTGACAATGCGTTAGCCTATTATTTCTACCAAGTAACTGAAGAAGAAAAAAAGATAGATTATGTAAAAACAGTTGTTACAATTAGAATATTTATTGCAAGTATTTTCTTTATTTCATTTGTAGTTTTCGGTTCAATTTTTTCCGAACTATTGTTAGGATCTGATAAGTACAAAGATATGTTCCTGCTTCTTGGAATTGTCTTAATTACTGAAGCTCTTATTACGGTAATCCTTACCTATTATCGTTTTATATTTAAGTCAAAAAAAGTAGCTCTATTAACAGTTTTTAAACTATTATTGGTAGCCATTTTTTCATATTTGTTACTCAGATATTCAAATTGGAAGGTAGAGTCATTATATTTAGGCAGAATCGCTAGTGGATTTGTCCTTTTAATTATCCTGGTAAGACCCTTATTCAAATTCTTCACTTTAAAAGTGGATTTCCAACTAGTGAAAGAAATTATAAAATATGGAGCACCGTTAGTTCCTGCTTCATTAGCATTTTGGGTTATTACCTTTTCTAATAGGATTATCCTTTCTAAATTTACTACTTTTGGTGACGTTGGGGTTTACGGAGTTGCCGTTAAAATTGCAACAATGATTACTCTTTTAACCACTGGTATACAAATGGCCTGGAGACCTTACTCTATGAATATAAAGGATGAACCGAATGCAAAAGATATTTATGCAAAAGTTTATTATATTATTCTAGGGATTGGGATAGTTGGGTTATTGGCAATTGCCTCAGTCTCTCCCTTTATTGTGCAGATACTTGCTCCGCAAGAGGGTTATCGTGAGGCTGCCAATTATGTGGCGCTACTTAGCCTAGGATCATTTTTAAGTTTTTATTACTTAATCATATCAGTCGGTCTTTTTTTAGAGGAGAAGACAGCAATTGTCTCTAAATATGTAGGTATTTCTGCGGGTATTTCAATCGTTCTAAATCTTTTGTTAATTCCGTATTTTAAAATTTGGGGTGCAACAGCTGCGTTGGTGATATCGTTTGTTTTTGTTAACATATTCATCTTCAAAAAAAGTCAAGAAGTATATTATGTACCGGTATCAATAAGGAAGCTTGTTGGGGTACTAATCAATGGTTGTATAGGGATATTAGCAATCGTAATGATTTATATAAATGATTTAAATATAATTTTTATTCTAATCCCATGGATTTACGTTTTCTTTTCTTTTTATGTAATGGGGTTCCATAAAATGGCATTAAGAATGGTGAGGGGAGGATAAAAGGGTTATGTTGTATATTATTATTTGGACAGCAGTATTGATTTGTTCAATCATCATGTTTAAAAAAGTTTCAGGTTCACTTTCTTTGTTAAAACCAAATTTAATATCGCTTTCCTTTTATTACTCCCTCTTATTTTCGAGTTTTATAGGATCGCTTTTAATCGTACTTAATATCGATGATAATTATATGATAGATCGCATTAATAACCCTGAGGTGCGAATGATAGGGTTTTTTTGGATCTGTTTCATCATGATTGTATTTCCTTTATCGATGTTAATTATATCTAAATTATGCAATTTTAATGCAAGAGAAGAGCTAAATACTTTTTTAGAATGTAAAATTATTACTCCAAAAGATCAGGAAAAGGATTTTTTCTTTGTTTTTGTCGTACTATCGGTTATCTCTGTTGCGTCTGTTTTTTATACATTAATTTCGGTAGAATCTATTCCAATTTTTGAGATGCTGCTTGGGAATGATAATTTAGCCCAGCTTAGAATTGATGCATCTCATAATTTTACGGGGAATATTTACATAAAAAATATTTTTGCTTTAAACTTTACACCTGTACTTGCTCTTGTTGCGTATGTGTATTCTGTTAATAGCAATAAAAGAAGATGGAGATTTCTTTTTGTCATATTATTAATTATGAGTGTCATGATCAATATCTATGATTTACAAAAAGCACCGATTTTCTTTTTTATTTTAATGTTCCTTTTAGTGAATATCTATATTGGTAAAATAAAATTAAATGTAAAGAAAGTCATTATCATGTTCACCTTTGCTGTGAGTTTGGTAATTATATTATATGTGTTTGTTCAAGGGGTCACTTCCGTTGAAGAGTACTTAACTTATAAAAGTGGACCTATTGGACGTATTATACTCTCACAAATAGCTCCTTTTTATTTACACTTAGACATGTTTGGAGATACAGCAGCATTTTTAAATGGGAGATCCCTCCCTGGATTACTCCTAAGTTTATACGATCTAGAACAAGTGAGATCAGCCAAATTAGTTATGGATGAGTATTTCCCGGAGAGAGTAGAACAAGGGATAGCTGGTGTTTTAAATACCCTTTATGCTGGAGAGGCTTTTGCAAACTTCGGATACAAAGGTATATTCTTTGGGACGATTTATATTGCTGTAATTATACAGGTAATCTATATTGTTTTTATACGTTTGCCTAAGCATCCAATAATAATTGGTGTATTCGTTTATTTTACTGTAAACATTCCACGTGTCCTTGTTGGTGGATTTACTGACTTTCTATTTAATCCGATTTGGATCATTGTTGTTAGTGTTCTATTAGGGAGTCTATTGATGATTGTAGTAAAGAAGGATTTAGTTAATGGATTCAGAGGATTTAAAGAGCCCCAAAATAATTAATTATAAAAAAGGCGCAAATCATTTGATTTGCGCCTTTTTTTCTTAACATTACTCAATTGTTGTTGAGTTTGATTCTGTTAAACCAAGGTGTGTTTTTAACTCCAGTTTTAAGTCTTCAAGAGCTTCATCATCTGCCTTAAAGTAGTATACTCCACCTTGATAATCATCTTCACCTTCTATAGTCATTTTCTCTATATCAGCGGAGCTAAAGTTTTTATATTTTTGTTGTATTCCAAGAGCATCACTAATTACCATGTTTGTTTCAACATTTTGTGCAATATGTTCAGCAATATCATCTATCTTAAGTAAATTAGTGGGAGACATTAATCTGTCCACTGATGCTGCTAAAATTTGCTGTTGACGCTCGTTTCGACCAAAATCTCCACGTGGGTCCCTTTTTCTCATTCTGGCATAGGCTAATGCTTCTTCTCCATCTAATTGCATTTCACCTTCTGAAAAATAAATTCTTTCGTTTGTTTCGTCGCTTTTTTCCCAGAAATCAAATGGAACATCAACAGTTATTCCGCCTATTTCATCAATAACGTCTTTAAATGCATTGAAATTAACTGTTGCGTAATAATCAATAGGGATATCTAAAAAATTTTCAACAGTTTCAATTGTGGATTCTTTCCCTCCAAAAACGTAAGCATGATTTATTTTATCATTCTCACCTTTTTCCTCTATATATACTTCAGTGTCACGAGGTATACTTAAAAGCTTCATTGTTTTTGTATCAGGATTTAGAGTTGCGACCAATAATGAATCTGTTCTACCATTACTTCCACCACTTGAATAATCTTCGATTCCCATTAATAATATAGAGATAGGGTCTTTACCAGCAGATACTTCAACATCTCTTAGTTTTGATTTCGATCCTCTGTCTAATTCACTATATGATTCGTCTGCGGCTTGAATTGTTTTATAAGCAAGGTACCCCATATAACCACCGATACAAAGGAATATGAAAAGAAAAAGAAATAATAGTCTTTTTATTATGTTTTTCTTCCTCTTTTTCACTCTCTTCATTTCTTTTCTATTCATAAAGTTTCTCCTCTAAAATTAAATTTGGACATCTTCCTCCAAGTACACAACATCACCCTCTGAAATGTCACCCTTGCCATTCGTCAGCTCTGTCATCCACTCGATAAAGTCTGTCTTTTTCTCTTCTTCTACATAGGCTTCCACATTTACGTCATTTAAATAGTGGATTTCCTTTAATAAATATGTGGAAGATCGTAATTCATTTTCCACTTTCCCCAGCCATGTATAGTCAATGTTTGTGTTCATAATGCGCATAAGCTTCCTTACCACCATACCAGTCGCCTGTAAGCCCTCTGAAACAGATTTTCCGTATGCGCGTATCAAACCGCCTGTCCCAAGTTTAATGCCGCCAAAATAGCGTGTGACAACGACAACAGTGTCTTTTAATTTCTTTTTCTTTAACACCTCAAGCATTGGCAATCCGGCGGTACCACTTGGTTCGCCATCATCATTTGCTTTTTGGATATGATCATTTTCCCCGATTAAATAGGCTGAGCAATTATGATTTGCATCATGATGCTTCTTTTTTATTTTTTGAATAAA
>Ga0182739_1001689_pt1 | contig 22164 bp, 18 predicted proteins | sample eDN5th30CBELigBY_FD_128873 | JGI IMG/M metagenome (GOLD analysis project Ga0182739, IMG submission 128873) | Enriched backyard soil microbial communities from Emeryville, California, USA - eDNA 5th pass 30_C BE-Lig BY (version 2) (version 2) | ecosystem: Environmental > Terrestrial > Soil >...
AAGCAGAAGCCTGAGGAAAAAGAGGTGCTCATAAAGGGGATGAAAGCTGAAAAAGCGGAAGCCTGAGGAAAAAGTGGTGCTCATCAAGAGGATGAAAGCCGAAAAAGCAGAAGCCCGAGGGAAAAGAGGTGTTCATCAAGAGGATGAAAACCAAAAAGGCAGAAGCTCGAGGGAAAAGAGGTGTTCATCAAGCAAATAAAAGTCAAAAAAGCAATGCTCAAGCGAAAAAGAGGAGTCCATCAACAGCAAATACCAAACCTGAAACTACTCCCACCTCAAAAACAAAAAAGCTACCTAACTAGGCAGCGATATTAAACTACTATCTCACTCATTAAAGCATGTAAATTTCCTTCCATTCACGGAAAAAGGCCATATTCTCTGTTTGAAATAATAGGGATAACCTTAACTTTTCCTTATAAAAGTGAAGGGCATTTTCTGATAAAAAAATTATACATAGAAATATTACCAATATCTATCAAATCTCTAATAGAGGATTCACTTCAGAATAGTAGAGGTATTTTACATATATCTATTTTTTTCTACACACTCGTAGCACTTGAACCGTTCATCCTAATAGGAAGAGAAGGGAGGATGACGATGTTTTCCCTAAGTGATCTTGATAAATTTGCATGGGCCTTTTTCGTCATTTTGCCTATTGTTAGCTTTATTCATGCTGTTGGACACCATTTTTTTGTTTGGCTATTTGGCGGAAAGGGTGATTTGATCGTTGGCAAGGGTAAAGAGATATTTTGTATTGGTCCCATCCATATTCGTTTGTTTTATTTTATAGACGCAGCTTGTCATTATAAAGGGATTGAGAAAAAAAAGAGATGGCAACGAATTTTAATTCATGGGGGAGGCAGTTTATTTAACTTATTAACTGTTTTAGTGATTAATTTCTTAATCATTCAGGATATTTTACCAAGAAGCTCCTTTTTCTATCAGTTTGCGTATTTCTCTTTTTACTATATCTTTTTTGCATTGCTTCCTTTTGATTATGGAGAAAATGCGCCAAGTGACGGCCAAGCAATTCTTTTAGCATGGAAAAAAGGAAGGTAAGAGAGAAAGTGACTATTTTCGGAATACTTATTACTCCTTTTGGGTACATGACAATAAACCCGAAGATCTATAGAAGGAGGAATAATGTTATGTTAAATCAAGCAAGAAAAGAGTTTAGTATAGTAAAAGGAATTGCTCCTAATGTTAATCAGGATGCTTTATTTAATGATAAAAGAAAGGTATTTCTATTTGGATCTCCGAGTTATACGAATATGGGAGATCAGGCAATAGCATATGCGGAAGAAAAATTTATTGAAAATTGTTTTCCATACTATGAATATATTGAAATTATGGATTATGCAACAGATGAAGGAATAGAGCTAGTTAAAAAGATTATTAATGCAGACGATATTGTTTGTTTTACAGGTGGAGGAAATTTAGGAAGCTTATATGTAGATATTGAAGAGGATCGCAGAAAGGTAATTGAGTCATTTAAAGATTATCGCACGATTGTGTTCCCACAATCAGCCTTTTTTGAAGATACGGAGGAAGGGAGAGCAGAAAAGAAAAAAAGTCAGGAAGCATATAACCAAAACCCTAATCTAACATTAGTAGCAAGAGAGAAGCAGACTTTAGAAATTCTGAAAGATACTTTCCAAGCAAATGTGCTGTACACTCCGGATATGGTGTTATCTCTTTCCATTGAACCGAGGGACCTTGAAAGGGAAGGTGTTCTATTTGTCTTAAGAGCGGACAAGGAAAAGGTCACGGAAGAAAGTTTTGTGTCTGATTTAATGAACTTAGTAGGAAAAGATAATCTTGTCGAGCGAACAGATACGGTACTTTCAGAGGTTGATGTGATCGATTATGTGGACCGAGAAGACCAGTTATTGAAAATGCTTGATAAAATTGGTTCGAAAAAATTAATTATTACAGATCGCCTGCATGCCATGATTTTTTCTATTATTACTAAGACCCCTTGTCTAGTATTTGGGAACAGCTATGGAAAAGCGAAGCATTCTTATAATGATTGGCTACACGAACTATCTTTTATTGAATACACCGACAATAAAGAATTAAATGGGCTGCCATCTATCATTGAAAAATTACAAAGTGCTGAGCCGAATAAGATTGACGTAAGAGAAGATTTTCAAGTGCTAAAGGATTTTTTTAGAGGGTAAACCTATTTTATTTTCGATGTCTCAACAACGCTTAAAGAGAAAAGTACTATCAATAAAAATTGTTGATAGTACTTTATCTTTAAACATTGTTGGGCATTTTTTTATCTTTGTGAAACGTTTCTATATATAAAATCAAATAATACGATTAGAAAACGCTTGCAAAGTAATAATTCGTGATATATACTTACTTATATCGAAACGTTTCTATAAAATTCATCTAAAAATGGAGGAAACAAGAATGAATTTCAAAAAGAAATTTGCATTGCTAGGAACCACAGCACTACTTGCAGTTGGATTAATGGCGGGATGTTCTGATAGTAAGAATGATGCTAGTAACTCAGAAGTACTGACAGTTTGGGGGATGGGTGATGAAGTGAAACAACTCCCTAAAATGGCAGAGGAATTTACAAAAGAAACTGGTATTGAAGTTAAAATTCAAGCAATTCCTTGGGCTAGTGCTCATGATAAATTATTGACAGCGGTAGCTTCGAAACAAGGTCCTGATGTACTTCAAATGGGTACTACTTGGATGCCGGAATTTCAAGCAGCTGGTGCACTAGCTGATATGGGGGAATACATCGATAAATACGATAATTTAAACCCAGATAATTTTTTTGAAGGTTCAGTAGAAACAACAAAGTTTGATGATAAATATTATGCTATACCTTGGGCTGCAGAAACAAGAGTTTTATTCTATCGTACAGATATTTTAGAATCTGTTGGATATACAGAGGCACCTAAAACGTGGGAAGAACTTGAAGATGCAGCAAAGAAATTATCAGAACGAGGAGACAATATGTATGGCCTAAATGTAGACTCTAAGGAACAAACATTAGGCTTCATGTTTGCACGACAAAACGGTTCTGATTTATTGTCTGATGACGGAAAGCCACATTTTAACGAGGCACCGTTTGTAGAAGCAGTTACGTATCTAAATGATATGATTCAAAAAGGTTATGCACCTAAGCAGGACTTAGGAATGGATGTTTCGCAAACGTTCTCAGGCGATGCTATTGTACCAATGTTTATTAGTGGTCCATGGATGGTAAAAGCGGTTAATGACACAGTGCCAGATATTGAAGGCAAATGGGCAACTGCTGTTCTACCTTCTGGTAAAGAAAATAATTTTTCAAGTCTTGGCGGTTCTAATTTAACAATATTTGAACATTCAAAGAAAAAAGATCAAGCGGCACAGTTTATTGATTTTATGGTGAAAAAGGAAAATCAATTAAAATGGTTAGAATTAACGAATGCAATGCCTACAGTAAAAGAAGCATGGAATGATGAAAAATTAGCTGGTGATCCATTATATCAAGTATTTGGAGAGCAAATGGAAAATTCTCGTCCAATGCCGTTAATTCCTGAATTTGAAGAAATTGCACAAAACTATTTGAAGCATTTTGAGAAAATTTATCTAGGTGGAGAAGATGTACAGTCAGAACTAGATGCGTTTAATACGGAAACAGAAAAAGTTTTAAGCAAATAAACGAGCAGAGAGGAGTATCTCAAACTTTGGAGGAAGCTATCTAAATACTAACGGTTCGATCAGAAGTAATAAAAAACTGATCAAATACGTTAGAAAAATAGAATCTTCCTTCTAGGAGATGCTCCTTTTCTATTTAAAGTAAAGGAAGTGCTTTAAAATTGAGAAACTTTACTAGTAAAAGAGCCCCTTACCTATTTATATCTCCTGCATTGCTCTTACTAATGTTGTTTTCCTTAATTCCAATTGTCGTAGCATTTTTTATTAGCTTTACAGATATTAGTTTAGTCGGATTAGCAGATTGGTCACAAATCAATTTTGTGGGATTAAGCAATTATAAGGAAATTTTAACAGACCCTGTTTTCCTTAAATCAATTGGAAATACCTTATTTTATGTGGTTATTGGTGTACCTTTAGTTATCGCTTGTTCTTTAGGTATTGCTGTCATGATTAACTTTGGAGAAAATAAGATATTTCAATTTTTCCGCTTAATTTTTTATACGCCATCTATAACAAATGTGGTCGCTGTAGCAGTAGTGTGGAGTTATCTTTATAATCCAAGCTTTGGGTTTTTAAACTATTTGCTATCCCTGATCAATGTTTCTCCGGTTCCGTGGTTGCAAGATCCAACGATGGCAAAAATTTCATTAATTATTCTCGCTTTATGGAGAGCAATTGGTACGAATATGATTATTTTTTTAGCAGCTCTTCAAGGTATACCGAAAGAATATTATGAGGCTGCTTCATTAGATGGAGCTAATCGACGCCAACAATTATTTCAAATTACGATACCGATGCTTAAGTTTGCTACTTTCTTTGTAACTATTACTACTATGATTGGCTGGTTACAGTTCTTCGAAGAGCCATTTATTATGACCAATGGTGGACCTTTAGATAGTACTACTTCAGTTGCACTATTTATTTACCGGAACGGGTTCCAATTTAGTAAGTTTGGTTATGCAGCAGCAGGATCATTTATTTTATTTATTGCGATTATTATCGTTACATTGATTCAATTCCGCATTCAGCGTAAGAGTGATGAAGAATCAATATAGGAGGAAATAGCTATGAATACATCTCTAAAACAAACGAGAACTTCGAAGTGGATTGTTGGAATTATTCTTACAGTTGGCGGATTTTTTATGGTCTTACCATTTATTTGGATGATCCTTTCTTCCTTAAAGACCGATGCAGAAATTATGCAGTTTCCACCAACCATTTGGCCACAGGAGTTTACCTTAGCTAATTTTAAAGAACTGTTTTTAGCGTTTAACTTTGCAGTGTATTTAAAGAATACATTAATTATCGTCCTTTGCTCATTTGGCGGATTAATTTTAAACGCGATGGCGGGATATGGATTTGCAAAATATAACTTCAAGGGAAAGAATATTTTATTTTATTTAGTGCTTGCAACGATGATGATACCTGGGCAAGTCACAATGATACCAGTTTATTTGATTTTGAATGCAATGGGCTTAACGAATACAATGGCAGGTATTGTTCTTCCGGGATTAGTTGGAGCTTTCGCTATTTTCTTATTCCGTCAATTTATGTCTACCATATCGAATGAGTTACTAGAAGCAGCTAGATTAGATGGTGCAAGTGAATGGAAAATATTTTGGAAAATAATAATGCCGGTTTCACGCCCAGTTATTGCAGTACAAGGAATCCTGACTTTTATTGGTGCATGGAACTCCTTCTTATGGCCGTTAATTATGGCAAATGATGAGAAATACTATACTTTATCTGTTGGTTTACAACTATTAAAAGGACAATATGCAAGTAATTATGCCTTACAGATGGCAGGTTCTACTTTTATGATTATTCCAATCATTATTGTATTCATGATATTCCAAAAATACATCCTGCAAGGATTTAATGTATCAGGATTAAAGTAAGGAGCATGTAAATGAGACAAGAAGAGTTAGTTAAATTAGTGGACGAATTGACAGTAGAGGAAAAAGTAGATCAGCTTCTACAGCTATCAGCCGATTTTTACACAAAAAAAAATGAAGAAATGACAGGACCATTAACCGATTTAGGGTTAACGGAAGAAAATATTAAACAAGCAGGATCCACTTTAGGCTTATCAGGAGCTCAAGAAGCTATACGTGTCCAAAAAGAATATATGAATAAGCATCGCTTAGGTATTCCAACATTAATGATGGCTGATATTATCCATGGTTTTCGTACCATATTCCCGATTCCCTTAGGATTAGGAAGTTCATGGAGTTTAGAAGCCGCAGAAAAAATGGCGCAAATTTCTGCATTAGAAGCCAGTGTATCCGGTTTACACGTTACTTTTTCACCAATGGTTGACTTAGTGCGCGACCCTCGATGGGGAAGAGTAATGGAATCAACAGGAGAAGATGCTTATTTAAATGGCGAATTTGCTAAAGCATTAGTGCGTGGCTATCAAGGGGAAGATTTGAAAAGCGATACAGATCGAGTAGCAGCTTGTGTGAAACACTTTGCAGCATATGGTGCTCCAGCAGGTGGAAGAGATTACAATACGGTAGATATGTCTGAACGTCAATTAAGGGAAAGCTATTTGCCAAGCTATAAAGCAGCTATTGATGCAGGGGCAAAATTAGTAATGACCTCTTTCAATACAGTAGATGGAATTCCGGCAACTGGAAACGAGTGGCTTTTTAGAGAGATATTAAGAGAACAGTTCGGTTTTGGTGGGGTGGTTATTTCTGATTGGGGAGCAGTGAAAGAACTGATTGCCCATGGAGTAGCTGGAGATGAAAAAAAGGCTGCTGAGCTTGCTATAAAGGCAGGGGTCGATATCGAGATGATGACCACTTGTTATGCTCATTATTTAAAGGAGTTAATCGAGGAAGAAGTAGTAGAAGAAAAGTTGTTAAACGAAGCGGTACTGAGAATTTTAGAACTGAAAAACGATTTAGGATTATTTGAAAATCCTCATCGTGGAGCAGATGCAGACCGGGAGAAAGAAGTAATTTTATCAACATTACATCGAAAACAAGCTAGAGAAATAGCGGCAAAATCGATTGTATTACTAGAAAACAATGGTGTCTTACCATTATCAATGAATCAAAAAGTAGCAGTCGTCGGACCGGGAGCAGATTCACAGGACATCTTAGGAGCATGGTCATGGCAAGGGAAAATGGATGAAGCTGTTTCGTTATTAGAAGGAATGCAGGCAAAATCTGATCATATTATCTCTGCCGAAATGCCTTGTGACTACTTTGAATTATCAGAAGATATGATCTCATGTGCAGTAAAAGCAACGAGTGATGCAGAAGTCATAGTATTAGCTTTGGGTGAACAAGAATGGATGAGTGGTGAGGCAGCAAGTCGAAGTGACATTTGTTTACCGAAAGAGCAGATTAGACTATTCAAGCTATTAAAGGATACAGGTAAGCCGATTATCGTTACTTTATATAATGGCCGTCCATTAGATATTAGTGAACTAGATGGAGCAGCTGCCATTGTAGAAGCATGGTTCCCTGGTACAGAAGGTGGAAATGCGCTAAGTGACGTCTTATATGGAGATGTAAACCCAAGTGGGCGTTTAAGCATGAGTTTCCCTGAAAATGTTGGACAAGTGCCGATTTACTACAATGTAGATAATACAGGTCGTCCTTATGAAGAAAATCCGGATGAAAAATATGTTTCTAAATACTTAGATGTTTCTAATTACGCACGCTATCCATTCGGTTATGGATTAAGTTACAGTGAAGTTATTTACAGTAATTTACAATTAGATAAAGAGGTTATATCAGAGGAAGAAGCCATAGAGGTTACAGTGGAAGTAGAGAATAGAGGGGACTATCTCGTTACAGAAACAGTCCAGCTTTATATTCGTGACTTAGTTGGTGAAGTTGTACGTCCTGTTAAGGAATTAATAGACTTTAAGCAAGTTCAATTAGAAAGCGGAGAAAAGCAAGTGGTTACCTTCGCTATTTCTGAGAAACAGCTTCGGTATACACATAGAAATATGAACTTCTCTAGTGATAATGGTGATTTTGAAGTAATGGTCGGACCAAATAGTATAGAACTTCAATCAAAATGTTTTGAATTAAAAAAGATAAGAGGATAGGAATGAAGACATGAATACTCAAACAGTTACTTTGAATGGGAATGATACGACTTTTTCTTTTCTTCCTAGCGGGGATATATATGAAATTCGTCATAAAGATATAATGGTCAACCAACTCATAGGGAATCTATTAGATGGTAGTGCGAACCAAATCTATTTACGAGTGTTTAAGGAAGGGGAAATTTTCTCTACACCTTTACTTGGTGTTCGATCAGATAGTCAACTATCAGTAGGTGAGCACACATTAATTTGGAGCGGCAGCTTTGAAGGTGTATCCTATGAAGTCCAATTTTTACTAACTTCACATGATGTATGGTTTTGGGAAGTTAGTTTACAAGGGGATCAAACAGTAGATTTATTATATGGGCAAGATATTGGGATTGCAGCAAAAGGAGCAGTTCAATCAAATGAGGCATATGTGTCTCAATATATTGATCATCATATTGATACACAATACGGATATACAATCTGTTCTAGACAAAATCAGCCACAAGGGGCGAAGTTTCCATATCTTCAACAAGGGTGTTTACAAAAGACAATCGGATTTAGTACAGATGGTTATCAATTCTTTGGGAAGTCTTACAAAGAAACAAACATTCCTGAAGCATTGCAAAAGGAAAGCTTGCCAACGGAGGTATATCAATATGAAATGGCCTATGTCTCTTTGCAAACAGAGAAACAACATGTACAAGAGAAACAATCGGTTGTTTTTTATGGTTCTATCTTAGAAAATCATCCAACAGCTGTAGAAAAACCATATTTCACTACTCAACAAATAGAAGAAATTTGGACAGAAGCAAACAAATTGGAGCAGGTTACGAAACCGGTAAATAAAATAACTAATATTGCTAATCAGGTTGTACAAACAGAAATATTGACGCCTAAAGAAGTAAATGAATTATTTGGCAATCAAATAGAAAAAGAGATGGTAGATCAAAAGCTTATGTCTTTTTTCACGGATAATCAGCATCATGTCGTGTTAAAAGAAAAGGAAGTTCAAATGGAAAGACCACATGGGCATATTCTATTGAGTGGTACTGATTTAGTAGTAGATAGACCAGTAATGGCAACAACAGTCTATATGTACGGTATTTTTAACTCACAAATTGTTTTAGGAAACACCTCTATGAACAAGATGATGAGTAATAATAGAAATTCACTTAATATAATGAAGAAATCTGGTCAGCGAATTTATATGAAAATAAAGAATCAGTGGCAGTTATTAGCGATGCCATCTGCATTTGAAATGGGCTTTAACGTCGCTAAATGGTATTACAAGCTGGCGGATGACTTGATTGTAGTGACAAATTATACTTCTGTAGAAGATTATGAGATTAAGTTAAACATCGAGAGTATAAGAGGGGAAAAATATGACTTTATCATTAGCAACCATATTTTAATGAATGATGGTGAAGATTCTATTCCATTCAAATGGAATCAATCAGATCAAGTCATCACTTTTAATGGAACACCTAATTCTACTGTTGGTCAAGGATATCCAGAATTAACGTATCATGTACATGTTGAACAACCCTTTACATTGAAAGATGAAACGGTTTTTGTTTCTTCTGAGGAATCGTCTAGCTTCCCGCTAGTCATGGTAGAATTGAATCAAGAACATGCAGTAAACCTAACTATTCAAGGGAATTTGCATAAAGGAGATTATCAACATCATCGAAAGAATGAAACGGAAGAGACGGAAAGCTATGAGCGTTATCTGGATGAATTACTGAATGGTTTTCAAATGAAGCATGAGAATCCGCTAATTCAGGAAGAAGTAGAGAGAATGAACCTGCTTAGTAGATGGTATTCCCATAATATGCTAGTTCATTATCTATCTCCACATGGATTAGAGCAATATGGAGGAGCTGCATGGGGAACAAGGGATGTTTCTCAGGGGCCAGTTGAATATTTCTTTGCCGTTAATCGTCCTGAAATTGTTCGTGAAATTTTGAAAAAAGTATATGCGAACCAATTCGAAAATGATGGGAATTGGCCGCAGTGGTTTATGTTTGATCGCTTTGAAAAGATTAAGGCAGATGAAAGTCATGGCGATGTAATCGTATGGCCATTAAAGGTTGTTGGAGATTATTTAACATTTACAGGTGATACGAGCATATTGGATGAACCTATTCCATATACAAGCAGACATACATTTGAAAAAACAGCGGCGCACTATCCGTTATTGGAACATGTAAAGAAACAAATTCATTATATAGAAACAAATTTTCTGCCGGATACGTTTTTATCATGCTATGGAGATGGGGATTGGGACGATACCTTACAGCCGTATGATAGCAGGTTAAAAAAGAATATGGCTAGTAGCTGGACAGTAGCTCTTACTTACCAGACATTACGTAATTTGGCAAAGGCATTAAAGGATTATGATAATCAGTATGCAGAATATCTTTTTGATTTGGTGAAAAATATCAAAGCGGATTTTGATAGATTTATATTAAGCACAGATACGATACCTGGATTTGTTTATATGGAAGATTCGAATCATGTGGAATTAATGATACATCCAGAAGATGAAAAAACAAATATTCAATACCGATTATTGCCAATGACGAGAAGTATGATTGCAGAATTAATTACACCTGAGATGGCGGAGCATCATTATCAAATAATTAAAGAAAATTTATATTTTCCAGATGGCGTGCGTTTAATGAATCGTCCTGCATTCTATCAAGGTGGGGTAAGCACAAACTTTAAACGCGCAGAACAGGCTGCTAATTTTGGTAGAGAAATTGGTTTGCAATATGTCCATGCCCATATTCGCTTTACGGAAGCAATGGCGAAGTTAGGGAAGGCGGAAGAAACGTGGAAAGGATTAAATACGATTAATCCAATTGGCATCAAAGACCGAGTGGAAAATGCAGCGATTCGCCAAAGTAATGTTTATTTCAGCAGTTCTGATGGCGATTTCAAAACTAGGTATGAAGCACAAGAGAATTTTGGTAAACTTAAAAATGGCGATGTTGCTGTAAAAGGTGGCTGGCGTATTTACTCCAGTGGCCCAGGAATCTATATAAATCAGTTGATAAGCAATGTATTAGGAATTCGCCAAACGGCGACTACGTTTATTATAGATCCGGTTCTACCAGAAAGATTAAATGGCTTAACAGTAGCCTTTAAATTATTCGATAAGCCTGTAAAAATTAACTATAAGCTAGGACATGAAGATAGAAAGATAATTTTCAATGGCAATGTAGTAGAAGGTAAGTTTGAAGCTAATCTTTATCGAATGGGTGGAATATGCTTAGATAAAGAAGTGATCAAGAAGAACTTACAACAAGAAAATACATTAGAAATATACTGCTAGTAGGAAGGGGTGAAGGCAATGGTAGGGATTAAAGATATAGCTAAGGCAGCTGGTGTTTCTATTTCTACCGTATCCTATGCACTAAATGGCAGTCCAAAGGTAACGGAAGCCACTCGTGCAAGAATAACTGCTATTGCAAATGAACTCAATTATATTCCTAATATGGCAGCGAGAACATTGAAAAAGCAGGAAACAAAAATTATAGCAGTCTACCTGGCTGATTATGGTGGGAGCTTTTATGGCGAGCTATTAGAAGGAATTAAAAAAGGTCTTGCTCATTACAACTACGATATGATTGTTTGTAGTGGGCAAAAGTCCCACCTTTTTCTACCGGAAAGAATGGTGGATGGAGGAATTATATTAGATTGGACCTTTAGTACCGAAGAAATTATTCAATTTGCCAATCGAGGTCATTCTCTCGTTGTATTAGATCGAGAAATAAGTTGCCCAAATGTTAGAAAAGTACTATTGGATAACAAAGGCGGAGCGACCTTAGCGATGGAAAAAATCATTGCAAGTGACCCTAATAAAGTCTATTTAGTAACTGGCCCAGAAGAAGCTTTTGATAGCCGCCAAAGGCTGGAAGCGAGTGAACGTGAATTAGCTCGCTATGGAGTAGAGTATGAGGTTATTCCATCTGCGTTTACAGAGGAATCAGGGTATGCTGCTGCGGAAATTATTCATTCGAAGATGACAGGTCCTCCTGTTACTATTTTTTCTTTTAATGATGAAATGGCCGTGGGAATTTATAAATATTTTAGAAATAAAGATAGAAAGATAGGTACAGATATTTCCCTTATTGGATTTGATAATATAGAAATCGGCTCCTTTTTAAATCCGTCATTAGCAACAATTTCTTATTCTAAGCATCGTTGGGGAATGGTTGCAGCTGAAAAGGTTGTTCAGCTGATAAATAATGAAGAAGCAGAGAATGAATCGATTATCACAAGTTTTGTAGAAGGCAAATCTTTTATCTCTAATAAAAAGTAGGTGTATAAAATGGCTATTTCTAAAGTGAATTTTCGTTCTGAGGTTTTAGGGAAAGTGACTTCTATGAATATATATCTTCCTAATAAAGAGAATAGCGCCCCTATGCCTGTTATCTATCTATTACATGGGTGGTCCGATAATGATGAAGCATGGTTAACTGCCACATCACTTGAAAGATATGCGTCAGACTATGAATTTGCCATTGTAATGCCACAAGTAGATTTAAGTTACTACACAGATATGGTACATGGAAATCGCTATTGGACGTTTTTATCAGAAGAATTACCTGCATTAGTTAGAAAGTGGTTTCGTATTTCGGATCAGAAAGAAGCTAATTTTGTTGCTGGACTATCAATGGGAGGGTATGGCGCAACAAAATTGGCTCTAACTTATCCAGATCGCTTCAATAGCTTCGCATCATTATCTGGAGCGATGGATGTCGTAGAACTATGGAAGAGAGATAGGAATAGAGACAAAGCATTTTCTACTATTTTTGGTTCTATTAACGAACTGGAAGGCAGTAAGAATGATTTATTTTACCTATTAGAAAAAACGAAGAGAAACAGTCAGGTGAAGATGCTGCAAATCTGTGGTACAGAAGACTTCCTTTATCAAGATAACTTAAAGTTTAGAAAGAAAGCACAGGAAATAATTGAGGACTTTCATTATGTTGAAATGCCTGGTGATCATAATTGGGCATTTTGGGATCAAACGATTCAGATTGTATTAAAATGGTTTAATGAGAACTACATTAAAGCGAATAATTAGAGGAAGGGACTGTCCGTTTAGGGATAGTCCCTTTATTTGTTTCAAGACGGAAGGGAAAAAGCAGGTTATAAAGAAAGCTTCCATAAGTGGGGGTCTTATTGCCCGTTAAGAGTGGGATAAATCCCCAACAATTTTCGTTCCGTGTGCTTCTTTCATTCCTAATTCGGAAGAAAGGAATGGAAGGTTAGCAGACGTAATTCCGCCACCGGGAATAATAATAATTTTTTCAGAAGCATGTTCTATATAACTTTTAAGTGCAGATAGATTGTCTTCTATTCTTGTCGATAGTGGACCTCCATGTGTTAAAATACGGTGCACACCATGGGAAATGAGCCAGTCAATTGCTTGGCGTTTTCGCTTTGGAGCAATTTCATCAAAAGCCATATGAAAGGTAATCTCCATGCCAGCAGCAGCGGTTAAGCATTTCTCCATCGCCCCTTCATCGATCCAATTATCTCTATTTAGACAGCCAATTACTATTCCGTTAATGCCAAGCTGGTTAAACAGATGGATATCTTGGCACATAATATCCACTTCATCTTCGTTATAAATAAAGTTGCCGCCTCTTGGACGAACGATGGCCATCACCTTTGTATTTGTATTTCGGCAATAGGAAACAGTCTTTGCAGCAACACCATAACTAACAGTTGTTCCTCCAACTGAAAGGTTATCGCATAACTCAATTCGATGCGCCCCCTTTTTAATAGCACTTGGAACGAGGGTGAAGTTTTCAACACAGACTTCTTTTATCATTATTTAATCACCTGCCATTCAAACATATCTAATTTAGATAGTATCATATATTTACTGTGAAAAATCGGTTATACTTAATGGAATATAAAAATTTGGAAAATTAGTAAAATAAGGAGTAGGGATGAGTGAAAGGTCATGGATACTATGACGTCACAGCGCTGTTTCATTATTAGCAAGAATTTGCTATTGGTTTATTAGAGATATTAGAAAAGTCAGAAATAGTTTCTACTCATAGGGTGCAAGATGAGCAGCTGGAAATCTATATAAAAACTAGTGAAGTCTTTCTAAGAAAGTAGGCAAATGGAGAAGAATAAGATGAGAGAAAAGTATTTTACCAAGATTAAATGGAGAAGGTTATTTATCTGGTTGATCGTATATATTATATTATTTACTTGCATGGATGTTTTTGTCATAGAAAATAGTACAGAGAAAGAGATTGATTTCTATTTTAAGATGGGATTTCATGTTACAGTTTTTATGTGGATCCTGTATTCCTTTAGAAAAAATAATCTGTCTATTAAAGCAGTTATATTTCATCCAAGGAAAGAAAAGTCCTCGTGGGGAAAGTATGTTTTTCTAGAATTATTAGGAGATCTAATTGCTGTAACCTTATTATTTTTTATAATCTTAATTATAGCTTTGAACTCTGAGTCGCTTATTCAAGAAATAATAAATAGTGATAGTGAAGTGGGAGACTCGACTTTTTTTATTGGGAGTCTGTTTGTTACCATTCTCGTTGCGCCAATTGTAGAAGAGTTGTTGTTTAGAGGAATATTGTTCAATAAGTGGAGTGAATCATTAGGTGCCAAAAAGGCATTATTTCTTACCTCGTTTTTATTTGGGGTTTTTCATATTGGAAGTTCACCAATTTTTATTGGGCAGTTATTAGCTGGATTCCTATTTTGCTTAGTATATATGAGAACGAAATCGTTAGTGTTGCCAATACTTTTACATATAGGAAATAATAGTATAAGTAGTATAGGCATGTTAATAAATGCAGGTGATGACACAAACATGCCGGATATCGCTCTAATGTTAAGTCAAATGAAAGTAGCTGCTATTATTTCAGGGGTTATTTTACTAATATTGGTTCCGATATATAGTTTTTTTATGTATAAATTATATAAAACGACTAAAATGGAAATACCTTATCATGTAAATGTAAAAAATTACAACTAGTTATTGTATTCTAATTTCCAGTATGTTAAAGTATTTGGAAAATAAGAGGTGATTGAAATGGTTAACTGCGTATTTACTATCAACCTTTCACAATTACATCATCATAAACAATAGTCTTGCTATTTCGATAAAAAATCGTACATAGGAAGACTATTTCTCATGAAACCGCATTTGATTAAGTTTTACTACTTAAATCATGGGCGGTTTTTTATTTTATTTTAAACGGGAGGCATGAAAAAATGAAGAAGATGAATTACCAAAATGTAAAGGGAACGCTGGATTATTTGCCGGAGGAGGAAGGGATCAGAAGAATTATTCGAAGAACGATTGAAGATGTATTTATTCAGTATGGCTGTAAACCGATTGAGACACCTATCTTAAATTATCAAGAGTTGCTTGCTTCTAAATACGGAGGAGGAGCAGAAATCTTAGAAGAAATGTACACTCTTTCCGATCGGGGCAAAAGGGAGCTGGCATTGCGCTATGACTTAACCATTCCATTTGCGAAGGTTGTGGCAATGAACCCAACGATAAAAATGCCTTTTAAACGCTATGAGATTGGCAAAGTTTTTAGAGATGGGCCGATCAAGACAGGCAGATACCGAGAGTTTACGCAATGTGATGTTGATATTGTAGGTGTTCAATCACAAATGGCAGAAGCAGAGCTTATGATCATGGCATTGGATATTTTTAAAAAGTTAAAAATGGACGTAACCATTCAATATAATAATCGGAAATTATTAGCTGGGTTTCTCCGTCAATTGAATATTACAGGGCAAATGATAAACCGAGTGATTTTGATTTTAGATAAAATCGAAAAAATTAGTAAGGATAAAATGAAGGAAGAACTGAGAGAAGTTGGATTAAAACAAGGTGCGATAGATGCTATCGAAGCATTTTTACAAAAGGACTTGGATGGCATAGTGGAGCAGTATCAACAGATGGCTGAAAAGGAAGAGAGTATTAAACAAGGGCTAGAAGAATGGAACGAATTACAATCTTATATAAAACAGCTAGGAATGGAGCCATATTGTGTATTCAATCCATTTCTTGCGAGAGGCCTTGAAATTTACACAGGAACCATTTATGAAATTTTCTTAACGGATAAAAGAATGAAGTCGAGCATTGGTAGTGGCGGAAGATATGATAACACGATAGGCGGTTTAATTGGTTCTCGGGAAACCTATGCAACGGTTGGTATTTCTTTTGGATTAGATGTAATTTTATCCGCACTTTTATTAGATGAGGCTTGTTTAGACGTTAAAAGATTAGATTATTACATTATTCCGATTGGTTGTTCAATGGAAGCTCTTTTAGTGGCAAAAGCCCTTCGAGACCAAGGGTTTAAAGTAGAAGTAGAATTAGGAAAGAAAAAACTTGCAAAAGCTTTAGAAAAAGCAAATAAAGAAGGTGTCAAAAAGGTAGTTATGATAGGAGAAAAGGAAGTGGCTGGAAATACCTATACAGTTAGAGATATGGAAACGGGAGAGGAATGGTTGGAAAAATTTAATTATTAATGGGGATGTGGCAGTAGATGTGGGATATTTACTGCCTTTATTTATGTTTGTCAAAGTTAGGAGCATTGTTAATTGTTAAGGCCCTTTTTAAAAGGGCAGTCAAGAGGTAACAGAAAAGCATTCACTGTGACCGAAAACAAGAGAAAAGAGGAAAAAGGTAACAGAGAGGCGTTCTCTGTGACCGAAAACAAGAGGGAAAGCGGAAAAAGGTAGCAGAGAAGCGTTCTCTGTGACCGAAAATAAGAGGGAAAGCAGGAAAAGGTAACAGAGTCGAGGCCAAAGTCATTCATCCTAAAAAGAAAAGCAATAGGTAATAGAAAAAACACATTCATATTCATTTTCGCAAAAGTCACAAAAGTCACAGAAAGTACCTTTCCGACAGCACAGAAAATCAAATTTCCGAGAAAACTTTTCAACAGACTATTTCCACACAAAAGAAGCATACTACAAAAGAAAAAACATTCGATAAGAGATATTCATTGTAATGTTACTTAAATGATGATAACATAAAGTTATGTAACATTATTGGGAGGCAAACCGATGGAATATGTCGATCCTATAAAAGAAATTGAAAGTATTAATGCGATTAAAGAAGTGCTAAGAAAACAATCACAAAGAGATTTGCTCCTTTTTGTGTTAGGTATTAATACAGGAATAAGAGTTAGTGATCTACTTGCATTGAAAGTTCAGGATGTAAGAGATGAATCAGGGATTAAGGAGTTTTTGTATCTTCGTGATTCAGATGAAGTAAAGGCATACTATTTAAACAGTAAGGTGCATGCTGAATTAGAAAGTTATTTGCAAGAACATGAATTCAAAGAGGATGAGTTTCTTTTTAAGTCTCAGAAGAATAATCAACCGATTACCCGCCAGCAGGCATATCGGATTATTAATAAGGCTGCGAAGTTAGTTGGAATTACTGGGAAGATTGGAATGCACACATTAAGAAAAACATTTGGCTATCATGCGTATCGAAAAGGGATTGCTATTTCGTTATTGATGGATGTATACAATCATACCTCTCGTTCGGAAACGCTAAAATATATAGGCATTAAAAAACAAGAAAAAAGACTAGTAAAAGTGGATGTCAATCTCTAAAAAGAAAAACTCCACCAAATTTGGTGGAGATTAGTCAGGACTATAGATAATCATCATCGTTACTAGCATTCGTGTCGATGTTAACATTTGTTAATTCGTTAACAATGTCCTCGTGTACTTGCACTTGCAGCGTTTCTTTATCTTTCATAAATTTGAATACACCATTATTAAAGTCCGTACCGTGTTCTTTAAAGAAAATTCCTTCATAAGCTACTTGTTTTGTATGATTGAAGATTAGGCGGTATCCACTTTGTTCTTTTACTAAATATGCACGTACACCTTTTTCATATTGTCCCTCTGGATTTTTCAAAAAGCGGGCAACAGAAATGATATGAAGATCAACAAAAGGAATTTCACGTAATAACGAATTAATAATCGAGCCTTTTGCAATCTGCTCCCAACGACTTTGTGCTGTTTGACCAAGGACGATTTGCGTGATGTTCTTTTCTCTAGCTACTTCTGCAACTACTTTGGAGATTGGTCTAGATTCCTTATCTTTAATGATAAACGCATCAGCGCTATGACGATCAGCCAATTCTTTCCATCTTGCGATATAATTTGATTTTTCTGCATCCAACTCATCGAATGGCTTTGAATCCACTGTCAGGATATAGAGTGGACAATCAAGCATATTAGCTAATTTACAACCACGTTGTATAAGACGTTCACCGTTAGGACCGTAATAAACGCAAACAAGAATACTTTCATCCATGCGTTCTTTTCCATTTACCATGATTTTTTCACCTCAGGTATAGATGTGAATGATTTACACCATTAATAATAAACTATGTATGACTATAACGTATGCTACTTTATGAGTCAATGCATTTCTTAAATTATCCAAATGAACAAATATAATCTGTTTCTTTTACTAATAGTAAGGTTAGACATAGTTTCCGTTATAAATACCTTTTTGTCTTAAGTTAATCAAAAATAGAACCAATTTAAAGGAGGGGAATAAAAATGACTTGGTTACATTTTATGATCTTATTTCCATTTATGTTTGCAATATTTGTACCTTTTATTTATAAAAGGCTAACGCCACGAATTCATACTGGCTGGTTCGTGCTATTTGTTCCATTAATCATTTTTATTTATTTGTTGACGTACATCCCGAAAATGGCGAAAGGAGAGGTTTTTACTTCTACAGTCAAGTGGATACCTGCATACAGTATTAACTTTACCACGTATTTAGATGGGCTTAGCCTAGTTTTTGGATTGTTAATTGCAGGAATAGGAAGCTTAGTCATTTTATATTCTATTTTTTATTTATCAAAACATCGAGAAGCGCTGCATAACTTTTATGTATACTTATTGCTATTCATGGGAGCAATGCTTGGATTAGTAATGTCTGATAATTATTATGTTTTATATGTGTTTTGGGAAATTACTAGTGTGTCGTCCTTTTTGTTAATTGCTTATTGGTACGAACGGGACCGTTCAAGATATGGAGCACAAAAGGCAATGTTGATTACAGTTTTTGGCGGACTTGCGATGCTAGCGGGTTTGATCATGTTGTCTATTATGGCAGATACAACAAGTATTAGAGAGACGTTGCTACAACTTAATCAAATCCATAGCCATGAACTATTTATACCTGCTATGATCTTAATTTTGCTCGGAGCATTTACGAAGTCGGCCCAATTTCCGTTTAGTATATGGCTTCCTGATGCAATGGAAGCACCAACGCCAATTAGTGCATACTTACATTCTGCGACGATGGTAAAAGCAGGGATTTATCTGGTTGCACGTTTAACACCAATTTTTGGAGGAACAATAGAGTGGTTTTGGCTTGTTGTAGGCATAGGGATTTTTACTTTATTATATGGGTCCTTTAATGCTGTGAAACAGACTGATTTAAAGGCATTATTAGCATACTCGACTATAAGTCAATTAGGATTAATTATGAGCTTGCTGGGGCTAGGATCTGCTGCGTTATATAAGGATTTAGGAGTAGATGAGGCAGCGTTATATGCGACGGCTATCTTTGCAGCTATTTTTCACTTAGTAAACCATTCAACGTTTAAGGGTTCTTTATTTATGGTAGTAGGAATTATTGACCATGAGACTGGTACTCGGGATTTGAGAAGACTAGGCGGTCTCATTCACTTAATGCCTATTTCCTTTACCCTTACAGTAATTGGCAGTTTTTCAATGGCAGGTCTTCCTCCATTTAATGGTTTCTTAAGTAAAGAAATGTTCTTTACAGCTGTAGTGAATGCATCGCATATGGAAATATTTAATCTTCAGCATATTGGAATCTTACTTCCGATTGTCGCTTGGATTGCCAGTGTGTTTACATTTATTTATTGTATGATTTTAGTTTTTAAAACCTTTAGAGGAAAAAATAAAGCACCTAAACTAGATAAAGAGGTGCATGAAGCACCAATTGGCTTATTAATCTCGCCAATGATCTTAGGTGTACTTGTGATTGTTTTCTTCTTTATTCCTAATCTCGTATCAAAGTATTTATTAAAACCAGCCTTTGCCTCTATTTTGCCGTCACTTGCACATACGGTTGACTCTAAGAAAATTAGTGCCTTCCATGGGTTTAATACAGAACTTTGGATGACAATTGGTGTGGTAGCATTGGGAACGATTTTATATTTACTACTAAAAAAATGGTATAAGATTTATCGTCTATATCCACAAGCCTTTACATTAAGCAACTTATATAATCTTAGCTTGGAGTATGTAGAAAAGCTGTCTAAATCCATTACTAATTTTTATATGACAGGATTTCTACGTGATTACTTAGTCTATATTTTTGGATTCATTATTATAATCATCGGAGGTTCCTTGCTGCTGTTTAATGGAGTTACGTTTGATATGTCTCAAGATTCTCCGATAAGTATTTTTGATATAGGAATAGTCATTGCGATGATTATTAGCTCCGTTACAGTTCTACTCTCCAAATCAAGAATTACCTCGATTGTGGCTGTAGGAGCGTTAGGGTTTCTAGTTTCGTTTTTCTTTGTTCTTTTCAGAGCTCCAGATTTAGCATTGACTCAATTAGTAGTAGAAACAGTAACCACCGTTTTATTTCTACTGTGCTTCTATCATTTACCGCAATTAAAGAAGGAAATCAGCAGAGTTCGTTTTAAAGCGGTTAATGCCATTGTTTCTATAGGAGTAGGTGTTGTAGTAACGATTATTGCTCTTTCTGCTAACGGTACACATTTGTTTGACTCTATTTCGAGTTACTATGAGGATTCCTATAAGCTGGCCGGGGCAAAAAATATCGTAAATGCCATTTTGGTTGATTTTCGTGGAATAGATACTATGTTAGAGATTCTTGTGCTTACCGTTGCAGGCTTAGGTGTATACACGTTAATAAAGGTAAAACTAGTAGGAGGGGATAAAAATGAAGAAACCAAATGATATTATTATTCGAAGTATCACAAAGGTTGCTGTCGTGATTATCCTCACCTTCGCCATAAATCTTTTTGTCTCTGGGCATCATTTTCCAGGGGGCGGATTTATTGGTGGACTCACTTTTGCTGCTGCGATTATTTTGCTTTTTCTAACCTTTGATATAGAATCGGTGCGGAAGAATATTCCCGTAGATTTTAAAGTACTCGCAGGGGTTGGCGTATTAATCGCTGTCTTAACGGGTATTGGCGGAATGGTATTAGGTGAGGCATTTTTAACGCAAGCCTTTGGTTATTTTGATTTACCAATCTTCGGAAAAACAGAGCTAGCAACGGCTGTTATTTTTGATATTGGAGTTGCTTTAGCTGTTATTGGGACGGCTATAACCATTATTATGACGATTGGGGATGATCGATAATGGAGACTTTAATGTCTATTCTTGTAGGAATATTATTCTCGATTGGAATTTATCTTATTTTAACAAAGACTTTATTACGAATAATTTTAGGAACATCAATTCTTGGTCACGGTGTAAATTTGCTTATTATTACAATGGGAGGGTTGAATAAAGGAGGTCCACCACTCTTAGGAATAACGGATCATACTTTTGCAGACTCATTACCACAAGCATTGCTGCTTACCGCCATTGTTATAAACTTTGCAACGACTGCTTTGTTTTTAGTATTGAGTTATCGAGCATATAAAGTACTTGGCACCGATGATACAGATCTACTGAGGGGTAATGAGGATGAATAATATTGTAATATTGCCGATCATCCTTCCGATTGTATTTGCGATGATTATGGTAATTTTTAGAGACAAGGTCATGCTCCATCGTGTACTAAGCTTGGTAGCGATTGGTTCTGTGTTTGTGGTGACTGTCATTTTGATTGGGCAAATAAAGCATGCAGGAATTCAATCAGTCCAGTTGGGAGGATGGGAAGCACCATTTGGTGTAAGTATGGTTGCAGATATGTTTGCAGCTATTCTCGTTTTAGTTACTAGTATTGTAAGTTTCTGTTGTTTACTGTACGCATTTCATTCAATCGGAGAGCAAAGGGAAAAATATTATTTTTATCCGTTATTTTTGATTCTGGTAACGGGTGTAAATGGATCCTTTTTTACAGGGGATATATTTAACCTATTTGTTTGTTTTGAAGTGATGCTAGTTGCTTCCTATGTTTTAATTTCTTTAGGTGGAACAAGGGTTCAGTTAAGAGAATCTATTAAATATATTTTAATTAACATCATCTCTTCTTTTCTATTTCTTGTTGCAATTGCTTATTTATATGCGATTACAGGAACATTAAATTTTGCGCATTTATCCGTTCGTATTGCTGAAGTTGGTCAAGATGGATTAATGACAACTGTAGCCATTCTCTTTTTAGTGGTGTTTAGTCTAAAGGCTGGGCTGTTTTTATTCTTCTGGC
>Ga0182739_1001690_pt1 | contig 22159 bp, 25 predicted proteins | sample eDN5th30CBELigBY_FD_128873 | JGI IMG/M metagenome (GOLD analysis project Ga0182739, IMG submission 128873) | Enriched backyard soil microbial communities from Emeryville, California, USA - eDNA 5th pass 30_C BE-Lig BY (version 2) (version 2) | ecosystem: Environmental > Terrestrial > Soil >...
AAGCGCGACTTGCCCGCGTCGAATACCGAGCCGATCGCTTCGACCACCGCCGAACCGCCTTCGCCGGCCACGGCATCGAATCCAGTGGCACGCACGGTGATGACCTTGACCGCAGCACTGGACTGCACCGTGGCGATGGCGTTGCCGGCATAGATCGGGCGCGTGAAGGTGTCGGCCGACTCGACCGAGATGATCTCGGAGATCTGGTCGACGTCCAATAGCGCGGCAACGCGCGGCAGGATGTTCTTGCCATTGCTGGTAGCCGGGGCCAGCACATGGCTGTAGCCCTTTTCTCCGCTCTGGGAAACCAGGGCAGTCACCAGGGGGGCGACATTCTCTGGCAGGGCGTGGGCGTAGGCCGCATTGTCCGCGACCAGCACCTTGGCAACGCCAGCGATCCTGGCGGCGGACTCGGCGATGCCCGCGACATTCTGGCCGGCGACCAGCAGGTGGATATCACCGCCGATCTTGACGGCCGCGGCGACAGTGTTCAGGGTGGCCGGGGCTACGGCACCGACTTCAGGACCTTGTAGAAGGTCAGCGACAACCAGGACAGTCATTCAGATCACCTTTGCTTCGTTCTTCAGTTTCTCGACCAGTTCGGCCACCGACTTGACCTTGATACCCGCGCTGCGTGCAGCCGGCGCTTCGACTTTCACGGTCTGGTTGGTGGAGGCGGTGGAAACGCCCAAAGCGTCCGGAGTCAGCACTTCGAGAGGCTTCTTCTTGGCTTTCATGATGTTTGGCAGGGACGCGTAACGCGGCTCGTTCAAACGCAAGTCGGTGGTGACGATGGCCGGCAGTTTCAGGGAAACCGTCTGCGCGCCGCCGTCGACTTCGCGGGTCACGGCAACGCTGTCGCCGCTGATTTCGACTTTGGAGGCGAACGTGCCCTGACCGTAGCCGCTCAATGCCGCGAGCATCTGGCCAGTCTGGTTGTTGTCGCTGTCGATGGCTTGTTTGCCAAGGATTACCAGCAGAGGCTGTTCCTTGTCGACAACAGCTTTGAGCAGCTTGGCAACGGCCAGCGAAGTCAGATCTTCAGCGGATTCGACGAGGATGGCGCGGTCGGCGCCCAGCGCCAGCGCGGTGCGCAGTTGCTCTTGGGCGGTGGACGGGCCGAGGGAGACGACGACGATTTCAGTCGCAACACCTTTTTCTTTCAGGCGTACGGCTTCTTCCACTGCGATTTCGCAGAACGGGTTCATCGACATCTTGACGTTGGCGAGGTCGACGCTGGAATGGTCCGCCTTGACGCGAACTTTCACGTTGTAATCGACCACGCGCTTGATGGCTACAAGGACTTTCATGGCAGGTTCCATTCAATAAAGTTGACACAAGAAAATCAGTGATGGTCACGCTGTTCTATAACACCATGGACCTTAAAATCGGCCAGGCGCCGGTATCCAAGCCGCTCTTCCCCAGGGTAACCTACCGGCTTTGCACCGCTGAAAAATCAAGCCCCAACGCGGTGACTTCTTGTAAGTATTCCGCGCTGACATCATCAGCAAGCTCGACAACTTTTACCTGTCCATCTGCCAATTCGAACGTTGCCAGTTCTGTATAAACTCGGCTGACACAACGCAGGCCCGTCAGGGGATAGGTGCACTCTCGGACAAGCTTGCTCACACCGGTTTTATCCAGATGCTCCATCATCACGAAAACTTTCTTTGCACCGATGGCTAAGTCCATCGCGCCGCCCACACCGGGTATGGCATCAGCTTTACCCGTGTGCCAGTTTGCCAAGTCTCCGGATTGCGAGACTTGAAACGCTCCCAAGACGCAAATATCTATATGCCCGCCCCTCATCATGGCAAATGAATCCGCGTGATGAAAAAACACACTCCCCGGGTCTATTTGTATTGCTTCCTTTCCGGCATTGATCATGTCCCAATCTTCCTCACCCACGGGAGCCGCCTGCCAACGTCCCAATACTCCATTTTCGCTGTGTAGAAAAATTTCCTTATCTCTTGGCAAATGATTCGCCACCAGCGTTGGTAAGCCTATACCAAGGTTCACATAAGCGCCTTCGGGGATATCCCGCGCCACCCGACGCGCAATTTCAATTCTGATATTTTCTTTCAATTTATTAATCTCCACAAAGAAATACTATCTAAGAACAAGGGTTTTAACAAAAATGCCAGGCGTCACGACGACCTCTGGATCCAGTTCCCCGAGTTCATAAATTCGCGCGACCGAAGCAATGGTATGCTTCGAAGCCATTGCCATGACCGGGCCAAAATTGCGGGCGGTTTTGCGGTAGACCAAGTTTCCCCAGCGATCACCGGCTTCTGCATTTATCAAGGCGTAATCGACGTGAATGGGTAACTCAAATACATAGTTCTTTCCGTCTATCTGCTTGGTTTCCTTACCTTCTGCAAGCAAGGTGCCGTAACCTGTGGGGGTGTAGAATCCGCCAATACCACAGCCAGCAGCGCGTAATCTTTCCGCCAGGTTGCCCTGAGGCACCAACTCCAGCTCGATCTTGCCGGCTCGATAAAGTGACTCAAATACATGTGAATGGCTCATACGGGGGAATGAACACAGTATTTTTCGAACTCGACCAGCTTTGAGTAGACCAGCCAGACCCGTTTCGCCATTGCCAGCATTATTGCTGACAATTGTAAGGTCTTTGGCACCCTGATCGATAAGGGCTTCTATAAGTTCTTCAGGCTGACCCGCACCACCAAAGCCGCCGATGGCAATCACTGATCCATCTTCTATAGCGGCAACTGCCGCCGCCATACTTAACGATATCTTATTAATCATTGAACGCTCCCATTATGAAAATAAAAATTTGACAGGGCTATGACGCTGCGGAATTTCTGTCTATTACCAAATTTTCAATGAATAAGTGGCTATCAGGCGATTTTCGTTGATGTTGCGGTAGCTGCTGCCAACACCGCTACCGTAGTTGTTGCGAACCATGCTATTGGTCCATTTCAATCCAACGGTTTTCAAAGGGCCTTGCTGGATGACGTAAGCGAATATGATGTCGCGCTCCCATTCTTTACCGTCATTGTCAGAATAGTCAGCCGCTTTGGAAAAGTTATCACCGGACAGATAACGTGCGGTCAACGTGAGTCCGGGAATACCGAGGCCAGCGAAGTCATAGTCGTAACGAGCCTGCCATGATTTTTCATCTTTATTGGCGAAGTCGTTGTACTGCACATAGTTGACCAAGAATGGATCAGTACCGTTGATGAACGCATAACCGGTGTCGCCGCTCATTTTCTGGTAGCCCAGGCCGAACGCGTGAGTACCCAGGCTGTAAGTGAACATGGCATTGAATGCCTGGTTATCGACGTTACTTTGGCCGTCGTTATTGGAGCGGGCGAAGCGAATATCTGACTTCAGCGACTGTTTATCGCCGATGGGAAAGGAATGCTTCAACGTCAAAAAATGCTGGTGATAGACATCATCCAACGCGGCGTAATGATAAGTAGTGCTAAGGGTATCGCCCCACGCGTAACTGCCCCCTAATACATTGAACCCATCCGATTTTACCGAACTGGTGGACGCGTTTACTCCGCGACGGGCACCGCTTGAGAGTTGCATGTCTTCAAAGTCGCTGGAGTTACGATTTTTGACTTGGGTAATACGCAGCGCATCGACGGTCAGATGGTCGACTTCCTGAAAGGTCAATGCGCTGCCGCGAAACGTCTGAGGCACCATGCGACTGTCGCTGTAACCGAGCACAGGGTATCTGGGCAACAGGGTGCCCATCTTCAGCACGCTCTTCGACACACGAGCCTTGGCCGTCAAACCTAGTTTGGAGTATTCGTCCTCGGCTTCCCCGGTTTCCTTGTCGACCAGCGACAGGCCTGTGCTCGGCCGCACTGCATGGCCATTGCGAGCGGCAGTTGCGTTTGAGTCAAGGTTAAGCACCACCATGCCCAGCACATCCACCCCAAAGCCAACCGGCCCCTCGGTAAAGCCGGACTCCATGCGTAAGATGAAGCTTTGTGCCCATTCATTTTGATTGGCGTTGTCGGTATCAGGAAAGTCACGACGGAAGTTAAAGTTGCGCATATCGAGTGACGCCTTGCTTTCCTCGATAAATCCCGACGCGTCAGCCGGCGGAATGATACTGCCTATAATAACCGCTGCGGCGGCCACACTAATTATTGTTTTATTCATCGCTATTTCCACACTCATACCGTTTTGCTTTTGTAGTTATTTATCGGGATGAATCCATGCGCCGACCGGACGCTGATATCGAGCGACGCCTCGGCTGATGCAGTACATACCGGAGGAATAAAATACTTAGTTGCTATTACCGGCCCGCTGCATCACGCATTTGGCGCGAGCTATAACAGGGGCATCCACCATGTTTCCATCCATGACAAATACGCCTTCGCCCAATGCACTGGCCGACAGCACGCGTTTGGCCCAATCCAGTTCTTCCACAGTCGGAATCAGGGTCTCATGCACCACCGAAACCTGCTGGGGATGGATGCACAACAAACCGCCAAAGCCCATGTCACGGATATCCGCAACGCGTCGGGAGAATCCCTCCTGGTCTTGAAAGTTCGGGTATACGCTGTCCAGTGGCGCTGCCAGCCCTGCTAATTTCGAATGCAAAATCACGGCATAACGCACCTGGTCGATGAGCCGCTCAGCGGCTTCAGTACCATTGGCCATGCCTAAATCCAGGCCAAGATCCAGAGCGCCATAAGTCAATCGTTCGACATTCGGCACAGCGGCTATGGCCTGGATATTAGCCAGACCCAGCGCACTTTCTAGCAACGGCCACACCGGTTTTCCAGAACTGGCAACCAGGCGTACTTGGTCGGCAGTTTCTGCCTTCGCCAGCATTATTCCCTTGACGTTTGACAGGCGTTGGCACATTTCCAGCTGCGCTGTGTGCTCTGGGTGACCTGAAGCGTTTATGCGCACCAAAACCTGAACATCCAAATTTGCTTCCAGAAACGCTTGAAGATTAAGTCGAGCTTCTGTCTTCTGCGTTTGCGCCACGGCGTCTTCCAGATCGACGATTACCACATCCGCCCCGGTAGCGATGGCTTTGCTCACGCAGTCCAGTCGTGTGGCCGGGACAAACAGTGCAGTTCGAATGATGGTCGAAGTCATAGGGACGAGTTCCTTGAGTGAAGCCAAACAGGCTCGAAGCGCGAGCCAGGTAGGCCGGGTTAATGAGGCACAGTTTGGGTTTCGGCACTCAAAACGACCGTGGAAGTTCCAGCAGGTGCTCAGCCACATAGGACAAAATCAGGTTGCTCGAGATCGGCGCCACCTGGTACAGAATGCACAGCGCTTTATGCCGGCTATTGCTCAAAGGAATATCTCCCATGGCTCATCAAATCGAACAAATGGCTTATGTTGGAACTACTCCCTGGCACGGCATGGGCAACAATCTGCCGCGCAAACAATCCATTGAAGTCTGGCAGCGCGAAGCCGGTATGAACTGGCAAATCTTGGAAAGCCCTGTGCATTTCAAGTCGGATGCCGTCGGCCACCTGGGTGCCATCCACTCCTTCCCTGAACAGAAGGTCCTCTACCGCTCAGACACCAAGGCACCGCTGTCGGTGGTCTCGCAGCGCTATCACACGGTGCAGCCCCGAGAGGTGCTCGAATTTTATCGTGACCTCACCGAGGTTTCTGGCTACGAGTTGGAAACGGCTGGCATACTCAAGGGCGGTCGCAAGTTCTGGGCGCTGGCGCGTACCGGGCAAGGCGTGGCGCTCAAGGGCAACGACCAGGTGAATGGCTATCTACTGCTGGCGACGTCCTGCGACGGCACCCTGGCCACCACCGCCACGCCGACCACCGTGCGCGTGGTGTGCAACAACACCCTGACCATAGCCCTGGACGGCACCAGTCGGGCGATCAAGGTGCCGCACAACACTCGCTTCGATCCCAAGGCCGTGAAGAAGCAACTCGGTATCGCCGTCTCGCAATGGGACGACTTTATGTACCGCATGCGCACGCTGGCCGAGCGCAAGGTCCAGTGGCATGAGGCACTGGGGTTCCTTATGAATGTGCTATGCGAGACCAGCCCGACCGGCGCTCTGCCGGAGCAACTGCCCAACGAACGCGCTCTGCGAAAGATACAGGAGCTTTATGAAGGCCGTGGTCGCGGTAGCCAGCTGGACTCGGCACGCGGCACCGCCTGGGGCTTGCTCAATGCCGTGACCGAGTACGTCGATCACGAGCGCCGGGCACGCAGCACGGAGTATCGCCTCGACTCTGCATGGTTCGGCCAAGGCGCCCAGATCAAGCAACGCGCCTTGGATACAGCCCTGCAACTGGTTGCCTGACCTTTTACCAACCCCACCCCATAACGCCCGACCCGCTTCGTTGCAGGTCGGGCGTTTCTATTTCTGCAAGGTGAATGCTATGAAAGCCACTTCATTGAATCGCAACATCAGCAAGCCTCGTCCGGCTCTGCGCTTGGTAAGCACCAAGGAACTGCCACGCGAGGACTGGCTGCAGATCCGCAAGCAAGGCATCGGCAGCTCTGATGCGGCCGCTGCCGTGGGTCTCAACCCCTATAAATCGCAGCTGGAACTCTGGATGGAGAAGACAGGCCGCGATGCCGGTATGCCCAAGGCTGATCCTCTGGATGAGGAAAGCCCGATGTACTGGGGCAACGTGCTGGAGCCCATCGTGGCCTGGCATTACAGCAAGCGCACGAAGAACAAGGTACGGCGCATAAACGCTGTGCTGCAGCATCCTGATCCGGAGTTGCCCTGGATGCTGGCCAACATCGACCGTGAGATTATCGGGGCCGACGATGTGCAGATCCTCGAATGCAAGACAGCCGGCATAAACGGGGCACGCCTCTGGAAAGAGGGCGTGCCGGAGTATGTGCAGCTGCAGGTGATGCACCAGCTCGCGGTCACCGGCAAGCAGGCGGCAGATGTGGCGGTGCTGCTGGGTGGTCAGACACTGGAGATCCACCGCATCGAACGAGACGAGCAGATGATCGCTCGTCTGATCGAGCTGGAGCGGCAGTTCTGGCACTACGTGGAAACTGATACGCCGCCACCGGCCGATGGCACGGCTTCGGCTGATTCAGCGCTGCGCAGCCTCTACCCGGAGGACAACGGCCAGGTCATCGACTTCAGCCAGCATGCTGGTCTATCAGCGGCTTACATCGAGCTGAAAGCTGTGCGTCAGTCGATTGCCGACAAGGAAAAACGCGAGTCTGAGCTCAAGCAGATGCTGCAGCAGGCCATGGGCGATGCAAGTCGGGCGGAGTTCTCCAGCGGCTATGTCAGCTGGCGCAAGGCCAAGGACAGTATCGGCCTCGATGTCACGCAGTTGCTCAAGGACAAGCCCTACCTGCAAGCCAAGTACCCACTGCTGAAACCCGGCGCACGGCGCTTCTTGGTCGGCTGAAACCGAACTCTTCCATCCCCTCCATCCCCTTGGCAGTCCATGCAGTTCGCGCTGCGTGGCTGGCCTTTTTTCATTTTCAGGAGACTCACCATGCTCAAAGGTCTGGCTATTACCCCGCCTGTACTCGGGCGGATTTCCATCGGCAAGGTCATCGAGAAGAACGGCAAACGCCTGCCGGAGAAGGATGACCAATTCACTATCACGTCACAGGTGCAGGGTAAGGACGGCTGGCTGTCTATGGCTTGGGCAGTGAGAGAATCGATAGCTGACATGCGGCCCCAAGATTGTTGCTAAACAATTTGAAATTGTGACAATCACATAGCAATCCATGTGCCATCGGTGTGACAAAACCTCGTTCCCGGTTTGAACGTCAATGACAATAGTCTTACAGGCCCCGAAATCAGGAACTTCACGATGTGCAATGGGGTAAGCCAACAGCCAGTCAAGCACCAACCAACCCTGGCCGAGCTCTTGCTCACTCTCGGTGCGCCCCCATGATTCGTGGTCATTCGAGGTGCACATTTGAACAATCCCAGGTAATTCTGTGACAATCGCCAATTCTTTGGTAACAAACCATGCAGACGGCACCCATGCTCATCGACGACTCACCCACAGCACGTCCTCGCAAAGCCCGCACTACTGGCCAGATTCTTGGAACAGCCGAGAAACGCGACACCATTTATGAACGCATCCTGAATGCGGTGATGGAACACCGGCTCATCCCTGGTACCAAGCTTGTGGAGGAGAAGCTTGCCAGCGTATTTGAGGTCAACCGCACCCGCATTCGCGAAGTGCTCGCCCGGCTCGCACATGAAGGTGTTGTCACCACGATTCCCAACCGTGGCGCGTTCGTAGCCAGTCCGTCTGTAGAGGAAGCTCGGCATATATTTAACGCACGCAGGATTCTGGAGCCGGCGCTAATTCGGACACTCGTAGCGCACGCGGGTGAAAACCAGATCACTCAACTCTATGACCATGTGGCCCTAGAGCGCGCTGCTCGGGAAAACAATGACAAGCGCGCGGTTATTCGCTTGTCTGGAGAGTTCCACCTACGGATCGCAGAAATGGTCGGCAGTCCCCCACTTTTGAAACTTATGCGAGAGCTGTCTTCGCTGACCTGTCTGATCATCCTGTTGTACGACGCGCCCAATGTGCCGGCATGCCCAAACCATGAGCATCTTGAGATCGTGAACGCTATCAAGTCAGGCGAAACTGAGGAGGCGGTCAGGCTCGTGATAGAGCACCTGAATCACATCGAGAACACGCTGGATCTTTCGATAGGGGAAGAACAGGAAGTGGATCTGGACGAAATCTTCGGTTGAACGGTACGAAATTGGGAAGATATTCCGAACCCCTCCTTGCAGAGCATTAAGGTCCATCCCACAACGGTGTTTGCCGCTCCTTCGACACCCGGTTCTAGCTGGTAACGGCATTCAGGGTCGAAGCAGAACCAGTCGATGAAATCTTCGTAGTCGATCCGCTCTTGGGTGGCCCCGATCAAAAGGGCTAAAGACTCAAGATTTTGACGACATTTCACCACGTCAGAATTGCTGGATCCGGGAAAGATAATCGGTGACAGGTGCCGTTTCAGCGATTGTCCGAGTCGTGATTCGCTCAGGCGGAAATCGTCTTCCGAGCAAGCACGGAGCTTGTTCAGAATAATGCGGTTGTAGACCTTCCACTGCTGACCGGAGCGATCAGCGGGCACATCTTCCGCAAAGGCCTCATAGGCCAGAACACTGAGGTAGGAAAACAGCTCCAGCAGCGATAAATGCTCAAGCTGTTTTTCGGCACTGGCAATCAGTTCATCAAAGGGCTTGAGCTGATCAAGCAATCGATCACAGACACCGAAGAATACTTGCCAGTCATCTCCTGTGAGCGCCGCACGCAGGGCAAGCCAGAGGGGCGACTGGGCACGCTCAAACAGCTTCGAGTAGCGAATCACCCATCTGAGGGTTTCCGGGTTATGGCTGGCAAAGTGCAATAGCAGCTCGATGCTGACTGCATTATCGAAATGCAGCACCCGGCTGAGTGCCAGGCTAGCGAGCTCGGATTGAGCAACCGCATCCGCATCAAGCCAAAACGAGGCCGTTACCAGGCCTTGTGCACGCTCAAGTGCTGACTGGTTCTTACCAGCCGGGCGCTGGTCGAGGAAATGATGCAGGCTCTCATCAAGAGCACGGCCCTTACTGAGCTCTGACTGATTCCGTTCGTATACCGACTGGTAATGCCGTCGGCAGCGCTCTCCATTTTCCGTCATCCCGCAGCGCTCTCGTCAGCATTCTATTCCTGGCCGGAGCCTAAACCATCGGCCGGCCAGGATTCCATGGGCATGACACTACTGCGCAGTAGGTAGCCACTACCCTCGGCTAGTGCCGAATCCCCGCTGACGATCCCCGTAGGACTTGGTCGCTTTCTTACACAGGTAGCTAGCCCGGTAGAACAGATCATCCAGCTCATCGCCCTTGCCTTGACGCTTTACTCGATCGATCAGGTACTCAGCATTCTTCGGGATGTGCACCAGCCCCGTCATCAGGTCGACTGGTAGCCCCAGCGCACCTGCCCAGGACTCCTCGATACGGCTGATCATGTTCACCCGGTCTGACCCCAGACGCCCGATGGTATAGTAGGCATCGCGGTTCAATAGGATCAGCAAGTGATAATGTTGCCGGCCGGCCTGACCGATCTCTCTCGACCAGACATACCGTACTTTGCAACCGCGCGAGTAGCCACGCTCAGCCACCCGCTCCTGGTGGTACTGGATCTTCTTTGTAAACGATTCGAAGAAGCGGCTGATGACCTGGTTCGTATAGGCGTAGTCGGGTAGCTCGACACCCTGAGGCAGGCGGAGATCCACCCTGTAGGCCAAGACCCTCGGATACTCAGCCAATGCCAGGTCGATAGTGCGCTGGAGATCAGACAGGTACTCCCGAATAAAGGGGCCTACTTCGCTCTGTATGGGAAAGCCCTCGAAGGTATCCCCGTAGTGCAGATGGAGGTTGGTATTGTCAGGGTGACGGAGTGGGTAGCGTGGGGTGGGTTCGGTATCGTTGAGCATGGTTATGACCTCTCGTTGGTTGAGTTTCATAACCAGTGCCTGCTGTGTACTTTTTAACCGTTACCTGTCCTCGCCTGATCCGTTGGTTGGTCCCTCTGGATACGCTGTAGTGTTGGCCTCTCAGGTGGTGGATCAGTGTCCGACTCTCTGTGTAGGTTAGTGAAGGCTGCTACTCGGTTAGGCCTGAACCCTTCGGGTGGTAATAGCTAGTAAAAGCATATTACCCACACCGCAACTGACCGCTCCGACTGGCTCGGGAAAATCCACCCCGCTCACCAAGCCACAGCGTCAGTATTTGCTGAAACCGTATTCCGGAAAAAAACCAGACCCAGTGCCATGAGGATCAATGCCTAGCCAGCGTCTGCCGGAACGATGGGAGCAATATCGCTCCGACTTTCTGAAGATCGTCGACCCGCCCAGAATCAGACTGCTGGCATAAGCGCCATGACCAGCCGTAGCCAGTCATGGCGCAGAAGATCATTTCTAGCTAGCCGCACTCAGATGGCCGGTGGCACGCACTCGTGCTCCCTCAGCCAGATCACGATCCTCGATCCGTGCCAAGATCCAGTCGTGCACCTCGCTTTCCACCCAGCCGACACAGCGGTCGCCCAGCGAGACCGGCTTCGGGAAGGTGCCTTCCGAAATGTACTTGTAGATGGTAGACCGGGCCAGGCCAGTCGAATCGATTACTTCTTTCAGGCGGATGATCCTCATGAACGGGCTCCTCGTATTCGTTCAGAGGATTGGCGGGGGTAGTAAAATTTGAACTACTTCATTAGCAACCGCTTGGCCGGGTAAGACGCGAGCCCGTAGTGAATCCGCGTAACCAGGTCCATATCAGCCTCTCCACTGTACGACTCGGGGTTAACGACACCGGGCCTTTCCTCCAGCAACACCGTGCACTCGGACAGCCACTCCGGAGGTGGCCGCAATAGCACCGTAATGATCGAATATCCCGTGCCCTGTAAAACCGGCAGTATGCTCAAGCCTCCCGAATCGAACTCGATCCAATCTGCCTGCCCGAATCTTGACCTGTAATCCCGAGCAATCTTCAGCACCTCGCCGTGAAAATATCTGATGATAGCTTTCCAATCTTTGTCAGCATCGTCCTGGCCACCTTCGGGCATGGATGACTTTCGCAAGGCTCCCTCGATCCTTTCTCGAACCCAGCCACCGTCGACAAAACCTTTTGTTCCGAGCTCACGCCAGTGACGAGCAAGCAATTCGGATGCATATTGCAGGAGCATGAATTGAAGAAGCCTGAACACCACTCCCCTCTGTCCAGCAAGAAAGCGGATCACAGCCAAGGGTGTTTCAGTTCGTACCCCGCTGCCATGTTTGCTTACGCGAAGAACATCTCTCCATAGGCTTTCCTCATGTGAGACACGCCTCTCATCTTCCCAGCCCAGTCGATGCACCACGACGGCACAGTTTCGCTTCAATCCAAATGCTGGATGGTTCAGGTTGAGAAAATAGGTACTCGAGATCTTCCCAGCCCTGAAAACCGAGCTTGATGCTCCCGGCACGTAGGTACGAATCAGCCCCACTGCCAGCAACCGCTTGAGCCGATGTTTCAAACTCTCGGCATCGAGCCCCGTCAGTCGGATTAACTCCAGATTGCTTACCCCGGTCACCTGCCCGAAGCTATCAGCACGCACCAATAACGTTCCCAGCAGCAATCGGTTGGATGCACTCAAGCGGCCGCGGGCGCCTGGCGGCGCCGGACTTCCAACCTTGCTCAGCGCCGCACTCTTCGCTTCAGTCTTGGACACTGCTCCCAGCATCTCTACTGTCAGATCGTCTCCAGAGAACAGTCGCTCAAGGAGCTTGGCGTGTTCCCGATATGAGCTTTTCTTTTCCGCCAGCAGCGCAACCTCTGCGGCATCGATCCGGTAAGTGACTGCCGGTCGCCCCCGCCCCACCCCTCTCGACAGTCGGCATATCGCACCGCAAGAAACGAGCTCGACGAGGGCGCCGCTCACCATCCGCTCCGAGACATGGAGCCATTTGGCCATTGCCTTGGCATTGCCGGGAATCGTGTCAGCACCATCGCGCAAAGCACGGCAAGCCATTGCTTCCAGCAGAAACCTTGCCTCTACCCCACAACCCGTCAGACTCACGCTCATGCAATCGATAATCAGCAAAGCTTAAATCCTTCGACAAATAAATAACAGTTTATACACCCTGTAAAAAATATCATAAATAAATATATAACAAACGCTTAACGTTACCGTAACGCCACAAAAACCATTGCAGGATGCCCATAACAGGATTACAAAGAAGGCATCTAGACAGAGGGTGGAATGGTGACTGAGGACAATACGACTTGGCTGCGCCGAAACGAGTGGGAGTGGGCGGAAGCCTATTTGCGCAAGCGCGCCCCCAGAGACATCTTCCTGGGTCGATTCGACAACCCGGGCTACGCCAGAACGACACAGATCATCAAGGATATCGAACAGACCACGGAAGGAATAAAACTGATCGAGCGCTTGAAGAACGCTCTACGACAGCGTAGATACCGCTCGCCGAGCAACGGCAGGAAGGCATGCACCTTCTCCCTTCCGACCAAGACCGTGACAAGGCTCCGCCATCTGGCCAACAAGCACGATCAACCGGAAACCTCGATAGTCGCTGCACTCATCGATGGCCTGTACGACATGACCAAGACGCAGCAGGCGCGGGAAGAGCAGTTGAAGAAAACTGCCCAAATCGAGCGACAAATAGCCAACCAAGCGAAGTCCCTGCTCAAGGCCCAGTTGGAAGAGGCTATGAAGCACCTGGAACGCCAAGTCGAGCTTGTCGTCATGTGGGAACTGTCTCTGGAGGCAGCTCAACCTCCTTTCGAAGGTGATGAAACGCAAGCGCGACTCGAGGTAGAGAAAAGGATGAAGGGCGTTCAAAGAGAACTACGCATCATTGCAACCAAGCACGCGCTTACCAGTGAAAGGCTGATCTGACCTTCTGCACCGCCCACCCGATCACAAATGGGTAGATATAGCCTATTAAGCTGTGCTGAACCCAGCGATGGCCTTTATAGATGACCGTCTGCTTGCAGCTAATGAGAGAGGCTTTCCATCAATCATCCAGGAATGGCCCTCACCCCATGTAAAACGCGCCATACATCGACATGGTCAACGCGCTCAACGTAGAAAACCAGATAGGGATAGCGCTTCCGCAGCCAGTAGAGCAACCTTGACAAATCCAGCTCATGAACGTACCGAGGTATGCCCGAGGCCGGGTGGCGGCTGATGTGGATGTAGGCATTTTCCAGGGCATCGATAAAACCGAGTGCAGCCTGCTCGGCCTGCTCACCAAGGTAATAGCTGATAGCGTCTTCTACGTCTTGATTGGCAAGAGCCCAAAGAAATGACGGGCTTGGCCCTCATCCTTGAGCCTTAAGAATCTTGGCGCGTAGAGATTCGAAATAGTCACCATCCGCAGGCGCAACTGGGCCTGATTCAGCGCCAGCCAGTAGCAAGCCTCGCAGATGCTGCCGATCCTGATCCTTGCGAATCAGCTCTCGCACATATTCACTACTGGTGCTGTAGCCTCGCTGACTGACCTGATCATCGAAAAAGGACTTGAGAGCATCTGGCAGAGTCCGTGCTTGACAAAATCCGCCAAATCATAACCCTCCAGCCCTGCCTCGCCAGTTACTCGACTCGATAAATCATACAAAACCGCCATCACAAGGCATTTACTTCAAGTGGGTACAAACATGGGTAGAAAAACAATCACCCACAAAAAAGCCCCGTTTTCAGGGGCCTTAATGAGAAATTTGGCGGAAGCGTAGGGATTCGAACTTTCTCGATTGCAGTGTGATCCGTTCCGAGCAAAAGTGTGCGCTATCATCCCAGGCTGTGTAAAAAAGCCCCAGTTCACGAAGAAGATATGCGGACCAGGCCTGTAGGTCTAGCAGATGGAGGCGTGGATCACCCTGGATCGGTCATAGGCATGGTGGTTGTGCCATCTGGACCGCGGCAGCTGGCCTCATGCCCTGATCGCTTACGTAGTCCTGCAATTCCGATTATCTTCATCATTCATTTGAGGTTGTAGGATAGCTTGAAGGTTCATCTCGACGATTACCCTCGGCAGGGTCTTGACCAGGAAGTGGGTGGTTCCCAGTTTGAGCGTTCCGAAAGGATGCTCCACCGTCTGCTGCCAGCCGCGTCGGGTCATGCCCAAGGCGCGCGGCAGAGACATGCTTCCTTTCCATTGAGCCCACTGGTTGTACATGGTCGTCTTATGGGATGACGCGGTGTAGTGGTGGGTCGCGGATGACAACTATCCACCCATTACAGCCCCTCGACCGGTAAAGCAACACCATCCATGCGATGTAAACCCCTTCTGGTGAACAGCCTGACAGTAAGGATTGACCATCACCGCCCGCCGGTAGCAATCCGATCGGAACAGCTGCTTCGCCTGGTTCCTCCCGCACCTCAACTTCCAACCACTTCGACATCGAACGCCTTGCCCTCGGTCGCGACTCGCCTGGCATACCCGACGCCCCACACCATCGCCCGACTCATGGTTTCGCCAGGGCATTGGAAAAAGGCTTGCTCACTCATCATCGAGCCATCGGCGCGATAAACTCCGATGAACAACTGAGTGGCACCCGTTCGTGACAAGCGTGCCTGCACTTCGAGACAGGCTCCTGTGTCCAGCGTTTCCTCATGGATCTGGTGGTGCAGGATCGGATCGCACCATTGACGATAGGTTTCCCCTCTTCTTTTCATCTGCCTGTCCTCTGCTGTTGTCAGCGGTAGATAGCCTCGCGCGCGTAATCAGTCCAAATGAAACGACGCCATCGGACAGGCGGCCGAGCTATACAAAGCGGTTTTTTTGTACATCCACCATTCGTCGCCAATCCGCAAATCTCATACAACCTTCGTTTCGTCGCCGTCCTTCTAACGCCACAAGCAAAACAACTGGCAATCGCTACAGGACAAGATCATGGCCACGAGATTCACGTATGGCGCACGGTTGCTCGGTCTTATGTTGCTCAGCATCGGTGCTTTGCAGCTCTCGGGTTGCGACATGGTGTTGTTCAATCCAAAAGGTCAGGTCGGGTTGGAGCAGCGCAACCTGATCATTCTCGCCACGCTGCTTATGCTGATAGTGGTAGTCCCGGTCATGATCATGGCGCTGGTATTCTCGGTGCACTACCGCGCCTCCAATGAAAAGGCGCGCTACACGCCGGAATGGAACCATTCGCGCGCTATCGAGGCAGTGGTCTGGGGTGTGCCGCTTATCATCATCATTGTGCTCGGCGTGGTGACCTGGCGCTCGACCCATGCGCTGGACCCGTACCGACCACTCGTGGCTGACCGACCGGCGCCGCGACGCTGCAGTCCAAGCCGCCCATTGAGGCCATCAACGCTTACCTGGATGGCTTTCACTTCTACAACGGGCATCCGGACGTGCAGATGGAAGCGCACCACTACTGCTCCATCCTCAACGAGGATGTCATTCAATGTGTGATATTCGACGGCAATACCAAGGGGGCGAAGATCATGGGCGTCGAGTACATCATCGACGAGAAGCTTTTTGCCGGCTTACCAACGAGGGAGAAGGCGATGTGGCACAGTCATGGCTACGAGGTCTCCTCTGGGCAGTTGATCGCCCCAGGCATCCCTGATCCTGCGGAACATGCCCTGATGGCGCGACTGGCTCACACCTACGGGAAGACGTGGCACACCTGGCATACCGATCAGGACAAAGCGCTGCCGGTGGGGGTGCCGCAGTTGATGATGGGCTTTACCGCAGATGGGCAGGCTGACCCGGCGATGGTCGAACAGCGCAATGGGCGCTTGGGTGTGGATGCTGGGAAAACCAAAGGCGAGCGGGCTGACATCCGTATTCCTGATGCTGATCCCCAGGCGGATGGCTGGCAGCACGGTAATGTCATTCAAATCACCGATCCAACCGGTGCCCATGTACATCGTTCTTCAACAGCTACGCCATCCACTACGAATAGCCGGTCTAGCCAATAGCCGCCTGCAACAACTGTGTTAGATAAGGTCTTGGGCGCGCCCCCTTCGGGGAGAGGCTGTCGTGTTTGGCGATCATCATGATGGTGATCATCCCCCAAAATCCAAGGGAAAGTAAGGTGTGAAAAGCCCGGTGCATCGGCACCGGGCTTGCGCCTTCATTTTTCGAGTGTGGCCGCCTGGTTACCTCCTTCTTCAGCGATAGCAGAAAGCTTGTCGTCCGCCGCTTTTTCCTCGGCCAAGGTATCGCCCAGCAACGACACTGCTTCCTTCATTCCCAAGTGCTTGGCCATGGCGATCAGCGTTCCATAGCTGGCGATCTCGTAATGCTCTACCTTCTGGCAGGCGCCGATCAGTGCGGCATCCAGCACCGCGCCTTGTTCGATTTCATCGAGCAATTCCTTGCTCTCCTCCACCAGCCCCTCCATCGCAACGCACTTCATCCGCTTGAGCTTCAAACCTGCCGACTCCACCAGTTGGTCGATGCGCTCGATCTGACCCTGGGTCTCGGCCAGGTGGGATGTGAAGGCGTCGGCCAGTAGTGGATTGGTGGCGGCCCTGGCCAACCGAGGCAGCGCCTTGGTGATCTGCTTTTCTGCGCTATACACATCAGACAGTTCATGGATAAACAGGTCTTCAACAGTTTTCCGTGCAGCCATTGGTTATCTCCTAGACGGTAGTGATCAGTGCAGGGTGTTACTCAGAAAAGTTTCCGGGCGCTCGACTTCCGGCGCATCGCCGGGAAGGTCGTTGGGTAGAAGCGAGCCGACTCCGAAGGTCATTACGGCCATGCGTACACGCAGAGCTCGACAGGCCAGGCGGGACTCAGCTTCAAATTCGGCCAACGCTTGGCTCATGAGGTGCTCAACACCAAACAGGCGATGTAGCGAGGCTTTCTTGCGCAGAATGTTCATGATGCCTCCGACTTTCTCAGTCTTTGCCATTAATCAAGCCGGAGCCGAGATCTGCGCCTGTAACCGGGTTGGCGGTTGGATCAGACATTGTCCGAAGCTTCATCGCCTCAACTGTTTCAGCTTCGGCAGGAGTGAGCGTCACCGAAGCGGTGCCATCCCCACCATCCACAGCAGCTGATGGATTTTCCACGTACTCCCACTCACTGCCCTCGTTCCAAGGGCCACGCACATTGGGCTCACCAGACATATTGAAATACTTGTTGGTGAACTCCGGCATACCAGGGAGTTTGCCTTGGGGGAAGTTCGGCTGAATGGTATGAAGCGCCTTTTCAAAGGAAAGCTGATGGGCGATCTCCCGGGTCATGAGAAAGCCCAGCGCCTCTTTCACGCCCGGGTCATCGGTAACGTTCATCAGACGTTCGTAGACGATCTTGGCTCGCGCTTCAGCTGCAATGTTCGAACGAAAGTCTGCTGTAGGCTCGCCTATGGTATCGACATAGGCAGCGCTCCAAGGGACGCCAGCCGAATTGGTCAGTGGAGCACCGGCACCATACAAGATGCTGGTGATGTGGGAGTCGTTACCCGCACCATTGATTGCTCGATACAGCTCGCCTTCCTCTTCGACCCCTTCGGCCAAGCGGCCTTTGGCACCCTTGTTGAGCATGACGATTATGGAGCCGACGATCTCCAGGTGGCTGAGCTCTTCGGTTGCAATATCCATCAGCAGGTCTTTACGCCCTGGGTCGTCTTCCGCCAGTGCCTGGGTGAAATATCGGCTAGCAGCGGCCAGCTCGCCCTGAGCACCACCGAATTGTTCGAGCAACAGATTGGCCAGGCCGGGATTGGGCTGGGCGACACGCACGGTATATTGCAAGCGTTTGTTATGGATAAACATGGTTTGCTCCTCGCGGCTAGTAAGCAGGCGCCCTCTAATGTAGGCACCATCAATGCTTAGGAGCGAACAGATGTTATTACGTGCTAAATCCATATCCGCTTTCTGGATGAATGGACCGGGAAGATAAGTTCAATCGAAATTTCACATCACTCGAAAATACCTTAACTCTAATCTTTAGCGTACCCATCCATTCGTCGACCGAAACGAACCCCTGAGACAATCCGGATTCCCAATAACTCATTTCCGAGGATATTGACCATGACGACCCCGACTGAAAACTTACTCGATTGGCTGCGAGATGCTCATGCAATGGAGCAGCAAGCGGAGAAAATGCTCAAAGCACAAGCAGAGCGGTTAGAAAATTATCCCGAGCTTCGTGAGCGGATCGTTCAACACATCGCAGAGACGGAGGGACAACAACGTCTACTTGGGGAATGCATTAAGCGTTTGGGAGGAAGTCCTTCAACTTTGAAAGATCTTGCAGGAAAGCTCATGGCATTCGGGCAGGCTGTGGGTGGTATGACCATGAGTGATGAAGTCGTCAAAGGGGCTATGTCTGGTTATGTATTTGAGAACCTTGAAATCGCCTCCTATACCGTGCTTATTGAGGCAGCAACGGCCTCAGGTGATGAGCTTACTGCCGAAGCGTGCCGAGCGATTTTGAAGGAGGAGGTCGCGATGGCCGACTGGTTGAGGGAGCACTTGCCAGAAATCACCCGCGCATTCCTGAGCCGGTCGGCAACACCTGGCGAAGAAGCGAAACGATGACCCAATATTTGCGCCGTCTGCGATACCCGGCGGCGCAAACAACTGATAAAGGGGCGCCAATGCGAAGCCTATCTGACACACGCTGCTGCTCCGGACGAACGAAAGGCCCATTATGGAAAACGTTCAGCTTTAGCATTCTTCACTTCACCATTGCATTCACAGTTGCATATTTACTTACAGGCTCAGCGCTCACAGGCGGACTGATAGCTGTAATTGAGCCGGCATGTAACACCTTAGCATTCTATTTTCACGAAAAACTATGGCGCCAGCTAGAGCGCAGATGAAAACAAGCGGCGCAGATCGCCTGCCCCTGCCCCTGCCCCCAACGTGGGCACTCAAATGTAAAAGTGCGAGATCGCCCACCTGACCCACCTTCTCTGAATATTATGTACCTGCTCAAGCACGTCAGGTCGTGAGGCAGCGAACACCATGAATGCCAACATCCTGTCGTCCATCGCCACGCCCCTCGTTTGAACGGCCTGGCTCTTCTGGCACGGGCTCAGATCGTTCGATAGCGGTGGGATCAGGAAGGGTTAGCTTGAAATGGTAGGGTCGAGAATGAGTTTTAAGTACCACTGGACTTGTTGGTCTGAACTTTGCCATCTGTCATGGCTTCCCCTGCATACCTATCACGGAAAAACGACTGCAGGAGCTGACCTTATGCGAGCATTGACCTACCACGGAGCACACGACGTCAGGGTCGATAACGTCCCCGATCCCATCATTGAGCAGGAAGACGACATCATCCTCAGGGTCACCGCCACAGCCATTTGCGGCTCTGACCTGCACCTCTACCGAGGCAAAATTCCAGAAACCGAAGCGGGCGATATCTTCGGCCATGAGTTCATGGGCATCGTCGAAGATACCGGCAGTGCCGTCACCAATCTGCAGATCGGCGACCGCGTAGTGATTCCCTTCGTGATCGCTTGCGGCAGCTGTTTCTTCTGCCAGCACGACCTGTTCGCTGCCTGTGAAACCACCAACACAGGCCGTGGCGCGATCATCAACAAGAAGGGCATTCCCCCAGGCGCAGCGCTGTTCGGGTACAGCCATCTCTATGGCGGTATTCCTGGTGGCCAGGCTGACTATGTCAGGGTTCCCAAGGGCAACGTCGGCCCGTTCAAAGTGCCCACCGAGCTGGGCGATGACAAGGTACTGTTCCTCTCGGATATTCTTCCAACCGCTTGGCAGGCGGTCATCAATGCCGAGATTGGCCAGGGTTCATCGGTAGCCATCTACGGCGCCGGGCCAGTCGGCTTGCTGAGCGCCGCCTGTGCGCGAATGCTCGGGGCTCAGACCATCTTCATGGTCGATGACAACGATTACCGCCTGGCCTACGCCCGAGAGGCCTACGGCGTCATACCGATCCACTTCGAGCAGGACGACGACCCCGCAGACAGCATCATCCGCCAGACGCCAGGCATGCGCGGCGTCGATGCAGTGATCGATGCGGTCGGTTTCGAGGCCAAAGGCAGCACTGCCGAAACGGTGATGACGGCGCTGAAGATCGAAGGCAGCAGTGGCAAGGCGCTGCGCCAGAGCATTGCTGCAGTGCGTCGCGGCGGCGTTGTCAGTGTCCCGGGGGTGTACGCCGGCTTCATCCACGCCTTCATGTTCGGCGATGCCTTCGACAAGGGACTCACCTTCAAAATGGGCCAGACCCATGTCCAGAAATACTTGCCCGAACTGCTGCAGCACATCGAAGCAGGGCGCCTGAAACCAGAGCTGATCGTCACCCACCGCCTGGCCCTCGAAGAAGCGGCCATGGGCTACAAGATGTTCGATCAGAAAGAGGATAACTGCCGCAAGGTGATCCTGGTGCCAGGCGCGGCAGCGGGCACCTTGGGCCCTTCCGACGAGCACAGCAAAGGCTGACCCTACAGGAGGCTGTCAGATGATCGATCAAGCGACAGGCATGAAATCCGGCGAACGCTATCGCGTGGAAAACGTGGAGCGGGCACATCAGTTTCCAGGCTTCTTTCAAGACGGGAAGTATTACCTCGGCCCTGAGCTTCTCACCGCCGTGGGCTGGCTCGAAGGTACGCGCTTCATCTACGACAGCCTGGATGCCGCAGGTGAGCCCGTATTTCCAAACCGGGAGGCAGGCACGATCGAAGGGCTGACATTGACCCTGGTCGATGGTACCTCCCTTGAGCTCTCGCAGATCGAGGCCAGCGACACCATTGCCCACCTTGACCCCGCCGCTTCGGGTGCGGAACGAGAAGCACCTGACCGTGGCGCTACGCTCAAAGGGCCTCTGGGCGGCAAGGTTGTGGTCATCACCGGCGCATCCAGCGGTATAGGCCGGGCCGCCGCGCATGCCTTTGCGTGCAAAGGTGCTCGCCTGGTACTCGCAGCACGCGACGAAGAGGCGTTGTTCGACGTCCTGGATGAATGCACCGATTGTGGTACGGATGCCATAGCTATCATGACCGATGTCACCCACAGCGATCAGGTTCAAGCGCTGGCTGCTCAGGCCGCAGACTTTGGCCATGGACGAATTGATATCTGGGTCAACAATGCCGGGGTCGGCGCGGTCGGCAAGTTTGAAGAAACGCCGTTGGAGGCACACGAGCAGGTCATCCAGACAGATCTGATCGGATATCTGCGAGGCGCCTACGTCGCCCTTCCCTTCTTCAAGGCACAGGGCAGCGGCATTCTCATCAACACGCTGTCGCTGGGCAGCTGGATGGCCCAACCCTATGCCGCCGCTTATTCGGCGAGCAAGTTCGGCTTGCGTGGACTGACCGAGGCATTGCGAGGCGAGTTGACTGAATATCCCGACATCCATGTCTGCGATATCTATCCAGCAGTCATGGACACACCAGGCTTCCGAGACGGCGGCAACTACACCGGACATACACTGAGACCGCCAGGCCCCGTATACGATCCCGAGAGGGTGGCAAAGGCTATGGTGGCCTGCGCAATCTCGCCTCGGGCTCACACCACCGTTGGCGCCGCAGCGCGCATCGCGCATTTGGCCAGCTACCTGATACCAGGGCTGCCTCTGTTGTCAGGGAAGCTGACGCGCTGGGGGATAAATCGCAGCCCCACAGCCGAAGCATCATCAGGCAACCTTTTTGAGCCTCCAAGTGGCAGGAGGGGTATCGTCGGAGGCTGGAGGGAGGCAAACGACAAGACGCCGCTGCTGATCGGCGCAGCGGCACTGGGA
>Ga0182739_1001691_pt1 | contig 22138 bp, 20 predicted proteins | sample eDN5th30CBELigBY_FD_128873 | JGI IMG/M metagenome (GOLD analysis project Ga0182739, IMG submission 128873) | Enriched backyard soil microbial communities from Emeryville, California, USA - eDNA 5th pass 30_C BE-Lig BY (version 2) (version 2) | ecosystem: Environmental > Terrestrial > Soil >...
CCGCCGGCTGTGCACAGGTCCCGATGGCCGATCCGCAGGCCGACCAGATGGCCAAGGCGTTTCCGCCGCCGCAGTCGGGCAAGGGCGCACTTTACGTCTATCGCAGTGGTGTGATGGGCGTCGCCCGGCCGATCGACGTGGCCATCGTCGGCGGGGCGACGGCGCAGCTCGCGACCAACACCTACCTGCGGCTCGAAGGGCCGCCCGGGCCGATCGAGCTCGACTGCAGGGTCGGCGACAAGACCGGCGGCGGCCAGGTCCAGATCGGCGAAGGCCGGACGCGGTATGTCGAGGTTTCGATGAAGGTCGGCCTGATGCTGCCGGGTTGCGAGGTGGCCGAGGTGTCCCCCCAGCAGGGCCAGGCCGCAGTGCGCGGCAGCAGGCGCGTCGCGCCGCAGTAGGCGGCTACTTCGTGCTTGCCGAGGTTTCGCCGAGTTCCTTGAGCCGGATCTCGGCCAGGGCGCAGAACTCGCCGGCGGGATATTTGTCGAGATAGGCCTGCAAGGATTCCGGATTGGCGCTGTCACGGACGGATTCCCAGAATGTCCGCTCGATGTCGGGGTTGGCGGGGGCGCGCGTCGTTCCGTCCTGATCGGTGAATTCGGCGAGCCGCGCATGGGCCAGCGCGGCGAAGCTGCCGGAGGGATATTCCTGGAGATAGGCTTCGTAGTCGCTCGGGTGCTGGCTGTCCTTGATCGATTCCCAGAACACCAGCTCGACCGCATGGTCGTCCGCCTTCGGCACCCTGGGCAGTTCCGACTGCAGCGAAATCGCCTCATGCGGCGGCGGAGGCTCGGGTTTGCCGGCGCCGGGGAAGAGCCGGTAGCAGCGCACCGGCTGGGCGATGTTCTTGACCGCCTGCTCGCCGAGATCCTCGAACTTGTGCGGCAGCTTGTGGCGGATGTGATCGCGCACACCGCGTGAAATGCAGATGCCGCCGGGCTCGGCCAGCCCTTCGAGACGGGCCGCGATGTTGACGCCGTCACCGAAGATGTCGCCGTCCTTCAGCATCACGTCGCCGACATTGATGCCGATGCGGAAGCGTAGCCGCCGCACCTCGTCGAGCGGCTTGTTGGCGATGGCGAGCTCCTGCTGGATGTCGATCGCGCACTGCACCGCAGAGAAGACGCTGGCGAACTCGGCCAGCACGCTGTCGCCCGCCGTTCCGAAGATGCGGCCGCTGTGCTGCGCGATCAGCTCGTCGGTGATGGCGCGGTGAGCCGAGAGGGTCAGGAGGGTGCCCTCCTCGTCGATCTCCATCATGCGGCTGTAGCCTTCGACGTCGGCTGCCAGGATGGCGACGAGCTTTCGTTCGAGGGGCGGCGCTTCCATATCGATGCTAACGGCGCGGGCCGTAGGCGGTGGCGACGAATATGGAAGATATTTGTGCTATTTCGGGACGATGAAGCTGCTGCTCGGTATCCTTCTTGCGCTGGGTTGCCTGGCAGGGAAGGCGGTCGCGGCCGACGAGCTGGCATCCGGGACTTCGTCCGACGGCATGTCGGTGCCTTACGTCCTGACCACGGGTGAGGGCGCCAGGCCGGCCTACGCCGTCATCCTGATGCCGGGAGGGTCGGGTATCATGTCGCCGCGACTGAACGCCGGCGGCCGGGTGACTTTCGGCCTGGGCGGCGATTTCCTGATCCGTTCGAGGGCGCGGTTCGCGTCGGGACCGTTCGTCGCCGCCTCGACCGATGCCACCGCCATGCCCGACCGCATCCTCGCCATCGCGGCCGACCTCCGGAAGCGCTACGGTCCGCTGCAGGTCTATGTGATCGGCACCTCGCGCAGCACCGAGGACACGATGGCGCTGGCCGCGCCGCTCGACGGCAAGGTGGCAGGCTTCGTCCACACCTCGTCGATGAACGCCATTGCGGGCTTCGACCCGCGCGGCTTCGGCAGTCGCCACCTGATCGTGCTCCATCGGAAGGATACCTGCCGCGTCACGCGCGCCTCGAACGGGGAAGCGTCGCATCGCAGTTTCGGCACCGAGCTCGTCGTGATGGAAGGCGGCAAGGCGGCCGGCGAAGACTGCGAGGCTTCTTCCTATCATGGCTACAATGGCATCGAGGCGGAGACCGTCGACAGAATCAAGGCGTGGATCGCACGCTGAATGGAAGCATGGGAGGGGTGTCCTCTACCCGAGGAATTTGCCGTCCGGGTCGCCGTTCAGCATGACGTTGCCGACGGTTTCGAAATGCGCCTCGCGCGACTGGATCTGCTGCGACAGCGTATGGATGTCGCGGAAGCGCCGCTCGAACGGTGTGCCGAGGAAGATCGCCGAGGTCCCGGCCGCCTTGTAGACGGCATCGGCGACCTCGAGCGAGCAGTGGATCGCCTGGCTGCAGGCGAGGCGCACGCGCGCACGCTCGGAAGAGCCGAGCGGCTCGATGTCGGCGGCGCCGTCCCAGCATTCCTTCAGGACATCGACCAGCCAGGCGCGCGCCGAGCCGAGCGATGCCTCGTGCCGGGCCACGGCCGCCTGGATCACCGGATTGTCGGCCAGTCGCGCCATGTAGCGCGGCGTCTTGTCCTGCGTCAGCGCCATGAAGGCCTCGTGCATTGCCCGCGCGATGCCCAGCGCGACGCCGGCGACGCCGACCGCATACAGGTTTTGGGTGGTGAAGGCGTAAAGCGGCCCGCGGTCGCGCCGCAAGGTCGGGTCCTCGCGCGTGCCGGAGAACGCCTCCGGCACGAACACGTCCTTGATCGAATAGCCTTCCGACGCCGTGCCGCGCATGCCGAGCGTGTTCCAGTCGCGGATCGGCGTGCTCCGGTCCTTGGGCATCAGCAGGGTGCGCACGGTCGGCCGGCCGAAGCGGTTCAGCCGCAGCGATCCGTCCGGTTCGACGACATGGCAGTGCGCACCGATCCAGTTGGCCTGCCGCGAACCCGAGGCGAAATGCCACTCGCCGGTGACCCTGTAGCCGCCCGGAGCGGCGATGGCGCGGTGCTGGTTGGGCGGACCCCAGGCGATCACGCCGCGCGGATCGCCGAAGATCGTGCGTGCCGCCTCGAGCGGGATGTAGGGCGCGATCAGCGCCGCGCTGTTGGCGACGAAAGTGTTCCAGCCGACCGAGCCGTCGAAACGGGCGATCTCCTCGATCGCGCGCAGGTAGGTCCAGGGCTCGACCTGGTCGCCACCGACCGAGCGCGGCAGCAGCATGCGGAAGAGCCGCGCCTCGTGCAACTGGCCCAGGAGAGGTTCGGGAATCTCCTGGGTCCGCTCGATCTCGTCGGCTGCCGCCGTGAGGGCGGATCCCAGGGCACGTGCCCGCGCCACGGGATCGGCTTTGGCGACGACGGACAAGGCAGCGACAGTGCTCATGCGCAACGCTCCGCGAAGGCTCGGGGGGAATTGGGCGCGCCCCGCGCTGCCGTGTCAATGGCACGCGGTCTGGCCGACGAAGCGGAAATACTGCATCGCGGTCACCAAAGGTGCGCTTGATAGCGTGGGCGAACCCGCTAGTTTCGCGACCGGCGAAAGGGAGACGATGACGACCAGAAGTTGGATCGCGCTGGCGGGATTTGCGGCGCTGCTGGCAGGAAGCGCGATGGCCCAGGCGCCTGCGTCGGCGGTCATCGACGGCGATACGGTGCGCTACGATGGCACGGCGGTCCATCTGTGGGGCATCGATGCGCCAGAGATCGGCCAGACCTGCTCCGACGGCTGGCAGGCGGGCAAGATGGCGGCCGACCATCTGGCCAGCCTGGTCCACGATCGTAAGCTCGTCTGCGATCTCGAGAAACGGCCGTCGGCGCCGGCGAAGGCCTTTGCCGTATGCAAGGCCGACGGCCAGGACCTCAGCGCGGCGATGGCCGAGGCCGGCATGGCCTGGTCCTACACGGCGCAAACGGGGGACTATACGGTGCAGGAGTCGAACGCGATGATCGGTGTGCGCGGCATCCATGCGCACGAGTGCATGAAGGCGTGGGAATGGCGGAGCCGCCGGCTCCCGCCACGATCTTAGGAGGAAGTATTTGTTCCGGGAACCTTGGCGGGGGAACGTCGTTTCGTCCCCCATGTTGCGCCGCCTCTGTGTGATCCTTGCCGCCACCACGCTGAACGGCTGCGGCTGGTTCGACGGCAAGGCGTCACCGCTGCAAACCGCGCCGCTGCGTGCTGGCGTCGATCGCCAGACGACGGCGACCGGCCTGCCGCCCGCCCCCAGCCGCGGTACCTATGACGCCGGCATCACTCCGGTCGAGGATCGCAACCAGCCTCTGGGTACGATCGTCGCGGCGAAGGGCGGGCAAAAGGCCCAGATCGAGGCGGCCGAAAAGGATCGGGCGGAACGGGACGCCGAGCGCGACAAGGAGCGTGCGCGCCGCGAGGCCGAGCGCAATCGCGAGAAGACGGAGGAACGTCCTGAGGATGCTCCGCCGGCATCTCCCTCGTCCGACCAGGCTCCGCCCCCGGATCTGGCGCCAGCTTCGACTCCCGCTCCGGCGCCAGAGCCTCAACCTTCCAATCCGCCGGCGGAGCGCTGACCGCCAGCCCCGGCCGCCCCGCAAGGCGCTCGCCAACGACTTCGGAGCCTGGGCTCCTTCCAACAAAAAAGGCGGCCCGCGAGGGCCGCCTTTCTGTCGATCTCGATCCGGATCAGGCCGGGGTGTAGTGACGGCCGGGCCAACGGTAGCCGGGCGCCGGCAGCGGGATCTTCGCGCCGATCAGATTTTCCTCGAGGACCGGGATGCCTTCCGCATAGTTGCCGGCGTCGCACTTGGCGATCGCCGCCGCAGTCGGAGTATCGACCGCCGAGGTGCGATACTCGCGCCACTTGTCGCTCAGCGCCTTGCAGTAGGACTTCGGGTCCGAGAAGATGGCGGGCGTGGCGGTCTGGCCGCCATCGATCACGATCTCGACGCGACGGTTCTGCGGCTCGCGAACGCCATCCGCGGTCTGGACCAGCGGCTGGCTTTCGCCCTTGCCGATCACCGAGATGGCGGACGCAGGCACGCTATTGCGGACGAGCGAGTCCTTGACGGTGTTGGCGCGGCGCAGCGACAGCGCCATGTTGTAGTTCTCGGGGCCGGACTTGTCGGTATGGCCGGTGGCGGTCACACGGGCAGAGCCCCTTGTCTTGTAGGCGTCAGCCGCCTGCTTGATAGTGTTCTCAGCCTGGCTGGACAGGTTGGATCGGTCCCAATCGAAGAAAACCATGAACGATGACGCCTGGGCGGGCGGCGGCGGCGGTGGCGGCGCTGGCGGCGGAGCCGGTTCGCTGCAGGCGGCGAGTAACGACGCGGTTGCAAAGGCAATAACCAGTTTCTTAATCATGAAGTCAGTCCCCCGTCGGGATAGTGTGGCCTGCCGAACACAACGGCATAGTATTGCCATGGTTCCAGCACGGTCCAAATTTTGCTACTCGGCGGCCTGCGCGAGCAGAGCCGGGTTGCGCCACTGGACCAGGAGATCATCCCATTTATGTCGCACCTTGACCAGATGGGATTCCTTGACATGCCCGTAACCCCGGATTTCGTCGGGGAGCGCGGCCAGCTTGACTGCCAGGAAATGGTTTTCCGCGGACAATCCGGACAGCAATTCGTCGACCAATCCCTCGTATTCGCGGATCAGCGCGCGCTCCCGCCTGCGCTCGGCAGTATGGCCGAACGGGTCGATCGCAGTTCCGCGCAGGATCCTGAGCCGCGCCAGCAAGCGGAACGCTCCGAGCATCCAGGAGCCGAATTCCCGCTTCAGCAGGTGTCCGGTGCGGGGATCGCGCGTCGCGAGAAGCGGCGGAGCGAGGTGGAATTTCAGCCGGAAATCGCCCTCGAACTGGCTTTGTAGCTGGGCCGCGAAGGCAGCCTCCGTGAAGAGGCGGGCAACCTCGTACTCGTCCTTGTAGGCGAGCAGCTTGGCGTAGTTGCGCGCAACCGCCTCGGTGAGAGCGGTCTGGTCCGGAGTGTCCCGCTGCTCGACCGCGCGCACGCGATCGACCAGCGCCCGGTAGCGCTCGGCCAGCGCCGCGTTCTGATAGCCGGTCAGATGCTTCACCCGGCTCGCCACGATCTCGTCCACCGTCCTTGGCAGGCGCGCGAAGGGCACGACATTGTCCACGGCTCGAGGCGACGCCAGCGCTTCGACGGCAGTGCGATCGGCGGCGGCGCGGCGGCCCCAGCGGAACGCGCCGACATTCATGGGCACGGCCGTGCCGTTCAGCTCGATGGCGCGTTCGAGCGCTTCGTGACCGATCGGGATGAGACCCTTCTGGTAGGCATAGCCCAGCATGAAGAGGTTGGTGGCGATCGAGTCGCCCATCAGGCCGGTGGCAAGACGGGTGGCGTCCACGAAGTCGCAGGCATCGGCGCCGGCGGCCGCCTCGATCGACAGGCGCAGCGTATGCGAGGGAAAGGCGAGGTCTGGCTGGCGGGTGAACGCGCCGGTGATGGTTTCCTGCGTGTTGACGACCGCGCGGGACAGGCCAGGCTCGAGCCTGGCAAGCGCATCGGGGCTCGCGCTGACCACGAGATCGCACCCGAGCAGCGTGTTCGCGCCGCCGGCTCCCAGCCGCACGGCATGCAGCGCCTCGGGCGTGGCGCCGATTCGCACATGGCTGATCACGGCGCCGCCCTTCTGCGCCATGCCGAGCTGGTCGAGCACCGTGGCGCCCTTGCCTTCGATGTGCGCGGCCATCCCCATGATGGCCCCGATGGTCACGACGCCGGTGCCGCCGATGCCGGTGATCAGCACGCCGTAAGGCTTGTCTCCGACCGAGGGCAGGCTGGGTGCCGCGGGAAGCGGCGGCTCGGCCACTTCCGTTGCGGGCTTGACGGCCTTGCCCTGACGGAGCTTGCCGCCTTCCACGGTGACGAAGCTCGGGCAGAAGCCGTTCAGGCAGGAGAAGTCCTTGTTGCAGGACGACTGGTCGATGGCGCGCTTGCTGCCGAACTCGGTCTCGACCGGCGTCACCGACAGGCAGTTGGACGCGACCGAGCAGTCGCCGCAGCCCTCGCACACTGCCTGGTTGATCAGCACGCGCCTGTTCGGGTCGGGAAAGGTGCCGCGCTTGCGGCGGCGGCGCTTCTCGGCGGCGCAGGTCTGGTCGTAGATCAGCACCGATACGCCCTTGTACGTGCGCAGGTCGCGCTGCACCTCGTCGAGCTGGTCGCGGTGATGGAAGGTGACGCCGGGCGCCCATTCGGTGCCGAGCGGATATTTGTCCGGCTGGTCGCTCACGAGCGCGATGCGGCGCACGCCTTCGGCATGGACCTGCTGGCTGATCGTCCAGGGATGGACGTTGCCGTCGTGCGGCTGGCCGCCGGTCATCGCGACGGCGTCATTGTAGAGGATCTTGTAGGTGATGGTGGTGTTGCTCGCGACCGCCTGGCGCACCGCCATGTAGCCGGAATGGAAATAGGTGCCGTCGCCCAGGTTCTGGAATACGTGCGGCATGTCGGTGAAGTGGCTGGCGCCGACCCAGGTCGAGCCTTCGGCGCCCATGTGGGTGAAGGTCTTCGTGTTGCGCTCCATGCCGATCGCCAGCGTGTGGCAGCCGATGCCGGCCATCGCCATCGAGCCGTCGGGCACCTTGGTGGAGCTGTTGTGCGGGCAGCCGGAGCAGAAATAGGGGACGCGTGCCATGCCCGCTTCGTTGCGGATCTGCCGACCGGCGCGGCGCTTCAGGGCGTCGAAGCGCTGCCTGGTGCGTTCGCCGAAGGCTTCGAGGCCGAGCCGGGCCACCAGCGCCGAGACGATCTCGTACGGGGTCAGCTCGCCGTCGGACTTGAAGAGCTTCCGCCCACGCTCGTCGACCTTGCCGACGACGACGGGCCGGCGGTCGGCCGGAGCGTTGAACAGCGCGTCCTTCAGCTGCTGCTCTATGAGCGCCCGCTTCTCCTCGACCACCAGAATCTCGCGCTTGCCCTCGGCGAAAGCGATGGCGCCCTGCGTCTCGAGCGGCCACACCATGCCGACCTTGTAGATCGCGATGCCGAGACGTTCGGCCTCGGCATCGTCGATGCCGAGCTCGTCGAGCGCCTGGCGGACGTCGAGATAGGACTTGCCGACGGTCACGATGCCGAAGCGCGCATCGGGCCGGCCGAGCATCAGCCTGTCGAGCTTGTTGGCGCGCCAATAGGCCAGCGCTGCCGGCTGCTTCACGGTGATGACGCGCCGTTCCTGCCCCAGCCAGTCGTCCGGCCAGCGGATATGCACGCCGTCGGGCGGCAGGACGAAGTCGGTCGGGGTGCGGATCTCGATGCGATGGGGATCGACGTACACCGAGGCCGAGGAATCGACGGTTTCGCTCAGCACCTTGAAGCCGACCCAGAGGCCCGAATAGCGCGACATGGCGAAAGCGTGCAGGCCGAAATCGAGATACTCCTGCACCGACGCGGCATGGATGACCGGGATGCCGGCCGACATGAAGGCAGGCTCGCTCTGGTGCGCGACGGTCGACGACTTGGCCATATGGTCGTCGCCCGCCAGCGCCACGATGCCGCCATGCCGGGAGGTGCCGGCATAGTTGGCATGTTTCAGCGCGTCGCCCGAGCGGTCGACGCCCGGGCCCTTGCCGTACCACATGCCGAACACGCCGTCGTACCTGGCGCCGGGATAGAGGTGGATCTGCTGGGTGCCCCACAGGGCGGTTGCCGCGAGGTCCTCGTTGACGCCGGGCTGGAATTCGATGTGGTTGCTCTTGATGAAGCGCTTGGCCTGCCACAGCGCCTGATCGAAGCCGCCGAGCGGCGAGCCGCGGTAACCGGAGATATAGCCCGCCGTGTCGAGGCCCGCGGCCTGGTCCCGCTGGCGCTGCATCATCGGCAGACGTACGAGCGCCTGCGTCCCGGTCAGGTAGATTCGGCCGCTATCGAGAAGATACTTGTCGTCCAGGGTTACGGATTTTGCCATCGCACACTCCCAGACTGTCCATATGGGGACGTAACGACAGAATGTTGCGCGTTTCAACGCCGATTGCCTGCCCTGGGGAAAAAGAAGCGTTTCTGACATGCCTCCGGCAATCCACGGCGCCGCGTTTCAAGGTTTCGTTTCCGGATGAAACGTTGTAATCAGCCCCGGCGTCATTTCCTCTCAACCCCATAGCCCATGTCCATTCTCGTAACCGGGGCCGCCGGCTTCATCGGCTCGCACGTCGCGCGGGCGTTGCTGGCGAGGGGCGAGCAGGTCCTCGGCATCGACAATTTCAGCGACTACTACGATCCGGCGCTGAAGCGCGCGCGGCTGAAGCCGCTGGGCGAGAACGAGGGGTTCACCTTCCTCGAGATCGATATCTCCGACCGGGAGGCGATTCTCGGATTGGTGGGGCGGCATCCTGGCCTCGACCGCATCGTCCATCTGGCGGCGCAGCCGGGCGTGCATCGTTCGTTGGTCGATCCCTATGTCTACGTGCAGACCAACGTGATGGGACACCTGGTGATGCTCGAGCTGGCGCGCCGCCTGCCGCGACTTCGCCACTTCGTGTACGCCTCGTCCTCCTCGGTCTATGGCGGCAATCGCAAGCAGCCCTTCTCGGTGGCCGACCGGGTCGATCATCCGATCTCGCTCTACGCCGCCACCAAGCGGACGGACGAGCTGATGACCGAGACCTACACGCATCTGCATGGCTTGCGGGCAACCGGCCTGCGCTATTTCACGGTTTACGGCCCGTGGGGCCGGCCGGACATGGCGCCCTACATCTTCGCCCGGGCGATCCTGGCGGGAACGCCGCTGGCGCTCTTCCATCGCGGCGAGGTGAAGCGCGATTTCAGCTACATCGACGACATCGTGGCGGGCACGCTCGCCGTGCTCGACCGTCCGACGGAGCAGCCCGGCCACCGGCTCTACAATCTCGCCGCGGCACGCAGCGAGAATGTCCGCAACTTCATCGCACAGGTCGAGAAGGCCTTCGGCAAATCGGCCAGGATCGAGCTGAAGCCCGGCCCGCCGGGCGACATGCCGGAAACCTCGGCCGACGTGACGGACACGATGCGCGATTTCGACTGGCAGCCGAAAGTCCGGGTGGAAGAGGGCGTGCCGAGGTTCGTGGAGTGGTTCAAGAGCTACAACGGAGTTTAGTGTCCTGGCTCCGAACGAGGTTCATCGCTCGGATGAAGAGCTGATACGGTTTTGACCGCTCGATGCCGAGCGACTTGCCCTGAACGCATCCCGCGCGCATCGCAAACCGGAGAATGACCATGAGCCCATTGCACGCTTGTATCGCCGCCCTGCGCTCCGGTCCGACCGACGCCATCTTCGAGGCGGTCGAGAAAAGCATGGCCGGCGTCGTGGGCCACAAGCTGTTTACGCTTCTCTACGTGGCGCCCGACGGCAAGCGGGTGAAGCGGATGTATAGCAACATGCCCAAGGAATATCCCGTCGGCGGGTACAAGGAGATCAAGGAGACCGCCTGGCACAAGCAGATCCTCGGCCAGAAGAAACCCTGGGTCGGATACGACAGGAAGGACATCCAATGGGCTTTCTTCGATCACGAGCTGATCGTGTCGCTGGGCTGCGAATCGGCAATGAACATTCCGGTGCTCTACAATGGCAGGCTGCTCGGCACGATGAACCTTTTGGATGCGGCGGGTCATTACAAGGAGACCGATCCGGCGAAGTGCGAGCCCTTCGCCGCGCTGCTGGTCGGCCCATTTCTCGACGCCATCGCCGCCGACCCGGGATGAAGCGCTTCATCCTGACCGGCGCGCCGGGATCGGGAAAGACGGCGATCCTGCGCCAGCTCGAGCAGGACGGCTTCGGTGTCGTCGAGGAAGCGGCGACCGACGTGATCGCACTCGAGCAGGCAAAGGGCGTGGAAGAACCATGGACGCGCGGCGCCTTCATCGACCGGGTCGTGGCCTTGCAGGCTCGACGCCGCAGGCGCCTTATCGACGAAACCCAGTTTCACGACCGCTCCGCCTTCTGCACGGCGGCGCTGGCCGATTTCCTCGGCTATCCGCCCCCGGACGTGCTGCGGTGCGAACTGGAACTTCTGAAGCGGGAAGCATTCTACGAGCGTCGGGTTTTCTTCGTGCAAGGCCTGGGCTTCGTGACACCCAGCGCCGCGCGGCGGATCGGCCTGGAGGAGGCTCGCCGTTTCGAGGTGCTGCATGAACGCATCTACCGTGCCCATGGATTCGAACTGGTCCCCATCGGCCCGGGAAGCGTGCCGGCTCGGGTGGCTGCGATTCGCCAGGCGCTCTAGCTCCGCTCGGGTCATCGAACTGCATCACTCTCTCGATGGAGCCTGTGCCGGTCGCCCTGTGCGCAACGAAGGACCTTACGCCCGTCGCGCGGCCCGAGGTGCAGCCTCGCTGGTGACGCCGTGCGTAGGCTGAAGGCACTGGCCGTGCCCGAGATCAGGCCCCATATGGAGCCAAGCAAGGAGTTGATGTCGATGAATGCTGTGCTGGGCGACCTGCCGACCTGGAATCTCGCCGACCTCTATTCGAGCCCCGCCGGTACCGATCTCGCGACCGATCTCCAGCGGGCAGATCAGGAAGCGGACGCCTTTGCCCGGGATTACGAGGGCAGGATCGCAAGCCTCGACGGCAAGGTCCTGGGCGCCGCCGTGGCACGCTTCGAGGCGTTGTCGGACGTGATGGGCCGGATCGGCTCGTATGCGCAGCTCTATTTCGCGCAGGACCAGGCCGATCCGCGACGCGGGCAGTTCTCGCAGAACGTGTCGGAGAAACTGACCGACATCGGCTCCAAGCTCCTCTTTTTCGGCCTCGAGCTGAAGAAGCTCGAGGACGCCGACCTCGCCGTCAAGCTGAAGGATCCCGCGCTGGCGAAGTATGGACCCTGGCTGCGCGACATGCGCCTGTTCCGGCCGCACCAGCTCTCCGACGAACTGGAGAAGTTCCAGCACGACCAGTCCGTAGTCGGCAGCAGCGCCTGGTCGCGCCTGTTCGACGAGACGATCGCGCGGCTGCGCTATCCGTTCCGCAACGAGACGCTGAGCGAGCCGCAGATCCTCGACAAGCTCTCGAGCAAGGATGCCAGCGTGCGCCGGGACGCCGCCAAGTCCTTCGGCAAGGTGCAGGGCGACAACATCGCGATCTTCTCGCTGATCACCAACACGCTGATCAAGGACAAGGAGATCGACGACCGCTGGCGCAAATACCCACGGCCGCAATCGTTCCGCAACCTCGCCAACGTGGTCGAGGACGAGGTCGTCGATGCGCTGGCGGCGTCGGTGAAGGCGGCCTACCCGCGGCTCGCGCATCGCTACTACAAGCTCAAGGCCAGATGGTTCGGCGTCGAGACGATGCCGTATTGGGACCGCAACGCCCCGCTGCCCGAGCATGACGATCGCACGATCCCCTGGGCGGAAGCGGAGAAGATCGTGCTCGACGCGTATGGCGCCTTCTCGCCGGAGATCGCATCGGTGGGCCGGAAGTTCTTCGGTACCGGCTGGATCGACGCGCCGGCGCGGCCGGGCAAGGCGCCGGGCGCCTTCGCCCATCCCACGGTGCCGTCGGCGCATCCCTATCTGCTGCTGAACTACCAGGGCAAGGTGAGGGACGTGATGACGCTCGCCCACGAGCTCGGCCACGGCGTGCACCAGGTGCTGGCGGCGCGGCAGGGGCCGCTGATGGCCGACACGCCGCTCACGCTCGCCGAGACGGCGTCGGTGTTCGGCGAGATGCTGACCTTCCAGTCGCTGCTCGGGACGGCGCCCGATGCCCGCACGCGCAAGGCGATGCTGGCCGGCAAGGTCGAGGACATGCTGAACACGGTGGTCCGCCAGATCGCCTTCTACGACTTCGAATCGCGCCTGCATGCCGAGCGCCGCAACGGCGAGCTGACGCCGGACGCGATCGGCGCGATCTGGATGGCGGTGCAGAGCGAGAGCCTGGGGCCGGCCTTCACCTTCGACGACGAGTACAAGCACTACTGGTCGTACATCGGCCACTTCATCCATTCGCCGTTCTACGTCTACGCCTACGCGTTCGGCGATTGCCTGGTAAACTCGCTCTATGCCGCGTACCAGTCGGGCCTGCCGGATTTCCAGGCCAAGTATATCGACATGCTGAAGGCCGGCGGCGTGAAGCGGCACAAGGAGCTGCTGGCTCCGTTCGGCCTCGACGCCTCCGATCCGGCCTTCTGGGACAAGGGGCTGGGCGTCATCTCGGGCTTCGTCGATGAGCTCGAAGCGCTTTAGCTGAGGCAATCTCATGTCTCGTTGCCGGGAGCGCGGCTCGCCAGAGCCGCTCTTCCTTCGACTTGCTACATACCATGAGCGGCTCTGGCGAGCCGCGCTCCCGGCGATGAGGAAGATGAGGAGCAGGTGAATGGCGGACGACGAAGGCCCCTCGCTCGGCGGGCGGCTCGGCCGCTATGCGAGGGTCGGCGCCTCGGTCGGCGGGCTGGCGGCGCGGCTCGCGGGCGAGCGCTATCTCGGCTTGAGCCTCGACCGCGACAGGCATGCGTCGGAGCTGAAGCGCGCGCTCGGCGGGCTGAAGGGTCCGCTGATGAAGGCGGCGCAGCTGCTCTCCACCATCCCCGATGCGCTGCCGCCGGAATATGCTCGCGAGCTGGCCCAGCTGCAGGCCAATGCACCGGCGATGGGCTGGGCCTTCGTGCGCCGCCGCATGGCGACCGAGCTGGGGCCGGACTGGCAGGCGAAGTTCCAGCGCTTCGACAAGGAGGCCTCGTTCGCCGCTTCGCTCGGGCAGGTCCATCGCGCCGTGTTGCCGGGCGGACGGGACGTGGCGGTGAAGTTGCAATATCCCGACATGGCTTCGGCGCTCGAAGCCGATCTCGACCAGCTCAAGGTCGTGTTCGCGATCGGCCAGCGTTTCGATCCTGCCATCCGTACCGACGAGATCCAGGCCGAGATCCGCGAACGGCTGCGCGAGGAGCTCGACTATCGCCGAGAAGCGAAGCACGTCGCCCTGTATCGCCACATGCTGCGCGACGAGCCAAACGTGCATGTGCCGGAGACGGTGCCCGGGCTGTCGACCGACCGGCTGCTGACCATGGGCTGGCTGGCCGGCGAGCCGCTGCTCAACTGGAAGGAGCGCGGCCAGGAGGAGCGCGATGCGCTCGCCATCAACATGTTCCGCGCCTGGTACGTGCCGTTCTATCACTACGGCGTGATCCACGGCGACCCGCATCTCGGCAACTACTCGGTGCGACCGGACGGCTCGGTGAACCTGATGGATTTCGGCTGCGTGCGCGTCTTTCCGCCACGTTTCGTGCGCGGCTCGATCGAGCTCTATCGCGCCCTCATGACCGACGACCTCGACCGCGCCGTGGCGGCCTATGAGGACTGGGGCTTCAGCGGCCTCAGCCGCGAGATGATCACCGTGCTCAATCGCTGGGCCGCCTTTCTCTACGGCCCGCTGATGGACGACCGCCCGCGCCGCCTGACCGAGGGCATGGCGGAAGGCTTCGGCCGCGACATGGCGCAGAACGTGTTCGGCGAGCTGCGCCGCATGGGCGGCGTGCGGCCGCCGCGCGAGTTCGTCTTCATGGACCGCGCCGCGATCGGGCTGGGCTCGGTGTTCATCCATCTGCGCGCCTCGATCAACTGGCACACGCTGTTCGAGAGCCTGATCGGCGGCTTCGATGTCGATGCGCTGGCGGCCCGCCAGCAGGAAGCCCTGGTACAAGCGGGCCTGTGATGAACATCCTCGTGACAGGCTCGTCGGGCTGGCTCGGGCAGCATCTCGTTCCGCGGCTGAAGCGCTCGGGGCAGAGGGTGACCGGCCTCGATCCCGTGCCGGGCGAGAGCACCGACGTCGTGGGCTCGGTCGCCGACCGCGATCTCGTGCGCAAGGTGCTGCGCGAGCGGCGCATCCAGGCCATCGTCCACGGCGGCGCGCTGCACAAGCCGCACATCGCCACGCACGACAGCAGCCAGTTCATCGCCACCAACGTGCAGGGCACGCTCAATCTCCTGGAGGAGGCGACGGCGGAGGGCTCGACGGTCGACCGCTTCGTCTTCACCTCGACGACCTCGCTGATGATCTCGCAGGAGATCCGGGAGGCGCGCCGGCGCGGCATCGAGCGCGCCTTCTGGATCGACGAGGCGATGATGCCGCTCGAGCCGCGCAACATCTACGGGGTCAGCAAGCTTGCTGCCGAGCATCTCTGCCGCATGGTGCACGACGCCACGCGCCTGCCGGTCATCGTCCTGCGCACCGCACGCTTCTTCCCCGAGGAGGACGACATGGCGCACGAGATCGTCCAATGCGATGCCAACACCAAGGCCAACGAGTACCTGTTCCGCCGGCTCACGGTCGAGGATGCCGCCTCGGCCCACATCGCGGCGCTCGACCGCGCCCCGCAGATCGGCTTCGACACCTTCATCGTCTCGGCGCCGACTCCGTTCGGCCCGCAGGATTGCGAGCAGCTCATGGAGCACGCGCCGCTCGTCGTCGACCGCTACTTTCCGCGTTACCGCGAGATCTACGCCCGCCGCGGCTGGACGATGTTCGACCATATCGACCGCGTCTACGATTCCAACAAGGCGATGCGCCGCCTCGGCTTCGTCTGCCGGACCGACTTCGGCGACATCCTCGCCGAGCTGGATCGCGAGAATGGGGTTTGAGGCATCAAGTTCCTCTCCGCGCGAAGCGCGGGGAGGAACTTGACCTTGCAGATGCGTGCATACCGCAGGCGCGCGGCGCGATGGTGCGATAGAAGTGATACAAGACGTCGAAGGGAAGGCGATTCGAACGGATGCGGTTGGTCCTGGGCATCGTGTTGGCCTGCGGTGCGCTCGCGCTGGTGGTCGTCCTGCTTGCCTGGCTCGCCGAGCGGCGGCTCGGGCAATTGGCGGAGCCCTATCTGTTCGACGATCCGACCCGGCTGCCCAACATCGATGTGGCGCTCGTGCTCGGTGCGGCGCCGATCGGGCCGGAAGGCGGACCGAACCGCTATTTCGAATATCGTCTCGATGCCGCCGCCGCGCTCTGGCGGGCCGGCAAGGTGAAATACCTGCTGGTGAGCGGCGACAGGAGCCGGCCGGCCTACGACGAGCCGAGCGCGATGCGCGCCGGACTGATCGCGCGTGGCGTACCGCCAAGCGCGATCTATCGCGATTTCGCGGGCGTGCGCACACGTGACTCGATGTTGCGCGCCAGGTCGGTATTCGGCCAGCAGCGGCTGATCGTGGTGAGCCAGGGCTTCCACGCCGCACGTGCGATCTTCCTGGCGCGCGGGGAGGGCATCGAGGCCTGGGGCCTTGCGGCGCGCGACGTCGACCGGGCCTACAGCATCTTCACCGAGCTGCGGCGCTACCCGTCGGCGATGCGCGCCTATCTCGACGCCTGGCTCGATACGCCGCCGCGCCACGCCGGACCGTCCATCACCATCGGTGTGGACCCGCCGAATTGAAGCGGCTCACGCGATATCTGGCGATCGGCGCAGCGCTCGTCGCGCTGCCGTCGCTCGCGCTCGTGGCGCTGGCGACGATGGCGCGCACCGCTACCAACGCGTGGGGCGGCGCCTATGTCGTGGAGCGGCTGGAGCAGCTCCCGCCGGTCGATACGGCGCTCGTCCTCGGGACGGCGCCGTTCGGCGTGCGCGGGCAGGCCCAGCGGACCCTGTCGTGGCGTCTCGATACGGCCGCCGGCCTCTGGCATGGCGGCACGGTCGCGCATTTCATCGTCAGCGGTATCCGCATCGGCGAGGATTATGACGAGGCGTCGGTCATGCGCGACGAGCTGGTGGCCCGCGGCGTGCCGCCCCAGGCGATCGAGCTCGATCAGCACGGCGATCGGACCTGGGACTCGATCGCCCGGGCACGATACGTCTTCGGCAAGCGGCGCCTCGTGATCGTCTCCCAACGCGATCACCTCGCACGGGCATTGTTCCTGGCACGCCACGCCGGCATCGAGGCTTGGGGCGTCGCCGCGCGGGGCGACAACTATGACGGCCTCCATGGCGCGCTGATCGGCAACGTGGCCAGCCTGCGCGCCTACCTCGACCTCATCGAACGGCCCTTTCGGCGGATTACCGCAGCCGACCCGTCGCGTTGACGGCCATGTCGCGCAATTCGGGCACCGGAGAGACGACCGGCTTGCCGTCGAAGTGGTTGTCGAGATTCTGCTTCACCAGCGCGGTCATGCGGCGCTGGGCGTGTTCGGTTCCGCCGCCGAAATGCGGTGTCATCACCAGGTTGTCGAGGTCGAGCAGCTCGGTGCCCTCGTAGGGTTCCTCGTCGAACACGTCGAGGGCGGCACCCTCGATCACGTCGTTGCGCAGTGCTTCGGCCAGCGCCGCCTCGTCGACCGCCCAGCCGCGCGAGATGTTCACCACGTGGCCGCGCGGCCCGAGCGCCTTCAGCACCTCGGCGTTGATGATGTGCCGGTTGGAGGCGTCCGAGCGCAGGCAGACGGCCAGGTAGTCGCACCAGGTCGCGAGTGCCATGACGTCGGGGAAATACCGGTAGTCGACATCGCCGCGCCGGTTGCGATTGCAGTAGCCGATCTCGAGGTCGAAGCCCGTGGCGCGCCGGGCGAGCTCCATGCCGATCGCGCCGAGTCCCAGGATGCCGAGCTTGCCGCCGCTCAGGCCGGCGATGGGGCCGAAGCGGTTGGGAATGCGCCTGGTCCACTCGCCGCGGCGGATCATCTTGTCGGCACGCACGATCCGCCGCGTCGAGGCGAGCAGGATGGCGAAGGCCATCTCGGCCACGTCGGGCGCGTTGGCGTCGGCGCCATGCGTGATCATGATGTTGCGCTTGCGGGCGGCGGCGAGATCGACGCGTTCGTAGCCGGTGCCGTAGCAGCAGAACAGCGACAGCCGCGGCAGCGCATCCATCATCGCCTCGCTGAGGCCGACGCTGCCGGTGCTGACGATCGCCTGCACGTCGCCTGCAACGCCGGACGGGATATGGGCCGGCGTCGGCCTGTCCATGTGTCCCGCGATCTCATAGCGCTCGGCGAGCAGGGCAAGCGTGGTCTTCGTGAAGTGGAAGCCGGTGAGGATGACGGGACGATCGGACATGTCTGGCTGCTAGCACGCGGACGTTGCCGACGTAAGTCCGGCACGGCCCGCGCGGCGAAAAACCGGCTTGGCAAAGAACACATCGCTGTGCAAGGTGCGGCGCAACAACCGTTCGCGTCTCCAACGGATCATCAGCGCTCCATGAAAATCGCCATTCTCAAAGAACGCCGGCCGCATGAAACGCGCGTGGCCGCGACCCCCGAGACCGTCAAGAAGCTGAAGGCGTTGGGTGCGGAGATCACCATCGAGACGGGCGCTGGCGCCGCGGCAGCCTATACCGATCAGGCTTATGTCGATGCTGGCGCAGATGTCGCGCCGGATGCCGCGTCGGCCATGGCGGCCGGCGATGTCGTCTTCAAGATCCAGCGCCCGATGTCGGCCGACGAGGGCATCGACGAGATGGGCCTGCTGCGCTCGGGCCAGATGCTGATGTCGCCGCTCGGCGCGCTGACCAACCGGCCGCTGGTCGAGGCGCTGGCGGCCAAGGGCGTGACGGCCTTCGCCCTCGAGCTGATCCCGCGCATCACGCGCGCGCAGTCGATGGACATCCTGAGCTCGCAGGCCAACCTTGCAGGCTACAAGGCCGTGCTGCTCGCCGCCAACAACTTCGGCCGCATCTTTCCGCAGATGATGACGCCCGGCGGCACGCTCGCTCCGGCGCGCGCCTTCATCATGGGCGTGGGCGTGGCCGGGCTGCAGGCGATCGCGACGGCGCGCCGGCTGGGTGCGGTCGTGACGGCGACCGACGTGCGGCCGGCGACCAGGGAGCAGGTCCAGTCGCTCGGCGGCAAGTTCGTCGCCGTCGAGGACGAGGAGTTCAAGGCGGCCGAGACGGCCGGCGGCTATGCCAAGCAGATGAGCCCCGAATACCAGGCCAAGCAGGCCGCACTGGTCGCCGAGCACATCAAGCTGCAGGACATCGTCGTCACCACGGCGCTCATCCCCGGCCGCAAGGCGCCCGTGCTTGTGAGCGAGGACATGGTGAAGACCATGAAGCCGGGCTCGGTGATCGTCGACATGGCGGTGGAGCAGGGCGGCAACTGCCCGCTCTCGGAGTTCGGCAGGACCGTCGAGACGCACGGCGTGAAGATCGTCGGCCCGGCCAATCTGCCGGCCGAGCTGCCGACCGACTCCTCGGCGCTGTTCGCGCGCAATCTGCTGAACTTCATCACGCCCATGGTCGACAAGGAGACCGGGACGCTGAAGATCGATCTCGGCGACGAGGTGGTCAAAGGCACCCTGGTGACACAGAACGGCCAGATCGTGCACCCCTCGCTTTCCGTGTCATCCTGAGCGCAGCGAAGGATCTCATGGAAGAACGTCACGTACGGGCGGTGGAAGCGGCGATGAGGTCCTTCGCTGCGCTCGGGACGACAGGTAAGGCCTTGGACAAGGACGTACGCTAATGGATGACAGACTTGCGGGCGAGGCCGCCAAGCTCGCCACCCAGGCGCAGGAGCTTGCCGGGAATCTCAAGGCGGTGGCGCAGCAGATCCTCGACATGTCCGCACAGGGCACGCTGGCGATCCCCGACGGCCACATGCCGTTCGTCTCGCTGCTCACCATCTTCGCGCTGGCCTGCTTCGTCGGCTATTACGTGGTGTGGCGGGTGACGCCGGCGCTGCATTCGCCGCTGATGGCGGTCACCAACGCCGTCTCCTCGGTGATCATCGTCGGCGCGCTGCTGGCCGCCGGCCTCAAGGGATTGGGGGCGGCGCAGCTGTTCGGCGCCATCGCCGTCGCCCTTGCGGCGATCAACATCTTCGGCGGCTTCATCGTCACGCACCGCATGCTGTCGATGTTCAAGAAGAAGACACCCGTGGCGAAGAAGTAGGCGGACGGACGACATGACCCAGGAACTGGCCGCCTACGGCTACCTCATCGCCGCCATCTGCTTCATCATGGCGTTGCGCGGACTGAGCTCGCCGGTCAGCTCCCGGCAGGGCAACCTGTTCGGCATCGTCGGCATGGTGATCGCGGTCGGCGTCACGATCGCCACTCCGGGCGTCGTCTCGCCCTGGCTGATCGTCGGCGGCCTCGTGATCGGCGGCGCCATCGGCACGCTGGTCGCGCTCCGCATCCAGATGACCGCGCTGCCGCAGCTCGTGGCGGCATTCCATTCGCTGGTCGGGCTCGCCGCGGTATTCGTGGCGGCCGCGGCATTCGTGTCGCCCGAGGCCTTCGGCATCGGCTCGCCGGGCCATATCAAGACCCAGAGCCTGATCGAGATGGGGCTCGGCACGGTGATCGGCGCGATCACCTTCACCGGCTCGATCGTGGCGTTCGCCAAGCTGCAGGGCCTGGTCTCCGGCGCGCCGCTGGTCTTCCGCGGCCAGCATCCGCTCAACGCGCTGATCGGGCTCGCGATCCTGGCGCTGCTCGTGTGGTTCGCCGCGCACGGCCACCCCATCACGTTCATGCTGCTGATCGCCCTGTCGCTGACGGTCGGCTTCCTGCTGATCCTGCCGATCGGCGGGGCCGACATGCCGGTCGTGGTGTCGATGCTCAATTCCTATTCGGGATGGGCGGCGGCCGGCATCGGCTTCACCCTGGGCAACACCGCGCTGATCGTGACCGGCGCGCTGGTTGGCAGCTCGGGCGCGATCCTGAGCTACATCATGTGCAAGGGCATGAACCGCTCGATCTTCAACGTGATCCTGGGCGGCTTCGGCACCGACAGCTCGGCGGCGGGTGCCGCGCACGTCAAGAACGACAAGCCTGTCAAGGCCGGCTCGGCCGAGGATGCGGCCTTCCTGATGTCGAACGCGGGCTCGGTGATCATCGTGCCGGGCTACGGCATGGCGGTGGCGCAGGCCCAGCATGCGCTGCGCGAGATGGCCGACAATCTGAAGAAGAAGGGCGTGCAGGTGCGTTACGCCATCCATCCGGTGGCCGGCCGCATGCCGGGCCACATGAACGTGCTGCTGGCCGAGGCCAACGTGCCGTATGACGAGGTCTTCGAGCTCGACGACATCAACCGCGACTTCGCCTCGACCGACGTGGCCTTCGTGATCGGCGCCAACGATGTCACCAACCCGGCGGCAAAGAACGACCCGACCAGCGCGATCTACGGCATGCCGATCCTCGACGTCGAGAAGGCGCAGACCGTGCTGTTCGTGAAGCGTGGCATGTCCTCGGGCTATGCCGGCGTCGAAAACGAGCTGTTCTTCCGGGACAACACCATGATGCTGTTCGCCGATGCCAAGGTGATGTGCGAGAACATCGTCAAGGCGCTGGAGGGCAGTGGGCACTGATTTCAGGTCGTCCCGAGCGCAGCGAGGGACCCCCGCCAGCGACGCGGCCCGTCTCTGATCGTTCGGCGGGATCCTCGCTGCGCTCGGGATGACGGGAAGGTGCACTGCAAACGACAGCCTTGATCGGACAACGGCTTCGCGCTCCACTCCGTCCCTCGTTCAGGGAGGAATTGCCATGAAGACCGTCCAGTCGATGCTTGCCGAGGCCAACGCGGCCGTGCCGCCGATCAGTCCGCAGGACGCCAGGGCGCTGGTCGGCAAGGCCGACGTTCTGTTCCTCGACGTGCGCGAGCCACCCGAGGTCGCGGCGTCGGGCAAGGTGCCGGGGGCAGCCGCCGTGCCGCGCGGGCTTGTCGAATTTCGCGCCGACCCGGCCTCGCCGATGCACGACAAGGCGTTCGACCGCTCGAAGACGATCGTCTGCTATTGCGCGTCCGGCGGCCGCTCGGCTCTGGTCGGCAAGACGCTGAAGGACATGGGCTACGAAAACGTCCTCAACCTCGGCGGCTTCAAGGGCTGGGTCGACGCCGGAGGCGACGTCGAGAAGGCCTGAGTCGAGAAAGGCCCCGATGTACGTCCTGCACGGCTTCGACCCGTCGCCCTATTCGGTGAAGATGCGGGCGATCCTGCGCTATCGCCGCATTCCCTTCGTCTGGAAGGCGACCGGCCATCCGCGCGACGTGGCGGTGGCGGCCGGGCTGCCGCCGGTGATCCCCGTGCTGCAGTTCCCCGACGGGCGGCTGATGAACGATTCGACGCCGCTCGCCCTGGCGCTCGAACGCGAGCATCCCGGCGACCGGTCGATCGTTCCGGACGATCCGGTGCAGGCCTATCTCGACGACCTGCTCGAGGACTTCGGCGACGAGTGGGTCACCAAGATGATGTTCCACTACCGCTGGTATTATGCCGCCGACCGGGAGTTCGCCCAGACCTGGATCGTCAGTTCGCGCGATCCGCTGATGCCGGAGGGACCGCGCCGCGC
>Ga0182739_1001692_pt1 | contig 22120 bp, 21 predicted proteins | sample eDN5th30CBELigBY_FD_128873 | JGI IMG/M metagenome (GOLD analysis project Ga0182739, IMG submission 128873) | Enriched backyard soil microbial communities from Emeryville, California, USA - eDNA 5th pass 30_C BE-Lig BY (version 2) (version 2) | ecosystem: Environmental > Terrestrial > Soil >...
ATATCTTACATGGTCCAAATTGATTGAAGCCAAAAGTGGTGTAAGTAATATTGATTTTGCTATACGACAGGATGAAAGAGCATTGGTTGGAAATCATGCCTCAAATCCGTGGTATCATTTAGAAATGTTTAATAGATATTATCTTCCTGAAGGATTTTTATGGACTGGTGGATTAAGAGGTCATATCTTCTTCACCAGACCAGATTGTAATCTCATGGATATCGACGATCAGTCTCTACCATTGAGAGAAAAGCTTAGAGGTAGATCTGGTTTCTCAGCATTTATTGAAGAAAATAGTAATAGTGTCGAGGGTATTAAAGTTACGTCTAATAAAGTTGTAATGAAACAGTTACAGCAAAATACTGGACATCCTTCGGCATTTATGAACGTTCTATCTAATCAATTTAAAGGATATACACCTGAAGATCAAATATTAGAAACTGTAGAGAAGGGAGATACCCTACATGGAATTCGATTGAGTTATGCTAAGCATTCCATGAATTCCAGAACAGCAGGCACATTTACACTGAACTTCCAAGATACTCGGGATTTTCCTGTGTATAAGACCATTGCTCTATGGACTGATTATATTGAAGCTGTATTTCTTGGAGATCATTCTCCTAATGATTATTACATTAAATCTGGTATCGTGGATTATGCTGTTGCTATGTATTATGTAGTAACAAGAGATCACATCGGTCCAGAAGTTGAACAATCTCGTGGTACTATTAATAGTGGTGCTCTGGAAGTTGTATATTGGGAAAAGCTCCTTGGAGTATTTCCAATCACTCGTCCAGATAGTGCATTTGCAACACAAGTTGATCAATTTACTTATCCTGAATTTTCAGTTCAGTTTAAGTATTCTATTAAAAGTAAGTCGAGTGTCCTTGATCCGTATATTCTTTCCGAGCTTAATAAACTCTCAGCATTGCATCATAGGAAACCCACTACTATCGCAGAACCTACCTACAAAATTGGTACTACAGGTTTTGCTGATATGGGCCATCCATTTGTAACTAGTCCAATCATTCAAAAGTATCAAGGTAAGTATTTCTTAAGCTGGGATATTCACGATTCTGCAATATAATAAAAAGAAAGGTGGATAAATAGATGATCTTAAATGTGGACGTTATCAATATGATCGTTAATGAAATCGCACCGAAATATTTTGATGATGATTTCGCGGAATTATCTAAAAATAGAATTGGTGTATTCGGTATGGTTTCGGAAACAATGGGAACCTTGTACGAAAATTCGATCGTTAATAATGCTATCAAAGCAAAAGAAATCCAATCAATCACTGCATCGAAACCAACTCTTATTCAAGAAGCTGCATCGTATCCTGAATTGACATTACCGGGAGCAAATCCTGCATCTATAAATGTCAGCTTAGGCGTACCTATATCTTATCTTGAATCGAGATTTGCAGTTGATTCTTCCAATGTTAGATTTACTCTGCATAAGGATACTCTTATAACTATTTCTGGATTTCCATTTATGCTTCCGTATAGTGTAAATATTATCGGGAGAAAAGTAGATGGAGAATTTTCCTATAGTGCTCAATACACACTCGATGGTGAAAATCTTATCTCTAATATCACAAACCCATTCTTGATCAGACAAACTCTTATCATCGATGGTGAGAAGTTCCTCTTATTCAATACGAATCTTCTCCAAGTTAATAAGAAGTATGATACCTATAATATCACAGAAACTGAACGTATTCCTCTTCAGGGAATAGAGTTCAAATATGATGATCAACTTGCATATTTCAACGTATTCTATAGAGATAATGATAGTAGTGATTTCGTAAAAGTAGATAAATACTACTACACATCGAAATTGAAATCTGAAAATAATAAGTATCTATACTATAATGATACAGAAACTGGAAAAATAAGATTATCTATTCCTGCAGCATTTAACTTCACCTTTAACGGTGAGATCAGAATAGATATATTTACTACAAAAGGGAAGATTGCAAACTTTACTTATAACGGTGGCACTATCCAAATTGCCCCTAACTCTTATCTCAATGCTATTGATTACACTGGAAGTTATTTCAAAATGATTATTATCAGTAACTCGGCTGGTGGTACTGATTCTCTATCTACTGAAGAAATTAGAGCTAAAGTAATCAATTATAAATCAACTCTTAGATCCATTGATACAGAAAATGATCTTAATAGATTCTTCCGTGATTCAGACACTGTTAACAATACGATCTTTATAAAGAAACGAATTGATATCTATGAGAAGAAATATACTGCATTTATGATTATGCGGGATCTTAATTCTAACGTAATCTCTACTAACTCTCTTGATGGATTGATGAAATCTACAGATATCAATATGTATTATCCTCAAACTTCTCGCAGAATCGTTTATCCTTCAACGGCATATTCACTTATGCCTGGAGAGGATTTCAAGATTCAAAAGAATGATTCTATTTATTACAGGGTAAAAAGGATTAGACTAAGACTATCTGGAAATACTGATAATGGCACTGCTGATTTTAGATTAATTGACATCAGAGATATGTATGATAATAAATTACCAAAATCGGCGTTCACATTCACTACTGGCGCAAACAATGTTGGTACTCTTGATTTAGATCCTGACTCCATTGAAAATGCATTCGATTCTGATGCTACCACTTATTGGACCGTCGGTGATACAGGAGTTATTAATGACCCTACAAAATATACGGAGATAATTCTAACTCTGAATACTCCAGCGTTACTTTCTAATATCACTATTGGCACATACTATGGTGAAATTAGAACTTATGCTATGGGTTCAGCATCTGTTCAATATGAGAATGCTGCTGGTACTAATCCAAATGGTTCTGATGGTACTTGGGTTAGAGCAATCGCTCCTACAAGTTTCAAAACTTCTACTATTGAGAGTAATCAAGGTAATACTTCTACTGGAACAGTTTCGTTAAGACGGAATGATGCTGTTATAAATTCATTACAAGAGAACTCTAGCAAATTCCTCTTCGGTTGCCCTTACCTTATGGTAATCAACGAAGATCCTCCATCAATCTCTTATTATCTGAATAGTATCAATAAAGAGCATACGGTTTCGATTGCATATTCGAATACCAATGCTCCACTACAGTTTATCATCAATAAATTTACAATCTCTAGAAATGCTATCGATAATGAATTCTCTTATAAATTGAATCTCAATATCGTTCCTACAAGTGCATTACCTGATGGAGTTCTTGATCCTGATGGTAACATCCTTGATGTATCTATGTTTAAACTGTATGGTTATGTATATTCCTCGACCGATGATCAGGATATTGTTGGTTATTTCCCTATGAACATCGCTTCGTGGAATAAAAATGATAGCTACTTTAATGTAACTGCTGAATTGAAAACTGATGATTACATTACTCTTAATGACGAATTGCGTATCAAGGATAGTATCTATGCTGAAGGTTCTACTTCCACATACGATCACATTTCACCATTGAATGATGTTAAGATAGGCTTTGCAGTCTATTACAATAATGGTGGATCGTATACTGAAAAGGATGCCTATACTAACGTAATTCCTAATATGGAACAATTTGGTTTATTGAATATTTACTCCAATGAATTTGATAAAGTCACTTTCATGGTAAATATGACCAGATTGATTCAGTCTATTGTAAACTTTGTACCTGATAGTGGTAATGTTAGCTATGACATCAAACAAATCCCCCTCATTAAATATGGAGAACTTCGATCTAATATTGATCGTGTCTCTAATGTAATCAAAGATACAAATACAACCATGAAGACTATCTTAAATCAGATCAAGAATAACTCTTCGGTTGACTACAAATTCTATGCAACCTATGGTAGATCCAGATACTTCAAAATGGAGAATACCACAACTTCTCTTGATCGATTGGATATTAAGATGAAGTTTAGGGTTCGTATGCTTGCCACAAGAACTGATACTACACTTGTAACAGACTTGAAATCATTCATTCAGCCACTTATTGAGAATATTAATAAAGCTAGTATGAATATCAATGAAAGTATCTACTTCTCTAACATTATCACTCAGGTGGAAAATGAGTTCAAATACAAACAAGCTCGTATTCTTGCATTCGAACTTAGACAGATCAATGATTTCGGATTGCTTTACCAATCTTTGATCAATACAACACCTGCTCTTGAGACTATGAATAAAGATCAGTTGCTGCAGTACATTCCAGAGTTTGTTAAGCTGGATATCACTAAAATCGAAATCGAAGTAATTCCAGTTTAATGAGAAGCCGTATAGGAGCTTTAATTCCTATACGGTTTTCTTTTGTCGTTTAAACAATCTTATAAGGAAAATTAATTTTTTTAAGGAGGAACTAAACTATGTTCGATATGGCTACATTCGAATTGCAAAAGAGTATCATGAATCACAACCGGAAACAGATTCTGGAAGCTCAGCAAGAAAAAATTAAAGCTAGGCAGCAATTCCTGGAAAATTCTATTGATGCTCTTGTGATGGAATATGATCGCACTCACAATACTGAAGCAACTAAAATTATTAACAGAAAACATCTTCGGGAAGCTGCAGTTATCAACGTGGTTAAAGATGCTATGTATGGTGTCTTCGAATCTTCGTTGATGATAGACGAATCCACTAAAGCTGAATATCATGAAAATATTAAAGGACTCTTTGAAGCTTACTTCTATCAAGTTCTCAAAGAGAATAGCGTTACTACTCTTGGTCAATTCAAAACGTTTGTTAAGAATTCGCACACTATTCTTGAAAACGTTATTGAACGAGCTGAAGCTTTGGTAAGTATGAACGAAGCTGTATATCATGAGCTGCTTGAAACTACTTACAACAGCACATCCTTGGATAATTTGATTGTCAAAGGTCTGGAATACATCGGCGAATCCGATGTGGTTGTTGACGAGAAGGTTAACCGTGCTCGTGAAGTCGTTGATCGGCTGAATGCTGAATTCCAACGCTTTACTTTAGAGCAAAAGGTTGCTTCTGCTCACAAAATCATCCAAGTTGCTATTATGATCTTGCGTCTTGGTGTAGGTGTGGATAAAGCGACGTATGCTATCGTCGACAAACTCCTCTCTATCATCAACAGCATTTTCGGAAAAGAAACTACGGAATCTCTTCGTGAGAAACTCCATAGAAAAACTCTGAAAGAAGTTGAAAGCTACTACTGCGTTGCAATTGACGTAGCTATCACGCTGAAGAAACTTCAAAAGAACTATCCTCAAGGTTCGAAAGAATATGAAAAAATGGGCGAGCGAATCGTTTCCATCTATAAAGCAATCATTATTATCAATCAATATCGTCAACAACTTCTCGACAAGGTTAACAAACCTTTGAACGAGATGTCGTATATCGAATTTATCACTGAAGCTGAGTCGGCTACTCTGAATGTGCATAGCCACCACGAAATCATCAACGGTCTGAAAGATCGTGTTAATCATGGTATGGTTGATTTGGATGCTTTCGAAGGTCTTGAGAATCTGAAACTTGCTAACCGAATTCTTGGTGAGCCTAACTATCACCATGAATTCATTAAGAGTGGTAATGCTGGTTCCAATACAACCACACTTATCATCAAAGCTCTGAAACTTCATGGTCTTCCTGACAAATTGAAAGACCAATATGTCAAAGAAGCTCATGTTTATAAAACGAATCTTGAAGCTGTCGTTGCTACTGCCCGTGCTAATAGCAAAGGCGATCAAGTCAACGAAATCGTTAGACAACACAAACGTCTCGGTTCCTTCCTGAGTCAAATGGAAGTAAACGGAAACATTCCGAAGAAAATGATTCGTGAAAGCATTTCTCCATTGCTTGCTATCGACCATAAAGTTGGAATGGATATGCTGGCAAATACAATTCAAGAAGCTACTCAATACTTCGAATTGTATGAAGCATCTGCTAAAGATGTTGAGCATGTCATCAACTTGGTTAACGAATGTGATGAATTTAATCCTGATACTAACGCTGAATTGTTTACCATGGTTAGATCCATGCGTGAAGCTGCTGATGAGAAATATACTGATCAGGAACTGCAAGAGAAATGCGCTTGCCTTGAAGCAGCAGTTTACAAGAAATTATACATGGCTAACCCTATTGGGCTGTCCGAAGCTGCTGGTAACGAACTGAAGCAAGGTAAATATCCTAAACTGAATGATTTCTTGGACGATGATGAGAAGAAACTTATCGATTCCATTACTTCTATTAATGGGAAAGATAAAGTTGTCAACACCATCAAATCCAAAATCATCGGTGTTATTGAATCTGAGGAAAAACGTATTGAAAAACTTGAAGATGATGAGCAGAAATTGCTGGTCAAACTCTCCAAGAAAATTCCTGAAGGTGGAGAAGCACTCCAAGAAGCAGTTCAAAATCGTACTGTTAAGACTACTGGTCCTGTGAATCTGTTCGAAGCCATTGTAATGAACCGTTCCAAGAAATATGTACAAGAATCTGTTGCTCTCGGGATGGGATTCGATGTGAATCAACAGAAGCATACGATCATGTCTGAAACTGTTACACTGTATACAATTCATGAAACTTTCAATACAATGCAATTCGGGTCTTACCACAATGATCCGTCGAAAACCAGACAGCTCATGGTAGACTATTTTAATAATAAGATTTAAAAAAAGAATTCGGATAGGGATTATCTCCCTATCCGAGTTTTTATTCGCCTTTTTGAATTGTAATGCTATCAATAATTCCCATTTTAGTATCTTTTTTAAGCAGTTTGATTGATGCAAATACATAAAACTCAATATGATCATACATGGTTTGAGCAATATCTTTAGGATCATACCATTCATATGGAGGATCTTCATGTCTAGTAGCAATAGGAAACCATCTATAATAATCAATAAGAACATTGAGGAACTTTCTAACATTCTGCTGATATGCCAAATCAGCTTCATTAACATCCAACTTAGCTCTATTTTTCATAGCTTCTTTAGATTGCTCAGCAGTTGAAGATAAAACGAAAATTTTATTAGGTCTAGGCAATCTGAATAAAGTATATTCTACAAATTCAATAAATTTAGCAACAGAAATTCCATGATATCTATTATCTTCTTTAGCACCTTGATATAGCATACTAGCAGTAGTATATCTATCAAAGATGATGAAATCATAAGGTTCTCCAGTTTGTTCCTCTTCAGTTTTCAGATCTTGCACTATGCTAAAATGATATCCGAAAAATCTATCAATTGAATAGAATAGAGATGCAATCCTTGGAGAAACTGAATAAGGAGAATTTCCAAATTTACCTTTAAGGAACCATCTTACAAGGAAAGAATGCCACCTATCGTACATAGGGAATGAAATCTTCTTTACCTTGTAACCTTCATTTGTAAGGAGATCATGAAGGGCATTTGTGGAAGTTTCCTTCCCTGCCCCGTCAAGCCCCTCGATTACAATGATATAAGGCTTTTTAAACTTCTTTCCCCAAAGTGATAAAAACCGTTTAACCTTTTTCCACATAGACATTCTCCTCATTAATCATTTTCTTTTTGATATGCTCTTTCTGTACCACCCATAGCTCTGAATGCATTATCATATGAGTTAAGGTACATTGATGTGGATAAATCAGCATTCATTCCTCGGATTTTTATGAAATCTTTAGGAGGTGGGTCACCAATAGCAGCCATTGCCCTCATACTAAATCCAACCTGTAAAGGTTTAGATTCATCTTTAAGTTTTTCTATCATATCATTTTCATTACCTACAATACCCGATACATTTAAGATCATCAAATCAAAGGTGATTAAGAACAAGGTATTTCTCTCATAATTTGCCAATGCCCTTGTCCTCAGAGTGTAATATTGAGGATTTTTGATGTAACTTTGTTTAACAGTATTTGCATATTCTGTATCAAGGAATTTAAATTGAACTTTAAGAGTTTCAAAATCTTCCCTAATAGAAAGAATTTGTATAACAGAATTTTCAAGCCTAGTTGTCAAATACCTAGCATGATCTGTAGGAACTAAAGTATCAAGGAACATTTCTCCATAAAACATTCCCATTCTAATACGTTCTTGAATTCTTTCAGAATTAAATTCGTTGATAACAAGTTGATTCATGTTTGGATGAATAGCGACATTAGTTTCTAAAATATTATTGATTGACGTCATTGATTTGGCCTCCTATTGGGCAAATAAGATCAAATGTGCGAATAATTATATCTGTAGAATTATCCATATAAGTATATAAAACTCTAGGTGTGAGTACATATTGATCAGGAAATTTAATATATCCTTCTTTTTGTCGTTGTGCAAGTTCAGTTTCAAGAAATTCGAATCTAACTTTAATACAATCATTTTCATTATCTTTATATACATTAACGACGTTTATAACAGAAGTTTCAGGTTTTGTTACACAAATTCTATCTAGAGACATCTGTACTCTTTCATAATAACCAAATATTTCTCCATGTAATGAATTAGATGCAATCAGTTTTTGAAGATGCTCATTATCTCTAAACGACTTCATAAATTGATTAGTCATTCCATGAGGTATAGATATAGACGATTCAAATACACCATCTTTTCTATTTGGGGAATATTTACGAGTATACATACTGAAACTCGTCATATATCCTCCAAATGTTCCAAGGTTAAGCGTTGAAAATTCTGAAGCTGTATTTTCCCAATCATAACCTTCATCTTCAGTTTTTGGTGAGAAGTTTACACTTATCAATTTCCATAGATCATTTATATAACCACTTTCTAACGGCAGAAATGATGCCCACATATGATCAGAGTATTCTTCCCATATAGTTTGAGCTTCTCTTAAAGTTATATCATATCCGTTAAGGAGTGCACATCTTTGGATTATATAGAGAGTATCTAGACTGCTCAATTTATAACCTTTCGGATATAATAGTTTTCTTTCATCACCAATAATTAATTTCGCTTCTCTTTCCGGTCCTTGATCGATTCCCATAAGTTTATTAGCTCCTTTTCAAAAGTTAAAGGTTAGTGGGAAATTCATCCCACTAACCCTTTCACACTAATGATATATATTTATTGATTAATCCAGTTTTTGCATATTGTCGAACACTTTTGCAAGTTGTTCGCGCATTACAGCTTCACCAAGACCGAACTTGTGCTCAGCTACGCCGACGATAACACCTTTGAGATATGCATCCTTGATGGATTCCATGGCCCAATGATCAGAAGGAACGTCCTGATAAATATCAGGAATTTTCCAGAAGTCATCGATAGTGATGAGTCCGAGGTTTTCGAGAGTTTTGGTAAACTGTTCACGAGTGAGAGTTTTACCAAGCCCGAATACATTGTCAGCGATACCATCCATCGCACCAGCTTCAAATGCGGAATGAATAGCATTTTCGGCCCAATGTCCTGCAGGGACATCCGAGAACCGATTAAATTTGATACGTTTTACATTTTTCAACATTCCGGCTTGATCAAGAGCCACCGCAAGTTGTTCACGAGTAACTTCTTGAGTAAGACCGAATTTACGATCGGCAACACCGGTCATGAAACCTTTGTTATACGCTTTTTCGATAGCCGAAGCTGCCCAGTGAGTTACTGGCACATCGTCATACATCGAGAGAGTTTCAACTTTAGGAGATTCAATCACAATCGGTTCTTCAACTACAGGCTGTTCAACCGGAGGAGTGTATTGACCCCAAAGGATATCAGTATTGAAGCATTCATTCAGATCAACATTGATGCCGTTAACTTGAATGTCATTCTTGTATTGATACAGATCTGCATATTTGGAGAATTTGCCACCACTCCAAGCATAAGTTTGCCAGAAGTATTTGCAAGCTCCACGTTTGCCCATTTCTTCAATTACTGCATACTTACCATAAATACCGGCATAGAAATCTTCGCCGAGAACTTCTTGTGCACCTTTCAAGAATGCTTCGAAAGCATCGTAATCCGAAGCCGGTGCATCGTAATCCACTGCGAAGAAAATCGCGCTGTATTTCGGTTGTCCAACAACACTGGTCCGTGCAAGCGCCTTAGTTGCAGCAGCTCTACCAGCATTGTAGCCACCCTTAGGACCATCTTTCCCTTCTTGGAATACCGAACCAATCATATAACCGGCAGCGAGAAGATTTTCAACTTCTCCCCAGCCGAAATATTTCCAGGAATTGGCATCCGCTAGATAACGGATAAAAAAACTATTGAATTTACCGCCCTCATAAGCAGCCAATGATTTGGCTTGCGCCAAACTTACCGCAGCACCACGGTCATAACCAAATACGCTCATCTTTTAATCATTCCTTTCGTGAGATTTATATTAGGTTTCTTTGTAATTAATTTAGATAGTGGTCAAAGGATTAATATTTACATCATTAGGTTTATCATGGATCTTTATTGTAAAGATATAGATTTTAGAATCCGGCATAATACATTTAGGAACTACACATACACTACGTCCTTCTTTAGCAAGATATCTAGACAGTCTATTTCTAACAAATTCAAGCATCTTCTCCCAATCATTTTGATTAGGATCAGAAAAATCAAATGGATTTTTACTAGCTTCTTCTTCAACGAGCTTTTTTACTGCCATAAGATTATTGAATTGCTCCTCGGACATTTTTTCGATATTTTCCATGGGAATCTCTCCTTTAAATTATTAATTGGAATAATTATTCAGTCTCTACAACTACTTGCATTTTTAACATACCTTTATCATCATGAACTAAAACAGGTTCTTTAACAATTATGATTTGTTCACATTCTTTACATTGATATCTATTATCTCCAACTTTATCAAAAGTAGATTTAAAATGTCTCATATCCGAGTAATTAGAACACACAAGTAACTCCGACATCGTCATCACGCCATCTTTTCTTTTAATATGCATTTTGCAACATCCTTTCTTTTAAATTATTAATTCGGATAATTCTATTTGACCACTAACACGTTTGAAACTTTTTCTGTTACGAATTTTATCATACACATATTTAGAACTGAATTGATCTTCATAATATAAACTCAGTTCCACTCTCGGTAAGAACGAATAGAATTTTTCAAGGTTAGCTTTATATATAAGATCATCATCAAGAATTAATATCTCTATCAGATTATCTGTATATGCTTTGTAGGTATTATCTATATCAGGCTTAGTAGCTGGAGGAAGCACCTTAGCTTCAAACAATACCTGTTCCTCTATAGGTGCAGAGGTTGGCATTGGATGATATAGTTTCAGTTTTATATAAATAGGAGTATGGATAATTTTAATATCTTTCTTCAGTTTCTTGACAAAATTTAGTATGTAATTCTTATTATCTTTAGCATTTGGTACATAAGTAGTAACCATATCCCCAATAGAACGATGTCGAGGTCGTTCACTTTGAGTAGGTTCTTCATATAGAGTGATATTAATACAGGAATAAGTTCTGTTTTGAAGAATCTCATTCTTTCTACGAATGATTTCTTTAACTTTCTTTTCAGTAAGTTTATCCCCAATACAATGCATTACCCTTTTTACAGGGTCATCTTTAGGAATATCCGAATACTTCTTATTATATTCAGATATTTTAGTTTTCTTATTCTTTATTCTCCTCTTAGCCATGGCGTCCCTTCCTTCCATATTTATCCAACGTTTTTCAGATAATAACAAATAAAAACCCCAAGAGTCCCGAAAGACTCTTGGAGATTGATTAATTTTTTCTGCGTTGTTGCTGTTGTTGCTGTTTAGCTGGTTGTTGCGTTTTGACAGCATCCGGTTCAACCGTAGTTGTACCAGTTTGCTCTTGCCCATCCGCAGGAGGATCAGTTTTTTCACCTTCGCCAGTAACTGAGTCAGTGGTTTCAGTGCTATCAGGATTTTGATCGTTACCACCCGGTTGTTGCTCATTTGCAGCGCCAGTAATAACCTGATCAGATGCAGGTGCTGGGGTTTGCAGAGCTGGATCTGCCGGTTTCAATTCAGCAGCCGGTGTATAAGACGACGTTTGTTCCTGAACCGTTTCAACTGAATTCGCCCAAGGGAACGGCGTTTCAGGATATTGCTCTGCCCAGATGTCTTCGAACGGTTTGCGGAAGTTGCTGTTATCCAACTTAACCCGCAATGTTGGATCTGATTTGTATACTTCGAACATAGCCGTTACTTTGGAAATGTTCAGTAATTGACGAATTGTATCGATTGGAAATTTGGACGGACGGTAAATCGGGCTTTGGAAACTATGTCCAATCGGAGACAGCTCACGGTTAAGATCCTCGATTACGATCCATTTATGTGTCGGCATTACCTTTTCTTGATTTTCCATTTGTTAAATTCTCCTTTATAATGGATTAGTTTGAAACGTTGACGCCATCCAAACCGGCGCTGATTTGATCTGCAATCGCATCCAATTCTTCGTCGGCCATACTGCTGACGTCTTTACCTCTGATGATATCATCAACTTTGGCTTCAATGGAATCAACTACTTCATCAGGGACTTGATCCTCGTGATCCATAATGATTCCAGCCGAGTCGATGCCGATATTTCCTTCCTCATCTTCCACGAGATCCAGAACGGATTCGCGGATAATCTTGCTATGAAGAGTATTAATTGCACGTTTATGACGTTCTTGCGCAAGTGCTTTGAACATTCTTCCAACCACCTTTCATTTGTATTAATGACCCTTATTGGTTTGTTGCTACTTGATTTATTTTTGTAGAGCCTTGATCTTTACTTTCAGAATAAATAAGATATAAGGAATCATATAGAATCTTTCAAAATCAGTTGCATTATAATCATCAATAATTGAATTAAACTGTGGAACTGTGATTTCTTCATTATTATATGCCTTAGCAAGCATAAGTTTCAGGCCAGTCATATTTTCATAGTTCTTATCAATCACATTATTAATATAGGTGTAATCGAATAGTTTCATAGAACCATTTGGAACTTCTGGCTCTGTAATAATAGGATCAACCTCAGTTTCTGGATCAGTTGGATTCTCAGGATCAACCGGTATCTCTGGATATTCAATGGTAATTGGATTATAGAGAAATTCAATAGATTGATACAGTTTGATATCCTCAATATCCTTGAATAAACTTACAGGAAGAGAACGAAATTTTACATAGGTATTCTTATCTTTCTCCATAGTCTTATTGATAAACTTCTGGAGGAAGAAAGTTCTATTAAATTCCCGATTGTGTTTAGGTTCAAACGATAATGGAGTTTCGAATGCAAATATCATTTCGAGAATCTCATCGAAATAGATAACTCGATTATCCATGAGGAATTTGATCAGATATTTACAAGTTCCCATTCCCTGAATAGCAGGGCAAAGATTTTCAGGGGTTCTCAAATACCCGATATCCTCATCATAATTTTCTTCAAGATATCTTTCGAGGAGTTTCCCATAAGAATCTACACATTGTTCCAAGAGATTATAATCTTCTCTTCTAATAATAGCTTTATCTTCAGTGCCGATATTTCTGTAGATAGTTTCAAATACGTCAGTAACTTGATTTTCAATATTTTTAGCCCTTGAAGAAGTTACTACTGAATATTCGACTATATAGTGATCTTCACCCTTAATAGCACGAATACCTACATTACTTACAATGAAGATAATTTCCATGCTAAGAGTAGGGAATATAATTGCATCTCCAGGTACTGGCAGAATTGTCTGATTTAATACCTGACACTGGTCAGTGTATTCAGTATAAGTACCCGTAGTTTCATCATATGTGATTGTAGCTTCAATGGCATTCACTGAAAACAATGGCAGGTCATGGATTTTATTATACCTAACAGGGGAATCATCAGCGACATACGACATAATATCTCTAGTACCAATTTCAACAGTGCTTAAATTATTAATAGAATAATAAATAGATGGTACAGGGTTTGTATCATGAAATCTGGCAAATTGGCTTAGATTTCGTTCTTGGCGTAGATTTGCCTGTGTTTCGATTAGATTCTTAACGTCCAATATTCTCATAGTCATACACCTCTTTATTTGAATTATTGATGTGTTTTCATGTGAACATAAATGTATCAATAATAACCTATAATTAAGAGCGATGCTAGAGATAGGATCAGAACTTTAATAGAGTTAAAGGGAGGTTAACCACAATGGATGTGCTTTCCAAGTTACGTCTTATCCAAGAAGGCTACGCGATAGCGGATATCAATTCTGGTAAGGCTAATGCATACTCTAACATCAACGAATCGACCGGACACGAAGAGTTTGCGATAATTTCTGATATATTTTCCGATATCCATCATTTCAATGACATTACAGAATCTCTGCTGAGTGAATCCGAAGTATCTACTAGAAGTGATGTATTTACCAGACTGATCGAATGGATCATAGAAAAAATTAAGCAATTTAAAGAATTTATTAAGAGATTGTTTCAAGCTAGAAGGGCTGAATTGAAAACTAATCAGTTGCGTAGAAAACTGTTAGATATCGAAACTCAGCCCCTCACTATTAATTATGCATTGAGTGGAATTATTGAAAATCCTAATAAATCCATTAATGAACTTAAGTATTTGATTAATAGATTTGAAGAATTATTAGCTGCAAAAATAGCTATAGAACATGGTGGAATAAATAAAGATATTAAAGAGAATACTAAAGTCTTAGATCTCAAAATAGCTACTTGGAAACAAGTGACTATTAGAGCACATATAGCTTATGATGATAAAGTATCCACGAATGTTATTGATCATTATTTGAAGAAAACCCGAGTTATTACAATTAATACAAAGCAACAAATCGAAAATATCATATCTTTTGGATATCAGTTCTATGATCTTTGGGTAGAACTAGATAAAACTCTCAGTTATTATGAGGGACAACTAAGAAAACTCCAAGAATTCACAGATATAGGATACAAGACTATTACTCTTATTTGTGAAACTATAATTCAAACGTTTAATGAGATTGTAAGCTATATAGACGGTCACATAAGAAAGCTTTATATGATTGATAATTACAATTTATAGAGAGGTGTAAAGATGAATATACAAACGAAACTTCGTCTTATACAAGAAGGATTCTCAATTGATCAAATTAATTCCGATGGATATCTCGGCCAAAGCTTTCCATATTTAACTGAAGCTTCTTTTGATGAATTATTTTTGTTTACTGATTATTATACAGAAACTAGCTATATCTATGAAACAACCATGGAGATTATACAAGAATCAAACTCTGATGTTTCTAAACAAAACGCCTTCAAAAGATTCATTCAATGGATCATCGAAAAGGTTCGTCAGTTTAGAAAATTCATTACCTCACTATTTAAAAGGAAAAAACAGGAACTTATTAAAGCAGAATCAAAAGAAATAAGCTCTGATAATTCTGTCACAGTGAAAGATACACTAAAACAAATCGTTGATAATTCTGAAGCATATAAAACATTGGAGAATTTATTCAATAAATTCAAAAATGAATGTGTTAAGGAATTCGATAAAGTAAATAAAGGAAAATTGTATGGTTTGCCTAATACTTCATTGGAATATAAAACTGAATTGTGGAAGAGAGTTGTAAATAATTCGAAAGTTACGTATGATCAAAACGTTACACAAAATGTTATCAATGTTACGTTAGATCATACAGATTCAGTAACTATCAATTCTCAGAAACAAGTTGAAAATATTAAAGGTTTTGCTGAAGATTTCTATGGCTTGTCTGAAGAAATAGAAGAAATTTTGGAACAATATGAAAGTATAGTTAAGGAGCTTGACAGTGATGACCATATTGGATTCACTCCTCAACAAATGCCACATATTAAACTGCAATTTGAAGTAATTCTTGATGTATTTAGCACGTTTTGTAGAACTATAGACAGACATGTGGTACATCTACTTTCTGCCACAAGTGTTCAGAATAATCATGAGAAATTGCCATGAATATAACGACCAAACTTCGTCTCATACAAGAGGGTTTCTCTTTTGATCAAATCAATGAAAATTTCATTGGTGATGATTTAGCTGTGATAACTGAAAATATTATTTCAGATATTAACTTTGCTTCTAATCTGAATATAATGAATGAGTCCAGTATATTTGAAAAAGAAGGTGCAATTAGAAGATTTATCAACTGGATTATCGAAAAACTGAAACAATTCAGGAATTTTATTATCTCTTTCTTTAGACGTAAACGAGATGAGAATCTAAAAATTCAAGAAGAGCATATTAAAATTGTTGAAAAACTGGACCCATCTTCCAATAATTACTTCAAACCTTATATAGTTCCAAATACTTTAGAAAAAATTATCAATTCTCCAACCGAAGCAATGAAAATCTTTGATTCTACTCTTAATGCCTGTAGAAGAGAATATGAGAAGATTTTACACGATTCAGATAAAGGTTTTGTGTATAATGAAATTCCTCAAAATTCAACTGAAGTAGATTTAGGTATAATTGTTTGGAAGAGAATTATAACTGTTCCTGGGATACATTATGGTCAAAATATCACCAGAGATATTATTACTCATATTCTTGGTGGGCCTACCAATGTAGTAATATCAACTAAAGAGCAGCTTTCAAATATATTTGACTTCAGTAAAAATTTCTATGATTTTATTTATCTATTATATAATCTTATAAATCAATATGAATCTACATTGAAAAAAGTACACATTCCTGAAAATCCAGATGACACTATCAGAATTATTATTCTGACGAGTTCAGCATTAATAAAAACATTTAAAGATTGTATTACTCCTGTTCATAAGCATATCAATATATTAACCGATGCAATGCATACTAATGTGTCAAATATTAGACAAGGATGATGATAAATGGATGTACAAACAAAACTCCGTCTTATTCAGGAAGGAACTCGAAAGACAGCTTCGAGAACTTGAAAATTAATTTATAAAGCCATCTACTTCGTGTAGATGGCCTCTTTTTTGTTCTGTTAACCTATAATTAAGGTAGTATATTTAAATTAGAAACGGATGTGACGTTGTGGACATTATATCTAAACTCCGATATATTCAAGAGGGATTTTCTATTGAACAAATCAATTCTGGAAATATCTCTCCGTTTGGTTCTATTAAAGAAACAACATTTTCATTTCCGGAGTATTTAAGCATTAATACCGAATATATTTCGGAAAGCTCTCTTGAATTATTGCAGGAGAGTTCATCTATTCTTGATCATGTAAGGAAATTCTTTAAATGGATCATGGATAAAGTTATTCAATTTGTTACATGGATCAAAGATAGATTTCAATCTAAGAAAACTGGAATGGTTTCTAAATTTGATGCAGACTTGCAACGAGCTAAAGAGCAATATGAAAGAATTAAGAAAGCTAATGATGATATGGAATCTGCTAAATATGAAGTAACTAGCTTCTCAAATGTATTGGCTGATGATAAGATACGTTTCTCTGAATATATTAAAGATGTTTATTCTGTATTTGATCAACGTGTTAAAAAAGTCATTGGTCTTACAGGGACTGATGAAAATATAGTTTTGTTTACAGATATAGCTATTGATGATGAATCTAAATTCATTGATTCCGTATTTATGGAAGCTATGAAAGTTAGAAATAATACTGACGAAATTACTAGTAAGATATTTGGTGAACGTAAAACAATTTATGTTCAGCTTAATGATATGGATAGAATTAGAGCTAAGATAGATTATTTACAATCTGAAAGAGACAGAACAGCCAGTTTTGTAGAAATTCATATTAAGGGAAAACTTAAAGAATATGAATCGTTAATTGACAAAAATATTGTTGAAGGTATTGCAAAACGTGATGGAGCCAAAAACTTCCGTAACTATAAAGTTGCCAATGAAGAATCTGCTAAACTCGAAATGATTAAACGTAAACTTGGAGAACTTGGTAAAATTTACAATTACTTATTCAAAGCCACGACTCATATCATAACTGTCATTGATGGAGTGATCAATAATTTACTTGAATCTATGTCTCATGTTGTAGTTAAAATGGTTGATGTTACATTGGCAGCAACTAATTCCATATAAAAGGAGAATGTATATGAATTTAACAGAAAAGCTTCGTTTAATTCAAGAAGGATATTCCCTCAATGATATCAATACCGGTAACATCTCTCCATTCGAATCCATTCAGGAATCGACCGATAGTTTATGTTTATTCACTGAAACTATCGTCACAGATATCAACTACATGACAGAAATGTCAGTAGATTTGATTCATGAAGGATCGAGTGTTCTTGAACACATCAGAAAATTCTTTGAATGGATTAAGCAAAAGATTAAACAGTTTGTCGATTTCATAAGAGGAAAATACTCTAGAAATGATATTGATACTACTGGACTTGATAACAAAATAAAAGCCGATATTGACAGACTGAAATCGTCGATAAAGACTCCTGAATTTAAACTGAAAATAGAAGAGAATCTTAAACTTTCTAAAGAGATTGAAGTTCCTGGTAATATAATTGGAAATAAGAATATGAACTTTGCAGATATTGGCTTAGGTAAGATATTTGATATATTAAGTGCTCGCATGAGAGCCTTAATCACAAAACCGGTTGAGGAACATAAACCGACAAGTGATGATGAGAAGGTATTTTTGGATGGCTTGTTTAATGAGGCATTTGGTGTAAACTATAGTCGAGAAAATCTTATCAGGAAAGTATACGGTGATAATAAGAAACTTACTGTAAATTATACTGCTATAATAACTTATGGTTCCGATTTGGATACACTGGAACATCAGCAAAAAGAAATTGCTGAAATGGTTGCAAAAGAAATTCCTGATAGATTCGCAACTTATGAATCCTCAATCAATATTCATATGGCTAGAGCAAGAGATAACATTAACTTTGTTAAAAACCCGGAAATTATAGATCATGAAACAAAAATTCTAGAAAAAATGAATGCTGATTATCTTGCTAAACAAAATAAAACAATTGAAGATGATAAATTTATGATTCAAGAAATTTCTAAATTATCTAAATATTTCTTTAAACTGTCGAATGAATTTTTGGCTGTTCATAAGCAAATCACTGATAAATTCCGTTCCGATCTTTCCTCTATGTTAAATAAAGCCAATGGTGATGAGAAATAGGAGGTTTGTACATGAATATTCAATCGAAACTTCAACTCATCCAAGAAGGATACACCATTGATCAAATCAATTCTGGTAGTGTAAATCTTTATCATGTTATCGATGATCCAGCTATGGATGGAATTACCATGATGACCGAGAGTATTATTGGAGGAATCAATTCATTCTCCGGAATGTTACATGAATCCGAGAATAAACAAAATGCATTTAAAAGGTTTATCAATTGGGTGATTCAAAAGATAAGACAGCTCAAGAAGTTTATCACGGAAATGTTTAGAAAGAAGAAAGAAGAAGTTGTTAAAGAAAAGGCTAAAGAAGTTGAAGAAAAAGAAGTTGATGAGCCTTTCGTAATGAAAGGTACTCTTGAAAAAATTGTTAAAGACCCTGATGGAGCAATCAAAATACTTGCAGAACTCATGGAAAAATTTGAAGACCAAATAGCTGAAATTGCTGATGATGCATTTAAAGGATATAATGAAACTATCAAGAAAGGTATGCATGAAACTGAATTCAAAGTATTAGTTTGGTCTAGAGTGACAAACATCGATGGTCTTAGAAAGAATCAAGATATCACTGAAAATATAATTGACCGATTATTGGACGGTCCTAAAGATGTCACAATTCATGATAAGGAAGAATTGAAAAACATAGCAACATTTGCTGGCAGTTTCTATTCCTTATCTGAAGAGATGAACAAAGCTTTGACATACTATGAAGATCGCTTAGTTGAGCTTAAGGACTTCACTGATGATAGCTTTGAAATCGTAAAACTGACTTGTCATGCAATGTTGAGCGTTTATCCAACCGTCATTAGATGGGTTGATAGATACTTGGCTCATGCTTTCGATCAGATTTAAATAAAAAAGAAGGAACTGGCTTATGACCAGTTCCTTCTCTGTTTAGTTCCAAATATAATTCTCTTCAATCTTCATTTCTTCTTTAGTGACACCAAAGTCTTTTTGCTTAGGCATACGATTATAGTATACATACATTTCCAGACTATTAGTGAATTTCTTGATATTTTTATAGATTCTTTCATAATAAGACAATTCAACCTCAGAATCTGAGTATATCTTTATAACCAGATCAAGCAATCCAAATTGTCTTATGTAGTGATTGATAATTCTTTCATAAGAAGATCCAGACACTGAGCAATAAATCTTATTAAATTCATCCTCATCTTCTATATTGAAGAATACAGAAAGAATATCGAATGATCCCTCTGAAAGATGTAATTCAATTGGTTCTTCAGATAATAAATCAATCTTTGTCGGAATGTTATAAGTCTTAAATTTTTCAATATCATCTTCAGCATCAAAGATATCTATAATTGTATAACGTTTAATCTTTTCAGTTCCGGTTGCATTCCTTACGTTTACATAATCATTGTAAGTGGATATGAATGCAATACCATGATCCGAAAGATTCTTATAATAATATTCTTTCTTCTTATCTATAGGTACATCATTATACTTAAAGAGTTCATTCATGTTTGTATGAATCTTTAGTTTAATTAAATCCTTAAAGGTTAACTTAATTCCCAATCTATCATTGATGTACTTCAACTTAGCTTTAGAAAGCTTATCATCAGGAGATGGGAAGTTCTTTATATATCTTGAACCTTTTACAGTGAATCTCTTCTCTTTCATTGCTTCTTTATTTAAACCGTTAAGGTAAATATTCGCTTCATAATTATTACAATCAATCATTCTTAGAAAATCTGGCGTTACATAGCCTTTTGTTTGACCTTGACGGCAAGAAGCCCTGAAACACTTATATAAGAACCTCGGTTTTTCTTTAGTAGGAATGGAGATATAGAAGGTTTTCTCTTGTTTTCTGCCTCCATTGCAGAACGGGCAGACACCAACTATCTCAGATTTATCTGTAATAAATCCTGCTTTATTTAGAGAGGTGAGAAGTGCTTTAGTAATATATTCTATTTTCTGATTATCCAATTTTTCACCTTCTTTCTAATACACTAATTGGAGGTAATAAAAATGTTCAATATTGAATTTAAACTAACACAAATTCTCGAATGTACTTATGAGTCTGAGTCTTTATTGGAAGCTGGAATTCAACGACCAAAGACTCCCGAAGAACTTATTAATTTAAATCGGGAATTAGAGCGTAGTAGAGATACTAAACAAAAATTACAAGAACGTTTAAACTCTACACGCGATTCTAGAGAAGTTAATGAAATTAAAGCTATTATTAGAAAATTAGATGGTAAGATACATTTAATACTAACAGAATTGAAAAGAAATGATCTCATGAGTAATGAAATTAGAGAACACTTCCGTATACTTTTACAGAAACGTAATGAATTAGAGCATCAAAAGAAGCTCCTTGAAGAATATCAATGGACTATAGGTGTTTATAGCCCTGAAGTACAAAAATGTCGAGAGGAAATAGCTAAACTTACTAAAGAAGTAAATGAATTAGAATCTCGTAGGCTCTAATATAAAGTTTATTAAATAATAAGTATTAAAACCATATGTAAATAGGAGATCGTATTCCTAAGTAATAATATATATTTTCAGGAGGAAATTAAATGAAAATCAGAATCGGCGTAGATCTTGACAGCACTCTTAACAATCTTGAGGAGGTGTGGCTGGAACGGTACAATCAAGATTACAATGACAAGCTTACAGTCAATGACATGATTGATTGGGACCCGACTAAATATGTTAAACCTGAATGTGGTAAAAAGATTTTTGATTATTTCCGAGAGCCAGGTTTCTTTAGAAATCTTGATATCAAACCCGGTGCTAAAGATGTAATGCATTTCTTATGGAAACACTTCGAAGTTTATATTGTATCATCTTCTCATCCTAAAGTAGTTGGTGATAAATGGGATTGGATTGAGGAACATCTTCCATTTATTCCATATAAAAACTTTGTCCCGTTACAGGAAAAAGAATTATTCAAAATGAATTACCTTATTGACGATGGCCCTCATAACTTTGAAAAGTTTGATGGAACTGCGATTCTCTTCGACATGCCTCATAATAGACATGTCATGAATCGATACATCAGAGTCAACCACTGGTTGCAAGTCAAACATTATTTCCAAGAAATTATTAATCGGAGGTAATAACTATGAGCTACA